>VFQP010000052.1_pt1 | contig 358551 bp, 278 predicted proteins | sample 3512351 | NCBI WGS metagenome assembly VFQP01 (sample SAMN10412372, study PRJNA504923) | tailings metagenome | isolation source: Relicate 1 Philex TSF1 revegetated site | place: Philippines: Tuba, Benguet | collected 2017-08-29
CAAGTATTAAGTGTTAACTAAAAAAGGAGGAAGATGTTAAAGAAACACCTCATTCCATTAACAGTAATTTTAGGATTATTGCTGATGGCAAATGTGTTTGCTTATAAGCTACCAACAGAAGTAGAAAATCTTAAGAAAGATAACTATACCAACGTTAAAAAAGAAACCGAAGAGCCGGTATTTTCAATAGCTCAACTAGAGTTTGCCGATGAAACATTGCCAGTTGGCGATAATAAGGTAACTCAAAAGATGAAGAGGACTTTAGCTTCATTTTCTTATGGAAATTTGCAGACAAATCGTTTGCATTTAAAAGCAGCAAAGTGGTTTCCTGTTGTAGAGCCTATTTTGGCCGCCTATGGTATACCTAACGATTTTAAGTATCTGCCTTTGGTAGAATCTGGCTTAAGAGGAGGAGTATCGCCAAAAGGTGCGGCAGGTTACTGGCAATTTATGCCAAGTACTGCACGCATGTATGGTTTAAAGGTGAATAAAAAAGTAGATGAGCGCTACAACCTCAAAAAATCTACCATCGCAGCAGCAAAATACATCAAAGAGCTTTATGGGATTTTTGATAGCTGGACCTTAGTGGCGGCGGCCTATAATGTTGGCGACGGCCACATGCGTAGGCAAATTAATCGCCAAGGGCAGGATAACTATTTCAAAATGAAGCTGAATAGAGAAACTGGAGCTTATGTGTATAAGCTGATTTCTATGAAAGAAATTTTGGAAAATCCTAAACGCAATGGTTACGAAAACCAAGAAGCGCTTTTGGCGTATAAAGGCCCACAAGAAATTAGTGAGGCAACAACAGTAGAATAAAAATTGGTATAGCTTTTTTATAAGCATTTTTTAAGGCTGTTTCTCTTGCTAGAGAAGCAGCCTTTTTGCTTTTAAGCTTTTTTAGCCGCAGATGCACAGCTCAATCACCTCACTTTAATGAGATGCACGTATCTGCGGTTAAAATTTACTGCACTTTTTACTTTTTACTTTCTACTTTTGAAGACATGACACTACAACAGCTAAAAGTTACCCAGGTTAGGCAAGAGGTTAATGAAGTAATTACCGTTAAATTGGCGTCAATTACTGGCAGCAAACCTGTGTACAAAGCAGGCCAATTTTTAACCCTGGCTTTTAACATAGGCGATAAAGAACTACGTAGATCGTATTCCGCTTACAGCTCGCCCTTGGTAAATGAGCCCTTGGCTATTGCCGTAAAGCTGGTAGAGAATGGTGAGATTTCGAGATTTTTACACCACTCGTTAAGGGCGGGCGATATTGTAGAGGTTACAGCACCTAACGGGATGTTTTTTTACGAGCCGGAACACCAAAAAGAAAGAACGGTTTTCTTGTTTGCCGCTGGTGTGGGCATTACACCCCTGTTCTCGATTTTGAAAACCGCCTTGGTTGGAGAGCAGAAATCGAAAATAGTATTGATTTACAGCAGCCGTTCCGCAGAAGAAACATTGTTCTTGGCTGAATTAGAAGAGTGGCAAAGTAGCTATCCCGACAGGTTTAAGCTAATTCATCTTTTTAGTAGTTCTAAAAACTTATTTAGGGCCAGGTTAAATGGCTTCTTAGTGCACGAACTGATTAGAGAACAGCTCTCTTTTAATAAAGAAGATGCGCTTTTCTATACCTGCGGCCCGGTTGATTATATGGATGTTTGCCGTATTTCTATTCTAGGTGCTGGTTACAAGCCTCATCAGGTAAAACGAGAAACTTTTGTACTGCCCGAAGATGAGATTGATGAAGATGATTCTACAGAAAAAGTGGTTGATAAAGGTACCTATTCCGTTAATCTAATATTTCAAGGAGAAACGCATCATTTACAAGTGCCTTGGCCTAAAAGGATATTAGATGTAGCGCTCGAACATAAGATCAAAATTCCGTATAGTTGTAGTGGCGGAGTGTGTAGCACTTGTGCAGCTACTTGCATTGCTGGGGGTGTGCGTATGGATTATAACGAGGTGCTCACCGATGATGAAATTGACAGAGGTAGGGTACTGGTTTGTACTGGACATCCCACAGAAAATGATACAACGATAACTTGGGGATGATGGGTTTAGTGCCTGTTATATCTTACCGTCATTCCCGTGTAGGCGAGAACCACGAAGTGCTCAGCGAAGCTAATCCTAAAGCGACCGCTTAAGATCCTGAAATAAATTCAGGATGGCGTATCGATAAATATTACCTCACATTCTTACTTTGCGGTGGCAGTGGCACAAAGTCAGTTTCTCCTGGCACTTGCCCAAACTCTTGATTTAACCATTTTTGTTTGGCATCCTCAATTAATTCTCTGCTGGTAGCTACAAAATTCCAATAAATAAAACGCTCTTCTGGAAAAGGCTCGCCACCAAAAATGTACACGGTAGTGTTAGGTGCTATGGTAAATTCGCAAAGCTTGGCGTCTTTAGCCACTAAGAAGTTTTTAGGGCCAAAGGTGTTTCCTTCGCTGCTAACGCTACCTTCTAAAATGTATAAGCCACTTTCGCCAAACAAATCTTCGCCTATTTTAAGCGTTTTTTCTTCGCTGCTTTTAATTTCTATAAAATACAGCGGACTGTAAACGGGTATTGGCGATTTTCTGCCAAAAGCTTCGCCAGCAATTAATTTAAAATCAACACCGTCTTCTTCCCACGCCGGAATATCTACGCCATCGGCATGGTAAAACTCGGGTTCCATTTGCTCTAGTTGTTTAGGTAAGGCAACCCAAATTTGCAGGCCATGCATTTCTCTAACCGTACCTCGTAAATAATCTGGTGTACGTTCAGAGTGTGCTATGCCCTTGCCAGCAGTCATCCAATTTACTTGGCCGGGTTTAATCTCTACTTCGGTGCCCAGGCCGTCGCGATGCATAATGGAGCCTTCAAATAAAAAAGTAAGCGTAGATAAGCCAATATGTGGATGTGGCGCAATATCAAAACTCTCGTTTTCGCTAAGCGTTACCGGCCCCATGTGGTCGATAAAACAAAACGGACCTACCAATCTTTTTTCCCTAAAAGGAAGCAGTCTGCCTACCAGAAAATTACCAATATCGCTTGGTCTTTCTTCTATAATGAGTTGGATGTTTGACATGCTATAAAGATAAGGTTTTTGTTTTTTGCTAGCTACAGATGCATAGATTTTTGTTTTGTATTTACGCCAGTATGCGTCATCCCCCGATCCGATAGTTAGGGAATTAGCCTGGGATCTTAATGCGATAGTTTTGTTGTTCTGTTCTTTATAGTGCATTATGATTAGCTTCGCTGAACACTTTTTGGTTCACGCCTATTCAGGAACGACCAAGCATAGAAAGGTACAGAGCTCAAAGCGAAGCAGCGAATGAGAACCTATGTGTCTATGTGGTTTTTTTAAAAAAACTATATGTGCATCTGTGGCAAACTAAGTCCTAGATAAACGTACTTTTGTACCCAACAAAACCAACACACATATGCCCCATTTTAATTTCTCCCAAAAAATCAACTACAAAAACGAAGTACTCGCTGGCTTAACCGTGGCAATGACCATGATCCCGGAGTCGCTATCATTTGCCATTTTGGCTGGCTTTCCTCCTTTAACAGGTTTGTACGCTGCCTTTATTATGGGTTTGGTTACTGCTGTTTTGGGCGGTAGACCCGGTTTGGTATCGGGCGGAGCAGGAGCAACCGTGATTACCTTAATTGCGCTAATGAAGCTTCACGGACTGGAATATGTGTTCGCTGCGGTGGTGGTTGCCGGAGTAATTCAAATTGCTGTTGGTTTGTTTAAGTTGGGGAAGTTCATCCGGCTGGTGCCGCAATCGGTAATGTATGGTTTTGTAAATGGTTTGGCCATTGTGATTTTCATGTCGCAGTTAACCCAATTTAAAGTGCAGGGAACAGAAGAATGGTTAAGTGGTACACCTTTATATACCATGTTGGGCTTAACGGCACTTACAATATTGGTGGTTTGGTTGTGGCCTAAAATTACCAAGGCAGTGCCGGCATCGTTAGTGGCTATCATGGTGGTTTTTGCACTTGTGCTTGTATTTGGCATACACACCAAAACGGTAAGCGATATTGCTTCTGTAGCGGGCGGATTTCCACCATTTCATATTCCAGAAGTTCCTTTTACCTTCGAAACCCTAAAAATAGTTTTCCCCTTTGGTTTAATTATGGCCATGGTAGGTTTAACCGAAGGCTTGCTGACTTTAAACTTGGTAGATGAAATTGTGGGCAACAAAGGCGATGGTAACAAAGAAAGTGTAGCGCAAGGCACGGCCAATATTCTCAATGGTTTCTTTTTCGGCATGGGCGGTTGCCCCATGATTGCGCAAACTTTGGTTAACCTTTCTGCCGGAGCAAGAGCTAGGTTGTCGGCAATAATTGGTGCGCTAACAATTTTGCTGATTATTTTGGTTGGTGCACCCGTGATTGGCAGATTGCCCATGGCTGCGCTAACTGGGGTAATGATGATGGTGGCAGTTACCACTTTCGAATGGAGCAGTTTTCGGATCATCAATAAAATGCCCAAAGCTGATATTTTTATTGGGGTAGTGGTGGCTGCGGTTACGGTACTGCTACACAATTTGGCGTTGGCTGTGCTGATAGGTGTAATTTTATCTGCCTTGGTGTTTGCTTGGGAAAGCGCTCGACGAATTAGAGCAAGAAAATACATCGATGAGGATGGTGTGAAGCATTACGAGATTTTCGGTCCGCTGTTTTTTGGCTCTACCACTGCTTTTTTAGAGAAGTTTGATGTACAGGATGATCCATCAGCAATTGTAATTGATTTTAAAGAAAGTAGAATTGCAGATATGAGTGCTATTGACGCAGTGCATAAAATTACCGACCGTTATCGTAAGCTGGATAAATCGGTTACGTTAAAACATTTGAGTGCGGATAGTAGAAAATTGTTGAGAAATGCCGCAGGGGCGATTGAAGTGAACATAGATGATCCTATTTACGCAGTGGCGGATAGGTGATTAGCTAATTTGATGATTCGATAATTAGCTCATGGTTTTGCAGGAGCATAAAAAAAAAAACGTCATTTCGAATGGGGGGGAACGACGAAGAGAAATCTGTTGGCCTATACTACTTACTTACAGATTTCTCCTCGTGCCTCGTTCGAAATGACGGATAAATCAGCTAATTAGCTAATTCAAAAATATTAAACCTCAGCTTTCTGCAATCCTGGTATCTCTACCATTTCATTGGCATCGGCAGCATAATCAACACCAGCCACATCAAAACCAAAAAGGTTTAAGAAATCTTTTTTATAACCCGCTAAATCGCCTGTTTGGGGTAAAGTATCGGTATCAGCAGTTTTCCAAAGCTCGGCAACTGCAGCTTGTACATCGTCTTGCATTTCCCAGTCGTCAATTCTGATACGACCTTTTTCGTCAACAGGAACATCGCCGCTAGTATATAATCTTTCGCTGAACAAGCGCTCAATTTGCTCTATACAGCCTTCGTGTAAACCTTTTTCTTTCATGGTTTTGTATAAGAAAGAAATGTATAAAGGAATAACCGGAATGGCCGAACTCGCTTGTGTAACCAATGCTTTATTTACAGAAACGTAAGCTTTTCCACCTAAATCTGCTAATTTATCAGTGATGGTAAATGCTGTAGCTTCCAAATGGTCTTTCGCTCTGCCGATAGTTCCTTTTCGGTAAACCGCTTCGGTAACTGCAGGGCCAATGTACGAGTAAGCTACCGTAGTGGCACCTTCGGCCAATACACCAGCAGCTTTCATGTCATCCATCCACATTTCCCAATCTTCGCCGCCCATTACCGCAACTGTATTTTCAATTTCTTCTTCGTTTGCAGGCTCAATGGTTACTGTAGAAACTATGCCGGTATGGAAATCAACTGTTTTGTCAGAAAAAGTACCGCCAATTGGCTTTAACGTAGAACGATGCGTAACACCAGTTTTTGGGTTAGTTCTTACCGGCGAGGCCAAGCTGTAGATGATCAAATCTATCTGCCCCAAATCGGCTTTAATCAAATCGATAGTTTGTTGTTTTACTTCGTTAGAGAAAGCATCACCGTTAATGCTTTTGGCATATAAACCATCGGCTTGTGCTTGTTTCTCAAATGCCGCAGTGTTGTACCAGCCCGGCGATGCTGTTTTACCTTCTTTAGGCTCTTTCTCAAAATAAACGCCAATGGTAGATGCACCCGAGCCATAAGCCGCCGTAATGCGTGAGGCCAAGCCAAAGCCAGTAGAAGCACCAATTACCAAAACTCTTTTTGGGCCGTTGTTAGCACCTTTAGATTTTACATATTCAATTTGGTTTTTTACGTTTTGTGCAGCGCCATCTGGGTGAGCTGTTAAACAAATAAAACCACGCATTCTAGGTTCAATAATCATAATATTGTTTTGTTATAAACGGGGCTAGCCCATAATCTAAGTTCAAAGCTATTCTTAATTTTTGGGGAATGCAAATTGGACTGGTTTTAAAAAGGTTAAGATCATTTGGCTTTGTGTTTATGGGTTTTGAAAATCAGGATTTTAAGGTTTTATTGAAATTGTTGTACAACTTTGTTGAGTAATGTTTTTATCTTAGAGTGCCAAACAAACATCTGTGAAGTATCCATATCTATTGATTTTAGTTTTTCTCGGCTTAACGGTTCCTGTTTTTGCCCAATGGGATAACCACCATCAAAAAGGGAAATGTTTCGACTCTTTGTATGTTTCTTACATTTCAGATGTTAAAAACCGTACGCCTGTTGAAACTTATCTAAATAAACAATACCAGCAAAGCAAAGATGAAGAAGTACTAGGTTTTCTTAAAGTAGTTAAATTTTGCGTAAAGGTAGGCAATGGTGCTACTCCAAATGAAATGGATAGGTTTGTTGAGCATGTTCTAAAACAATACAAGCAATTTCCAAATTTACAAGCTAGAGCGCTACACACCGTAGGTTATCATTATTTCATCGGAGAGTTTAATTACGAAAAGGCTTTTAATGCTTACGGAAGGTTAGAGAAATTACTTGAGGTTTATGATGAAAAAGAGATTACCGATTATGCCAACTATTGTGCTAATATCATTACCGCCTACTATAAATTTGAAGATTTTGGTAAGGCCATTAAAATGGGTAAAAGATGCCTGAAAATAGCCGAAAATAAATGGTATTTGTATAATACAATGGGTTTGTGTTATAAGGGCTTAGCTGAGATCGATTCGTCTTTTGTTTACTTTAATAGGGCTTTAGCAGAGGCAAAAGATAAGCAAATGCCAGATATTTATCGGACTATTGCCTTGGGTAATATTGGTTATAATTATTATCTGGAAAGAGAGTACGACAAGGCTAAACCACTAATAACGGTAGATCTTGAGGGCGGACTTAAGTTAAAGGATCCTGGTTTAATTGCTGGTGCCGCTATACCGCTGGCAGATATCTTTTTAGCAGAAGGAAGTGTAACTAAGGCTAAAGAAATGCTTAAACTAGCTCGAAATGGAATTGCAGAAAGTAAACAACGCGAAAGGTTAGAAAAGTTTTTTCCTGTGCAAAGTAGATATTATGAAATGCTCGGAAACGCAGAACAAGCCTTGGCCTACCGAGACTCTAGTATCAAAGCAATTAAGCGAAATGATTCTGTTTTTAATGGGCTGTTGGTAATGCGTGTACAGCAAAAGAACGATCTAGAAAAAATAACCGAAGAAAAAAATAAATTGGAAAGTTACCGTAAAATTTCGCAAACTAGGTTGTGGAGTATTGTTGTGTTTTTCTTTTTAATAGTGTTGGTTTTCTTTATCGTTAGAGCTTTCAAGGTACAAAGAGGGAAGGATAAGAAAAAAATTGAAGAGTTAAATCGCATCATCGAACTTAGAGAGCGCCTTAGTGCAGATATGCACGATGATGTGGGTAGTACTTTAAGTAGTATATCTCTTTATACGCATTCGCTCATCATGCAATCTCCCGAAGACCAAAATAAATCTACATTGGAAAAGATCAAAAAAAATGCCCAAGATGTGCAAGAGAGCATTAGTGATATTATATGGAGTGTAAATCCGAATATGGACACAATAGAGCAGACCATTGCAAGGATGAGAGCTTTTGGCGCAGATTTGGCCGAGTGTGCAGGAATTTGTTTTGAATTTGAGGTTAATGGATCTGTCATCGTGCAGCCCTTAACAATGTTAGTTAGGAAAAATTTATACCTCATTTATAAAGAAGCGATAAACAATTCCATAAAATATAGTAGCGCAACCAAGTTGACAGCAATTTTAGATGTGAAAGATGGCGGTTTTACGCTGAAAATTACAGACAATGGAATTGGATTTGATTGTTCTGTAGTAAATGTTGGTAATGGATTGCCGAATATGAAACGTAGGGCAGAAGAAATAGGAGGAGAATTGCAAATATCAACAGGTTTAGGTAAAGGAACTTGCTTGATTTTAATCTTTAGTAGTTTTAGGAGTAGCTAATTATAGTAACTGTTTAATCTTGGCACGGTTATAGCCTTGTGCTTGTTCTATAAGTTAAACTAGCTGAAATTGTAAATTGGTGGATAATAACATAAAAAAGCGGATCGTTATTTTTGATGATGATAAAACGAGAAGGGATAGTTTAACCATGTTGCTTAACATGTGTAGCGACATGGAGTGTGTAGGTGCTTTTGTAAGTGCTGCCGATGCTGTGGGTAACGTAAAGGCCACAAGGCCAGATATGGTGTTAATGGATATTGACATGCCACAGGGCGATGGTATTACTGGTACTAAACAAATAAAGGAGCATTTTCCTGATCTGCTTGTGATTATGCAAACTGTTTTTGATGATAGCCAAAATATTTTTGAAGCGATTAAAGCTGGAGCCAATGGGTATTTATTGAAAAGAACATCTCCTGATAAGCTTTTAGAGCAAGTTAGGGAAGCTTTTCAGGGCGGTGCCCCCATGACGGGAGCGGTTGCTATTAAAGTGTTGGATTTTTTTAGGGAAGAACCAGTCCCTACATCATACGACCTAACCGAAAAAGAGAAAAATATTTTAAAACTGCTGGTAGAGGGGCATAGTTACAAAATGATAGCCGCTAAAAGTGCGATTTCTTATTTTACAGTATGCAACCATATCAAAAAGATATATGATAAGCTGCATGTAAATAGTGCAACCGAGGCTGTTAGTATGGCCATAAAGCAGCGGTTGGTTTAAAAAAACATACACTACTTTCCGTATTGATATCTCAATTATTTGTCCGAATTTAATATTTCCTGTAGCTAGTTTTAGCTATTGATGTCAAATTTTGTTTGTGTTTTATTTGTCGTTAGACAAGTTGTGTCTGCTTTGTGGTTTTTTGCAAAGGTAGATTTCGCTTTTTTAACAAAATATTTCACTAATTGACATGTTAAAACGCTACAAAATTGGCTTATCGCCTTTAAATCTCTCTATCTCTAATAGTAAATTAAACTTTACTAGGCTTCTATTCCGTATGGTTTTGGTTTTATGTGTTGCAACTCCGTTTTGGGTTACGGCGCAACAGAAGCCAAATGTCACCTACGGACAAAGTAGCTACCTGTTTACCAAGGGTATTTCGGTTTCGGGTTTCCAATCGCCAACCAATAGTGGAGGTGCAGTACCTGCCAAAATTAGGGGCGGTGTAGAGGAGTCTATTGGTTTGGGCGAATATAATGCCAGCAAAATTAGCAAAACAGGAGATGGTAACTTAATTTCTCTTTTATTAGGTACCGATAAGATACAAGAGGTAAACCTAACCTCAAAAACCATAACTAGAACACGCGACAAGAGAGACAAGCCTTGGGCGGTAGTGAAAGATAGCAAAGGAAATGTATACTGGACTGAAACAGGCTCGTATAAAATTATTGCTAACCCCGATGCGCAAGATGCAATTAGCTACGCTAGTCAGGGTTTGGCTATTGGGGGTGCAATTATGCCTGGGAAATTGGGCTCTGCACTTTCTTTCTATAATAATGTAAGCGATCTTTATTCGGCTTTTACTGGAGGTGGAGATTTATTGCGTGATGTAAGTGGCGTAGAAGAACCTCCTAAATACATCCTAGAATTTTCTGGAAGAATTTACAAACTGGCTCCGGGCGCTACCGAACCTACTGTTTTTTTAGATAAGGTGCAAGTGCCTACAGGTTTAGCTATAGATCAGAACGATAATCTTTTTGTAGCATGCTTTACTGCTAATTTTACAGTTAAGGGAGGCATATCTTTCTCGGGTGGATCTATTGAAAAGGTAGACGATGAAAACGGCTCGTACAATGCAAAGATCATCAAAGTTACGCCTACCGCACAGGTAAGTGATGTAGGTACATGGACAGGGATTGATTACCCTAACCAGATTGGGATTGATGCCCAAGGCAACTTAACCGTGATGTACAATTACGGTAACAACATGGAAGATATTGGCTTTGCCAGGATAAGAAAATATCCGGTAGGACAAAGTACGGGAGATACTTATAAGACTGCTACTTTTCTATTTCAGTCTGGAACTAGAGTAGATCAAAATAGACCTGTTTACCAAGATTTAGCGGTAGACGCCGCCGGAAATGTTTACTTATCTGATTTTTATGCTGATAAGATCTGGATGTTGCCGGTAGAGGGTACTTCAGCAAACGATTTGCAGGTTTTTTCTCAAAATGCGCTTTCGCCAGTTGCGCTTTATATAGATGCCACTAATAACCAGCTTTGGGTTAAAGAAGGTAAATTTGTAAGCACTGGAGCTATCAAAAAATTAAGTCTGTATGGTTATAGTGTAAGCCCAAGTTTGCCTACGGGATTAGCCTTAAATACCAATGGCACAATAAGCGGTACCGCTAGTACCGTAAGTGCAAATAAGCAATATACCGTTGTAGCTAGTAATGCGGCAGGTTATGCCAAAACAAATATCAATATAGAAGTAAAACAGATAGCGGCACCACAACTTAGTTATGCCACTTCTACTTATAACTTGCCTGTTTCTCAAGCGGCAAATATCCCTACGCCAAACAATAGTGGCGGCTCGTTTAACCAACAAATTGGTCCTTTAACGGTAGCCGATGTTTATAAAGGCGGAACCAAAATGCAGGGCTTTGCGTTTGATGGCAACGGCAATAAGTTTTTTGTGCAGCCAGATTCGAGTAGAATCATAAAGATAGATGCTGCTGGAAAAGCCTCTGTTTTCTTGTCTAATATTAACAAGCCATCTGATATTGCAATAGACAGAAATAACGGAACTTTTTATTTCTCGCAAATTAATGGTAACGACGTTAGTTTAAGTGCCATGTATGCTGGCTTCGATCGTCCAACGGATTTAACCAAAGGCTCTGTAGCTGGTTTAGCTATAGATGCCAGCGGAAACGTGTATACCGCTTTGCAGGGCAATGGAGATATCTATAAGTTTACTCCGGCTACAGCACAATATTTAAAAATAGTTACAGGTTTAAATCAGCCTAAAAGTATTGCCATATCTGGCGATAACCTTTATATCTTAAACATCTACGGGTTATTGCAAAAAACATCATTAAGTAATCCGGGTACGCCTACCACGGTGGCTACAGTTACCAATGGTTACGAGGTAGATGCAGATGATTATGGCAATGTATATGTAGCGGCAGCTACTTATGTGTACAAGATTGCACCTGGCAGTACTACGCCCGAAGCTCAACACTTAAATGGGTGGTATTTTTCTGGCTTAGGTGTAGATAGGGATAACAATCTTTATGTAGCGCCAGTACAATCGGGTAGTGCCGAGTTTAAGGCGGTAAAAATTACTTCGGGTGGTTTTACCATTTCTCCGGCATTGCCAACAGGACTAACCTTTAATGCCAATGGTACAATTACGGGTACACCTACGAGTATTACCGCTTCAAAAGCGTATACGGTGAGTGCATCAAATCCTTTGGGAAATTCTAGTACTACGGTAAATATTGCCGTGGTAAACGTAGCCACTACGGGTCTTCAATATACTTTTCCAACGGTGCTTAACAAAGGCGTACCAATGGCTGCGGTAACCCCAACGGTTACAGGAGGCAAGCCAGATAGCTTTAGTATTTCTCCAGCGCTGCCTGCCGGACTTTCTATGAACACCACAACAGGTGTAATTTCTGGGACACCAAGCGTAAATGAAAATAGCGCAACCTATACCATAACCGCAAATAATACTGCGGGCAATAAAACGGCAACCATTACCTTTTCGGTAAAAGAACTGCCGCCTTCATCACTACAATATGCTTTTGCTAGCACCACACTTAATAGAGATATAGCCGTATCGGTAACACCTACTGTTATCGCAGGTGCTGGTGTAAGTTACTCGGTAAGCCCAGCTTTGCCTACAGGTTTAACCCTAAATACTTCTACCGGAGCAATATCGGGTACACCTACGGTAATTACGGCAGCAAAAACATATACCATTACCGCTACCAACAACGGTGGCAGCACTCAGCTTAACCTCAATTTATCGGTTAAGTTAGATCCACCATCAAACTTAGTGTATACATTTGATGGCAACCTACTAAGAGATGTTGTTTTTACGGCTGTAACACCAACCTACAATGGTAGTGGGGTAACTGGTTTTACTGTAAATCCGGCACTTCCGGCAGGTTTAACTTTGGACCCAACAACAGGTGTAATTTCTGGAACGCCTACTGCCATTACTACCTCAACTAATTATACAGTAACGGCCACCAATGATGCCGGCACTACAAATAGAACATTCGCTATATCTGTAAGAGTAGATCCTCCTGTTAACTTAAAGTATGATTTTGCACATACCAACATCTTACGTAACACTACCATACCATCGGTTACGCCTACTTATAGTGGTAGTAAAGTAGCTACTTTTACTATTAATCCGGCTTTGCCAACTGGATTAAGTATTAATGCGAGCACAGGTGTGATATCGGGTACGCCAACTGTTTTAAGCTCATCAACCACTTATACGGTTACCGCTACTAATGATGGAGGCAGCACCACAGTATCATTCTCGTTATTGGTTACTGAATTAGCACCTGCTAATTTACAGTATGCATTTATAAGTTCGTCTTTATTGAGGGGGCTAGAAGTTTCTCCAGTAAGACCTTCTTACAGCGGTGGTACAGCAACTTTATTTACGGTAAGTCCAAGCTTGCCAAGCGGTTTAACTTTAAATAGCAGCACAGGAGTGATATCTGGCACACCAAATGCCATTACGGCAAATGCCAGCTACACGGTTACTGCAAGCAATACAGCTGGTAGCACTACCTTTAGTTTTCCACTATTGGTAAAGGTAGATCCACCAACAAATTTACGCTACGATTTTAGGGATACCGATTTACAGAAAGATGTACTATTGCCGAATTATCCTCCAAAATACTCGGGCAGTCCTGCTACTTCGTTTAGCGTTAGTCCAAGCTTGCCTGCGGGTCTGTCTTTCAGTACCACCACAGGTTTAATAACGGGTACGCCAACAGCATTAAGCAGTGTAACTACGTATACGGTTACAGCTAATAATGACGGTGGTTCTACATCTATTTCTTTCCCGCTATCGGTTTCGCGTATTCCAATCCCAGAAATAACTTATGCTAACGATACCTATAAGTTTACAAAAGGTACGCCAATCACTACCATCGCAGCGCCTAACAACACTGGCGTAGTTTTTCCTCAACAGCGTATTGGCGAGGCTATTTATACTGGTTTGGTTAGTCCAACAGGCGTGGCTACAGATCCATTTGGTAATACCTATATTGCCGATTTTGAAGGTGGTAATATTAAAATAAAACGATTAGATAAAGGAGCTTCACAAATGGTAGATTTTGTGACTTCTGGAGTAGGTACTACAGCAGCGTATGATTTGGCTGCCGACGTTTCCGGAAATATTTATGTTTCGGTAGGTACAGTAATTAAAAAAATTACACCTTCTAAAGTAGTTAGCGATTTTGCTACTGGATTAAACAATATTACAGGCCTGTTTATTGATGCCAATAATGACCTTTACGCGGCAGAATATAGCTTAGGTCAAGTTATTAAATACACGGATTGTAACGTAGCAACAAAATCAATTAAAGTTACAGGGCTTAATGTTGGCGCTACCTTAACTACTCCAGCCGAATATCCTAGAGATATTGTGGTTGACAGACAAAAGAATATTTATGTGCTACAAGCTAGTTTATTATCTGATAATCGTGTGGCCTTTATGTTCTTGTACAAATATTTTGCATCAGATGATTATGTAAAAGTAACCAGAAGCCGTGTGATTACTTCAGTAGATTACAGTAGCTACATGATTATTGATAGTAGAGACAACTTGTACATAGGTACAGACGCAAATAGCATCATTGTTCTTGATAACTACGTTGATCGTGGTAAAAGAGTGGTTTCTCAATTAACTACGGGTAAAACTAGAGGCTTGTCTTTAGATGCAGATCAAAATGCCTTTTATGCGCTTAGTGCAACCAGTAGTGCGCTTGGTAAGGCTTCTCAATTTGGCTACAATACCAATAATTTACCAGCGGGCCTAAGTTTAAATGCCAATGGTACCGTAACCGGAACACCAACCAATGTTCAGTCGCAGGGTAACTTCTTAATTACTGCGTCATCATTTTATGGTGTAAGTACCGATACCTTGAAAATTGCCGTGGTAGATACTATTCCAAGTTTCAATTATGCACAGCCAAATCAGGTGCTAACTGCGGGTGTAAGCAATTTGAATATGGTTCCAACAAGAACAGGAGGTCCAGTTACTTCTTACTCTGTATCGCCTACGCAATTGCCTTTAGGAATTACGTTTACGCCATCCACCGGTGCCTTTACAGGAACGCCAACAAAATTACAAGATGCGATTAGCACCTATGTAGTTTCGGCAACTAATACCGGAGGTACAGGCAAAGATACGGTTACGTTTAAGGTGGTAGATAGGGAGCCAACTAACCTGGTTTACCCGTCGTCTTATGTGGCCATCATTAACCAACAGTTCAAAGGCTCGTCTGGAACAGCCTCTGGTGGTGCGGTAACCAAGTGGAGTATTTCGCCGGCATTGCCTGATGGTTTATTTATTGATACCCTTAGCGGCATTATACAAGGATATCCAATAGTTACCCGTGCAGCAGCTAATTATACCGTAAAGGCCGAAAATAGTGGCGGCTTTACAACGGCAATTGTAAATGTGGAGGTTAGGGATTTGCCACCTAACATCTCGTATGCTATTCAAAATAATTTTAAATTTAAAAAGGGAGATGCCATTACCCCAATTGCACCGCCAGATAATGCTGGAGGCCCAATTGTATCTTACAGTATTTCTGGATTGCCTACCGGTTTAACCTTAAATGCCAACGGCTCTATCACGGGAACGCCAACACAGTTGAAGCAGAGTACCGAATATCGTGTAATTGCCGACGGGGGGCAGTGGGGAAGAGATACGACGACTTTAAATATCGAAGTGGTTTCTTTACCGCCTAATTCTATAGCTTACAATACTCCTGTAACGATCATCAAAGGCAGCCCAATTCCTAACATTACGCCAACGTACACTTCTACAGGTGGCGATCCGGTAGAACGTTTTACCATTACACCAGAGTTGCCGGCAGGTTTAAGTATCAACCCTACAACAGGAGTAATTAGCGGACAGCCCACAGAAATTTTAAACACTAATGGTCAGTTGTATTACATTACTGCCGAAAACGGTGCAGGTAGTAAAAATGCTACTTTGGTATTTATATTGAAGGATTTAGCCCCTGCCATTAGTTACAATAACGATAACATATTTACCAAAGGAACTGCAGCTAACTTAAATGTAAATTCTACAGGTGGGGCGGTTACCAAATATAAGATTTCGCCAGCTTTACCTCAAGGTTTATCGCTTGATACCGTAAGTGGGGTGATATCCGGTAACCCAAGTGCCTTAAATGTAAAAACACAATATACCATAACGGCAAGTAACTATGGTAATCCTGATGCAACTTCATCATTCTATATTACCGTAATAGACACACCGCCGGCTATTAGTTACACTACACCGCAAAACCTTACCAGAACAGTAGCCATTTCTCCTATCTCGGTAACTTCTACTGGTGGCCAAGTGGTACAGTATACGGTAAGTCCTGCTTTACCTGCCGGATTAAGTTTAAATGCAACTACAGGCGAGATTAGCGGTACACCAACCACTAGTGCTGTAGCTAAAAATTATACCATCACAGCAACTAACACGGGCGGTAGCGCTAATGCAGTAGTTAATATTTCGGTAACTAATGCTAAGCCAATTATTGAATACAACAGTGCCAATGTTTTAATTAAAAACGCACCTGTTGCTAATTTTGAACCAAGTTCTACTGGGGGTAACCAAGCTACATTTACCATTAGCCCAGCATTGCCTGCGGGATTAAGTTTAGATGATCAAACAGGAGCAATAACAGGTACACCAACAGATACTACTACTTTAAAGAGCTATACGGTAACGGCAATAAATGATGGTGGACAAGATGAAGCAACGTTTTCGATTAAGGTAAATGATAAGCCACCAGGCAACATTACTTATGCAGAATTAACGGATGACTTTTATGTCGGCTATGCCATAACTCCGTTAACGCCACAGGTAGAAGCTGGAGGTGGTGCTATTGCTCGCTACGCAATTTCGCCAACCAATTTAGCGCCTGGATTAAGCTTTAACACCACTACTGGCGTACTTAGCGGTACACCAACATCAGATTACGTGAGAACTACTTATACCATTTCGGCACACAATTCTGGTGGTACCAGTCAAACCACTATTACCTTTGCCGTAATTAAACTTTCGGCTACGTTAAGTAAAACCGATGTAAAATGCAATGGTAGCCAAACCGGCACCGCAACTGCAACAGTGGTTGGTGGTAAAGCACCTTACAGGTACGCTTGGTCGCCAAGGGGCGGAAGCGCAGCAACAGCAGAAGGCCTAAGTGCTGGAACCTACACCGTAACCATAACCGACGCAAATAATACAGTAATCACTAGAACGGTGCTTATTGAAGAACCAAGTGCTTTGGTAATTACCAATTTAACTAAAGTAGATAATCAAGCTTTTGGTGCTAGTAACGGCAGTGCTACTGCAACGGTTACTGGTGGTGTTGCACCTTATACCTACGCTTGGCTCGGCAGTGCAAGTACGAGTGCCACAGCTGCTAATTTGGCCGAAGGCACTTATACTTTAACCGTTACCGACGCCAACAACTGTAGTGTGGTTAAAGAGGTGTTTATTGATGCGCCACCAGCGGCACCAACCAATTTAGCTGCACAAGCGGGCAATACCCGAAATACTTTAACTTGGGCTGCCAATACAGAAACAGATTTGGCTAGCTATAAAGTGTATGGTGGCACTACTGCTAATCCAACAGCGCTGCTACAAGTGCTTACAGCGCCAATAGCAACTTACACGCATCAAAATTTAACCAACGGAACCACCTATTACTATCGCATTACCGCAGTAGATAAAGCAGGTTTCGAAAGTACTTACAGCGTTTCGGCAACGGCAACGCCACAAGGAGAGCAAAATATCACATTTACTCCTTTGGCAGCCAAAACTTACGGCGATACCGATTTTAGTGCCGGTGCTACTGCTAGCTCGGGACTAACGGTAAGCTATACTTCCGATAATTTGGACGTTGCTACCATTGTTGCGGGCAAAGTTCATATTGTTGGCGCAGGTACAGCTAATATCACCGCTTCGCAAAGTGGCAATACAGCTTGGTTGCCAGCAGCTAGTCAGGTACAGCAGTTAACCGTGAACAAACGAAACCTAACCCTAACTGCTACTGCAAAAGATAAAGTGTACGATGGGGAAAGAACAGCCGAGGTTACGCTTGCAGATAACAGGTTGGCTGGCGATGAACTTACAATCACTTATGCGACTTCGTTATTCAACAATAAAAATGTGGGTGTAGGTAAAAATGTAACTGTATCAGGTATTAACATTACAGGCACACACGCCGATAGATATGCATACAGCACTACGGTAGCCACCACGGCCGATATTATGCCTAAAACTTTAACGGTAACTGCTACCGCTAATAATAAGGTTTACGATGGAAATGCCAATGCCGAAGTTACGCTTACGGATAACCGTTTAAATGGCGATGTTTTTGAAACGGCATTTACCACTGCATCTTTCAATAACAAGAATGTAGGTACAGCAAAAGCCGTAAGTGTAAAGGGTATCAGCATTGCAGGTACTGATGCGGGTAACTATACTACTGGTACTACCGTTTCTACAACGGCCAATATCACGCCTAAAGCCTTAACCATAAGTGCTAGCGGTATCAACAAAGTTTACGATGGAAATGCCAATGCCGCAGTAACATTAACCGATAACCGTGTTACCGGAGATGTACTGAAGACACAATATACCACCGCTGCTTTCGATAATAAGAACGTAGGCACAGCCAAAACGGTAACTGTTAACGGGCTCAGTATTTCAGGCGTTGATGCAGCAAACTATGCCATCAACACTAACGCTACCACAACAGCCAATGTTACTGCAAGAGCCCTAATGGTAACAGCTGCGGGTATCAACAAAACTTACGATGGTAGTTTTACCGCAACGGTTAATTTAACAGATAACCGTGTAACTGGCGATGAACTTACTGCCGCATATAGTTTTGCCATATTTGATGACAAGAATGTAGGTGTGAATAAAAGCGTGGCTGTATTTGGCATCAGTATTAGCGGTACAGATGCGGCTAATTATGCGGTAAATGCAACGGCCAATACAGCAGCAACTATTGCCCGTAAAACGCTAACCATTACTGCCGAGGATAAAACGAAGATACAAGGTTTGCCAATGCCTGCCTTTACGGTAACTTACGATGGTTTCGTAAATGGAGAGAACAATAGTATTCTAAATGCCCAGGTGTCGTTAACTACTGCAGCTACTAATATTTCTCCAGAAGGAACTTATCCAATTGTGGCAGCAAATACCTTAGCGCAAAACTATGAGATTGTACACGTAAATGGATTGCTAACGGTACTGCCAGGCACACCAACAGATATAGCCTTATCACAAGCTTTGTTCTTAGAAAACAGTGCTACGGGTACTTCGGTAGGTACATTGGGCAGTACAGCTCCAGATCCAAACGCCATATTTACCTATACGTTGGTGGTAGGTAACGGCGCTGCCGATAACAGCAAATTTGTGATTGAAGGAAATCTAATCAGAAGTGCTACGGTGCTTGATTACGAGACCCAAAACAGTTTCAATATTAGGGTTAGAACTACTACGCAGTATGGTTCTAGTTTTGAAAAAGAATTGACGATAACTTTAACAGATGTAAATGAGATACCTACTTTGGCCGACATTGCCGACCAAACCATCTGCTACAATACATCGCAACAAACGGTAAACTTAACCGGTATTTCTACAGGTCCTGAAACTAGCCAAACTGCTAGGGTAACGGTTACCAGCGATAATAGTGCGCTGTTCAGTTCGCTAACCGCAGGTAATGTTAACGGTACTTCGGCGCAGTTAAATTACCGTGTGGCCTCAGGTAAGAGTGGTGTGGCCAACGTAACGGTAACCATTACCGATAATGGAGGTACAGCCAACGGTGGTGTAAATACCATCACTAAGGTGTTTGTGGTTACGGTTAATCCACTTCCACAAATTGCCATTACTTCCGATTTGGGCACTTCGTTCTCTAAAGGTCAAACCGCTACTTTGGTAGCCACTGGAGGTGTAAGTTACCAATGGTCGGGTCCGCTTGGTATGATTGGCGATAGAAACACCAACACGTTGAAGGTACGCCCAGAGCAGGCAAGCAGTACCTATACGGTTACGGTAACTAGCGAGTATGGATGTGTTTCTACAGAAAGTATTACACTATCGGTACAAGAGGATATCCAACAAATTGCGGGTACAAACATCATTACGCCTAACGGCGATGGGGTAAACGATAACCTAATTATTAAAAATGTAGACCTCTATCAAGACAACCAATTGGATGTGTATGATAGAGCTGGAAGAAAAATCTACAGCAAAGCTAGGTATCAGAATGAGTGGGATGGAAGACTGAATGGACTTCCACTAGCAGAAGGTACTTACTACTACATCATCGAATTTAAAAATGTAGGCAAATACAAAGGTTTCATCACTATTATTAAAGATTAATTGACTGTAAGCCAAAAAATAAGTTTTAAAATGAAAGCATTAAATAAAAAAATAGGCTTTTTGGTGTTAGCATCATTCATGATTTATGGAACACAAGCCTTAGCTCAATTAAGCCCGCTTGGTGCCATGTATTACCAAAACCAGTATGTAAATAATCCAGCTTATGCTGGATTAGATAAAGGTTTGAGATTAGATTTGGGAGTAAAGATACAGGATAGCAAGTTGCCTGGCGCCCCCAAAACACAGTTTCTTACCGGTGCTTATGCATTAACCGATAGGGCCGGATTAGGCTTAAACGTAAATGCCGAGCAAATTGGGTTAATTAAGCAAATAAGAACGGTAGCCACTTACGCTTATCACTTGCCGCTAAATGCTAACGATGATAAGGTTAGCTTTGGTCTTTCTTTGGGTTTTACAGATCAGTTGGTTGATTTTAACTCCTTAAATGGTAATGCAAATGATGCATCGATTGGTAATTTTAACCAGAGGCAAACCTACATGGATGGCGATTTCGGAGCTTTATACCAACGTAAGGGATTTAGTTTAGAAGCGGCTTTGCCTAACATTAGCAATTTTTTTAGAGATAAGGAGAATGTGAGTACTGTGGCTAATTTGGCCAGGTACTATGCAGCTGCATCCTATCAATTTTCGCTACCTGGAGCAAACGGAATTACTTTAGAACCAAAATTGGCCTATAGGGCAGTACAAGGTTTTAAGGATATTTTCGACTTTGGTACTAACATTAAATTTGTAGACCAAAAGTTAAGTCTGTTTGGCTTATATCATAGCACGCAAAGTGCAACTGTAGGGTTGGGCGCTAAAGTAACCGACAATTTAGGACTTAATTTTATGTATACTTCTGCAACTGCAGTGTTGGCAGGAGAAAGTAGCGGTTCTTACGAAGTGAATTTGAGATTGAATTTATTTGGACCCAAAAAAGTAATAAAGCCCAGTAACTAAGTGTTGCTGTTAAGCACCCGTCACTCATTTAGCCCCGCAAAGTAGTTAGCTTAGCGGGGCTTTTATTTTCCATTTAATAGTATTAATCTTGCTTCGGTAACACGTTAGCCAATAGGCGCTATGCCGTAAAAATTATCTCGTTAAATTTCTTCAGCCTTAATTTGTATTGTCCGCATGTTTAATTATTTTTACTCCTTATAGTTGTATTATTTATTTAAAAGCAAGTGATCCATTTATGCGCTCCACATCATCCCATTTTTTAAATAAGATCTGTTTTCTCAATCCTTGGGATCGAGGTTTTGAATTTAACGTACATTAAAGAATTTAATCCTTTTTTATGAAAAAAACTTTACTTATTTTACTTACTGTTATGGCAAGTTATGGCTTTTTACAAGCGCAAACTTTCAGCAGTTCTTCATTGCCAATTGCCGACACGGGTACAGCAACCCTTGCGGGTATCAGACTTGGAGATTTTGATGGAGATGGCGATATGGACATCCTTACGCAGGATGGCGGAGCCGAAACAGAAGTTACCCTTTGGAAAAATGATGGCGCAGGTAACTATACCAGTTCTACAGCCATAGCTGCCGGGATATCTGGGCTTGCGGTTGCTTTTACCAGCGTTCGTATAGCCGATTTTGATAATGATGGCGATTTAGATTTTTACCAACGTATATCTGGAGCTAACAACGACATTTTTTTGGAAAATAATGGCACAGGTAGCTTCTCTGTAGGCACTTTGCCTTTAACCGATACCGGTATAACTAACTTCGCTTTGATACAGGTAGGCGATTTTGATAGCGATGGCGATGTAGACATACTTACACAAGAAGGTGGTGCAGCAACTGCTGTTACACTCTGGACGAATAACGGGTCTGGAAGTTTTACTGGCACTGAGGCTGTAGCTAGTGGTTTTACTGGCTTAAACATTGGTTTCACGAGTGTGCGTATAGCCGATTTTGATAACGACGGCGATTTGGACTATTATCAACGTATTTCTGGAGGTTCCAACGATATTTATATGGTAAACAACGGCTCGGGGATTTTTTCTATTGGCACTTTGCCGCTTCCCGATTCTGGTACAAATAACCACGCTTTTATACAAGTAGGTGATTTTGATAATGATGGTGATATAGACTTCTTAACCCAAGAAGGCGGAATGGGAGCTGCGGTAACGTTTTTGAAAAATAATGGCGCTGGAAATTATAGCAGTGCGGTAGTTATTGCCGCTGGAGTTACAGATTTGAACTTGAGCCATGTAAGTTTGCGTTTGGGCGATTATGACAATGATGGAGATTTAGATTTTTTACAACGACTTACTGGGCTGGGTAATGATATGTACTACCAAAATCAGGGAGCGCCGCCAACCTTAACCAGCTTTACTCCGGCGGCTAACGGTACTGCCGGAGCAAATGATAATTTGATGCTTACATTTAGTCACAGCAGTACACTTAGTAAAGGCGCTGGAAGTATTTCAATAAGAGAAGATAATGGCGATGGAAACTACAGCAATGATGCTATTTTTGAAAGTTTTGCTGTGGGCGATACACGAGTATCCCTAAGCGGAAATGCAACGGCATCAACAGTGACTATAAACCCTAACGGCAGCTTTGCTTCGGGAAAAAATTATTATGTGGTAATTGCTCCATCGGCTTTTGTAGATGCTGGCGGCAAGGGCTTTGTAACTAAAGTAGGTGGTCGTTTGCACCCAGGCTTGCCAGATCCCTTTCGCAGAAATGCAGAAAACTCGTTAAAAGGTTTGGTAGATAGAACCTTAATGAGTTTCAGTACGCTATCATCAACGCCAACGGTAACAGGTGTAACTTCTTCTACGGCCAACGGTGCTTACAAAGTGGGCGATATCATTGCTGTCAGCGTTAATTTTTCGGAGGCGGTAACAGTAACTGGTACACCTCAAATTACTTTAGAAACTGGCGCAACAGACCGAACAATCAATTACGCTTCAGGTTCTGGAACGTCTACCTTAACTTTTAACTATACGGTACAGACTGGCGATAATTCTACTGATCTGGATTATACTACTACCACTGCATTAGCGCTAAACGGGGGTGCTATAAAAAGTGTGGCGAACAGCAGTGCTAATTTAACTTTACCTAGTCCGGGAGCAGCAAATTCTTTGGCTGCCAATAAAAACATAGTGGTTGACGGTGTTTTGCCAACGGTTAACGGGGTAACTTCATCTACTGCCAATGGTGCCTATAAAATCGGCGACGTAATTGCTATTCACGTTAATTTTTCTGAAACAGTAAATGTAACCGGAACGCCTCAAATTACCTTAGAAACTGGTACGACAGACCGAACAATCAATTATGCTTCAGGTTCGGGAACTTCTACCTTAACTTTTAACTATACAGTACAAGGTGGCGATAATACCTCTGATTTAGATTACATCTCAACGCTGGCTTTAGTGCTAAATAGCGGCACAATAAGAGATGCAGCAAACAACAATGCCGTCTTGCTCCTGCCTAGTCCAGGAACGGCTGGTTCGCTTGGTACAAATAAGGCGATTGTGATTGATGGAGTTAGGCCAACGGCGACCATCACATTATCTAACAATGGGTTGGCTAAAGGGGAAACTACCTTAGTTACTTTTACATTTAGCGAAGCGGTTAGTGATTTTACCAGTACAGATTTAACTTTTAGTAATGGTAGTTTTGGCACCATATCATCTAGCGATGGTGGCATTACCTGGACCACTACGTTTACGCCAACCGATAATTTGGAAGATGCTACTAACGTGATTATTTTAAATAACGCTGGTGTGCAAGATTTAGTTGGAAATGCTGGTACCGGTAATACCCAATCAAATAATTTTACGATAGATACCAAATCCCCAACAGTTGCTAGCGTAAGTGTGCCAGCAAACGGTAGTTATAAAATAGGCGATAACCTAGATTTTACTGTCAATTTTAGTGAAGCAGTAACTGTTTCCGTACATTGCGGTACACCAACCATTGCAATTTCTTTGGGAACGGGCACGGTATACGCAAATTATGTTTCCGGCTCCGGAACATCAGCTTTGTTATTTAGGCATGTGGTGGCAGAAGGCGAACAAGATGCAAATGGAATTGCCTTGACAAGTTTGACTTTAAATGGTGGTTTGCTTAACGATATTGTGGGTAACAACCCAGTACTAACGTTAAATAGCGTAGCTTCAACTGCCAATGTTTTGGTAGATGGTGTTCGTCCAACGGTAACCATCAGTTCTTCGGTAGGCGCATCGGGCACTACAACAGCTACTTCGCCTATTCCTTTTACCATTACTTTTTCTGAAGCCGTAACCGATTTTTCTTTGGCTGATATTAGTTTGACGAATGGCACGGCTGGCAATTTTAGTGGTAGTGGCACAAGTTATAACTTTAATGTTACTCCAATGGCCAATGGCAATGTAACGGTAAATGTGCTAGCAAATGTGGCAACAGACGCAGTTGGCAACAATAATAGCGCTGCAGCTGCCTTTACCATCAATTATTTAAACACACTACCTGTAGTTTTGGTAGATTTTAATGTTAAAAAAGAAAACAATGCTGCTAAACTACAATGGCAAACTGCCACAGAAACCAATAACAAAGGTTTTGAGATTTATCGTAGTGGCGACGATAAGCAGTGGGTTAAAATTGGTGGGATAGATGCAAAAGGCAGCAGTTCAATTTACGCTTTCGCAGACAAGCAGCCGTTAAATGGCAATAACTATTACAAACTGGTACAGCTAGATTTGGATGGAACACCAACTGAACTAGGCGAACGAGCTTTAAGCTTTGCGCTTTCTGCTGTGGGGTTGCGGGTTTATCCAAATCCCACTGCTGGCAAAGTAACTTTGAGTTTTGGTGCTGGTAAATACGAAAAAGTAAGTATCATTGGGTTAGATGGAAAGGTTTTAAATACCGCCAGTGTTCTACCTAGCCAAACACAAGTAAGGGTAGATTTATCGGCCTATGCCTCTGGTATTTATTTTGTAAAGTTGAGCGGGGCAATTGGTGTTGAAACACAAAAACTAATCAAGAAATAAAGAGATTATTTTCTAAACCTGCGAAAGTCCATCCGATTTTTGCAGGTTTAGCAATGATAAGGCCTGCAGCTAACCAATCATGTTAAAGGCGTTTAGCACCACTTCTTTCTTGTTTTTCGAGATTCGTAACTGGCTGTTATCGTTCATTACTAAATAACCACCGTCGTTTTTAACCAGTTTTTGTATGTATTTAGGGTTAACCAAATGCGATTGATGAATACGAATAAAGCCGTAGGGTGTTAGCGCACTTTCCACATCTTTTAAAGTTTTGCAGATCATTAGGTTTTCGCCATCAGCTAAATGAAAATGGGTATAGTTGCTATCAGATTGACATCTGGTAATGTGATCTATAGTTACAAAAGCCAGGCCTTCTGTGGTAGGTAATGCCAATTTCGCCGGACGATTTTGTTGCTGGTACAGGAGCTCTTTTAAAAAAGCCAATTGAGGTTTTTCAATGCCGTTTTTCTTTTTTTCTTTCCAACGTCCTAAACATTGGCTCAGTTCGATATCCTCTACGGGTTTTAATAAGTAATCGAAAGCGCTATATTTAAAAGCATTGATGGCGTATTGGTTATAGGCTGTTACAAAAATCACATCGAACGAGATATTATTCAATTGCTCCAAAATGTCGAAACCACTTAAGCCAGGCATTTCTATATCTAAAAAAACGAGGTCAATTTCTGGTTGTTGTTGTAAAAAATCAAGCGCATCGTTAGCTTTGTTAAAGCTTTTAACTACGGTAACATTATAATCTAGTTCTTGCAGATGAATTGCTAAAGAAGCGGTACAGTGTAGCTCATCGTCAATTAATACAGCTTTAATCAGTTGTGGTCTCATAGATTTTTATGCTTACGTTTGTACCATCAATTTCTTCATTTTTTATCACATCGTCAATGCTTACTTCTATTTTACGGTGAGGTTGTAGGTTAAATAATTTCACACGGTCTAAAATAAGAGACATACCAAACGATTGATGAGTTTTCATCGTGTTTCTCTTAATTAAGGATGCTTTTTCTCGACCTATACCGTTATCTATAATTTGACAGATAATACCGTTTTTTCTCGGGATTTTTTGCAAGATAATGTTAACCACTTTATGTGGCTTATTGGAATTGAGCACACCGTGCCAAATGGCATTTTCTACGAAAGGCTGTAATAGCATTGGCGGAATTTGAATACCCGAGGTACTGATGCTTTTAGCGATTTTGATTTCGTAGTGAAACTGTTCTCCCAAACGCTTGCTCTCAATTTCTAAATAAAGTCTTAAGGCTTCTAATTCTGATTCTAGACTAATTAATTCCGTTTTGCTGTGCTCTAAAACTATTCTTACCAACCTAGAAAATTTAGTAAGATAAGAAATGGCCATTTTGCTCTCATTGGTTTGGATTAGATATTTGATGGCATTTAAACTGTTGAATAAAAAATGAGGGTTCATCTGCGAGCGTAGTGCCATTGTTTCGGCCTGAGCCAACTTCTTTTCAAAAAAATCTTTAACCTCTTTGGCTTTTTTCTCTTCTATTTTTTGGTTGGCCAACAACAGCTCTTGTGTGCGCAGTTTTACTTTTTCTTTAAGTATTGCATTAGTCTGTTTTGTTAAAAGTTGGTTCGCTTCTAATTGTAAAATCAGAGCCTGTTGGCTTTCTTTTTTTTCTTGCTCGGCTAGTTTTATTTTGTAGCCAAGGGCGAAGGCAAAACACAAAGCTTCGAGCATTAGCCCTACTTGAAAAATGTTAATAGCTTTGATAGGTTCTCCATTATCAAAATTTCTAAGAAAAAGTACAGAAAATACAGCCAATAGCGAGGCCATCATAAAAAATACCATGCCTGTAACAAAATACCCTAATACAGGAGATTTTATTTTGTAAATACATCTAGCTATTAATAGGATGTTAATTGGAAATAAGATAATGCGATGGACATTAAATAGAATGTTCCGCATTTGTTGGTTAAGGTAAAATGTGTTGAAGAGGTAATAAGCCAAAGCGTAAAGCACGTATGCAATTGCCAGCCTTTGTAATATTTTTGCAAGTACGGGGTCTTGTTTCTTGGCATCTAATAATTCGATAGCAAAGAGATTATATAGGGCAAAGAAAATAAATTGTGCAGGTTCATTAAATGCAATTCTCCATACGGGAAAATTGCCTAGCCAAGCACCTAATAGCGTAATTGGACTTAATCTAGTAAGCGAATACAAGATAGCCCCTATAAGATAAAGGGCGTAAAAAAGATAGATCCGCTGCCCACTTTTTCGATACATAAAGAGCATGAATAGCGATAAGAAGCTAAATGCTCCGAAAAAAAATAAGGTAATTACAGTTTCCTTAAACTCATCTCGGTAGTCATCAAACGGCAAATCGTCATTGTTGTACAATTGAAAGTTGATGTGCGGGGCACCAACATGCTGATTATAGGCTAAAAGGTAATAGGTAACTGCTATATTTTCTTCCAATTCTATTGGGAGCAACAGGTAATTGTATTTTAGCGGTAATTCACTATTGGTTACTAATCTGCCTGCAACACTTAGCTTAATGAGAGATTTTTTTTCCTTCCGATAAAGAAATGTATAATCGCACATGCTGCTGTTGAAGTAGAGTTGCCTACGGTAGCCCGAATTATTTTTTAGTGTGATTTTTAACCAATAAGCGTGTTTGCTCTTGGATTTGTAATTGGGCAAAAAGGGCCTAAATGCATGTTCGGGTGGTAGTTTGTAATGGGTTGAAATAGGAACTTCAGCTACAGCTACTTTTTGAAGACTTTTTAAAGATATCTGCCTTGCTAAATCTGCTACGTAAACGGTATCGGCTTTTGCCATTACCAATGCAAATAATAGTAAACAACACAAAAAAGCCTTTTTCATAAACACATAATTAAGCATTTAGGTGCACCGAGCAATTAGCCATGTAGCAAATTACCAAATTAAATGAGCATTGAGCTGTTCTTGATTATTATTTGATAAATTCTTAGTAAGATGAGGGGTTTACATAGTGAAAGCAGTGCTACACTTATTAGTTGTGGTGTAAGCCGTTGGTTTGCTGTACTTTGGTTTATTAATTTAAAAAATAATGAAAAAGATATTTGTTTTTATACTACTAGTATCTAGTAATTTAGCTTATGCCCAATTTGGAGGTTTAGCTAATAAATTGAAGCAAAAAGCCAAGGAGGCAGTAGAGCGCCAAACTGACAAAACTATGGACAAGATTGTAGGTAAGGGCGAGAACAAGGTTGATGAAAAAGTTGACGAAACTTTAGAGGGTGGTAAGAAAAAATCGAAAGCCAAAACTGAATTAGAAAGTGGCAATAATGGAGCTAAAGAAAGTGCCAAATTGCCGAAAGCTATATTTTCGGTAAGCAGCACGTTTGATTTTATTCCTGGCGAAAAAATTGTAGCTACCGAAGATTTTGCGCAAGATGCCAAGGGCGATTTTCCAGCTAAATGGAACACCAACGCCAGTGGCGAGGTGGTTACTTTAGGGCCTACTGGTTCGCAAAAGTGGCTAAAGCTAGAAAAAACGGGCATACACTACCCTGAATTTGTGGGCGATCTACCAGAAAATTTTACGTTAGAGTTTGATATGTACAGTAACGAACTATCCGAAATGAAGTCTGGATTAAAAGTGGTTTTTCCGATTAGCACGGGCCGTAATTTAAAGTACGACCAACATTTTAGTAGTGAAGTACAAGTAGGCACAGATATTCATCCTATTAATGAGCAGGGTACCTCATGGATAGGGGTTATAGACCAAAGCGGCGAGCAGATTTTGAGTAATGAGCTTGCCATTAATTGGAAAGAAAATGCGGTTAACCGTATATCTATTTGGCGCCAAAAATCACGTTTCAGAATGTACATTAACGAAGTGAAGGTTTGGGATATTCCAAGAGCTTTTGTGCCCAACGTAAAATACTCCCTGCTTTTTGCAACTAACCTTTGGAGCGGCAATGTTTACCTTTCTGATTTAAAACTGGCCTATGGCTTGCCAGATACCCGGAGCAAGTTAATTACTGAAGGAAAATTTTCTACCAACGGCATCCTTTTCGATGTAAATGCTGACGAAATCAAGGCCTCTTCTGCCGGAATATTAAAGGAAATTGCCGCGGTTTTAAACGAAAATCCGACAGTTAAAGTAAAAATAATTGGGCACACCGATACTGACGGAGCTGCAGAAGCCAACCTGCAACTTTCTAAACGTAGGGCTGCGGCTGTAGCTGCCTTGTTGAGTAAAAACTATGGTGTAGCAGCAGACCGTATGCAAACCGATGGCAAAGGAGCCACCCAGCCTGTAGATAATAACCAAACTGCGCAAGGCAAGGCCAATAACCGTAGGGTAGAGTTTGTGAAATTGTAATTTATCAGAATTTCTTAATTAAAATATACGAAGCTGCCAAGAGTTTCAAAATCATACAGTGGAATGAATAACTCATGGTGGCTTCATCACCGATGACAATAATTATAAACAGATGAAAAAATATCTACTTACGTTAGTATTAGGTAGTGGTTTTATAGTTGCATTAGGCCAGCAATATTACCAAACAGACAAAATTGTTGACGAGCCTGTAAACCAGCGTACACAGCAGCGCAGCTTGGGCACTAGCGTGGCTATAAGTAATACGCATATTTTAGCAGGACATTCTGGATTACCGCTTAGACAATTGGTTTTTGGCGACCCTCGTATTTCGCCGGCTTGGTTAGCTCCATTAACTAGTAATGGAAGGTTTGGAACACAACAACCATTAGATAGAAATAGACCAAGTTACATCTATTCGACCGGCTTTGGGCTGAGCGTTGCGCTAAGCGATGATTACGCTGTAATTGGGGAGCCACATTATTTTGAAGAAAACACCAGTCAGGTATCTAGCGATGGTTACGGTGCAGCAGTAGTGTACGAAAATTCTTCTGGCTGGGGTTTTAAACAGAGGCTACAATCTAATGATATTGCTAAACACGATTATTTTGGGTCGGAGGTTGAGGTTGCGGGTAACCAAATTGTAGTAGGTACAAATGTAAATTCTGCTTTAAGCCCACGTAACCCTAATCACGGTGGGGTTTATATCTTCGAAAAAAATGGAAGTGGCAATTGGGAACAGATACAAAAACTAACGCCAGATGTAACAAAACAATTTACCCATCTTTATGCTTTTGGTCAGAAAATTGACGTTTCTGGCGATTACATGATCATATCTGCTTATGTGAAAGCTTATATCTTTAAACGCATAGCAGGTGTTTGGCAACAAATGCAAGTAATAGAGATAACTGCTGCCAACGAAAGCAAAATCATTTCTGATGTGTCTATTGCTGGGGGCTATGCTTGCATATCTTCTATTTCTTCTCAAAGAAACCAGAACGGAACAAATCAATTATTTGAGGCTGGTGCAGCATATATGTTTGAAAAGGACGGAGCCGAAACCTGGTCTTATACCCAAAAATTAGTACATGCCGATAGATTAGAATATCACAGCTTTGGCACTAGTGTGGCGCAATTTGATAATAGGCTTGTTGTTGGTGCTACCGGCGTAAAAACAGATCATTTGGGAGGTAATTCTTATGATGTTGCCGGTGCTGCCTATATTTTTGAGAGAGACGGAAATGCTGTTTGGCAACAAGTTCAAAAAATAACTCCTAACGATAGGGCGGCTAATGATCGTTTTGGAATTGCTGTAGATATGCAGTCGGACAAAGTAATTGTGGGAGCTCCTTGGGTATCAACCGACGAATTCGGGAGACCTTCTTCCAATTATTACTTGATGGGTGCAGCTTATGTTTTTAAGCGTATTAGCCTACCAAGTTTACCTGTATCTACAGCTACTGCTAGTTTAGCAGCAGGGCGGGTAAGTGAGGTGTTGTTATTGTCTGACAGTAATGAGCCAATACTTACCCTGGGTATTACTGGGGCGAAAAATCTTTTTGGTAACTATACCGAAGCCAAAGTATGGAAACAAGCTGCGGAGCAAAGCCTGGCCGGTAAATTGTACCTTGCCCGCAACTACCAAATTACGCCAACAAACAATATCAACACCAGTACCGCAACAGTTACGCTATATTTCAATCAGCAAGAGTTTTTAGATTTTAATGCCAACCCCGCCAAAACTGCTGATTTCCCTATAAATGCAGCCGATTTAAACGGGATTGCCAATTTGCGCATTCTTAAAATTAGTAGCAGTAGTAATGATAATTCTGGATTGATTAATACCTATAGCGGTACGCAGTTAGTTATTAACCCAGACGATGATAAGATTATTTGGAATGCCATGGCAAACCGATGGGAAGTAACCTTCGATGTGGTGGGCTTTAGTGGTTTTTTTGCTACAACAGAACCTACAACGCTTCCAGTAACTTTGGTAGATTTTAGTGTAAAAAAAGAAAGTAACGGCGCCAAACTGCAATGGCAAACTGCTACAGAAACCAACAATAAAGCTTTTGAAATTTATCGCAGCGGCGACGATAAACAATTTATCAAGATAGATGAAGTTGACGGAAAAGGCAGCAATTCGTTGTATGCATTTTTCGATAAAAAGCCCTTAAACGGCAATAACTATTACAAATTGGTACAAGTAGATATAGGTGGGAAGCCAACGGAACTAGGCGAGCGGGCTTTAAACTTTGAGCTTTCTGCTGCGGGCTTACAAATTTATCCAAATCCTACTGCTGGCGAAGTGACGTTAAGTTTTAGTGCTGGTAAATATCAAAAAGTAAGTGTAATTGGTGTAGATGGAAAAGTTTTAAATACCTCAAGCGTTTTACCTAACCAAACACAAATAAGGCTAGATTTATCGGCCTATGCCGGGGGCTTTTATTTTGTGCAGTTGAGCGGCACAGATGGTGTTGAAACGCAAAAATTGATTAAGAATTAGTATGGTAAGTGTTTTTTTGGGTGCCCTGCAGGTTTTACTTGCAGGGTTTTTTGTTTAATAGCCCCGATTGTAGCGAACACGTATCCCGATTTTATCGGGAGAAGTAAAGCGAAAAGCGGGACGAACGATGTAAATTGCATTGCCATTGCGCTTCAAAAAATAAAATCTTGATGGATAACACGGTTTGTCCTTGCCTATTTTACTTCTCATCTCTTTGTAAAACAACTTTATCGCCTCGTCTGTTATCTGTAAATCAATAGCTTTTGTGCTTTTATTTCGTTAATTTTGCGGCTGTTTTTTATCACATAGGCACATAGGGTTTTAATCTAAAAATCTTTAACTTATTAGTTTAACATGGCTACAAACTATGTTTCTATGTGTTTAAACAAAGAAATTATATTTAAAACGGAGCGGATAATTATATGGCGAAGAACCACGTGGATTTGGGTGAGCAAAAAGATGTAGAAGTGTATGGTGCAAGGGTACACAACCTGAAGAATATAGATGTAAGTTTTCCTCGAAATAAGATGGTGGTGGTTACTGGTTTAAGTGGTAGCGGCAAGTCTTCATTAGCTTTTGATACCATTTATGCCGAAGGGCAGCGCCGTTATATGGAAACTTTTAGCGCTTACTCGCGGCAGTTTATGGGTGGTATGGAACGCCCCGATGTAGATAAGGTTTCGGGTTTAAGTCCGGTAATTGCCATTGAGCAAAAAACTACCAGTAAAAACCCTCGTTCTACAGTAGGTACCATTACCGAAATCTATGATTTTATGCGTTTGCTTTACGCCCGTGTGGGCGATGCTTTTTCGTATAACACTGGCGAAAAAATGGAGCGCATGAGCGAAGACCAGATTTTGCAGAACATTTACAAGAAGTTTGAAACCAAGCCCGTTAATATCTTAGCTCCGGTAGTGAAAGGCCGTAAGGGACATTACCGCGAATTGTTTGAGCAAATTCGTAAGCAGGGTTATGTAAAAGTACGTGTAGATGGCGAAATCCAAGATTTGGTAGCCAAAATGCAGGTAGACCGTTATAAAATACACGATATTGAAATTGTAGTAGACCGCTTGGTTGTTGATCCAAAAGACCATAAGCGTTTGTTGGATAGTATTCAAACGGCGATGCGCTTGGGCAAGGGCATTATTAAAATTAGCGATAAGGATAACAATGTGGCGCATTTTAGTAAGTTCTTGATGTGCCCAACTACGGGTATCTCTTACGATGAGCCGCAACCTAATAGCTTTTCGTTTAACTCGCCTTATGGCGCTTGCGAAACTTGCGATGGTTTAGGCTATATTTTCGTGGTAGATAAAAAATCTATCATGCCAAACATGAAGCTGAGTATTATTAACGGTGGTTTGCTGCCTTTGGGCGAGTACCGTGACATTTGGGTTTTCCAAGTGTTAAAAGCCGTTGCGAAGAAATATAATTTCTCCTTATCAACACCCTTGGAAAAACTTAGCGAAGAACACATTGAGCTGATTTTGAAAGGTGCGCCAGATTTGATTTCGGTAGAAGTTTCCTATAACAAATGGAACGTACAGAACTATCAAGTAACTTTTGATGGAATTATAAAATTGCTAGAAGAGCAGCAAGAGAAAAGGGGCGAAGGTGCTTCGGACGATATGGAAGCTTTCCGCAGGTTAGAAACTTGCCCAGATTGCCACGGTGCCAGGTTAAAAAAAGAGAGCCTGCATTTCAAAGTAGATGGCAAGAATATTTCTGAGCTGGCTACCATGGATGTTGCCACGTTACACCAATGGTTTGATGGGGTAGAGGATAGATTAAACGACCGCCAAAATACCATCGCCAAAGAAATACTGAAAGAAATTAGAGCTCGCATTGGTTTCTTGTTAGATGTAGGTTTAAACTACCTCACTTTAGACCGTACCTCGCGTACGCTTTCTGGTGGCGAGGCGCAGCGTATTCGTTTGGCTACTCAAATTGGCTCGCAATTAATGAATGTAATGTACATTTTGGATGAGCCAAGTATTGGTTTGCACCAGCGTGATAACGAGCGTTTAATTACCGCTTTAAAAAACTTACGTGATTTGGGTAACACCGTTTTGGTGGTAGAACACGATAAGGATATGATTTTAGAGGCCGACCACGTAATTGATGTTGGTCCTGCTGCGGGTGTGCATGGAGGGCAGATTGTGGCACAGGGAACTCCAGCACAAATCCTAAAATCGGGCACCTTAACGGCTTCTTATTTGAACGGTAAAAAAGGGATTGAAGTTCCTAAAAAACGTAGAGAAGGTAATGGCCATCATTTAGGCATCATCAAAGCTACGGGTCATAATTTAAAAGAGGTTTCGGTAGATTTCCCTTTGGGTAAGTTTATTGCGGTAACTGGGGTTTCGGGTAGTGGTAAATCGAGTTTAATTACCGAGACTTTATATCCAATTTTAAATCATCACTTTTTTAGGGCGAAGAAAAAACCTTTGGCTTACGAGAAGGTAACTGGCTTAAAAGAAATTGATAAGGTAATTGAGATTGACCAAGCGCCAATTGGTCGTACACCACGTTCAAATCCATCGACTTATACTGGTGTTTTTTCTGATATCAGGAACTTGTTTGTGGCTTTGCCAGAGGCTAAGATTAGAGGTTACAAACCAGGTCGTTTTTCTTTCAACGTAAAAGGCGGAAGATGCGAAACTTGCCAAGGTGCAGGAATGAAGGTAATTGAGATGAATTTTTTGCCAGATGTGCAGGTACCCTGCGAAGAATGTGGTGGCAGAAGATACAACCGTGAAACTTTAGAGGTACGTTACAAAGGTAAATCCATTAGCGATGTGTTGGATATGAGTATTGAGGATGCTTGCCATTTCTTTGAGCACATGCCATCCATCTACCGTAAAATCAAAACCTTAAATGATGTTGGCTTAGGCTATATCCGTTTAGGGCAGGCTTCCACAACCTTGTCTGGGGGCGAGGCACAGCGTGTGAAACTGGCAACGGAGCTTTCTAAAAAAGATACAGGTAAGACTTTTTATATTTTAGATGAACCTACCACTGGGCTGCATTTCGAAGATATTGCCGTGTTGTTAGGCGTATTAAATTCTTTGGTAGATAAAGGCAATACAGTTTTAGTAATCGAACATAATTTAGACGTGGTTAAAGTAGCCGATTGGGTAATTGATTTGGGCGAAGAAGGCGGCGCTGGTGGCGGTAGAATTATTTTCGAGGGTACACCAGAGGGATTAATTGAAAACCCGATTAGTTTAACAGGCAAGTTTTTGAAGAAAGAAATGTCGTAGTGGCGAACCTATGTGTTCGCCCATCAGCAAGGTGCAAATAAAAAGGCGAAACATTTTTCGTCCATTTGCAAGATGCAAATATTAGAAGAGAAATAATAAAATCCCGAATAGCAGAATTTGAGAAAACGAGGACGAAAGATGTTTCGCCCGTACAGCGAGTTTATCAAGCCCTGCGAAAAAACAAAAAACGCTGCAAGTAACCACCTGCAGCGCTTCCATTCATTTCGATTTTTTTAATTCAATGGATGTTTCCCTCTAGCAATTTGGCTATCACGAGTGTTCTTTTGCACGGTGATGGCGCCAAAAATAGCGAGAAGAAAAGCAAAGGCATAAAAGCCTTTTTCGCTAGGTTGCAAATCTGCATTCCACAAGCCGATAATGAGCAGTGCAATGGTTAAAAGTGTTGCAAACCAGCTGATGCCGTAGTAAAGTTCGGTTACAGGAATGCTCTCCAACTTGTCTCGCACTGCTTTTTGTAGCGAGATTACAGCGAACAGTCCAAACATTAACACGGCAAAGTAATAACCTTTTTCGTTCAGCAGCATGTCTGATCTCCAGAGGCCAATAATAAAGCCAATCATGCCTACGCCAAGGGCAATCCAAGAGGCTGCAACAAAGGCATTTGAAGGTTTTAAATTCATTGTTTTAAATTTTGGTTAATCATTTAACAATTGCACTAAAGACGCTCGGCATTACTAATTGTTACCAAATCAGCATTTAATTTATTACAGAAAAGCTAACTTTAGGTGCTTATTTTCTGTTAAATCATTATGCAAAACCTGCTTATTGCTTCTCAAATTAAAGCTGTTGATGCTTACACCATCCAACATGAACAGATTAAATCTATTGATTTGATGGAACGAGCCGCCGAGGCTTTTATGCAACTCTTTGTAGCAAGGTACACCAGCCCGAAAACTACCATTTGGGTGTTTTGTGGCCAGGGAAACAATGGCGGCGACGGCCTAGCAATAGCGAGGCTGCTCTACCAAAAAGGGTACAAGCATATCAAGGTTTTCTTATCAGATTATTCGCAGCATGCGTCTACCGATTACCTTAAAAACTTAGCCAGACTGGAGAAAGCATATCCCGAAATCCCCATACGAAGAACTTTAGAAGAAGTACAGTTATCGAAAGATGATATCGTGGTAGATGCGATTTTAGGCTCTGGTTTAAATAAACCACTAACCGGAGATTATGAGAAGTTGGCGTGGTTCATTAACGCTAGCAAAGCTAAAGTTGTTGCTGTAGATGTTCCCACTGGATTTAAAAGTGAGGGAGAAATAGATCCGATCTATAAAGGGATCAGAGCAGATTTGGTAATCACATTTCAACTGCCAAAAATCAATTTTTTCTTTCCTGAAAGTGGCAATGCGCTAGCAACATTTAAAGTTGTTCCTATTGGATTAGCTGAGGACTATATGGCCAGTTTGCCCAGCCAATGGAAGTTGATCACAGCCACATTTATTCGTAAAACGATTGTACCAAGAAAACGCTTTTCGCACAAGGGTACTTATGGGCATGCCCTGGTTATTGCGGGCAACACCCAAACTATGGGGGCGGCGTTGTTAAGTGCCGGAGCTTGTTTGCACACTGGAGCCGGGCTGGTTTCTGCTTGCATTAGCGCAGCCGGGCTAACTGCCTTAAATGTAAGTTTGCCCGAGGTGATGTATCTAAGTAGAGAGGAGCTTGCAACCACAGATTTGAAGAAATATCAAGCCATTGCCATAGGGCCCGGTTTAGGAGTGGAAGAAAGTCAGCAAAAACTGCTCAAGCGGTTACTTCAGCAAAATAAGCCTTTGGTAATAGATGCAGATGCGCTTAATATTTGTGCAACTCAACCAAGTTTGCAAAGTCAAATTCCGACTCAAAGCATTCTCACGCCTCATGTAAAGGAGTTTGATAGGTTGTTTGGTGTGCATCACAATTGGTGGCAGCGAGTGCAAACCGCTAAGCAAAAGGCCCAAGAACTACAAGTAACTGTTGTGCTTAAAAACCAGTATACGTTTGTATGCTTGCCTAATGGCGATGTTTGTATTAATACTACTGGTAACCCAGCCATGGCACAAGGCGGTATGGGCGATGTGCTAACGGGGATGATGGTTAGCTTTTTAGCACAAGGCTATGCGGCCGAAACCGCGGCAATTTTAACGGTGTATTTGCATGGAAAAACTGGCGATGAGCTGGCGAAAACAGATGGCGTAGTGAGCGCTTCTTTGTTGAGTGCAAACTTGCCGAAAACCCTGAAGAAAATCAGCGATATGGATGCTTGACGTAGTGGATTTGTAGCGCCTAAGCCCTAATTACTGCTAAGAATAGTAATTTGAGTAGTTGGCAATGCAGTTAGCGTGCTAAACCTTACAGTAGCGGCAGCTCCCGAGTGTAGCTCGGGACTATAGCGGATGGAAGGGCTTTCGGAACTGATAAGCACTACTGCCGCTTTTCAAAAAAATTAACTAAACAATACCTTCGATATCGAAAAGGTGTTTTTCTGCGTGGTAAGATGAACGCACTAGTGGCCCACTTTCTACGTATTTTAGTCCTTTTGCCAAGCCTACCTCTTTGTATTTCGCAAACTGATCTGGATGTATCCAGTCTACCACGGGATGGTGCGCTTTGGTGGGTTGCAAATACTGACCTAAAGTTAAGATGTGAACACCGTTTGCCACTAAATCATCCATAGCTTCGAAAACATCCTCTTCAGTTTCGCCCAAACCTAGCATAATACCGGTTTTGGTGCGTAAACCAAATTCCGAAATACGTTTTAAGCACTCTAAACTTCTATCGTATTTAGCTTGGATACGTACTTGGCGAGTTAAACGACGTACCGTTTCCATATTGTGCGAAACCACTTCGGGTCTTTCTTCTAAAACACGGTACAAATTGTCCCACTGGCCTTTAAAATCTGGAATTAAGGTTTCTAAAGTAGTAATTGGGCTTTCTCTTCTAATAGCTTGTAAAGTTTCTGCCCAAATGATCGAACCGCCATCTTTCAAATCATCGCGGTCTACCGAAGTAATTACACAATGTTTAACGCCCATCAACTTCACCGAGTTCGCCACGCGGTTCGGCTCGTCGGTATCAACCGCTAAAGGCCTACCAGTTGCCACTGCGCAGAAAGAGCAAGAGCGGGTACAAATGTTGCCCAAAATCATGAACGTTGCGGTTCCAGCACCCCAGCATTCGCCCATATTTGGACAATTACCGCTTTCGCAAATGGTGTGCAGCTTATGTTCGTCAACCAAGCTTCTAACCTGTGCATATTCTTTGCCAACAGGTAGTTTAACCCTCAACCAATCTGGTTTGCGAGCTTTTTCGGTAACTGGAGCAACAACTGGAAGTTCAATCATGTTGCAAAGTTACGTAATCTTGCCCAAATGTAGTAAAGCATAAATGTTGTAAAGTTGTAATGTTTTGGTGTTAGTTTTTTGGATGGTTGGTTATTTCGTTTTCTAGGATTTGAAAAGCAAAGTTATTTTATTGCTATCAATGTTAGTCCTTCTTTACGCTATATCTTTTTGGTTTTGTAAAAAAAAACAAAAAGTATGCCGCTTCAATAAGGTTTAAAATGCAAGGTATCTGCAAGTAGCCAAAAATGTGCTTGTTTTTCGAAATACTAGGAACTGAAAAGATAATCGCCAATTGGCGTTGGTAAATTCAAAATCTGAAAGGATAAAATAATTTCATCCCTTCAGGATTGTGATGGGTTTACAATTTCTGTTTCTATAATCTTGGCATCCCTTCGGGATTGTGAATTTCATGATGTAATTGTATTATTGGCAAGCCCTAAGGGCTAATACGATTATAATTTTTGGTTTTGTGAACTTTATATGATGTAATTGTATTATTGGCAAGCCCTAAGGGCTAATACGATTATAATTTTTTGGTTTGTGAACTTTATATGATGTAATTGTATTATTGGCAAGCCCTAAGGGATAATACAATTATAATTTTTGGTTTTGTGAACTTTATATGATTGTATTATTGGCAAGTCCGAAGGACTGATAGGATTATAGCAATGTTGTCATTGTCGCATATAAATCCCGAGAGGGATGATATTAATCTTCTAGCCAATCAAACAGGTATTTTTCATCGTGTGCTATTTCAAATTTTTGTAGAAAGTCTAAATATTCCTTCTTAAAGGTTTTTGCACGATGGTGTTCTTCTTGATTTAAAATGTATTGATACACATTTTCTATTTGTGAGTGCGAATAGGAAAATGCGCCGTAACCTTCTTGCCAAGAAAATTTTCTTTGTACCCAGTTTTCTATAATCTTGGCATCCCTTCGGGTTTGTGAATTTCATGATGTAATTGTACTATTGGCAAGTCCTAAGGGCTAATACGATTATAATTTTTGGTTTTGTGAACTTTATGATGTGATTGTATTATTGGCAAGTCCGAAGGACTGATAGGATTATAGCAATGTTGTCATTGTCGCATATAAATCCCGAGAGGGATGATATTAATCTTCTAGCCAATCAAACAGGTATTTTTCATCGTGTGCTATTTCAAATTTTTGTAGAAAGTCTAAATATTCCTTCTTAAAGGTTTTTGCACGATGGTGTTCTTCTTGATTTAAAATGTATTGATACACATTTTCTATTTGTGAGTGCGAATAGGAAAATGCACCGTAACCTTCTTGCCAAGAAAATTTTCCTTGTACCCAGTTTTGCTCATTAATAAATTTCGACGAATTGTTCTTTATATCACGTATTAAATCCGAAATAGGCATTGACGGTTTGAGCGCCACAAAAACGTGAACGTGGTTTGCAACGCCATTAATAATAATTGGTTTTTGATCTTTTCCTTTAATAATTCCTGCAATGTATTTAAAAACCTCATCACGCCAGGGCTTTTGTAATAAATTTTGCCTGCCTCTTACGGCAAAAATATATTGGATATAAACTTGTGAATAGGTACCTGCCATAACTTTGTATTGCTATTATCCCTTTAGGATTGTGATGGGTTTACAATTTCTATTTCTATAATCTTGGCATCCCTTCGGGATTTTGGCATTAGCAAAAAACTCACTTCAATAAACTCTTGGCACCATCTAAAAGCGCACTGCCTTTTTGCTTTAACTCGTTTTTTCCTTTTTCAACCGTAGTTTCGCTGGTATACGAACTTACTGCATTAGCCATGTGCTGCACCTTGTGTATAGTTGCAAAAATCTCATCTGTATGAGGTACATTGTTAGCCTTTAAAACTTTTTGCCAATCTATTTTAACCAATACAGCCATCATGTATTTGGTGGCAATCTTACTCAGAAATAGCTTGTCGTAAACGCCGTTTAGTGCCTTACCGGCTTCGCGTTTATTTACATAAACAATGGTTTTGTCTATGGCTTGGCGTTCGCTATTAGATAACAGCGGACTTTTTTTTAACTTGGTTAAGGCGGCTATTGCCTTTTCTTTGTCTTCTCGTTTTAAATAGAGATAGCTTTCCACAGCTAGTGTAAGTTCTGTTTCGAGGCCAAGTTTTTTAGTGTCTTCCAAAAATTGTTCAAAATCATCCAAGCCTCTTTCTTCGTCAATTTCTCTCTCCATTCTTAACCTATCAAAGCCTCTAAATAAATAATTAAGGCTGTGAAATGCCGTATGTGTTTGGCTATCGCTCAAATTTCTCCAACCAAAAAATGCTTTGGTATAAGGTAAAGGCACATCTGGGTTTTTGTCTAACCATTTAATGTTCCTACTCAAGCCATCTTCCGATAGGTAAAATAAGTTGTTGCTAAAAAATAGGAAACCACGTACAAACTCCAACAGCGTTTTGGTCTCGTGGTCTGGCAAACGTTCGGGTTGTGTTTTAGCACATTCGTAAAGTGCAAAGGGTTGCCCCAAATCTCTAGTTGCTAGCACCACCATGCTTAGTATGGCATGCTCAATGTTTTGGGCTTCGGCTTTCTCCTTGCCTATTAATAAGGGAAAAGTTGTGTCGCCATTACCGTACATTTTATTGATGCCCTCAACCAATGTTGGAAAAACATCTTCGTCGGTATCTTTTACAAAACCTTTAACCGCACGGTAATCTTTGTAAAGTAAAAGAGCCTCTATTGGAGAAATGCTTTTGCCCGAATCTGTATTTACCTTGCTTAAAGAACTTACAACCGAGTTGAAATGTTTGCTGAATTTTTGATACTCAGGTTTGGTCGTATCTTGCACTGCCGCTGATCTGATGGCTATTTTTGCAAATTTGTAAAAGGTAATTTTATCGTAGGCAAGATTTTCACTAAGTTTTTCTTTGTCTAATGCCAAAAGTTCTTCATCGGTGTCAGGAGCCGAACAGCCAAATGTTAGGATAACGAATAAAAAGAGTAGATGTATGAGATTCTTCATGGTTAGATACATGGGTAGTTTTTCTACGGTAATTTAACTTAAAAGTATCTTATTTACGTGAAGTATAGAAAGTGAAACTACGAATATTCTATTTTGGAATGGTTTATTTCATAAGGCTTATGCTTTGCAAACTTGGGTTTGCTATCCTTCAATGGGTTTTGTGGGTAGGGTAATGTAAAAAGTAGTTCCTTCACCCAATTTGCTTTCAACACTTAAGCTGCCTTTGTTTTGCATTACCATATCTCTACATAGAATAAGCCCAATGTGGTGCCCTTTTTCGCCAGAGGTTCCGGTACCTGGCGTATGTGTTAAATTGAAGAGGTTATCTAGGTCTAATGGGGTAATACCAGGACCTTTGTCTGTAATAGTGCAGGTAACTTGATCATTATTTGTAGTCGCATTAAAGATTACCTCATCTTCTTTGCTGCAAAACTTAATGGCATTAGAAAGAATGTTCCTTATCACTACATGAACCATGTTTAAATCGGCAAATACCGTAAGTTCTTCGGCTACATTATTATGCACTTTTATTTTTTTCAGATTAATCTGAGATTCCATTAACTTGATGTTATGGTTGATAATTTGACATAGGTTTACATCTACGGGGTTTATTACAATGCCTCCTAACTGACTTTTAGACCACTCCAATAAGTTATCCAAAAAAGAGGCGGTAGTGTAAACCGTTTCTTCCAAGCGCTCTAGTAGGCTTCCAAATTCTTCTTCATTAACAATGCCGCTTCTATATAGACCAAATAATGCTTTTAGTGAATGTATCGGCGCTCTCAAATCGTGCGACACAATAGAGAAAAATTTGTTTTTTACATTGTTTAATTTCTCTAACTCGGTATTTTGGGCAGAAATAATTTCCATCTGCGTTTTTAATTCTTCGTTTAAAGCGCCAAGTTCTTCATTTACTTCTGCAATTTGATGTTTTTGCTGTTGTAACAAGCCATTGGCGATTTTTTTCTCGGCGTTTCTTTTGTAATAAAGTATCAAAAGTATTACCACCAAAATAAGTAGGCCGGTAATAATAGAAATGGTAATTACATAGTCGGTAATTTTTGCACTAATGGTCTCGTTGCGTTTTTCTAAGTTTTTGTTGTCGATATTTACTCGATGCAGGTCTGTTAAAATAACTTGTTTGGTGGTAGAGTCATTCTCCAGACTATCGTTAACTGCTAAATATTCAGACTTATATTTTAAGGCTGCTTCATAGTCTTTTTTTGCAGCACTTACCTTAGATAACATATCTAACGCTAAAGAAATCGGGATTTTTGCATCAGTTTGCTTTGCTCTAACTAAAGCTAACTTTCCCGCTTCTTCGGCTTTTTGATACTCTTTTAAGCCAAGCTGAGCTTCTGCTAACGTAATTAACACGGCACACTCTTGGTATATGTTTTTTAAAGTCCTGTTATTTCTTAAAGCTATTTCTAAAAGGGGGAGGGCTTTACTGTATTGCTTGTTTTCTATATGTAATTGAGCAATTCCCCAGTTGCTTAAGGCAATGCCATTTAAATCGCCAATTTTTTCTCTAATCGCCAAGCTTTTTAGGTAAAAATCCATGGCTAATTTTTGTTGGCCTAATCTTCGTTTAGATCCACCCAAAGAGTAATAGGCACTAGCTAAATTTAAATCTCCGGTAGGGTTTTTTAAAAGGTTTTCTAAAACCTGTTCAAAATAATTATCGGCACTTTTGTATTCTTTTAAGTCGAAATATATCGATCCTAAATTGGTAATGCACTGGTTTATACCTCTTTTGTGATCAATTTTTTTGAAAATTTTCAAGGCTTGTTCGTAGCAATTAACGGCTTCCTTTTTTCTGTCAGAACGATCGTGTACATAGCCTATGTTTACGTAACTACGGGCTAAGCCACTTTCAAATTTACTTGCTCTTGCTATTTCTTGACCTATTTTAAAATAATATAATGCGCTATCTAAATTACTTCTAATGCCATAGGAAATACCCATATCTAAATAGCCATTGGCAATTGTAGAGTCGATGCCGTTTTTTTCGCCGAGTAATCTATATTGATTGGCGTAATAGAATTTTTTAATTGGATCTACCGAAGAATAAGCAGTAGATAGTTTTTTAAGTATCTTAATTTGAACCGTGTCTGGATCGTTGGGTTTAAGTTGGGCTAATAACTCGTCTATTTTAGAAGTTTGTGCATTAGATTTAATTCCTAAAAAGAGTAAGACAACGCAAAGTACAGTCCACTTTGGGAGTTGTTTTAAAGCAGTATGCATGTAGCCTAGTTTTTGAGTTCCTTTGGTTCGAAGTAGCTAAAGATAATTAATTTGTTTTAAATAATGCTGTTTAAATATGTTTTCAGTGCTAATAATCTTTTAGGTCTTTTTAAGCTGCTAAACTTTTAACGAACCACGAAACCCTCTGGCTGCATAGTAAGACTGGGCTCCGTTGTGGTAAACAAAAATCGTGTTATACCGGCGGTCGCAGAACAGCGCACCATCTAATTTACGGATACGCTCTGGGGTTTGTATCCAACTGGATGTTTTTAAGTCAAATTCGCCTAATTGTTGTAGCATCCTGTACTCTTCTTCCGTTAAAATTTCTATTCCCATCTCTGCAGCCATATTTACAGCACTATCATTGGGCTTGTGCTCTTTTCTTGCTTCTAAAGCTTCGTGGTCAAAACAAACGCTTCTTCTGCCTTTCGGACTTTCCGCTGAGCAGTCGTAGAAAATAAACTCTCCTGTTTTTTCATCGTAACCAACCACATCCGGCTCTCCGCCGGTAATATCCATTTCATTTAACGACCACAGTTTTTCTGGTTTGTCTTCTAATTTTTCTTGTACTTTGTTCCAATCTAAGCCTTCGTGACGTTTCCTGTTTTTTTCGAAACGAATTTTGAGGATACTTAGTAGCTCTTCGCTTTGTTGGGCTGATAGTTTTTTGCTCATGATGTTAGTCGTTTATGCCTTTGCCACTTAATATTTGAGGAGTATATTTTTCTACGCGGGCAGCTCGTGTTTTGGATTGTTTTGCTTCCGAAAAATGAAATAGGTAGGCTCTTTGGCGGCCAGGAGTTAAAGCCTCAAAAGCAATTTTCAAAGCAGGTAGGGCATCTAGTTTTTCTTGAAACTCTGCTGCAACCTCAAAATCAGCAGTTTTTCTCATTTCTACTTTTAAGCCAGCCTTTTCAACTTCAATAGCTTCAAAGATGTAATTTTTGATTTGTTGTTTTGCACTCCAAATTTCTTTAGGGTTAGCGAAACGGATTTGTCGAGCCGACTGTACATGGTCTGTTTGCTGGATCAGTAAACCATCTGCATTGCTTAACAAAGCGCCTTTGAAAAATAATAAAGCACAGTATTCTTTAAACCCGTGGATTAAAACGATGTTGCTCTTGTGTAAAGTATAGCAAGGCTGCCCCCATTTCAATTCTTCGGTTAGGCCACATTCAAGAATGATTGCTCTCAATGCTTCAAATTCTTCTTTCCACTTTTCTGTATTGCTTAAAAATACCGTTACTTTAGGGTTCATCTTTGGCTATTGGATGACTAAAGTTAGGGAATTTGAAGAAAAAATAAATGATCAATTACAAAGAGATTTCAAAAACTTTTTGTTCTTTATTGCAGGAAAATCCCAATGCCTGATAGAATTTATGACTTTCGGTACGTAGCACATTACAACGAATGCGGATAATTGAAACACCGTGGTTTTGGCTCCACACTTTACTGGTTTCAATCAGTTTTTTGCCAATTTCTTGGCCTCTCACATTTTCATCTACTACCAATCCAGTTACTTCTACAAACAACGGACTTTCTACTCTTAAGCAAATTAAACAATGCAACCAACCTACAATTTTACCATTAACCTTCGCTACAAAAATTGCATGATCCTTTAATGGGATAATTTCTTGTAATCTTCTTAGGAGCGGTCCGAAATCATTCTCGTAACCCAGTTGCTTAGAAAGGGAAAGAATTTCTTGAGCGGTATTTTCTGTAATACTTTCGAGTTGGCTTATGTCCATTAAGAAATCAATTTTAGCATGCTTTGTATAAAGTTAACTAAAGGTTTTCTTTCTTTTAACCAGTTGAAGGATATTATTCCGATGGTGGCTGTGGTAATGCCTGCAAGTACATCGGCCAAGTAATGGTGACTTGTATAAACGGCTGCAAACCAAATCCCAACCATTACCGTAATGAAAAAGATATTTGCTTTGCGAAATTTGCCTTTGGCACCATAGTAAACTACAATTAAAGGATAGGCCGAATGTAAAGAAGGCATAGCGGCAAACACATTTGAGCCCTTGCTGTAAATTGATTTGAAAAGCTCGATGCCGAAGAAATTATCGAAGCGGATTAAGCCTGCGGTATTGCCTGGAGTGCCAGCAATAAACTCAAATCCATGTTGTTGCACGTACCAAGGTGGAGCTGCAGGGTAGAGGTAATAAACCACAAAACCAAGTAGGTTTACCCATACAAACGTGAGTAAAAAATGTAAAAAACTTCTTCTTTCGTTTGCGAAAAATAAGAAGGCGGCAAAGGCCAATGGCACAGGAACCCACATTAAATAAAAGAAGCCCGTTAGCACGTCTAGAAATGAGTTGGTGTGTGTTAACCAAAACTCATTCGGTGTAAGTATTTTTTCTCCCTGAGCTATACCAAATACGCTTTTTTCAAAATTATATAAGTCAGCAATGTGTACTGGGTTGTAATTGTAGTTAGGGAAAGCCTTCATGTAATCATAGATGATCCAGTATACAATGAAGATGGAAAAACCTATGATGAATTTTCGAGTAATAGCAGAGGCGTAATAAAGTACGTTAAAGATACCTATCAGCACCAACTGATCTGTTTTATAGCCTACTAAAAAATAGGAGAGTATAAGGTAGAGTGCCGAAATTCCGAGTGTTATGGGAAGGTCTTTTTTAAGAACTCTTATGGTTTCCTCAGAGGGAATGTCTGATGTCATTTTATTTTTATGTGTTGGGGCGAAAAATGTTTCGCCCGTACAGTAATTTTATTGAGCCTTTTTTAGCCATTTGGTAAAGATGGCAAAGCCAAAGAGGAAATTTTTATTGAGCCTCTCTTTTCTTCTCAAATCCAGATCTGAAAATGCTATCCCAAAACATCCAGCTTACACCAAAGCCTTTAGAAGCATCCTGATAATGGTGCAGCATGTGATGGTGTTTTAAGGTCTTCCAAAATCCACTTTTAAAATTAGCGTGGTGTAGTGCGTAGTGCACCATGTCGTAAAATAAATATCCACCGATAAAACCAATGAAAAATGAATACTCTTTGGTGTCTGGCAAGAGCCAATCGAACAATAAATAAAACCCAAGAGCCAATGGAATACTGGCTGAAGGGGGCATTACTAAACGGTGTGCATCATTTGGATAATCGTGGTGTACACCATGAAAAATAAAATGTATACGTTTGCCCCATTTGCTGGTAGGATAAAAATGGAAAATCCAGCGGTGTAAAACATATTCTGTAATGGTCCAAATGAATAGACCAAAAACCAGCCAGCCAAAAAATTCTAGCAAGGGAGTTTTAGCATCAAAAAGTGCCTTCCATGCTAAGAAAAAAATTAGCGGAACGTAGATGATTAAAGGTACATAATATTTTACTTTCGATAGCGGCTCTAGCAAGTCGCTTTTAAACATTCTTGTCGACTCTTTAGAATTTGAGATAAAATTCTTTGCCATGGTATTATACTTTTATTCTTTCGGTTACTGCTTTCGTTGGATTGTTAGCATCATAACCTTTTATTTCTACATATTTAACATTTGGCACCCAAAAAGTACCACCTTCTATTCTCAAGAAAATTCTATCCAATAGTATCTTTTTATTGTTGGCTGTGGCGTAAACGTGATATTTTTTATCTATTGCCGATTTACTTAGCAGTAAAGGGAATTTTTTGTATGATACAAAGCGTAACTCGTAATTGCCATTTCCAATATCTTTAGTTTGCACACCGTAGGCAAATTTGCGTTGTATATAATTCAAGTCTTTTTTCCCTTCTTTATCGGCGTATCGCATCCAAAAAACATTTACAGGATGTTCTTTAACCAAATTACCATCGGTATCTACATTTAATTGGCAAATAATGGTGTTAATATTAGGATCGCGTTGTACGTAAAACAATTGGTTATTGATATTCTTTGGTATTGGGAAAGTAAGCGGGGAAGGATCATCGCCAGTTTGCGCTTTTACCATTGTGGCGTTAGAAAGGCCTAAGCCTGTAAATAAAATTAAGCCAACAATTACTGCCGCTTTATTGCTTGGCGTAGAAAATTCTTTTGCATCTAGTGCTTTTTTAGCGTCTCTTAATCTATTTACGGCAGTAATATTGGTCATAATTGCCATTAACGTAATTGGCAAAGTGAAAATGCTCATGGTTTCGAAAATGTGAAACTTAATTCCAGGCACATAGATTTTATAATCGGCACCTAAGAAATTATAGGCAATGCCACAAGCTATAGCAAATACACCAATGGTTACCACACGCTCGGGGCGTTGCATTAAACCACCTTTACATTCTACGCCTAAACCTTCGGCACGGGCACGCGTATAGCTTACCATCATAGAGCCAATGAGTGCTATAAAAGCAAACAATGAACTTAAAAAGTAGTGGTGTGCCACTAGATAGTAGCAAATGCCTAAAAACATTACCATTTCGCTATATCTGTCTAAAACAGAATCGTACATGGCACCAAATTTAGAACTCATGTTTCCTAAGCGAGCTACTTGTCCATCTAGCATATCGAAAAGGCCAGCAAATAAAACCAATGCGCCAGCCCAGCCTACATATTCTAGTTCGCCACGGTTAGATTTTTCTGCACCAATAATGAAAATTACGGCCACACCAATATTTAGAAGCAAACCAATGGTGGTTACCATGTTTGGCGTTAGTCCAATTTTAATTAACCCTTTTACAAAAGGGTTAATTACCTTATAAATACCTTGTTGAAGGTTATCTCTTAATTTCATCTCTTCGTTTACACGTTTGTTTGTCACTATGAGCCTGTCGAAGATTATTCACTTACTAATTTTTCGACAACTCAACATGATATCATTAGTTTCTAACTTTTTAAAAATCTAGTTTAACTCTAGCTCTAATTCCCCATTGGGTAACTTCTGGGTGGTCTAAATAATTGAAACGCTTAACCAAATCTACCCTTAACACTTTAAAAATATTCCCTAAACCTATACTGCCTTCCATGTACGGCTCTTTATTTAGCGAATAGGTTCTTTGAGTTCCATTTTCATAACTAGGCAATTTGTAAATGCCGTCATTATTCTTTTCTGGATTATTCTCATCCCTCAATCCTCCGTAAATTGCTTTGAATGAAACAATTTCGCGTAGTTTTAATTTACTTAACAAAGGTATCTTATTTAAAAAGAATCCGTTAAAATTATGATCGATATTTATTGCAGCATAGCGGTCGCTCACAAATTCTAAGAAGTTCATTAAGTTATATGAGTTTAACTGATAAGCGTATGTTTGGTTAGCACGGTGCACTGACAATAGCGGAAAAGGCACCTTACCGGCGATATAACTGCCTTCTACTCTAACATCACTGAAGCCTAATTGCGACAAATAAAAACGTTTATCTACACTTGCCATAATGTTATGGTAGTTATACTCGCCTCCAAAAAAACCTTTGATACCTGCAGTATATTTTAAATTATAAATAGGGAATCTATCGATAATTGGGATACGATAAATCTTACCTTGATAGAATTTCTCGTTCTTCGCATATCTGAAACCAACACTAAGTTCTGTAGTAGTAAGCCTATTGATGAAAGAATTAGAACTAGCATCGTTATAAAAAAGGCCGCCAGCTGGAGTTTGAGACCATTTTTTAAATCCAACATTGTAAGAAAAACGATTTTCGAATTCTTTGACATAGTCTAAGCGATAGAAATCATTATACAACAACATATCGTTTACGCCACGTTTAAACGATAGCAAAAAGTTGTCTTCTTGCACAAACTGTAGCTCTTGTCCAGGTATCTTGGTATCTCGTTGAAAACTCGCTCTAATGTAGTTTTGTGGAAATTTGTATATAGACTTATTATTTAACGAGTAAGTTCCTGATAAGAAAAACTTCCATTTTTCGTCTTTAAAACCATAAGCAGCATAATTTTCGAAATAGAAACGTTTGCTTAAAGCTGGGGTACTTCTGCCTCCTAAACGCAAGCGAAAACCTTCTACGTTATTAAAACTGTAGAAAGTGTTGGTTGGGCCAACCTCGTAGGGGCCAAAATCCCAATAACCGGCAAATACAAAAGTTACTAATTTTACGGTTCTTCTAAACGATGGCAGCTTTTGAAGCGTATCAATATTGCTGTAAATTTTTAGCTGTTGTTGCGGGATCGAATCTAACCTGTTTTGAGCCCAGAAATCGTTGGTTCTCTTATTGGCACCCTCTAGCACTTCTAGTTTTTTGCCAGAAAACACCGTGTCGGGAATTTCTACATTCGTTTTGTATTGGTCGTAGCTTACACTTCGTTCTCCCGTAAAACCTAAACCCTTGTTCTTGCTAATCCCAAAATCGGCAATTAAATTGCTTTTGCTTAAGTAATATCTGCCATCGGTATTTTTTTCAAAATCCAGCGCTATTTCCATTCCCCTCACAAAGTTGAGGTTAATGTTTTTATTTACTCCAAAAGCTGCTTTTTGAACAGCGTAGTTCCCATCCATCGTAATGTAGATTTTTCCTTCAAACAACATGTCGCCTTTGTTGCGTGGCGTAAAAGAAAGTTCAATTACATTCGGGGTAATGTTTTTTAAGGTATCTGTGATAAAAAACTTGTAAAAAGTAGGCGCAGAGTTTGCAATTGGGCTTAAGAACTCGTTGCTCATTACCGAGATGTTATTATCGTAGATGTTGATGTTTTGATACATCCTATCAAAATAGGCTTTCATGCCTTGGTTATCGATAAATCTATTGTCGAACTCTACTTGTTTTTCTGCTAGAACTACTGTTTTACTTTTATCGGGAGAGAAACTTAAATATTGATCGGCCAGTTTTTCTTGGATATAAATAGGCAGTAAGTTTTTGCCTCCAATTTTGGTAGAGTCTTGTTCTTGAAACAGGAATTGGTAATTTCTGAATAGACGTTTATTCTTGAATTTTTCAGAAAGGTTACTCATCGAAAAGAGCATTTTTTCGTACTCCTTGTATTGTACGGTTTCGTACGCCTTTGGCTGGTTGTTATCCTTGTTCTCTATTACCTGTCTAATTAGTTCTACTGCCGGATTGTTTTTGTTAGAGTACCTAACTTTTTTACCTGCTATAATGGTAACCTCATTTAAAGATTGTGCATTTGATTTTAACAAGATTTCTAGCTTTTGGGTTTGCCCCACAATAATACTCTTGTACAAAACTTCGTAGCCAACGTAGTTAAATTTCAGTTTGTTGTAGTCTTCGTTAGTACTGATCTTGAAATTTCCATCCAAATCAGATTGTGTTCCCAAGCGTGTATCATTAAAGAAAATAGATACATAAGGAAGTGTTTCTTTAGTTACGGCATCTCTAACGGTACCTGTAATTACAGTTTTTTGGGCAAATGCCGATGATATACCTATTACGATAGCACTAAAAAACGTTAGCGCATAAATTAATGTTTTATATGTGTTTTTCATTTTTACTGTGTGAAAATGAATTGCTTCTGCATGAAGTAATTATAAATCGTACCAATTAATCCAGAAACAAGAATTTTCGAAAGCAGATAGTTTATGCTTAGAAAATGAGTGAGTATGTAAACACCTGTAGTTACAATCAAAAGATTGCCGCACCATACCAAAATGTACTTTAAAATTTGAAGCTTAATGTCTTTATTTGTTGAGTTAAAGACCCAATTACGCCCCATATAAAAGTTTACACAGCCACCAACAACTGTTCCTGTTACGCTTCCTGCAACATACCAAATACCTAAAAAGCTCACGCAAAACCATGTGGTTAAGTAGTCTACCAACGTTGCCGTTAATGACGAAGCCTGTGCTTTGATAAAGGTTAACATCTTCTTAAAATATGTTGAAGAAAATTATTATTTGCAATACGATATTGGCATAAATCCCTGCCAAAACATCGTCTGCCATTACGCCCCAACCTCCGGGCCACTTTTCCAATCTGCGTATGCCTAGCGGTTTCAAAATGTCAAAAAACCTGAAAAGCACTAAACCCGCAATTATGTATTTAATCTCTACTGGCACAAAAAGTAGTGTAATACACATTCCTGCTACCTCATCTATTACTACCCGTTGATGGTCTTTGCCCCAAAGTACTTCTACTTCGTTAGCACTTCTTACCCCTTGCATAGTTAATAGCAATGTCACTAAAACTGGAGCTAATTTTGGTTCATATTCGCCAGGTTGTAAAAAGTACCATAAAAGGCAGGTGAAAATAGAAGCGTAAGTTCCGGCTCCTTTGCCTATATAGCCAATTCCAAAAGTGGTAGATATGATTTTGTGAAATATCACTGCTTCAATTCTGTTTTTTTAAAAATAAGCCTCTAAAATTAAACGGCTCAAAACTATGGAAACTTTTTTTAATTCTAAAGTTTCCTTTGGTTTGTTTACTTGCTTTTGAACGCAAATTACATTCGCAAGACAAAAGCTAGTACGTAGTGGAATTTATTGTTTTGAATGAGGTAAAAAAGGTTGTTTTCCTTTGTGTGTTCACCTAACTGATAACGTTACAAATGCAGTGTCTGAAATTATCAAACACTGCTAATTGTGTTGCTATTATTCTTCTTCGTAATAATCAAGCCCTAAGTGGGTAATTAACTCTTCGCCCATAAAATAGCGCAAGGTATTATGTAATTTCTCCAATTGTTTGAAGATATCATTCTCTGGACGTAACCCTTCTTTTGTTTGAGGAGACTTCAAGTAGAAAGATAACCATTCTTGGATACCACTCATGCCTGCACGTTTAGCTAAATCAGAAAATAAAGCTAAATCTAAAACGATAGGAGCAGCTAAAATTGAATCACGGCACAAGAAATTGATTTTAATCTGCATTTTGTAACCCATCCATCCAAAGATATCGATGTTATCCCAGCTTTCTTTGTTATCACCGTGAGGTGGGTAATAGTTGATGCGGATTTTGTGGTACATATCACCATACAAATCAGGGTTTTGCTCTGGTTTGAAGATATCTTCTAATACACCTAATTTAGAAACCTCTTTTGTTTTGAAGTTATCAGGATCATCCAATACCAAACCATCGCGGTTACCTAAAATGTTGTCAGAAAACCAACCACGTACGCCTAATGAACGAGCCATTAAACCAGGTGCTAACACAGTTTTCATTAAAGTTTGACCAGTTTTGAAATCTTTACCAGCTACCGGAGTTTGTGTTTCTTTAGCCAATTCTAACATTGCAGGAATGTCTACCGTTAAATTTGGAGCTCCGTTTGCATAAGCATAGCCTAATTTTAACGCTGCATAAGCGTAAATCATACTTGGCGCAATGTTAGGGTCGTTGTCTTTTAAACCTTGCTCAAATGCAGCTAAAGTTTGGTGAACTTCAGAAGGCTCTAAGTAAATTTCGGTAGAGCCACACCATACCAAAACGATACGTTCACAGTTATTTTTAGCTTTAAAGTCTTTGATATCTTCAATTACTTGTTGCGCTAAATCCCATTTTGTAGCGGCTTCTTTAACGTAAGTTCCGTCTAAGTTTTTAACGTAATTTTTATCGAATGCGGCTTTATAAGGTTTAATTGCTTCTAATTCGTCTTTGATGTCGTATAAAAGATGACCATCAATTACCTTAGCTTTCATTGCGGCATCATACACATTATCTTCATACACATCCCAACCACCAAATGCTAAGTCTTCTAATTTTGCTAATGGAACGAAATCTTTAATTAAAGGTTCGTTGTTTTCTGTTCTTTTACCTACACGAATGGTACCCATTTGTGTTAAAGAACCAATAGGTTTAGATAGACCTCTTCTAGCGGCAACTACACCAGCAATCATGGTGGTAGCTACAGCACCTAGGCCAGGCATCATGATACCTAATTTTCCATTGGCTCCTTCTACTTGCTTTTTCATTATTGTTTATTATTATGTGTTTATTCCTATTTATTTTTGGTTATAAGTATTACGTTGTAGGTTGTAAGTTTTTTGTTTGGCGCCACACCACTTATAACCTATAACTTATTACTTGCAACTTATTATTTCAGCCAGTTATTCATTTTATACCATTTTACAGTTTCAGCTAATCCTCTTTCTAAATTGTATTGAGGTTCAAACTGTAAGTCTTTTTTTAAGTTTTCAATATTGCAGGCCCAATTTGGTGCCGTTAGTTCTTTTATTTTCTCTTTGTTTAGGGTCGGCGTTTTGGAGCTTTTGGCATAAATGGCATCCATAAAACCAGCTAAACTTTTTATCATTCCCAAAGGGATATGCATTTTCAATGTCCTCTTCTGCAAGGCTTTCTTTAAACCATTAGCTAATGCATACCTATTGTAAGTTAGTCCGTCAGAAATATTGTAGCTTTTGGCCACTACATCCGATTTTAATAGGCGGATAATCACTTCTGCCAAATCCTTAACGTAGATAAAACTTAACTGCTGGTTAAACCTGCCAATGTAGGGCTCTAAACCTTGATTAATGGTTTTGAAGAGAATAAAAATATCTTTCTCTCTTGGGCCATACACCGCGGTTGGTCTAACGGTTACTAACGGAAGGTTTTCTATTTTATTCAAATACTCTTCGGCCAGTTTTTTGCTCAAACCATAAAAAGTTACGGGTTGTGCAATTGCATTATCGTCAATAACTGCATTAAGATCGGCAATAGGTCCAATGGCTGCCAAACTACTTACGAATACAAATTTCTCTAGCCTATAATTAACTAATGAGGCTGCCATCGCCAAATTTCTGCTGAAATCTGCATTAACCCTGTTGTATTCTTGCAAGGTTTTTGCCTTTGTTGTACCAGCAGCATGTATAATATAAGCATACTGTTTTTCTTCCAACGCCTCCTTTAATTCATCAACCGCGTTAAAATTTAAGTTAACATAGTTGATGTCTAAATCTTTTAAGTGCGAGATGTCGCTATTAGGTCTAACGGCTGCGTAAACTTCTAAGCCATTTTCAATTGCTGTAACAATTAAATGATAACCTACAAATCCACTAGCACCCGTAATTAATACCTTTTTGCTCATCTTTTTGGCAAAGGGCGAAGTGCATGGGACTAAAAACGTGAAGCCCCGTGCGCTTTGCTCTTATATCTTTTTTTCTAGTATTCTATATTCTCTATACAATTTTCCGCCAATATTTTCTATCGGACGGTTCACCATGTCATTATCTTCCAAAGTCCAACTTGCTTCTGCGTATTGAAAATTTCTAGCTTTAAAAGCTTTGATTATTCTGCCATACAAACAAGCTTCGATACCCATCTTTCTGTAACCGTCTATCACGCCCAATAGCATAATACGGATGCCATTTATTTTCTTTTTGCCAGTTAGCAACTTAAGTAAGCCAGTAGGGAAAAGCCTGCCTCGCTTAATTTTAATTAGTATCTGGTTAATGTCTGGAATGGCCAAAGCAAAAGCTACAATTTTGCCCTCTTGCTCTGCGATATAGCAGAAATCGGTATCTAAAACCAGTTTCAAATCATTGGCTGTGTAGTCAAATTCTCTATCGGTCATGGGTACAAATCCCAAATTTTTATCCCAAGCTTTGTTGTAAACTTCTCTTAAAGCAGCAGCCTCTTCTTTAAACTTTTTCAGGTTTATTTTTCTGATGATGATATTGCTTCTCTTTAGCCTGTTTTCTAAGCTTTCTATCAAGCCAACCGACCTGTCATCATAATTCCCAGCGGTGTACCGGTAGGCCCTTAAATCTACTTTTTTGGTAAAACCGAAGTCTTCCAATAAGTCTAAATAATAAGGAGCATTGTAAGGCATCATCGCAACTGGCGGTCCATCAAAACCTTTAATTAACAAGCCGCAAATATCATTTGTAGAAAAGTTTGCCGGGCCCATAACCGAAGTTTGTCCGTTTTCTTTTAACCAGTTTTGTGCTGCGTTTAGTAGGGCCTCGCTAACGGTTTTATCGTTAATGGTGTCGAAGAAACCGAAAAAACCTTCCTTAACGTTTTTGGTTTTATTGTGGTTGCCATTTATAATAGCCGCAATTCTTCCTACGATCTTATCGCCTTGGTAAGCTAAAAACAATTGCAGTTTTGCGTGGTCGTGAAACGGATGTTTACCAGGGCTAAGCATATCGCGTTGTGCAATATGTAGCTCTGGAACGTAATATGGGTCGTTTTTATAAAGTTCGTGCGGAAAATCAACGAATTTTGCTAACAACTTTTTGCCAGTTACGGCTACAATTTGTGCCATGTTATATCGAAACCTTAACTAGGTCAACACTTGCTTCTTTAAATGCTAATTTCAGTTTGTCAATAGCTCTTTCAATTTGTTCAAATGTATGCGTAGCCATTAAAGAAAACCTAATTAACGATGAATCTGATGGTACTGCCGGAGAAACTACCGGGTTCACAAAAATTCCATTCTGCTGCAAAATGTTGGTAATGATAAAGGTTTTTGCATTATCCCTAATATAGATGGGCAAAATTGGACTTTCTGGATGGCCAATTTCGAAACCAGCCTCTAGCAACAATTTCTTAGCGTAGTTGGTATTTGCCCATAATTTATCGATACGTTCAGGTTCTGCTTCTATAATGTCTAAAGCAGCTAGTACACTGGCTACAGAGGCTGGTGTCATGCTTGCACTAAACATTAATGAGCGGGCTCTGTGTTTAATAAATTCTATGGTGTCTTCATCGGCAGCAATAAAACCGCCCAACGAAGCCAAAGATTTACTGAAAGTGCTCATGATTAAATCAACCTTATTGGTTAAGTTAAAGTGCGAAGCAGTTCCAGAGCCATTGAAGCCAATTACGCCCAAGCTGTGTGCATCGTCCATCATGATATTTGCACCAAACTCGTCAGCAATTTTTACCATCTCAGGTAAATTTACCAAATCTCCTTCCATGCTAAAAATACCGTCAGATACAATCAGCTTGGCCGCATCCTCTGGTAAACGACTTAGTTTAGCACGCAAGTCGTTCATGTCATTGTGAGCGTATTTAATTGAGCGAGAAAATGACAAACGGCTTCCGTCAATAATAGAAGCGTGGTCATATTCATCTAAAACTAGGTAGTCGTTTCTGTCTAGTAGGCATGAAATTACACCCAAATTAACTTGAAAACCCGTGCTAAAAAGTACTGCAGCTTCTTTACCAACATAAGCAGCTAAACGGCTTTCTAGTTCTAAGTGTATATCTAATGTTCCGTTTAAAAATCTCGAACCAGCACACCCGGTTCCGTACTTCTCTATTGCTTTTTGAGCCGCTTCTTTAATTTTTGGATGATTGGTTAAACCTAGGTATGAATTTGAACCAAACATCAAAACTTCTTTGCCGTCAATAATAACCTCGGTGTCTTGCGCAGAAGAAATAGAGCGAAAATAAGGGTATAGCCCTTGCTCTTTAATTCTTTTGGCGTCTTGAAACGAAGCTACCCTATCTTGTAATTTTTTACGCATATAGTTTGTGTGTATTAGATATTAATTGCCCTTAATGGTCAAAAAGAATAACTCTAATAGGGAGTTAGACAGTGACCATATTAAAATTGTTACTCTTTTGGTAATCTAAATTTAACAATTTAATAAATGAGAATTAATAATTCTGGCAAATTTAACAAAAGTTTGATACCGTTGTAGTGGTTTAAAAGTATGGCTTATTGGTCAAAAAGTATTATTTTTAGAAATCTGACATTCGGTAAACAAATTTTAAGCTCGACTGTTTAACAATGTTAATTGTTTATTTAACGCTTTTTAAGGCTTGTTTGCCTCAAAAAGGCACTATTTTTAATCGTTTGATTAATTGGTGGTTTTGTAATTCATGTATTAGCACTAAAAGTTTTAATTTTTTTTTAAAAGACACATATCTCTTTAAAATCAGTTGCAACATGATTTTCAACGCTGTATATAAGCTAGTTTTAACATAAGTATGTTAATGCGATGTCATTAAGCTAGATAAAGCCGAATTTAAATACTTTTTTAAAATTTGGTTAACGACCTTCGCATCAAGAATTTTATATTTATTTTTTGATTGGTTAGCTTAGTACTATGAATGGAATGGTAGAGCAACGTTGTATGGAAAAGGATTTGGTAAATGGTGGCAAAATGAATGTGCTTACCAGTGACGAAATTAAACCTCTGATGATTTTTAATGAACCTTTTAGGTCAAACTCATTTGCAGTTATCGTGGTGCAAAAAGGGGTCATGGTGTTCCAAAACAACTTTGTTAAGAATACTTTAAGGGCCAAAGATGTGTATTTGGTTACTCCTGGTAGTTTGTGCGAGTTGCATGAACTTTCTGCCGATGCTGAGTTTATTAGCGTAGGTTTTAAAAAAGAATATCTTAAAGAGCAAGGCATATTTTTAAATGGAGCTGAAATAGTGCATCTTTTTTCTTCAGATCTGGTGCATAAGTTTTCTTTAAATGATGACGAATTTGATGAGATGGTATTTTCCCTTCGTTCTTTGAAAAGAAAGATCAATCTTCCTGCGCACACGCCACATTTTAAAGATGTAATTAGACACAGTTTTATTTCGGTGCTTTATGAGGTATTAATTTTTTATAGCAAGTACCGTGTTTTTATTCCTGTAAAGTTAAATAGGCAGGAGGAGTTAACTACCAGCTTTTTGAATTTGTTGAGCGATAATTTTAGACAAGAAAAGCGAGTTCAGCATTATGCCAAAGAGCTTTTCGTTACTTCTCGACATTTATCGCAAGTGGTAAAGCAAGTAACCGGAAAAACTGCTGGTGAAATTATAGATGAAATGATCATCAACGAAGCTAAAGTATTGCTGTCTTCTCATGTAATGAATGTTTCTCAGGTAGCTGATGAGTTGAAGTTTAGTGATCAATCTTTTTTTGGTAAGTTTTTCAAAAAATATACAGGTGTATCTCCGTCTATATACAGGTTAAATAGTACAGTGGCAATTAACCCTCCTTTTTAAGGGGGAATATTGTTTTAAGTTGCTGTGTTTTTGCGAAATAATACAATGCTTTCCGGGCTAATTGCGAGCTGTTGCAATTGTTTTATGAAATAAATGTAAAATCGTCAATAATAGTTGGTTTGTATTGTATAATAATTTGATTTTAAGCATTAAATTTGCGAAAAATTTAATTATGGCAACTTCGAAAATAACTTATACCGGAGGTTTAAGAACAGTTTCTGTTCATCTAAAATCTGGTAATGAAATTATTACCGATGCGCCAACAGATAACCAAGGGAAAGGCGAGGCTTTTTCTCCAACAGATTTGCTGGCAACATCATTAGGTAATTGCATGTTAACGATTGTGGGTATTGCCGCTAAAAGTCATGGTTTTAAAATTGATGGGGCAACAGCCGAAGTTACCAAGGTAATGGCAGAAAATCCGCGGAGAGTAGCCGAAATTCATGTAAGTTTTCAGTTTCCTGCTAACAATTATTCTGAAAAAGAAAAGGCAATTATAGAAAGGGCTGCTAAAACATGCCCGGTTGCTTATAGTTTGCATCCCGATATCAAAAAAGAAATCGCTTTTCAGTATTGAGTTTTATAGTCCCGATAAAAAATCGGGATAATTTTATATTTGGTTTAAAATGAGTAGAGAAAAAAAGACGGTTGTTGAAACCGACGCAGATGTTATTTTAATAGGAGCTGGCATCATGAGTGCAACGCTTGGCGTACTGCTCAAAGAGCTTAATCCTGATTTAAGTATAGAGATTTATGAACGTTTAGACGTTGCCGCCGCCGAAAGTTCTGATGCTTGGAACAACGCCGGAACTGGACATTCGGCCTTTTGTGAGCTCAACTATACTCCGCAAAAAGCTAACGGAACTGTTGATGTAAAGAAAGCAATATCTATTGCTGAGTCTTTTGAAATTTCTAAGCAGTTTTGGACTTACTTGCTAGACAAGGGCATTTTACAAGAACCTTGTTCGTTTATTCGAAATATCCCCCACCTGAGCTTTGTTTGGGGTAAAAAAAATGTAGATTATCTAAAAACACGATATACCAACCTAAAAGCCTGCAACTTGTTTAGCGAGATGCAATACAGTGAAAATCCGGCAGAAATTAAAGAATGGATACCATTGGTAATGGAAGGAAGGGATGAAAGTGAACCTATTGCAGCTACAAAAGTTGATTTGGGTACCGATGTGAACTTTGGCTCTTTAACCCGAGAAATGTTCAACTATTTGGCTAAGCAAGATAAAGTTACGTTGCATTTTCATCATGAGATTAGAGATCTGAATAAGCAAGAAGATGGAAGCTGGGAAGTAAAAGTTAAAAATTTAGACAGCGGAAAGAGAAAAAAACGTTTGGCCAAATTTGTATTTATTGGTGCAGGCGGTGGCTCGTTATTGCTACTAGAAAAAGCAAATATTAAAGAAGGTAAGGGTTTTGGCGGTTTTCCAGTAAGTGGACAATGGCTAAAATGTACCAACGAAGAAGTGATTGCCCGCCATCATGCCAAAGTGTATGGCAAAGCTGCTGTAGGTGCGCCACCAATGTCGGTGCCACATTTAGATACTCGTATCATCAACGGCAAGCAAGCTTTGTTATTTGGTCCTTACGCTGGTTTCTCTACCAAATTTTTAAAGAATGGCTCTTATTTCGATCTAGCTGCTTCTATTAAATTGAGCAATATTCGCCCAATGATTTCTGCTGGTTTAAAAAGTATCGATCTAACTAAATACCTGATTGAGCAAGTGCGCCAGTCGCCAGAGGATAGGTTCGAAGCCCTAAAAGAATACATGCCGAACGCAGATATTAAAGATTGGGAATTGGAAATTGCCGGACAACGTGTGCAGGTAATCAAAAAGAAACCTAGCGGTGGTGGTATTTTAGAGTTCGGTACCGAAGTTGTAAGCGCTGGCGATGGGTCAATAGCGGCATTGTTGGGTGCTTCCCCAGGTGCCTCAACAGCGGTTTCTATCATGATTGAGCTGATGAATAAATGCTTTAAAAAAGAGATGCAAACCGCGAGCTGGCAAAGTAAGATTAGAGAGATGATACCAAGTTTTGGGCAAAAATTAGCCGAAGATGATGAGTTATGTCAAGAAGTACGTCAACGTACATCTGCAGCGTTAAAATTAAATGAAACGGTAGTAGCTTAATACCTCGTAAGCAAATCGCTGTAAATAGCTCCGGAATTTGGTTTCGGAGCTATTTTATTTTGTATACCTATTTTAAAATCACTAATTGTTAGCTATCACTTCGGCTACTTCGTCGGCAGAGATATCGCTATGCGAAGCATCTAAAATGCACTCGCCATCTTTAATCAATAATAATTGAGGTGATTCATGGTGTACTTGAAAAGTTTTGGCAATATAGGCCGAAATGTCACGATGATTGATCAAATCAAGGAAATAACAATTTACCTCAGCAGGGACTACCTCCCAGTCTCTCTCGAAACTTCTTTTAGCCATTAGGCTGATGGAGCAACGCGTACTGTGTTTGAAAATTAAGCTGTAGCCTTCGGAGGCTTTAAGCTCGTCAATTTGCGTGGCATCAGTTAAATCAATCCAACTAGCCATGCTACCTTCTTCTTCCTTTTGATTCTGGATAAGAACCGTAAGCAGGGCATAGGCGATTAGAGCAAGATTCTAAAACTGCGATAGCGCAGAAGGCAAATAACAATAGAATAGCTATTTTTTTCATTTTAAACGATTGTTTTACAATTACTAAGTTATGAAAAGTTTTACGTTTTAGGTAATGGGTTTTAAGTTTTAAATCTCGTTGTAAAACTAAGTGCTCTAAACTAGAAGCAAAAACTTATAAATTTTTAGAATATTCTACCATTTTTAATGCGGTAATAGCGGCCTCATCGCCTTTGTTACCGTGTTTGCCCCCGGCTCTGTCAATGGCTTGTTGCTCATCATTAGTGGTAAGTACACCAAAAATTACAGGGGTACTATATTTAATGCCCACATTGGTAATTCCCTGTGCAGCGGCTTCGCAAATGAAATCGAAATGCTTAGTATCGCCTTGTATTACGCAGCCAATACAAATTACTGCATCGATATCTTTTCGTTTATTCAATAGGATATCTGCTGCACCAGCAAGTTCAAAAGTGCCAGGTACGGTTAGCGATAAAATATCACTTTCTTTAACATCATGTTTAGCTAAAGTATCGAAAGCACCTTGGTAAAGTGCACCAGTAATTTTGGCGTTCCATTCTGCTACTACAATTGCAATTTTATAGCCATTGCCCGATGGAATAGAGGTATGTGAAAAGTCTGATAGATTTTTAAGATGTGTTGCCATGCTGTAAAGATAAGATTTTATTGTTGGGCCGAAAGATTTTTAGCCGGTACCTGTGAGCGAAAAAATTATAGCTGGAGTGGTGAAAAATAAAAAGCCCCGAATTATCTTCGAGGCCTTATCATCCGCTATGCGGAAAATTATTTTACCTTAGCAGCAGCTCGTGCAATATAAGCATCAATCATTTGCGCTTCTTGGCTTTCAGGGAACTGTGTTTTGATTTTAGTATAAGCTTCTTCTGCACCTTTAAAATCTTTTAAAGTTTCGTTTACCAAGCCTAATTTTTTAAGGAACATTGGAGAAGTGAACTTGTTAGTTGACTTATCTATTGCTTTTTTGTAATAAGTAGCTGCTTGTTTATAGTCTTTCAGCTCACTGTAAGCATCGCCTAACAAACCTAAAGCCAACGGATCTGCTACTGGGCTGCCAGTTGCGCTGTATTTGCTTAAAGCATCAACTGCTTTTTGGTATTCGCCTTTGCGTAAATAGATGCCGCCTAAGTAAAGATTGGCTAAATTAGCTGATTTTGTATTTTCGTACTCAGCTGCAATTTTTTCAAAGCCTGGATATCCGCCTTCGCCATTAATTGCTTTGTTGGCTAGCGAGTCTACGCCCACAAATTGCTCAGCTTTGAACATTTGGTTTGCTGCATCTTCTGATCTGTTTTTTAGATATACGCCTTGATACCAAATAAAAATACCGATTAAAACAATGATAGCACCAGCAATAAATGCTAAGCTTTTAGTGTTTTCTTGTATAAATGAACCTTTTTTTACTGGTTGTTCTGTTTCGTTATGTGTTGCAGACATTTTGAGTTTAAAATTATAAGGATTGCAAAAATACATTTTTCATTCAAAGTATCAACTCTTTTTAAATCATTTAATTAAGGTTTATAAATTATAACCACATAGAAACATAGCGTTGCAAGCCTGTTTTTGTCAAGTGGTGTAGCACAAGTTGGTTAATATCGTAACCTGATAAAAAAGAAATGTGCTTAATAAATCTATAAGTTATGTGTTTAAGCTAGTGTAAAAATGGGTAACTTTGAACTGTCTGATATGTGGCTAAAAAACCTTACCCTTTTAAATTTTAAAAATTACAATGCTGCCGATTTGAGTTTCTCGAAAATGGTAAATGCTTTTGTGGGCAATAATGGTGCGGGGAAAACCAACTTGCTTGATGCCATACATTACCTATGTTTGTGCAAGAGTTATTTCAATCCTATAGATAGCCAACAGATTAAAACAGGAGAAGAACTGTTTTTGGTGCAGGGTGACTTTGAACGGGATGATAAGAAGGAAAAAATTTCATGTGGCCTAAAACGTAACCACAAAAAATCATTCAAAAGAAATAAGAAAGAGTACGATAAGTTAGCAGATCATATTGGTTTATTTCCTGTTGTGATGATTTCTCCCTACGATATCAATCTGATTATGGATGGTAGCGAGGAGCGGCGCAAGTTTATTGATAACGTGATTTCGCAAACCGATAGCAAGTATTTAGATGAGCTGATTATTTACAACAAACACCTGCTCAATAGAAATGCTTTGCTGAAACAAATAGCGGTAACTAGAACTTTGGATGTTGCACTGCTGCAAATTTTAGATGAGCAGTTAATGCGCTCGGGCAACCTGATTTTCGAAAAACGAAAACAGTTTCTATTAGATTTTATTCCGCTGTTTAATAAGCACTACCACTTTTTAACTAGTGATGCCGAGCAGGTTTCTTTAACCTACTTGTCGCAATTGAATGAAAATAGTTTTGAACATTTACTTAAACACTCCTTAGAAAAAGATAGGTTGTTGGAGCGCACTACTACTGGCATTCATAAAGACGAGCTACAATTTGAAATAGCGGGAATGCCTATGAAAAAATTTGGATCGCAGGGACAGCAGAAGTCCTTTCTTATTGCATTGAAATTGGCACAGTATAGCTATTTACAGAAGTATAAAAATTTTAAGCCTTTGTTATTGCTCGATGATATTTTTGACAAATTAGATAATAATCGAATTCATAAGTTAATGGAAATGGTATCGCATCATGATTTTGGGCAAATATTTATTACCGATGCGAATAAAAATAGAGTAGAGGCTGTTTTCAGCGAAATTGAAGTAGATATAGCCTTGTTTGAGGTGAATGATGGAGGAGTGATAAATGCGTAAGCCTAACGATGTTACTTTAAAGCAAGCTATTGATAAACTACTGAACCACTACAAGCTTCGTGGTAAGTTTGACGAAACTGGAATATTAGCAATGTGGCCCGAAATTATGGGAACTGCCGTAGCTAACAGAACTAAACAAATTTACATTCACCAAAAGAAACTATTCGTACGCATAGAATCTTCAGTGGTTAAAAATGAATTGTTAATGGTTAAAAGTGCTATTGTAGATAAGCTTAACGAAAAAGCAGGCTCACAAGTAATTATTGATATTGTGTTTTTGTAATTAATCTTTTCTGCCGCCAAAAAGTTTTGCAGCTAACCAAATAACGAGGGCAATTACCACTACTACAAGGATTATACCTGTCCACATACCGGCTTTAAAAATTCCTCCAATTAGTTCGCAACTGCTCAATGTGCTTACTAGTAAAGCTACTAGCGTAAGGAGCATCAATTTTTTCATGTCTATTAATTTTGAATACCTAACACGAGAAGTAGTAAAAGGTTTGGAAAAATTAGTTTTGATACTGTCTTTATATCTTTGAGCAAGACTTACGAAGTTCTGGAAACTTCGTAAGTCTAAGTTATAGCTTCCTATTGCGTTTTATCGCCAACTTTAATTAGCTCTACTTCAAAAATCAAAGTGCTGTAAGGTGGAATATCTGGACCGGCACCCCTTGCGCCATAAGCTAGTTGGTAAGGGATAAAGAACCTATATTTTCCGCCTTCTTTCATTAGAGCCACGCCTTCGGTCCATCCCGGAATTACTTGGTTTAAGCCAAAAGAAGTAGGTTGCTCGCGTTTGTAAGAACTATCAAATTCCTTTCCATTTAACAACATCCCTTTATAATGTACCGTAACTTGATCGGTAGTTTTAGGTTGTACACCTGTACCTTCATTAATTACTTCGTACTGTAAACCGCTAGCAGTAGTTTTAATGCCAGGCTTAGTTTTGTTTTGAGCTAAGAAAGTTTCTCCTTCTTTAATTGTTGGGCCAAATTTCTCTTTTTCTTTGGCTTCGCGAACCTTACTTAGGCTTTCGAACAAATTGTTGATCGAATTTTGTGAAACCTGTTCAGTCATTAAGGGTTTAGCATCTTTATTGAATGCATCTCTTAGCCCTTTGTTTAGCAAGTCGTAGTTTAATCCAGTTAATCCACCAGAGTTTAAATTACCGCCCATTGCCAATCCAAAAGCGTAACTAGCAGAATCTAATTTATTTTTGAAAACAATTGGTTTTGCCGCAGGTTTGACTACTGTTTTTTTTGTTAAAACTGGCTTTTTTGCAGTAGTTGTTTTGGGTTTAGTTTGTGCGGTTGCATTGAGAACGGCAGCCGAAGCTAGTGCTATAAATAGTATTTTCTTCATTGTTTATGTTAAAAGGCGAAATATACGACAAAAAAATAAGCACCCCAAAAGAGTGCTTATCAGTTATTTAGTTACTTCTTTATACTAGAAACGCTCGTCGGCAGCGAAGAAGAAATCTCCTTCAATTTGAGCGTTTTCGTCAGAGTCAGAACCGTGTACGGCGTTCGCATCAATCGATTTTGCATATTTTTGACGAATTGTTCCTTCTGCAGCTTCAGCGGGGTTAGTAGCGCCAATTAAGTTTCTAAATTCTTCAATTGCATTGTCTTTTTCTAAGATTGCAGCTACAATCGGACCCGAAGACATGAAGCTGACCAAGTCGTTATAGAAAGGACGTTCTTTGTGTACAGCGTAAAATTCGCCAGCTTTTTCAGCTGATAATTTCGTGTATTTTAAAGCAATGATTTTAAAACCAGCTTTAGTGATATCATTTATGATAGAACCGATGTGGCCATTGGCAACGGCATCAGGTTTAATCATAGTAAAAGTTCTATTTGTGCTCATTTGTATAATTTTTTGCAAAAGTAAGGTTTTTTTTGAAAGTTGAAAAGGGGGAGGAAGTCCGAAATCCGAAATCCGAAATCATTAAAAATTGGGCTTACAAGGTAGCTATAACTTTGCAACATTTCAACGGTATAATATTTCAACAATAAAAACAATTAAGCCATAAAGCAATTTTCCCTAAACCCTAAACCCTAAACCCTAAACCCTAAACCCTAAACCCAGTTAAACAATAAATTACTAACTTCGCATCCATATAAATTATGATATCAGTTCCAGAACTTAAGAAACTACTTTCTACGCCTCAGCAAATTGTGATAACCACACATCATAAGCCAGATGGCGATGCGATGGGTTCTTCGCTAGGTTTGTATGCTTACCTCATCCAAAAAGGACATCACGTTAGTTTAATTACACCTACAGACTACCCAGAGTTTTTACACTGGCTGCCAAATAATTCTGATGTAATTATTTACACCGAACAGCAAGAAAAGTCTATTGCATTGGTTAACGAGGTCGCATTAATATTCTGTCTTGATTTTAACACCCTTAGCCGGATTAATGAGTTGGGAGAGCACATCAGAAACACTACTGCTGTAAAACTGATGATCGACCATCACTTAGAGCCAGAAGATTTTGATGATTACCGTCATTGGGATATCAATGCCTGTGCTGCCGCTCAGTTGGTTTATGATTTCATAGTTAACGTTATGGAAGAGCCAGAGAAAGTGAACAAAGATGTAGCTACCTGTCTTTATACTGGTATTATGACCGATTCAGGATCTTTCCGTTTTCCTTCAGCTACCTCAACGGTCTATCGTATTGCGGCAGATCTGATAGATTTAGGTGCCGAACATTGGCGGATTCACCAGTTGGTATATGATAACGTATCTGAAAATAGGTTGAAATTTTTGGGTTATTGCTTATCTAGCAAATTAGAAATTTTAAGAGAATACAACACTGCAATAATTAGTGCAACCAAAGAAGAACTGCAACAATATGCTATCGTAACTGGAGACACAGAAGGTATTGTAAACTATGCGCTTTCTATCAACGGGATTAAGCTGGCGGCTTTTATTATCGAAAGAACTGACAGAGTGAAATTGTCTTTACGCTCTACCGGAGATTTTCCAGCTAACGAAATCTGTAAAAAATACTTTCAGGGCGGAGGGCACAGAAATGCTGCCGGAGGAGCTTCTGATAAAGGTTTGCAAGAAACCATTGCTGAATTTAAGGCCATTTTGCCAGAGTATAAAACTCAATTATTACAATAGTCTAGAAAATTAACAAATTAAATTAAAAAAATAACAATAAGGTCGTTAACTTAGCGGGCTTTTAAAAACAAAGACAAATAAGACAATTAAAAAATAGATGAAAAAAAGTTTAGTAATTCTGTTTGCCGCTACTTTAGGTATAGCTGCTTGTAACACAGAGAAAAAAGGTCCAGGGGGCTTGTTGTATAAAATCCACAAGTCTGGTGGTAAAGAGAAAATTGCAGAAGGCGATATCGTAAAATTGAACTTTATTCAAAAAAATGAGAAAGATTCTATTTTAGGTAGCACTTACGATAACGAACAAGCACAAGTTTTTCCGGTAGGTAAAAAACAATACGCTGGTGATATGCAAGATGTATTGACACTTTTTGGAGAAGGTGATAGCGCAACTTTCAAAATCAATTTGGATACCATGGCTGCACAAACAAAACAGCCTAAACCAGAGCAGTTCAAAAATGATAAATACATTGTTTTCACTGTAAAAGTGGAGAAAGTTTTCAAAAAAGGTCCTAAAGAGGCAGATTCTACTTTTCAAAAAAGAGCTAGCGATTTTTTCCAAGCAGATTTTAAAGCTGACATGGATAAAAAGAAAAATGCTGAAGCTGGAAAAATCAAATCTTATATCGACGATAACAACTTAAAAGTACAAACATCGGCTAGTGGCTTACAATATGTAATTAATGCTGCAGGTAGCGGCATTAAAGCTGTTGATGGTGATACTGTTTCTGTTAACTATACTGGTAAATTCACTAAAAAAGGTGATGACAAAAAATACAAAGTTTTTGATACTAGCGATGAAAAAGTAGCCAAAGAAGCAAAAGTACATCAGCCAGGAAGACCTTATGGTCCAACTAAAATGGTTGTTGGTGGTACTGTTCCAGGTTTTACAGAAGCTTTAAAATTAGTTGGTAAAGGCGGTAAAATTACTGCAATTATCCCTTCTAAATTAGGTTATGGCGAGCAAGGCGGTGGTCCAATTGCACCTTATAGCCCATTGGTATTTGATATTGAAATTGTTGATATCATTAAGCCAAAAGCAGGTTCGGCTCCGGCAGCACCAGTTGCTCCAGCGGCAGGACATTCAGCAAATGATGGTCACAACCACTAGTAGCGATAAAATATATAAGAAAGCTGTCCTTAGGGGCGGCTTTTTTATTTTTTAGACAAAAAATGGCAGTTTACAATTATCAGTTAGCAGATTAACCACTTCCACGATTAACCAAATTAACAATTAACTTTGCTGATATGTTACTTACCGATACCCATACCCATCAGTATTACGAGAAAGATTTAGTGAAAAGAGAAGAACAGATGCAACGTTGTTTTGACAATGGTGTAAAACGCCTGTTCTTGCCTAACGTTGATGTTGCATCCATCGCCATGATTGATGAAATGGTGAAAACTTATCCAGAGCATTGTTTTGCCATGGCTGGCTTGCATCCTTGCGACGTAAAGGAAGATTATCAATCGGTGTTAGCAGAAATTTATGTTAGCATAGCTGAAAGACAAATTTATGCCATTGGCGAAATAGGTATTGATCTGTATTGGGATAAAACCACTTTGGCAATTCAACAAGATGCCTTTAAGCAGCAAATAGAATGGGCAAAGCAGCTCGATTTACCTTTTGTAATTCATTGTCGCGAAGCTTTTGATGAAGTTTTTGAAGTGCTAGAAGAAACACAGCACGAAAAAATGCGGGGAATTTTTCACTGCTTTACAGGAAGCGTGGAGCAAGGAAAGAGAGCGATAAATCTGGGTTTTTATTTAGGAATTGGAGGTGTAGTTACATATAAGAAAGCAGGTTTAGATTTGGTGTTAGCAGATATTCCGCTAGAACATATTGTACTAGAAACAGATTCGCCTTTCTTGGCCCCGGTGCCGTTTAGAGGAAAGCCAAACGAGAGTAGTTATTTGTTGCATATAGCACAGAAAGTGGCAGATATTTATATGAAGGATGTGGAGGAGGTTGCTGAAATTACTACAGAAAATTCGAAGAAAATTTTTGGGGTTTAATCTTTGCGCCCTTTGCGTTTCTTTATCTTTTCTTTGCGGTGAATTAATCTAACGCACAGTTTTTCGAATAAATGATTAAAGCGTATCAATTGTTTTTTATTCTTTACGTATCTTATTTTTTCATAGCAGTTAATATTTAACCGCAAAGGTTTGAAGTTTTCGCAAAGTGTCGCAAAGATTTCTAATGTATTAATCACCTTATAGGAGCTGACTTAGGCTTTGCGTTCTTTGCGTGTCTTTGTTTTTCTTTGCGGTGAAATTTATAAGTTTACTTATCTAACTATGAAATGCTATGGAAGTAAACGAATTATCAAATGTTGTAATTGGAATGGCTATTGATGTCCATTCTGCTCTCGGGCCTGGTTTGCTAGAAAGCGCCTACAAAGAATGCCTATTCTATAAAATTCAAAAAGAAGGTTTCTATGTTGAGAAAGAAAAAGCAATGCCTTTAGTCTTCGAAGGTGTGCAACTCGATTGCGGATATAGAATCGATATCCTAGTGGAAAATAGATTAGTTTTGGAACTGAAAACCGTGGAGAAATTGACCGATCTACATTTAGCTCAAACGCTCACTTATTTAAAGCTTGGGGACTTTAAACTTGGTCTTTTAATGAATTTTAACTCCTTTTTATTAAAAGATGGTCTGAGAAGAGTGGTAAACAGGCTTTAATCTTTGCGTTCTTTGCGGATCTTTTATTTTTCTTTGCGGTAATCAAACATAAACAGCCTTTCATTTATACTTTTCTTAAATCAACATCCAAATAGTTAAATATTTCATAAAACTTTTTTGAGTTATAAAAAGCTGAGCTAATGTTGCTTAATTTGCAGTCGTAATCTATAACTGTACTTTTTTAATGACCAAAGTTTTCATCATCTACACTGGAGGTACCATTGGCATGGTTAACGATGCCAAGACCGGAGCCTTAATTCCTTTTAATTTCGAACAAATTAAAGAGAATGTGCCCGAGTTAGCCCGGTTAAATTATGAGATTGCGGTACATTCTTTCGAGCCAATTATCGATTCATCTAACATGCACCCCGATCAATGGAAAGTGCTTGCGGAAATTATCGAAAAAAACTACGAGCAGTTTGATGGTTTTGTGATCTTACACGGATCGGATACGATGTCCTTTACCGCCTCTGCGTTAAGTTTTATGCTAAAGAACTTGGCCAAGCCCGTAGTTTTAACAGGTTCGCAATTGCCAATCGGCGAAATCCGCACAGATGCGAAAGAGAATTTAATTACAGCTTTAGAAATTGCGGCAACCAAGCAAAATGGTAAAGCAGTAGTGCCAGAAGTCTGCATTTATTTTGATAATCAACTATTTAGAGGAAACAGATCCATTAAATACAACACAGAAAAATTTGAAGCTTTCCGTTCGCCCAATTACCCAATTTTGGCCGAAGCAGGTGTGCAACTCACCTTCTTTCATAAAGATATTTTGCCCGTTCCAACCAAGCGTTTCTATATCCATACTAAATTTGATGCCAACATCGGTGTTCTAAAAATTTATCCGGGTATGACCGAAGAAGTAGTTTATGCCGTAACTAGATCTAAAGTAAAGGCTATCGTTTTAGAAACTTTTGGGTCTGGTAATGCCACTACTGCAAAATGGTTTACAGATGCTTTAGCCGAGGCAATACAAAATGGAAAACACATTGTGGATATTTCTCAATGTCAACGGGGTTCGGTACAATTGGGGATGTACGAAACCAGTAGCGAGCTGAACAAAATGGGCGTAATTAGCGGTTACGATATGACCTTTGAAACGGCGGTAACTAAATTAATGTATCTGCTGGCGGCAGATCTAAATACAGAAGAAATTAAACAGCAAATGGAAACGCCAATTGCAGGGGAGTTGACGAATTAGTTTGGTTTTTTTTGGTGATTGGTTTTTTCGTTTTTTGGAAATCTCATGTCGATTTTAATAATCCTTTCAGTTGTTAAATATCTGTTTTGCTTAGTTGGGATGGGAGGTGTTGGTTTATTGCTTGTATATTTATTTTCCGATAGAGATAATAAAAAACTTAAAAGGATGGGAATTCGACTTTTTCTAGTTGGCTTTTTAGTGGTGATCTTAATTCCACTATTGGAAATGACGCTAATTTAACTCCTTAGGACTTCCCGTCTACTAACTTTCCGACTTTCTTAAGTAAAACTTCTGCAATTATGACCATCATCATTCCATAAACAAGCCTATAATCTTAACTTTGACGAGAGGAAAATCTCAATACTCGCATCTCAATACACAAATCTGAAGAATATGAAGATAGAACAAATTTATACTGGATGTTTGGCCGAAGCTGCGTATTACATAGAAAGTAATGGCGAGGCTGCTATCATCGATCCGCTTCGAGAAGTTGGACCATACATCGCAAAAGCAGCGCAAAACGGAGCTAAAATCAAATACATCTTCGAAACTCATTTTCATGCAGATTTTGTATCGGGGCATATTGATCTGGCAGAGAAATCTGGCGCTACGATTGTTTACGGCCCAACCGCTACAACTGCCTTCGAAGCACATATCGCAACCGATGGCGAGCAATTTAAAATCGGTGATTTAACCATTACTACCTTACATACACCAGGCCATACACTAGAATCAACCACTTATTTACTTACAGATGCTGAAGGTAAAAACCATTGCATTTTTACTGGAGATACCTTGTTTATTGGCGATGTTGGCCGACCGGATTTAGCTCAAAAAGGCGCCTTAACCATGAACGATTTGGCTGGAATGTTGTACGACTCGCTAAACGAAAAAATAAAGCCCCTGGCAGATGAGGTAATTGTTTACCCCGGTCATGGCGCTGGTTCGGCTTGTGGTAAAAGTATGAGCAAAGAAACTTTCGATACGCTTGGTCATCAAAAACAAGTGAATTATGCTTTAAAAGCCGAAACTAAGGAGCAATTCATTAAAGAAGTAACGGATGGTATTTTGCCTCCTCCTCAGTATTTTGCTAAAAATGCAGCCATGAACAAAGGTGGCTACGAAAGTATTGACGAGGTTTTCGAAAAAGGCTTAAATCCTTTACAACCTCAAGCTTTCGAAGATTTAGCCAATCAAACTGGTGCTTTAGTTTTAGATACTCGCGATCCGCAGGTTTTTGCAAAAGCCTTTATTCCCAACTCAATTAATATAGGTTTAAATGGCCAGTTTGCGCCTTGGGTGGGCGCTTTAATTACCGATTTAAAGCAAAATATATTATTGGTTACTGAAGAGGGTAAAGCCGAAGAAACCATAACCCGTTTAGCTCGTGTAGGTTACGATCATACCATCGGCTATTTGGATGGTGGTATCGCAGCTTGGCAAAAGGCAGGAAAAGAAGTAGATCGAGTTGCTTCCATTTCTGCCGATGAGTTTGAAAAAGCACATCAGCAAGATCCAGAAATTTTAGCCTTAGATGTGCGTAAACCGGGCGAATACCAAGCCGAGCACTTAGAATTTACACATCCTCGCCCGTTAGATTACATTAACGATTGGACACATGAAATGGATAGCAATAAAATTTACTATGTGCACTGTGCGGGTGGATATCGTTCTATGATTGCGGCGTCTATTTTAAAAGCAAGAGGAATTGAAAACGTAATTGATGTAGCTGGCGGTTACGGTGCGATTAAAAACACGGGTTTAAAGCGTACCGATTTCGTTTGCCCAAGTAAATTGGCAAAGGCTTAGCCATAATCGTCATTGCGAGGAGTGAAACTAATTGGCTATTAGAAAATCAATTTCAGTGCTCATCGGCAATTACAGCCCCGCTTTCCACTATAGCCCTCGTTCGCAAACGCTCTCTCGGGGCTGTCGTTTCAATTGGGTTTAATTTTTAAAGCAAGCAAAACGTGGCAACAGAAAAACAACATTTCGACGTCTTGATTATCGGAGCTGGCCCCATAGGATTAGCCTGCGGTATCGAAGCACAAAAAGCAGGGAAAGGTTACGTCATTATCGATAAAGGCACCTTGGTAAACAGCCTTTATAATTACCCTGTTTTCATGACGTTCTTCTCCACTTCCGAGCGTTTAGAAATAGGCGGAGTGCCGTTCGTAAGCATTAATCCAAAACCCAACCGCAACGAGGCATTGGAGTACTATCGTCGTGTTACGGAGAAATTTCAGCTTAATGTGCGCTTGTTTGAAGAAGTGCAAAGCTGCCAAAAGCAAGATGGGCTATTCCAAGTGACTACTTCCAAAACAAATTACGAAGCTAAAAATGTAATTATCGCTACAGGTTTTTATGACGTTCCTAACTTAATGAACATTCCTGGCGAAGATTTGCCAAAAGTGATCCATTATTACAAGGATCCGCATTATTATGCTTTCAGTAAAGTTTTAGTGGTTGGTGCTAACAATTCATCCGTAGATGTGGCATTAGAAACTTATCGTAAAGGGGCAGAGGTTACCATGGTTATCCGTGGTAGCGAGATGGGACCAAATGTAAAATATTGGGTACGTCCTGATATCGAAAACCGCATTAAAGAAGGAGCAATTAAAGCTTATTTCGAAAGCAACCTAAAAGAGATCAAAGAACATTCTGCTGTGATTTCTACGCCAGAAGGCGAAGTAGAAATAGAAAACGATTTCGTTGCTGCGATGACAGGCTATCAGCCTAATTTCCAATTTTTAGAAAAGCTAGGCGTTACTTTGGACGAGAATAAAGTTCCTCATTACAATTCAGAAACTATGGAAAGCAATGTGGCTGGCATGTACTTGGCTGGTGTGGTTTGCGGCGGTATGGACACGCATAAGTGGTTCATCGAAAACTCTCGTGTACACGCGGTGCAGATTATGAAGCACATCGTAAATATGCACTAGCTTCGTCATTTCGAGCGTAGTCGAGAAATCTTTAAGTGCTGGTAAAAACGTATAAATTCAAAGATTTCTTCATTTCGTTGCACTTCGGTCGAAATGACGGATTAAGGTTATAAAAAATAAATGAACCCGTTTAGTTATGGTAATAACTCAGCCAACTTGTTTTCAAGAGCTTTCCCTCTTAAATCTTTTGCAATAATAATCCCGTTCTCGTCAATTAAGTAATTAGTAGGGTAGGCATTAATGTTGTAAATTAAGCCGGCTTCATTTTTACTGCCTTTTAAATCTGTTACGTTTTCCCAAGGTAAGCCATCATCTTTAATCGCTTTTAGCCACTGGTCTTTATTGTCATCGGCGGCTATGCCTAAAATTTCGAAACCTTTGGCTTTGTAGGCATTGTAGGTTTTTACCAAATTCGGATTTTCATCTCGGCAAGGGCCGCACCATGAACCCCAAAACTCAAGTAAAATGTATTTTCCTTTGATATCTGAAAGTTTAATTTTTTTACCTGCGGCGTTAGTTTGTTCAAAGTCTACATATTTACTGTCTATTTTGATTTCTTGGCTTAGCTTTAAAAATTTGTTAATGCTTTCGCCATAAGTTGTTTTTTTTAAGGCTGGTGTAAATAGTTGATAGATTTCTTCGGTCTTCTCTTTACCCCAAGTAGTGGCATACACATCAACAATACTGGCAATAATTAAGGAGTTGGGTTTGTTTCTCGCGTAATTTAAGTAGGTGTTATACTCTTCAGGTTTAATGCTTTTAAGTTGTTTTCGAATATCGGCTTTAATACCAGTATCTGTAGTTTTACTAAATGCAGCTATTAGGCTATCTTCTTTAAGTTGGATAGGTTTGATGATTTTTTGGATTTCTTCATTTTCGGTTTGAGTAGCTGAACCTTTGATCACACCACGCTTAAATTCTTTATCTTTAAGAAACATGCTGATGTTTTAATTCTCGAGCCAAAAGAAGACATAGTTCGCATATTGCTTGGTGTGCAATACCACTTGGGTTGCGGGTTGTGGTAGCTTTCCTTTCAATACAAATTTTCCGTTGGTTACCTGCGTAGAATCTAGTAAAAGCTGTGGCGAACTAAGTCTCAAATATAGCCACGTACCATTTTCTAAGCCTTCTACTGTGCCATCAATCTTAAAGTTTTGAGCAAAAGTTAGGGTGCTAATTAAAAGTAATGATGCTAACGCGATTGTTTTTTTCATATCTACTCTTTTCTTTACGGACGTTTAGAAGCCAAATTTGTTGCAAAAACTTCTCGTCTATAAATTTAAAAGTAGCAAATTATTTATAATGTCAATTGATTGTGCACTACTTCCAAAAGTTTTTAGTTTAAAAAAGCATACATACTTAGCCGAAGCCCAACACCCACCTTACGCCAAAAACATCTATAATTTCTACCAGTTTTGCTGTAGCATTGGGTTTGCCAGAGCGGTTTTTTTTGCCTAGCTCCAGCTTTTTAATCAGTGCAAATCTATCGGCTTCATCATCACAATGGATGTAAATGGCCATATAATTTCCAATTATTCGCCCTTCATGGTGCACCAAATCAGAAGCACGAATAACCACCTTTGCTGATCTTAAACAACCGCTCACCAGCGGCATTTGGGCATAGCCCGGCAAGGCTTGCTCAAAAACATCTAATTGCAACAGGCCCCCAAAGCAGCTTTGGTAAAACTTTAGGGCTTGTTGGCAATTGCCAGAAAACGTGATAAAAACAGCGCTCATATACTTCAAGGCAGATGGGCTCGTCATAAAAAACTAAGCATCTGGAATTTCAGGTTCAACCAGTTTTATTAATTTTTCTAGAGACTCTTGCCATCCTAAGTAGCACATTTCAATAGGTATAGCTTCCGGAATACCTGCCTGCGTTACGCTAAGTTCGGTTCCACACATCACTTTTTGAAGTGAAATGGTGGTAGTGATTTCTCCAGGTAGATTAGGGTCGTCAAATTTGTCACTGTATTTAATAAATTGGTTGGGTTTGATTTCTAAAAATGCTCCGCCAAAAGAATGTGCATTACCAGTACTGAAATTGGTAAAGGTCATTTTAAATCTACCGCCCACCTTAAAGTCAAACTCTTGTACGGTACATATAAAACCGTACGGAGGTATCCAAGTAGCGTGTGCAACGGGGTCTGTAAAAGCTCTGAATACTTTTTCTGGACTTGCTTTAATTATTCGATGTAACGAAACTGCCTGATTTGCCATAGTGATTAATATTTATGTTGATGTTCATTGGATTATGCCTTTTGCGAATTAGTACCGTTCTACATACTTCACAAAGTTGTCTAATATTGCTTGCCAACCTTGTTGTTGCATTTCTATAGGGTTCTCATTTTCGGGGTCAAAAGTAGTTTGGATAGTTGTTTTTCCATCTTCTGCGGTAAATAGCGTGGTGGCGTTTCTTCCATCAGCCATGTTGTAGCTAATTGTTTTGTGCAATTCAACCCTGTCGTAAATGCCTTCAAAATCAAAACCAAAGCTGCCGTCTTTGGCTTCCATACGGTGTTTGAATTTTCCACCTACCCTCAGATCGTTTTCGCTGCTTGGCGTGTGCCAGCTAGGGTCGGGTGTATTCCATTGAATGATATCTGCGGGAGTGTTCCATGCTTTCCAAACTTTTTCAATTGGAGCTGATGCTTCAGCTTCGATCGTAATTTTTTTGTGTTGTGACATTGTGACTGGTTTGAGTTAATCATTGTTTCAATAATCCAAAATTACAATACAAAGTAATATGACGGCAATAGCAAAAGCGACAACCTTGAGGGTAAATAATGACAAAACAATTTCCTAGCTTTAGGTTAAATTATTTGAGATGAAAATTTCTGTATTTGTGCCAGAGTATGGGGTAATTGAAGCGATTACTCCACCGTTTAGAAGCTTTACTACGGCCAACGAATTTTTGACAGCCTTTGGCAAAGCGCCAAGGTTTGAAGTTGAATATGTGGGGTTAAATTACGATGTGCCCGCTAATAATGGCGAATATACAGTAAAAACCCATCGTTTGTTAAAGGATGTAGACCACACAGATCTGCTTTTTATACCGCCAACATTTGGTAGCACTACTGGCGGAATTGTAGCTAATGCCGAAGCAATTCCGTATTTTAAAAAGCTGCACGAAAACGGGACGAGTTTAGCCAGTTTGTGTATCGGGGCATTTTTGCTGGCAGAAACCGGTTTGTTGGATGGCAGAAAATGTTCTACGCACTGGGCTCATGTGAGCGAGTTTCGCGAAAGGTATCCAGAAGTGGAAGTAGAAGACGGCGCCCATCATTACCGAGCACGAAAATATTTACAGTAGTGGTGGAGCCAGTAGCTTATGGAACTTGATTTTGTACTTGGTAGAAAAATTTGCCGATAGGGAGATTGCTGTGATGTTGGCCAAATATTTTGCTTTGGATATTGGCAGAGACAGCCAATCGCAATTTGCTATTTTTAGGGGACAAAGAAACCATGGCGATCCCGAAATACAGCAGGTGCAAGATTATATTGAACAACATTACGAAGACAAAATTACGATAGAAACGTTGGCAAGTTTAATTAATACAGGAAGAAGAACTTTTGAAAGACGATTTAAATTAGCTACTAACAATACGCCAATTGAGTACATACAGAGAGTGAGAATTGAAGCAGCGAAGCTCTTGTTCGAAGCATCGAGAAAAAATGTGTCTGAAATTATGTTCGATGTTGGCTATACAGATACCAAAGCATTTAGAGATGTTTTTAAAAAGGTAACTGGGCTTACACCGATTGAGTACAGGAATAAGTTTGCAAAATCAGGGGCTGAGGTGTAGCTTTTTTATTTGTTGCTAATGGACGATTTGTAATGAACTTTTGGCAATAGACTGGATTGCAGCGGAAACTTTTCGTTCTTCTTGTCATCCTGAACGCTAGTGAAGGATCTGTTAGTTAATGCAGCTTAGAAACAGATTCTTCGTTTCTCGGAAGGGCGGGCTAGCTAAACAAAAAGATTACAGCGTAAAGCCCGGCTTTCGGAACTGTGATGCGCAACGTTTGCTTTTCTAAAAAATATCGGCGTTTTTGCCTAACTTTGCGGCTCAAAAATGGTTTAAGGTAAAAGGTTTAAGGTGTAAGGTTGCGCATTGTGTCTCATATCTCACACCTCAATACTCAAATCTGAAAATATGAGCAAAGTAAAAGTAGGCATGGTGCAGATGACCTGTACCGCCAATAAGCAAGAAAATTTAGATAAAGCGATTGTGCAAGTGAAAGAAGCGGCGGCAAAAGGCGCTCAAATTGTGTGTTTGCAAGAGCTTTTTACATCATTATACTTTTGTGATGTAGAAGATTACGATAATTTTGATTTGGCAGAAGCTATTCCGGGGCCATCTACAGATGCTTTGCAGGTGGTTGCAAAAGAATTAGGCGTGGTAATTATCGCTTCATTGTTTGAGAAACGTGCAGAAGGTTTGTACCACAATACCACTGCAGTTTTAGATGCTGATGGTAGTTATTTAGGTAAATATCGTAAAATGCATATCCCAGATGACCCTGCTTACTACGAAAAATTTTACTTTACACCGGGCGATTTAGGCTATAAGGTTTTTCAAACTAAGTTTGCCAAAATCGGGATTTTAATTTGTTGGGATCAATGGTACCCAGAGGCTTCACGTATTACGGCCTTAATGGGTGCTGAGATTTTATTTTATCCAACGGCTATTGGTTGGGATACTACGCAAGACGAAGAAACCAACCAAGACCAGTACAATGCTTGGCAAACGATCCAACGTTCGCATTCGGTAGCGAATGGCTTACCGGTAATTAGCGTTAACCGTGTGGGTTTTGAGCAAGAAGGACGCATGAAGTTCTGGGGCGGCAGTTTTGCTACCAACGCTCAGGGTAAATTGTTGTACCTGGCATCGCATGATCAAGAAGAAACTAAAGTGGTTGATGTTGATTTAAAGCAAAGCGATTACATCCGCAAACACTGGCCTTTCTTACGTGATAGAAGAATTGATTCGTACCAGCCAATTACTAAGAGGTATATAGACGAGGATTAGTTTTTTGGTCGGAAGACCGATGACGGATGTCCGAAGATATTAGTAGCTAAAAGATGGCGTTTAAATTTGAGAATTTACGGGTTTGGCAAAAGGCATTAGACTTAGCTGATGATGTAGATAAGTTGACAAAGACTTTTCCTAAAGAAGAAGTTTATGTGTTGACTTCTCAAATGAAAAGAGCAGCTGATTCCGTTTCACTTAATATTGCAGAAGGAAGTACTGGGCAAAGTAATCCAGAATTTAAGCGATTTTTACACTATGCGCTACGGAGCAACATTGAGGTTGTGAATTGTCTTCATCTAGCGAAAAGACGAGGCTATATCTCGAAAGAGATTTTTGATAGATATTATGCTTGTTGCGAAGAAATCTTAGCCATGCTTTCGGCATTAATAAAATCATTAGGTTGAAAATATTAAACACTTTAACTTCCGACCTCGGGCATCCGACTTAGGACTATTAAAATATGAACGATTTAACATCTGACATCGGACATCTGACATCCGACTCCCCTAAAAAACAAGGCTATTCTTTCCCTGCAGAATGGGCAAAGCACGAAGCAACCTGGTTAAGTTGGCCGCACAAAGAGGCAAGTTGGCCGGGCAAAATAGAAACCATTTACCAACCTTATTGCGAGTTTATTAAAATTGTAGCCACTGGCGAAAAGGTACGCATCAACGTAAAAGATGAAGCGATGAAAGCTTTTGCCACTGCCGAGTTAGAAAAAGTAGGCGCCGATTTATCACAAATTGAGTTTTACTTCAACGAAACTAATGATGCTTGGTGCCGCGATCACGGACCTGCCTTTATAGTTAAGGGCAACGAAAAAGCAGTGGTAGATTGGGGTTATAACGCTTGGGGAGATAAATATCCTCCGTATGATTTAGACGATGTAGTGCCGACTAAAATTGCTAAACATTTTAACTTGCCATTGTTCACTCCAGACATTGTAATGGAAGGCGGTTCGGTAGAGTTTAACGGTGCCGGAACCATTTTAACTAGCGAGGCTTGTTTGCTGAACGAGAATAGAAATCCACATTTAAACAGAGAGCAGATAGAAACTTATTTAAAAGAGTTCTATGGTGCAGAGCAGGTTTTATGGGTAGGAGACGGTATTGTTGGTGATGATACCGATGGACACATTGACGATATCACCCGTTTTGTGAATGAAGACACTGTTTTAACGGTAATAGAAAGTAATCCGCTAGATGAAAACTATCTGCTGTTGAAAGAGAACCTGGAGCGTTTAAAAGCAATGACTTTGCTAGATGGCAGAAAACTAAACATTGTTCAATTGCCAATGCCATCGCCAGTAATTTACGAAGATACTCGCTTACCAGCATCTTATGCTAACTTTTACATTGCCAATGCGGCAGTTATTGTGCCGATTTTTAATGATGTGAACGATCAAAAAGCATTGGATATCATTCAAGGTTGCTTCCCTGATAGACCAGTAGTGGGTATCAACTCGGTAGATATCATTTGGGGCTTGGGCAGTTTCCATTGTTTAAGTCAGCAGGAGCCGGCGGTTTAGTTGGCAGTTCTCAATTAGCAGTTTTCAGTTTGCAATACAACAATTGAACAATTTGTTAACTTTACAACATTAAAACATTTCAACTTTACAACATTTCTCAATGAAATTACTAGAAGGAAAAACAGCACTCATCACAGGTGCATCAAAAGGAATAGGAAGAAAAATCGCTGAAGAGTTCGCTAAACAAGGCGCTAAAGTAGCTTTCACTTATCTATCATCGGTAGAAAAAGGACAAGCTTTAGAGCAAGAACTACAAGCTTTTGGTACGCAGGTAAAAGGTTACCGTTCTGATGCTTCAAAATTTGATGAAGCAGAAAAGCTAATTAACGATATTATTGCCGATTTCGGTGCTTTGGATATCGTAGTGAATAACGCAGGGATCACTAAAGACGGTTTGTTGATGCGCATGAGCGAAGAAAACTGGGACGATGTGATTAACGTGAATTTAAAATCTGTCTTTAATGTAACTAAGGCAGCTTCAAAAGTGATGATGAAAGCTCGTAAAGGCGTATTCATTAATATGAGTTCTGTAGTTGGGGTGCAAGGTAACGCCGGTCAGGCGAATTATGCTGCCTCAAAGGCGGGTATCATTGGCTTTACCAAATCGGTAGCTAAAGAGTTAGGTTCTCGCAACATCCGAGCTAACGTAGTGGCGCCAGGGTTCATCAAAACAGAAATGACCGAAGTTTTAGACCCTGCGGTAGTAGCTGGTTGGGAAAAAGATATTCCACTAAAACGTGCCGGCGAAACTGAAGATATCGCTAATGTTTGCGTGTTCTTAGCATCAGACATGAGTGCTTACGTAACTGGACAAACGCTTTCTGTTTGCGGCGGGATGCTTTAAAATAGAGATAAGGAATTAGGTAAAAGGTGTAGGTTGCTCTGCACGTCATTGCGAGGAGGAACGACAGCCCGTCCCGACTTTTCGGGAAAGCAATCTTTCATCAATAAAAAATGCATAGTTATAGTTAGCTATGCATTTTTTATGAGTTTTAAAATTTGAAAGTGAAAGCCAGTAGTGCTTAGCTGCTGTTGCCCCGCTTTTCACTTCTGCCGATAAAATCGGCATCCATTTCAATCGGGCTTATTTAACAGCAGCTTGTAAACAAAAGCAAGCGCCAAACGCAAACTGATAATGCCGATGCTGACCTACATGCTGTTCGATATTTGTAATGTCGAACTCCATATCTCAGGATTTGTAATCCTGTTAAGTTTATCATTCGGATTATAAATCCGACGATAGTGCTTCGGGATTGCAAATCCCGAAGAGCGGTGAATAAATAAGCAACCGAAAGTTTATCAGCAAAGCTGATGAGCTCCGTAAACTCCGGTTTTGTTACTTTTTGCGGTCAACCTAAGCGTTAGCGAAAGCTTGAAAACCTTAAAAAATAAATAAACAATTTTCAAAAAAGTAAGAGCCCATCGGCGGCGAGTTTAAATAAAACCAATCAATTCAAATTGACAAAAGCTATCTTACAACATACTTCCCACCAACCTGCATAACCTTCGCCATCTTCTTATTCTTCTCGAAATAATCAAACCCGGGTTGCAACGTTTTCCAGAAATCCACATGCTGAGGAAAAAGCTTCCCTTGTCTTTCTAAATTAGCTTTAGTCATCCTAAATGGGAAGATGTTAACTGGAATTTCTTTTTGTCCATTATTTCTAGCCTCTACAGCCAAAACATAAACTTCTCTAATTTTATCATCGGTTAGTGGTACGCAACCCACGGTAACACAATTGCCATGAATGTAAATATCGCCGCCAGTTCTCCTGTTTTGTCCAGTTCTGGCTCTGTCAACCGCATTGGGGTAATCAACCCCTAACGATAAATGGAAGTTACTCATCGGGTTAAACACGTTGATTTTGTAAAAACCTTCGGGTGTTTGCAAATCGCCTTCAACTACTTTTGGGCCTAATGTGCCAGATTTAGCACAAGCATTGTAACTTTTGAAAAGCGTGAAACTATTTTGTTTCGAAGTCTTTAGCCAAACTTCTAACTTTTCTTCCATCTTGTAGTAGTTTAAAAGCATTTCAAATCCCTTATCAAAACCACCTTTTTGTAGCTCTTTTTCTAAAGATGGCCATTTCAGATCATAAGCCTTTCTTACACGTTCAAATTTCAATTGCTGTTGTTTAAAGCCCTTCTGTGCATTGGCTGTTTGGGTCATTGTTACAAATACTAAAAGGTAGATTAAATATTTCATTTTGATGATTTCTTTTATGCAATTTACAATTTTAGTTGTTTGGTTCCTCAGTCACTTGCGCATTAGTTAATTTACTTTTAAAAAATCTCTTCGCTCTGTATTCCCTATTCCTTAATCCTTGTTCCAAAATTTTGCTTCCCGAATATCGGGATTTCGCTACGCTCAACTTTCAATTTTTCCCTTTCAACTCTCAACTTAAACTAGCATCTTTACAATTAGCGTATGATCAGTTTCCTTTCGTTTACAACTCTAATGATTTTGCTTGCTTGCCTTGCTTTAGGTGCGGCTTATGCTTGGCTATTGTATGGCTCAAACAAAAACCTAAGTAAAAAGCTGAGAAATACTTTGGCAGCAGTGAGAACTTTGACTGTTGCTATTTTGGCTTTTTTGCTGTTTGCCCCTTTGGTCCGTCGTATTACACATACGCCAGAAAAGCCCGTAATTATTATTGCTAACGATAACTCAATCTCGGTTAAGGCCATACATCCAACTGGATTTGATGCCACAAAATACCAGAAAGATTTAAAGCAACTCGCAGACAAACTAAGTGTAAAATACGAAATAAAGACCTACAGTTTTGGCGATAGCGTGAAGCAAGGCTTGACCTTTAGTGGCACAGACCAACTAAGTAACGGGACAGCTTTAATCAGCCAGTTAAATGATGAATTGCTGAACAGGAATGTTGGTGCCATCATTATGGCGAGCGATGGTATTTTCAATCGTGGTGGAAATCCGCTGTACGAACTCAACAAAATTAAAGCGCCAGTTTACACTATTGCCATGGGCGATACCATTCCAAAACGAGATGTACTGGTGGCTAATGTAAATTACAACAATATTGTTTATCTGGATAACGAATTTACTTTGGATGTGCAGGTACAAGCTTTTGAGAGTAAAGGCGAAACGGTAAAATTATCAGTACTTGAGAATGGTAAACAAGTAACCGGGCAGTCTGTTGCTATTGACGGCGCTAGCTTTGTGAAAGACGTACAAATCAAGTTAAAAGCTGCCAAAGTTGGCGTTCATCGGTATTCGGTTAATGTATCAGAAGTGAAAAATGAAATCACTATCAAAAACAATAGCCAAACGATTTTTGTGGAAGTAATTGATGGTAGGCAAAAGGTTTTGTTAGCTGCTGCAGGTCCTCATCCAGATTTGGCAACATTTAAGCAAGCCATTGAGCTAAATAAACATTATGAAGTAAATACTGCTATCGCAGATGAATTGGAAGGTGTAGATCCATCTAAATACAGCCTAGTGATTTTATATCAACTGCCAGCTGTGAATTACTCGGCTGCATCCTTTATTAATAAGTTAAAGCTGCAAAAAGTAGCTGCTTGGTATGTTTTGGGAGCGCAAACCAATTTGCAGGGTTTTAATCAAGCTCAAACGCAATTAAATTTTACCCGGCCAAATGGCTCGCTGCAGGAAGTATTTCCATATTATGAGCGCAATTTTACTGCTTACAACTTAAATGCCGATGCGTTGAAACAACTGGAAAGTTATGACCCACTGCAAATTCCTTTTGCTAACCTAATGATTAAGGGCAACTACACCGCTGTACTCAACCAACGAATTGGAAAGGTAAATACCCTAAGTCCGTTGCTGTTTTTTACAGAAGATAATGGCAAAAAAAATGGTTTTTTAGTAGGGGAGGGGCTTTGGAAATGGAAATTAGAAGAAGCTAAAAATGAAAATGCCTATCCTTTGGTAGCAGAGCTGATTTCGAAAACAGTACAATATCTTTCGGTAAAGGATGATAAGCGCAAGTTTAAAGTTTATACCAATAAGAGCACCTTCGAAGAGAATGAAAATGTAGTGCTCAACGCTACTTTGTACAACGATGCCTTTGAACCCGTAAATGCTTCCGAAGTAAAAATACAAATCAAAAATGCTGATGGTAAAGCATACAATTACACCTTTTCAAAAGTGGCAAATGCTTATCAATTAGATGCAGGCGCTTTACCACAAGGCAGTTATACCTATATTGCTTCTACCAGTTTAGGCGATAAAAAATATACCGCTAGCGGTGCATTTCATGTTAGTGCAGTTATTACAGAGTACCAGCAAACTACCGCCAACCATCAGTTGTTAAATACAATTGCACAGCAAACGCAAGGTAAAATGTACCTGCCTGCTAACTTGCTAAACATAGTGGATGATTTAGAGAAAAGCGGTAACGTAAAAACCATTACCTACGAAGACAGGCGGTACGAAGAAATGATAAATCTGAAATGGATTTTTGCGTTTATTTTAGTGTTGCTAACAGCAGAATGGTTCTTTAGAAAACGTAACGGCGAAATATAATGGACGATTTTAGCACCACCGAGATTATTGAGGTACTAGGAACCATTTCCTTTGCCATTTCGGGTACATTTGCTGCAGTGCAAAAGCGATTGGATCCTTTCGGGGTGTTAATTATCGCTTTTGTAACTTCCATTGGTGGCGGTACTGTGCGTGATTTGCTGCTTGGCGATACCCCGGTAGCTTGGATGCGTGATGTAAACTACTGTCTTTTAATTTTAGTGACCTCTATTCTCACACTTTTCTTCAAACATCAAATCAAGAAATTTAAGGTTACCCTGTTTCTTTTCGATTCGCTTGGTTTAGGCTTGTTTACCTTAGTAGGGGTTCAAAAAGGAATAATTTTTGGGCTAGAACCTGGTATTTGCATAGCCTTGGGCACTATTACTGGTTGCTTCGGTGGGGTAATTCGAGATACTTTACTCAATACTATCCCACTGATATTTAGGAAAGAGATTTATGCTACAGCTTGCATTGCGGGTGGCATGCTTTATTTTGGAATGTTGTATTTTAACCTAGCCGCAGATTTAGCTAAAATCATCGTAATTGTTTTTATTGTAACGCTGCGCATACTTGTAGTACGTTACAAATTGGCATTGCCAAGGTTTGGGTATTGATTGCTGTAACATTAATCGTACCTCATTCGGCAGTAGTAGAGAACCGAAGCTATACAAGGTAAAATCTTTTGACTTGACTATACACAAAATCGAAAGATTTCTCCGCTCGCTACGCTGCGGTCGAAAAGGAAGAGAAAGAAGCAAAACCGAAAGTTTTAACGATAAAGAAACTGCTCTAGCTTCCCATTCTTAGAAGCGTCATAAAGCTGCCAAAGCTCTTTCGTCCAAGTTTTTTTATCACTGTGTTGATACAGGTAAGGTAGTACTAAGTGCATAGCGCCTAAAGCTTGCTCTTGCTTTTCTTTTACTTCTGAATGTGCTAAGGAGAATTTGGTCAATGCCGCCATGTACATCAATAGCAAATCAGCGTCTGTGTTGAAAAAATGGGTTTCTTTTTCTTCGAGATAAAAAACGTAGTCAGGAGTTCCATTCATCCAATCTACCAAAAATCTTCCAGCTTCGTTTCTGGCTTTGTTTTTTCTATCGGCAGGAGTTGCAAAAAGATAATCTACAACTTTGCCCACAATAGGCTGGGCGTGCTTGTAGCTAGTTTTCTTGTTAAGTTTAACACTTTTGAGGTTGGGGAGTTCCTGCCCGTAGGATAAACCGGCATTGATTAAAATTAGAAGGAAGAATGTAAAGACAGTGTTCCTCATTGTAGCAATTTGTTTTGATCTAAAATAATATAAAAAGAGGCTATTTTTTCTCTTGCTCTTTTACAATTACAAAAACATCTTCATTGGCCTTTTTCATGAAATATTTTTCTCTAGCAAATTTTTCTGCACTAATTAAATTACTATCAAGCTCTTTCAAGTCTTTTTTTACCAGTTCAATTTCTTTGGTGTAGAAATCTTTTTCTTGTTGCATTTTGCTTACTTGGGCACTGTATTCGTATTGGGCAATAATGTCATTCTTGTCAAAAAACAACATCCATACGCCAAAAGCTGCAATGGCAATAAAATATTTGTTGCGGAAAAGATCTATCAGTCGCTTCATTGAATTCTGAAATTCGTCATTGCGAGGCACGAAGCAATCTTAAAGTTGATAGAGATTGCTTCGTGCCTCGCAATGACGTGTAAATATATAAAAAACATCCGAAGGTTTTAAATCTCCGGATGTTCTGCAAATGTATTTATTAACTTGTTAACACTTAATCATTGTCGTCATTTCGAGCGAAGTTTACGTAGTCGAGAAATCTGTTACAGATAGCTCAATCGTTCCTCTTCAGATATGACGAATGATAAGGTGGTTACTTTTTAGCAAATTTGAAGTTCTTACCGATGAAACGAGCAGCCTCACCTAGTTCTTCTTCGATACGTAACAGCTGATTGTATTTTGCGATCCTATCTGAACGAGAAGCCGAACCTGTTTTAATTTGACCGCAGTTTAATGCTACCGCTAAATCAGCAATTGTCACATCTTCAGTTTCGCCAGAACGGTGGCTCATTACCGAAGTATAACCGCTGTTTTGTGCCAAACTTACCGCATTAATAGTTTCAGTTAAAGAACCAATTTGGTTTACTTTTACTAAAATCGAGTTTGCAGTATTGGTATCGATACCTTGTTGTAAACGTTTAACGTTAGTTACAAATAAATCATCCCCAACTAATTGAACGCGATCTCCAACTTTTTCGGTTAAGCTTTTCCAGCCATCCCAGTCATTTTCATCCATGCCATCTTCAATAGATATAATTGGATATTTCACTGTTAGGTCTGCCAAATATTGCGCCTGCTCTTCGCTAGAGCGAATTACACCTGTAGCACCTTCAAATTTAGTATAGTCGTACTTTCCATCTTTGTAAAACTCAGAAGAAGCACAGTCTAATGCCAAGCAAATTTCAGAACCAGGTTTGTAACCAGCTTTTTCAATAGCTTTCAATACCGTTTCAATTGCATCTTCAGTACCCTCAAAAGTTGGTGCAAAACCACCTTCGTCGCCTACGGCAGTAGATAAACCTCTATCGTGTAAAATAGCTTTCAAGTTATGGAAAACTTCTGTTCCCCAACGTAGAGCTTCAGAGAAAGAAGGCGCACCAACTGGCATGATCATGAACTCTTGGAATGCGATAGGCGCATCAGAGTGCGAACCACCGTTGATGATATTCATCATTGGGATGGGCAAAGTATTGGCATTTACACCGCCAATGTAACGGTATAAAGGTTGGCGGCTTTCTTGTGCAGCAGCTTTTGCAACCGCTAACGAAACACCCAATATGGCGTTAGCACCTAGACTACCTTTGTTTTCGGTACCATCTAGGTCTATCATTAATTTATCGATTAAAACTTGCTCAAAAACATCAACACCTTGCAAAGCCTTAGCAATTTTAGTATTTACGTTTTCTACTGCTTTTAAAACACCTTTGCCTAAATAGGTCTTCTTATCGCCATCACGTAACTCAACAGCCTCATACTGACCAGTACTTGCTCCAGATGGAACTGCAGCACGGCCCATAAAACCATTTTCTGTCATTACTTCTACTTCAATAGTAGGATTTCCTCGCGAATCGAGGATCTGTCTTGCATGGACATCGATTATTAAACTCATTTTATATTTGTTTTGAATTAAAAATACCCTTAGTGTATAAAATACAATTAGTATAGGGTTTTTCAAAGTTATAATACTTTTTTAAACTTAGGGAATCAATTGAATGTTTTTTTGTTAGCGATTTTGGACTAGGCGCAGAAAACCGAAAAGGGTAGAATAAAAAAAGCCTTTCCATTTTACTGAAAAGGCTTTCGAAGTCGTCCTCACAGCACAATTTTCGAAACATTTTTTGCAGGATTTGAAGAAGTTGGCAAATAGATAAAAGAAATCATTTCAATTTCCTTACTAGAGAACAATCAAATTCAAAATTCTCTAGTAAGGAAATTTCTTTCATATTCAATTTTGAAAATAACTTATGTACCATAACAAGCTTTAAATTTGAGCCTTATTAATCACGGTCTTTTTCCATTTGTCTTTTAAACTCATTATCGATAGCTATTTCATCCCAGTCAAGATTAAACTCAGTCATATCAATTTCAAAGTCCATTCCAAGATCTATAATACGCTGGTTGAGTTTTTTGATTTCGCCTAATTTTTCGTACGCTTCTCCTGGATCAAGTATGTACTCTGTCAGATTTTCGACTTCATCATAAATATACTCATCGAAAATCTGAGTAAAGTGTTGTTTTACAGATCGATCATCGAAACTATCAAAATCAATTTTAAAGGCATCTGTTAATTTTTCCAAAAGATCTACTGCACGTTCTGGATCAGTTTCTCCAATTACAAGCTCGTTAACAATCTCAGACATCTGCTCGGCTAGCGCAGACTGGATTTTGCCACTACCGCGGCTCAAGTCCACAAAACGCATAAATTGTTTATTAAGAGAATAATCTTCATAAAGAGCTTCCCAATTACTGATTTCACCGATAATATCAATTATAGTTTTGTTCTTCTCATGACCAGATATATTATCGTAAATTACAATGGCAAGTTTAATCATGTCTCCATCGTAATCTTCCAAACTTAAAAAATCGCCATAGCTAGATAACAGATGGTCTTTTAGTGTTTCAGGGAACTTAATACCTTTCTCTTTAACCATAGACATCAGCGTGTCAGAAAATTGGCTTGCAAATTTAACGGACTGCAACATTTTTCCGATTTCGAAAGGATCTGACTTCACAAAGTGAAGCAAAAAATCCCTTATTGAGGGATTGATGAAACTAATTTTTGCACCTCGTAACTGCAAAAAGCCTTTATTTAACTTTGCAACAGATATTTGAAAGGCATTCATGGGAACTTTAAATCCATTTTTCTGTTCTGTATATAGGCGTTTTTCCAATGCTTGACCTAAAGTTTTTATTTCCACTGACCCATCAAAAGTCAGCAGAGTTACAAGTAAAAGCTTATCAATATCATCTATTTGATAAAGAAACGCATGGCGCCAGATTTCCTGTGGATTATTAAAGTTGTTTATAATATATTTCTCAAATTTTCGAGGATCCACTTCACTAACCGCTTCCTTAGAAGTAATGAATTCAACTGACCGAGGATTAAAATTGCTGTGTTTTACAATAAAATCAAACACATTTGGTGTAAGAATTATCTCTTTTAGATCTTGCGAAATTGTTCCTTCTTCTATATGGTTCAAAAGAACCCTTTTTTTCAGCTCTGCGTCGTAATCAGACAATCCACAAACAGTTTCTGCAAGATTTATTCTAACTGCCTTAAGACGTTCAGATTGTTCCTGTACCAAATTGAAGATGAAGGTGCGGGTAGTAAACACCAATTTTTTGTTTTTGGATCGTTTGATTCTTGTAATAATTGAAATTAGTGCACTCTCCCGTCCTTGAGATTTATTGATTTCTGCGCTATTGCTTCCTAAGAAATCATCGAAGTAAATTATTTGCTTTGTATCGTCTGGAGTGAGAAAGTTCTCGGCTTCCTTGATGTCATCATAGACATAAAGTAATTTATAGTCATCTTTGATATACTCATAAGTAAGCATCTCAGCCAATGTAGTTTTTCCCACGCCCGGATTTCCAGTAATAATCACAAAATTATTTTTTTCCAAAGTTTTTCTCGCTTGGTCGAGCATCGGAGTTTTCACATAGAGACGCATACGTTTCGTCAATTCATATTCTTGAAAATCAGCTGACCTAAAACTCAAGCCAGAGTTTAAAATCTTTTTTAGAATTGAGGTGTCGCTAAACCAAAGTTTATAGTGATTTTCAAGAACTGCTTCATGTTTTTCGATCAGCTGATTAAGGTCTTTTTTGCCGTAAACATCTTGTATTGATCTAAGGTAGGGCTTGAAAATTGACTGTATAGATAACGAGTTCGCCGCCGTGAGGTCAACCGAGGTCGCTAGAATATATCTTTTAGGTTTAAGCTTACGAACCTTTTCTGCTTCAGTATTTTCTAGGTGAGTAAGTAGACCACTTACACCTGTCCTATAATAATGCTTCACTTGACCAATATGAGAATAAATTTCAGTAGAAGTTGAATAAAGAAAATCAATCCCCTTATCTCTACCATCCCTAAAAGTCTTGTAACGAATAGGAGAACCCAAAGGAACTTCAGCATTCAATAGATCGCATACCAGTTCTTCTAAGTCGGAACTGCCGAGAGTTGAAAAATCGTAATCTGCCATATTTCTCTTAATAGATTTAATAATCAAATAAAATATCTGTAATCGTAAGTGATTCCCTCACGTTTAGACAGTAGTTTACCAATACGAGCAATATCATTAGAAGAATTTACTGTCGCCGGCAGTTGACTATAAAGATCAAACGAATTCCAGTTTACTTTTGTCAACCCCAATATTTCATTTGCTATCGTACCTATATTACTTTTTCCTAAATGTTTTATGATTTTTAGTGGCCCTGGGACATAACGTCCACCAAGGTAATACTTCCGGTATTGACTTTGTACAGAAGGTACTACACCATGTGTCCAAAGCAATGCAGTGAACGGACTTAGTTGGATGCAAGTACCGCGCTTTACAGCATAGCCATCAATATCAGGTTTTCCTTCTTGCGTAATCTTACTTGCCAAGAACCGCATATCATCTTCAAAATTGATCTCGATAAGGTCAAGATCTAATATGCCATTACCTAGCAAGCTATCCTTCAATCCATTAATTTCATCGTCGGTATAGAAAGTTCGCTTATGAACCACCACTCTTTTTGGCAGTTCATTCATGGTTGCATAAAAAAGTTCCCGAATGGAAATGCCGAAGCTATAAGCGTCGTTATATGAAAGGTGGGGGCTTTTCTGTTTGTCCCAAAAAATCTTATCCTCTACTTTGGAAAGTTTGTATTTTAACCCTTGGCCTTTTGAATTATATATATGACTACAACCAACAACGATCTCACTTTCTTTCCCTTTACCATTTAAACTATATCCAACACCTGCAAATGCGGTTTCCTTATCAAGGTTAGCCAAAACCCATGGCGTCCGCATTGATTTTACAAAATAAGAAAGTGATAGCCACCAGTTGATCTGGCAATATAGTGCCTGGTTTAGAAGGGTATCTTCCTGTATAAATTGTGTAGCTATTGCTTTTTCAGCACAGTAGGCTTTTATATAATCATGTAAATCATAACTTTCATTATCCTTATCATAATCCAAGTAATAAAGCCATCGATTAGGTATACAGATAATGATTACTTTATCTGGCCTGTCCCTCGAAAGATAATTAATCTGATTAATTATCTTATCTCGCAAATCTAGCGCAATTTCTTTTAAATCATCGGATATCGTTGGCTCAGCGCAAACCGCCCAGTTCTCAGAACCTACGTCCGGCACATTTAAGCTAGCACTGAAAGCCTCATAAAACCCTGGGAAATCAATAAGATAATCTTCATTAACCTTGTTACCACTAACCTTAACATTATGTAACTGCAAAAATTTGCTAAATATACCAGCTTCCTGATCAGGACAGATCACGGCAAGACGAATACTACCATCAAACAATATATTTGTCATGGGATAATCGTAAGGTCTATTTTTAGAAATACCACGCATTGGATGAAAATCTTTAGGCATTATTTGGTTGCCTACGTGTCTATTGCTGAAAATAAGTTCAGGTTCTGGATACTGGATGCCGTGATATCGAAAGAGAAATTTGGGGATGCCAGTTTGTTGCAAATCTACACCAGCTGAACGATCCAACGGATCCATAATTTTCGCAAAGGCTGGACTTCTACTAATAATATAAGAAAACCCTGTGCCTGATGATAAAGGAAATTCTAGCTCAACAGTTTTATCCTTTGTATTTAAAAACAGACTGCGCCATTCGTTTACATAGTCGTTAAAGGCTTTGTTCCTAATCTTATCAAAATATAATCTGCCGACCTCTTGTCTAATTTCTTTGGATATAAGTATCCCAGGCGTTGTAGCAGTAATTTGAAAGTCTGGCATAAGTGTAAGATAGAATCTGTTATTATCTGTAGCAATGGCCAGTCTTATACCCCGGTGTGTTTCATAAAGAATGCTGTCTAGCATTCTTGCCGTTTCGGCACGGTCAAGCCACAATAAATCCTTGTTATTTGCTTGTAGATTATGCTTTCTTGCTAATACCCTTGTTAATCCTGTGATCATCAAATCGTGAAAGGCTGAGATACGATTAATGTCCTTCCCATCAATAGGCACGCGTGATACCTTACCTATCAACCTATCTTTAAAACACTTATTTATATCGGAAAGTGTGCCAATTGCCCAAACAAATTTTTTATAAGGGACTGCAACAATAAAATCATTTTTTATCAGCTCTCGAACAGTTTGCCATGGCCTTTCACCTTCATCATATCTGATTTCAAACTGGAAAACTTCCTGTGGCATTTTCAATGGAAACATATTACTTTTGACAACTGTACTAGTTTTTGTCACATCCATCATAAACGGAGTTCGTTCAGCTTCTTTCTCTTGTTGTAGGAATGGCGCGTACTTTTCTAAAAGTTCAGACTTAAAGTTCCCACATACTTTACTGATACTAATCATTAATTTATCAAAACCATCTGTCGGTATATAAAATGCAGTTCTTCCATTAGCTCTGGCAACATCCAATAAATCCTTTACCTTAGATGGAATTTCCCTCCCGTATCCGCACCAATATAATCTACCAGATCCACGTTTACCATATCCTTCTTTCAAAGCATCCATAACAGAAAAGTCACGTCCGCTGTAACCAGAAATTATAAGATGTTTGTTATTAACAAAATCAACCAATTTTTCTCGAAATGTTGGGTCTTGCTGACTAAGCTCTTCTTCTGAGTTTTTTAATTCACCATATTTATAATCGCCATGTAGTTTGATTAATAACATTTCATCCCGATTATCCGCTCTAAATATCCTATCAACAGAATCAAGAGAAACATCTATAATGGTATTACTAGTTTTAATTGCAGCATTTCGAACAAGATCATCAAAATTAGTTGTCCAAATAGTTTGAGCAAGTCCAGCTTCGTGTATAAGGCAGCTTAGCATATAACCAGCAGAAGGATCTTTTTTCTCACAAATACGTTGGAAATACTTCCTTACATCATCGCTTATAGGGTAGCATTGCTTGACATAAAATGAATATTCTGAAGAATCGTCCCTGCTGGGATAAATACCTTCGCTATCTAACCAACTCTGTATATGATTTTTAACCTGTTCTGATTTATAATCTAGGCTATCTCCCAAATTAGCTGGCCCCTTCGTTAGATATATATTTCTTTTCCATTCCCAGATACAATCATATGCAGATGGAATTCCTGAATTAATTGAAGCTCCAGCACCTAAAAAAAAAGAAAATTTATCATTAAAACTTACTTCTACTGACCTTATGAATTGATCGTATTCTAAAATATAATCCTGCATAATCACTAAATAATTTAGCAATATACAAGATGGAATTTATTATTTAGAACTAAGAATTTAAATGTGGAAAAAATTCAAAAAAAGAAGATTGTTTAAGGAAATGAAAATTGGAATTGCTTGTCCTTTTAAATTCTGTACTTTTTGAGTTTAAATTCTGGTATCAGATTTAAGATATATGCTACCAAATACGAAGTGTGCTAAAGTTATACTTTGTTACGATACCAAAAGTCATTTTTTTTAAAGGTGCCCGCAATTGCTGATTCTCCACGGGTTTCATCTTTTCAAAGTTGTTCTCGACATCGGGCAGTTCGACATAGAAACCACCCAAGAACTTCTTTGACCAGAAGTAAAAGCCTGTACCAATATTGGCGGAATTAGGAAGGATGTCTTTATCCCTGGTAGCTATGGTCGATCTCAGGTAGGGATTGATTAGAAGGTAATTTTTTGTTTCTTTTTCCTTGTCAAGATTTAAACGAAAAATCAAATCAACATCCACGCTGTTCATGGAAACCCGACCGAAATTGCCTTTATATCCGGTAATTTTCTTTTCCTCTATCAATACTTGGTTATTGATGGTCGTTGTAGTTCTCAGGGTGTATTCAGCTTTTTTAAGCAACGCATAATTATTGGTTTCAAGGTAAGCGTAGGTTAATCCCAACCAAAACCAGCCACGTTGGTAATTAAGACCTAGACCAATGTTGGTACTTCTTTCGTTCTTGTCTTCTAGGCTGTTCGAAAGATTTGAACTATCAACTCCTTTAAATTGCTTGAAGTCTATGGCACTGGCGCCTCCAAATCCGAAAAATGAGAACCGCTCAAATGTGGTAGTCCGGTTTTTTTTACTTACTTCTTTTTTCTCCTGAATTTGGCGTGTCCGCAAGCGAATGTAGGCATCGCCTTCTTTTTGGGCATCAATTTTAAATTCTGCATACAACGCCCTAGCTGTACTGTCAGCATTCCTAGGTTCCTGAAAAGTATTGCCAAAATTCTGTGGGTTTGCCTCCTTGGCCAGTTGAGTTAGGAGTTCTGTTTTAACGGTGTTATCGTTTATAGCGGTGATCATTATGACCAACGTTGACTTTATATCGTCCTGTAGCCGCTTACTCTCTCTGGAATGCTTTAGGTGTAGTTGATTCAAATATTCTACGAGCGCATTGGGACGCTCATAATTCAGGCCGATAAATACATTAGCCTCACTTGAACCAACTATATCCCCTTTTGAAAAAAGAGCGCCAACCCCCTCTTCATTTTTAACTTTCACATGGGCGCCCCAAAGCAGTTGAAGGCTCTTTGAATTAATTTTTTGGTTGAGGTTAGTATAGCCGAAGGAAAGATCCGTTTTCACCAGATCAACACTGACTACCGTTCCGTTAATCGGAATTGTACTGCTTCCATCAGCGCTTTGGGTTAGACCTTGGGCCATGATATTGGCTGCCACAGTCTGTAGTGTAATAATAGCAAATAGGATTTTATTTCGCATAAGTTAGAGTTTAGGGAAGTGCAACGTTTTCAAGAAAAATCCCCCCATTTCCACCATTGGCAAAAGTGAGTTCCTGTGGTTCGGAAAACACATTTTTGTTCTTAACAAGGTCCTTTAACTGAAAAGTTGCAGAACCGTTGGGTAGTGTTCTCGAAGCAAGAATTTGAATATAGAAGGGCTTGTTTTTTTCAGCGTAAACCTTATCCACCAGCTTGGTCGAAAATACAATGGTGTCATTGATAATTACCCTTTTAATAGAAACCCCAGTCAATACAAAAGTGTACTCGAAGTTGAAAGTTGCTGCTGATACAGGTTGGTCAATGAACATCTTAAATTCATTTCGATGTCCATTAATCAAGAGATAGTGTGGTGATGGTCTTCGATTTGACCCTTTGCGTGAGCGTTTATTCATATGCTGTAATTTTTACCAAAAATATTTTTTTTATTCTTTAAATATATAAGGTAAAATCACCTTTTAAATAGGGTGTTTTAGCCTTGTGCTTTAAAAGTGAGACATTGTTTAACTTCTTATTCAGAAATTATAGATCATAAGCATAAATAGTTGTTGGGAGAGTTTCGTTAAGTACAGTGTATTTGAATAATCATGTAAAAACAAAAGGCTATTATATTGTATATATTTTCGGTAAAAGTCACCTCAAGTTTGGTTCCAAACTGACTACCACAACATTAGCTTTGGTTTTTTTAATATAGGCAACTTAATTAGCGTTCCACCTTATCGAATTTCTGCGTAATTGCTATTGAAGTTGCAGCTAATTAACTTCACTATTAGAGAATTTTATACATTTATGTTGTCTAGTAGTATCTAGAGAAAATTATTTCTTGGTTTTGTCTTTGACAATCCCGTAAGCTTGTTTCCTTAATTTATCCAGTTCTTTAAAATTAAAGCGTTCCCAATCCGAAAATTCAATCCTTTTCATTATCTCCAGCTTTCTCATCAAGCTTGTTATATCTTTATCAAATTGACCCACATAATTTTTTGCCACCTGATAGGATTCTTCACCAACATCAGAAGGATCTATAACCTTATCTGCAAAATCGACATAAAATGCGCATTTTTTTAGTTCATCAGCATTTTTCCACCAACTATAATTTCCAAAAGCCATCATAATATTCAGTGTTGCACTACCAAAAAAGGAAAGAATACCGTCTACTTTAATTTTATCTATAGAGTAATTAAACGTTAGATAGATTGAGAAAAAATCTTTGATCAGATCATGGCGGGTTTTATGGTCTGTAAACATCTTTTCAAACCAAGATTGGCCTTTTAGTGAAAGTCCCTTGGATAAAAGTAGACAAACAAAAGCTTTGATAAGTTCTTCAGTCCCCAATATCAGGTGAGCCACCGAATTGGAATATTCTCCATTTGATGCTAAAATATTGGCACAACGAAAATGTCTTTGGGCATTAGCTTCTACTACTGGGTAAACATCTTTATATTCAGTTGTGCTAAGGCTGTTCCACCTCTTTATTTTCACATCGGACTTGGTCATTTCTTGCAATTTTTTGATCAGTTGATATCGAGCTATTTATTGTTTATGTGTTTGTATGTCCTGAAACGAAAGCCCAATAGTTTCGTCCCGGATACAAGATTCATTAGAAGATAAGTCAAAACTATCAAATTTATAATCGACTGTAATCAAATCTGTAGGCTTAGAATCTTTGTAACGCTCTTTCTCAAAGTTATATAAGATACATGCCGGATATATTTCCAGCTGCGGTGATTTTTGATCCGACCTTTCATAATCGAACTGCGAGGACAATGGCATAAATATTTGGGCAACCAGATTCCCGAAATTAATAACCAAAGTCAATTCGGGATAGAAACCACGCTCCTTAAATACCCTATTTGCTTCATATAATTCAGCAAAAGGCCTTGCAAATTTATGGCGTATGACCTTGGTGATAAAAACCATTGGAAAGTAGGCTGTTTTGACATCGTTTCCCATCAGCCATTCAAACACCGTCCTATATTTGCCAACCAATTCTGGTTGCAGTATAGAAAGACCGATTTTTACCAATGACTTATACACGTAAAATGGTTTATGGGGAGGCAGCCGAAACCTCATCGATACTTGTTTTTTCTTATGGTCAATCACAAGGTCATCATTTTGTCCAACTATCAACTGAAACTTTCCGCTAGCATCACTTTTTAATGAGGTTCGTGTAATCTCGTTGTTATTTTCAGTTCTTGATTGGAATTCAGGAATTTTCTTCTTCCCTTTAACCTGCACCAGTGAAAGATAAGGAAGAAAAAATTTTGAAAGATGGCTTTCAAATCCACTGAAGAAGTTGTTGCATGTATCGCACTCCTCATCACTTATCCAGTCGTTTCCTCCCAATAGCTCTGGAAGTGCATGTGCCTCCATTTTAAAACTTACAGCAGGCTCTTTTTTTGTACAAAAACGACAAACCTTAGTTACATTTTTATCAACCATCAGCTGTCTGGAAGATCCGACAAGACTATAAATTTTCCAGAAGTGTAATGTATCTGCTTGTTTTTTTTCGGCCATTTCAGCAATAAGGATTCAGCGTTTATTTAATTTACATTTAAATCTCTTTACATTTATGTGTGAAAGAGTATTTGGCATTGTTAAAGATAGGAAAATTAGATCACCTTGAAGCACTACGAGAACAAGGACAGATACACTGTAAAACACTGGCTTATTTTTCTACACTGGAAGACACCATTCTACGGGGAGATGAACTTGAAGGAGTTACGACAATAGTCAACTTGGATGGAGGAACAATTCAAATGAAAGATGTGGATGCTTCCGATACGGCTTACTGTAAACCGATTGATATCCATACTGGCAGAATGTTCCATAGGTCTGAGGATGCGAAAGGTAATATCTTTTGTATGTATTCGATTGCCGTGGACAAACATGAACTTGGTAACAACCATCTGATTACAGATGAAGCAAAATCATTTGGGGATCATTTTCTTGTAATAAAGAACTGGAATGAATTTCTAAGAAGGGTTGCTGTAAAATTGGAAACGCTTGGGATGACAGGGAAATATGGTTTCATAACCTACAAAGACTTTACAAAGTATCATGGCAAAAAGACACTTTTTGAGAAGGATTTAGCTTTTAAACCTCAGCAGGAATTTAGGATTTTCATTCATAATGAGAGTACAGAACCTTTAGACCTTTATATAGGAAGCATAGCAGATATTTCGGAGATAGGTTGCTGCATAGATTTGGAAGGGATGAGCTTTTATGACATTAACGAGGCACCCCTTAATTAATAACAAAACACAGTATAAGAGATTATTATGATGCTTTATTATATCTTCTTATAAGTTTATAATCACTAATTCCCCGAAAGGGGCGCCGATATTTTTGGCAACCTCCTTCGGGGAATTCAACAAATTACTGATGTGAGCTATATCTCCAAAAATCCCTGTCCCTTAATATTCCTTAGCCAAATATTGGCAAACTCTGTCTGTCCGTGCTGCACCTCATCATCGCAACTTTTCATAATACCATTGTCAAATACTATGATCTGCTCGTAGTATCCAAAATTTGCCTGTGCAAAATAATACGGCGTTACCTGCACATTTTCAAATCCCGATTTTTCGGCAGTCCTGCCATCTACCAGCACAAAGCACATTTCGGGGTCTGCCATCAGATCGCCATTCTGCTCGTAGTAATGGCAAAGGCTGTAAAGTGCCGCCTGTCCGCCATAGGCATTGCCCAAACGTTCAATCGTTAACGGCATATATGGCTCGTTTGCAATTTTTAGATGTTGTTTTTCGCCCATCCTGTCAAGCAAAAGGCAAAATATTTCCGTACTTTTTAAATCCAATGTTTTCATAAAAATGCGCCCTTTGTACGGTTGCGCCTCCGCTTTTGGTTAATAGTTCAGATAGGTTCTTTTGGGCTTGCCATCGTTCAGCACCTCACTGCCATACTTTGCCCTAATCTCGTCTAGCGACTTTTTACCGCCTTTTCTGACCTTGTATTCAGCGGTGCGGAAGTACCACGCCAATTTTTTGGAAGCAAAGAAAAAACCTGCCTTTTTCAAGGTGTCCTTTACCGGTCTCGTTAAGCCGGTCACCCAAATCCACCCGCCCACCAGTTCAATGGTAATGCCCTCCAAATGGATAATCGCTTCAATTGCCCTGCGATAGGCTTCGGAAGATAAAATCTGGTGTTCGGTCTCCTCTTCGGACAGGTTAGCTCCTTTGATGGCTTTGGCACTGGCAAAGGCGTATTCCCGATTGATTTCCTGCATAACGAGCGTGTCGCCACCTAGGTCTGGGTGGTGTGTCTTTGCCAACTGCTTATATTTCGCCTTGACCTCGTCGAGGCCAGCGCAGCCCCCAAACCACTTCATACGGGCATCCTCCTTTGAAAGCTGTACAGCTCGGTAAATTCCGCCAACTGCCTGTAAAAGGCATCGGGATTATCCTCCCTGAACTGCCTACCATAGCCCTGCCAATAGATTTGGTCAAGGTGTTCAATAAATACCTGTTCCATCACAATGATTTTTAAGTAAAAAATGACCTCCCGAATACTCGGGAGGTACAAGAATTAAAGGTTCAGCGAGATTTGGGCTTCGATTTCACCTAATTTCTCGGTGCATAGCGTTTTGATGTTGCCAGCCACCACATTGATGATAAAGGGGTTCTTGGTGCTGAACTCATTGCCGTTATCGTCAATAATGCTCAGTTCACAGCGTTGGAAGTGGTTAAGGTTGGTTTCCTCTGCTTCATCCAACTGTTGTACCTCAAATTCGTCCAAATTGTCAATAGTGGTAATCAGCTTGTCACGTTGGTTGGACAACCTGCCCAATTCCTTGATTTTCTTTAGGGTCTGTTCAAGGTTGGGCATCGGGTTTTGGGCATCCAATTTGGACTTGATTTCCTTTTTGCTAGGCTCGGCAGTTGCAGGGTCATTTGTTGCCTGTGCAGGTTTTGGCCCTTCCTGTTCGTTTTCCTCTGCCTTTTTCGATTCGGCATTTACGGGATTGCCCGCCACGAATTTTGGGGTCTTGTCTGTTTTAACGGTGTTTGCATTTGCCTGTCCGTTGTCTTTAACTTTAGTTTCCATGATTGAAAAATTTAAGTATTCAACCTGCCGTACTACCTTTCGGGCAGGAGCCTTTTCTGGCTTTTTGATAGTCACCCTCACCTGATCGGTCGGGGCGACGGACAAGACTTTGCCGAAAACAAATACTACCCGAGCGCAGCGAGGTGTGGAGATTTTTTTCGAGCAAACCGTAGGCTCGGTCTTGGCCAGGAAGGCCCGACCATCAGAAATTTGTGCTCAAAAAGCTTGGAAAAAACACCTCATTCAACTTTAACAAGATTACATCTATGAATAGTTCCGGTTAGCAAGTTGATGGAAATATAGGTGGGTTGAATTCAAACGGTGGACAACCATAATTCATTGATGCGTTTGTATGACTGCAAGACCAATGCTATAGCACTTTCCATCCCTCTATACAACAGGAGGATTCTTAAATAAAATATCTTTCAGTCCAAATAGAGCCCATACTGTTCGGCATGTCCAACTACGATATAGGTCATAGAAAAGGTGTATTTGAACTAAGACACTTATTTAGATGATTATTTTATTGATAATTTTACTATAACTTAAAAGCTCCACGAAAAAGTTCTATCTTCGGTTAGACAGTCCAATGCGATGTAGTTATTTATCAAACGATAGAATATTATCATTCTATCCCCAAACAAGAACATATTGAAATCAGATATGAAAGAATTAGAACAAACGGGCTCTGCCATGGAATCAGATATCGTCAGCGAAAACCTTAAAGATATCATAGCAGATCTTTCAGATTTTACAATACAACATATCGGACAGAATATCCCTATTGTTTCTTTAGTTTTCAAGGCCCTAAAGTCCGTAAATGCTTATAGGGACTTAATTTTGATGGACAAAGTACGAGCTTTTTTGGGCGAGTTAAATTCGATGTCGAAAAAAGAGCGGAAAAGATTTGTAGATAAAATAAATGATGATCCAATTTATGGTCAAAAAGCAGGTACTTTTATTCTTACCGCACTTGATAGACATGATTTTAAGAAAAAATCCATTTATCTGGCAAAGGCGTGTAAATATTATGAAAAAGAATATTTGACTAAGCATGACTTCACCAGAATAAAAACTGTAATTGAAAGGATGGACTTGGCAAGTCTGGACAACATTGCTTCGATCGAATGGGGCCATTATAATTCCAACAGACATGACGATGACTATTCATCATTCATAGCCAATGGTCTTATCAAAGAAGAATTGGATATCAAAGAACTCGGGAACCAAATATTTCCAAGCGATCCTTACCGTTATCATCCTAGTCTTGCAAAAGCACTAAAGATACAGGTAACTAGCCTTGGCGAACTAGTATCCTATGTACTCAGTGATCAAGTCGAGCAATTGCAATTCAAATACGAAATGAGGACGCAGGATCAGATTGGCTTTTAGAAGTAATATGTAAGATAAAATTTCAACTAAAAAAAGGCCACTGAAAAATCAGTGGCCTTAATTCCCAAAATAGTTTTTTGTTATTTACTATCCTTGTTCTTCAACTCCGAAACCTCGTTACGGCCTGCCGCCGCAAGGTTCTTGATTTCCAGATACGCTTTTCTCAAACGGGTTCCAGCCGCCTTGTTGTTCTTTTCATAGAATGCCGAAGCATCTTTTTCCGTAGCTGCAATCAGCTCCTTGATCTTTTCAAATGAGTTCATAAGTCTTTAATTTTTAAAATTTGAATATAAGGGTTAATTAACGCGTAAGCAAACTATATCGCCATTCCCTGCGACTGGTCTTTCCGTTGGTTCAGCTTTTTTTCAAAGCTATTGGCTTTCTGCTGACCTTTTTCTGGTTCTTTCAGGAACTGCTCCCGTTTTTCAATCCTGCCGTTCAACTGGTAGAAATTGAAATTCGTATAGCGTGGCATGGCCTCGATGCGCAGCTTATGCTCTCTTCCATCTTGCCCAACTACGGTCACCACCGGACTGTTGCCATCTTTCAGCTTTTCAAGCAGCACATTTTCCTTTTTGCCATCTGCCAATTCTTTGATATTGTACCTGTTCAGCTCTTTCTGTACATCAAAGCCATAGCCCTCGCTGTACTGCCTGATACGGTGGTTGCCGTACCTGTCCCTTGCCTCATTGAACTCGAAAACATTCCATGCCTTGTACATTTCGCCGGTACGGCTGACCAGATCGTCACGATAGGCCGCTCGTCCCTGTAGCATATTGGCCGCCTGTACCACATTAAAGCCACGTCCCCTGTCCACAAACTGCGAATTGGTAATCACCGGAGTGTAATAAGCGGTACGGAACTCCTTGTTCACATAGTCCACCTTGCCCTTGTCCATTGTGGCGAGCGTCATCTTGTCGGCAGCGCTTTTACCCATGGCCAGCTCGCTGGAATGTTTCTGCGACTTAAAATAATCAATAGCTTTGGTGGCACTGTCGAACTTCTTCACCAACTTCTTGCCTTCCTTCTCCGGATCGGGGCTGATGACCATATAGCTTTTTCCCTCTTCCAAAGGCTTGGCCTTTGACAGTGCCAGATCGTAGCGGTTGAGGAAATAGTATTCGCTCGATCCCGAACGCTTAAAGTTCAGCGTTACGTCCAGCTGTCCCTTGTCAGCCGGAAGCTGCGCAAACAACTGAAAACCGGGCTGGCCTTTTGCCATTTCTCTTTCCATCTGTTCGATGAGCTGCCCATCGAACTTCAGGGCACGCATTTCGCCCTGAAGGTTTTCTAAATTCATCTTGTTCATATCCAATCTTAAATGTCCAACTTCTATGGTGATGCTGTCCTCCACGCCGTGCCGTTGCAGTTCCCTTTCCATCATCAGCATCAGGGGTTCCAGTGCCAATATCTCACAGCCACTGTCCACCGCCCTGTAAAAAGCAAAGTCTGCACACATACAGGCGATGAATTCCTCACCGGTATAACTGCCCTTTCCGGGCGGATAGACCACATAATCGGCATGGTCTATGTATAGCTCACGAAGGAACTCCGCCGTGCCCAACATCTCGAACCAGCCCATCACCATCGTTTCTTTTTTGGCTTCCATTGTTACGGTTTGTTCAGCCTCAACAGTACCGGATAGCCCGATTTCAGGGGCTGCTTGATCCGTTTGAGCTTTTTGGTCAAAAGCCCCTTTGCCGCATCAATCCCAGCTCCGGCCAGCTGCGTGGTCAAATCGAAGCCCGAAATACCGAAACTGCCGACCGCGTTGGCACCTCCATTGTTCAGCGCATCCGACAACAGGGCCTCGGGCGCATTGACCCCCACCATGGCATCCTTCTGGTCGAACACGGTCAGGCTTACCGGAATAATGGAATTGCCGACACGGATATTCTTGATCTCCAGATTGAGCCTCTGGTTGGAAAAAGAGCCCAATGCGTACAGGTTGTAGCCCTTGGGGATGATGTATCCGCCTACGGCCATTGTATCCAGCAGTTTCAGTTTGACCACCGAGCCCTGCAATGCCTTTTGGTTGCCGTCCACCATAGCTGGTATGGCCCTGAACTGGCTATCGGGTACTGTTTGGTTTTCCCGCTGGTATTTTAGTCTTGCCAGTTCGGGGTCCTGTATCTCCTGTATGCGCTCGAGCATTCCCGAAAGCTGTTGCATCTCGGGGTCTTCGCCACCACCGGCATACATCGCCCTCATCAGTTTTTCCAATCTTGCCGTTTCGGCATCTGCACCAAAGTTGCCCGATGTTTTATTTCCGGTTTCCACCGTAGCCCTGCTCTCATAAGGTTTGTTCAGTTCCCTGTTCAGGGCGTTCAGCCTGTCCTCGATCGCTTTGGACTGCGGATCTGCTTCCAGTTCGTCAAATCCCAAACGGCTGGCGACCGAACCGATACCAACAAGGGTATCCTTTGCCGCCTTATCGGCAAGGTCATAGGCCGCCATCTTACCGCTCAAGGTATCACTGCCAAACCTGGCATCGGGCAGACCGGTATTGATGCCCGTTTTGACCTCCTTTTCGCTGCCATCACTGTTTCTTCCACCGCCAAGGGCGTAAAAGGCGAATGCCAGCAAAGGGATGATCAACAATGGCAGGAACAATAGCATCCTGCGTGTTTCAATCTTTTTTTTCATTTTTCTTATTTTTTGGTTATCAAATTTTACCCGAATGCCGATACCAACAGGTAAAGGCTATAGCCGCCGAACAGGACACAGAACAGGACAAGCAACCACAGCCAATGCCTGGCCGAAAGCCGTCCTGTACGTTTGTTTATCCAATCGGCCAGTTTGCGCTGCCGGGCAACAATGCCCATTGCGATATTCGAGGCCATCTGCTGCTGTCCGGCAGACAGGCTATTTTCCCTTTTCTTTACGTTCAGTTTCATTGTTCCGTTTTTTGTGTGCCTACATCCTGGTTGAGCAGCGTTTCCCATTTCTGGATCAAAAACCCGTGCGGATTGTTGTCCGAACGGCTGACGCTCCTCAGCTCGCCCTGCGTGACCAGTTGACGCTTGACCGATGAACTTGACCGGATGAGCTGCTGGGTGGCATAGCAACGGAACCGGTAGGGATGGCTGTCCATTTCCAAGCGTATACTGTCCACCTCGATGTGCTGGGAGATATTGGCCGAAATGATGTTGTTGTAATAGCCCTGTTCCTTCAGGTTCTCATAGCTTCTTCTGGCACTTTCATCGGCCAGGTTGAGCGCCCTTGCCATATTTTTGCTGATGACCTTGTCATCGGGGTCAAGGGTAAAGAACCAGTGGTGGAAAGTCTGGATATGGTCGCGGGCCTCTACGGCAAGGTTGTCCCTGCGCTCGCCGGCAATAGCCTCCAACACCTTGCCATTGGCCAGGATATAGACTTTTTGCTGTGCACTGTTGACCATATCAAATCCCATGTACACCGCAAAACCTGAAATGAGCACACAGGCCACTACCAGAAACAGGCTGAACCTTTTGATATGGCGGAACGCCGTATCGATATTTTTCAATTGTTCAAACATCATCCTATTGCTTTATCTTGTCCCTGAAATAATCGTTTCCCTCGGAAGCATGGCCTCCACTCATCCTCCTTGCCATATCGCCAAAGGAGTCGGTGGTCATCTTGTTGCCTTCGGGTATCTTGGCAGCTGCCATGTTACCTCCACTGGCTACCATCGAGTTGACCTTCTGCAACATCGCATTGCCGCCCCCGGCATGGACAATGTAGTTGGCCACGTTCGGCACGGTGAAATAACCCACGATGCCCATGACCAGAAACACTAAATAAGCCAGATCCCCATCGGAGAAGAAGGTATCGCCCGCCTGTTGCACCTGCGAAATATCTATCTTCAGCATATTTTCCTGTATCTTTCCGAGTATGCTGCCAAAGATATTGGCCACGGGCAGCCACATAAAAATGTTGACGTACCTGGCCAGCCAGACGGTGAGCGTGTGCTGAAAACCATCGTACACGGCAAAGCCGAATACCAAAGGTCCCAATATGGCCAGTACAACAAGGTAAAAGGTTCGGATGGTATTGATACAGAGTGCGGCCGCGGCAAAGAGCACCTGCAAGACCTCCGACATCCATTGCTTGACCGAGTTCTTGAAATTATAGGCGTTGCGGTCCAGCCAGAACTTGATATCATTGCCGATACCCTCAAAAAAGCCCTCTTTTTCCCGGTTGGGGTCTTTGGGATGGGTATAGCGGTACCACTTGTCCTGATTGCCGCTTCCCGTTTCGCCAACGTACATCTGCCAGTGGGACGACTGCTTGATGGCCTGCTCTTTCTTTTTGAGCAGCAAGGCTATCGTTTTGTTGCTGTCCTTTACCATTCCGCCAGTGGCCGATACCACGGGCTGCAATACCCCGTTGAGTACGCTGATGACCATCGGAAATAACAAGATGGCCAGCCCAAGGGCAAATGGACGCAATAAAGGGTAGAAATCCACAGGTTCGGCACTGGCGATATGTTTCCATATCCTGGAGGCGATGTACCACAATGCCCCAAAGCCTGCAAGGCCACGGGCCACGCCGATCAGTTTGGAACACAGGGGCAGCATCTCATCATAAATATTGTCCAATACGGGCTGCATCCCGCTGATGCTCCCTGCTAGGCCGCTCTGGGCATAGCTTCCCAATGGCAGTAGCAGTCCCGTTACCGCCATGATTGCGGTCAAATAAGTTCGTTTCATCATTCTCTTTGATTAAGGGTTGTTGAAATAGCCCGACACCGTCCGTATATCCCTTTGTTCCTTTTGCCGCTGCAGGGCAAGTATGCCCGTCTTTTGGTTAAAGGAGCGCAGGAAACCAAGCTTGTCGAGCGTGTCCTCATAAATGTGGTCAATGGCCTGCAAGCGTTCGTCATCGCTCATGCGCAACTTGCCCGAGGTAAGCACCATCAACAGGCGGTCGAGGTTGCGGAGACTTTCCTCGCCCAGCTTCCCGTATACACCGGAAAGGTACTCTAGGTCATCCACAGTAAACACGCCCGAACCGCTAAAGCGTTTATAGGCAGATTTATACTCTGAGAGGATATCCGCCTGGTATTCGATGATGCCGGCTACCTTATGGTATTTTCTTACTTCTGGGCTTACGGCCATCAGACCATCCAGAAACACTTCGTGCAGGCTGGAATTGCCCTGTGCAATGTTCTTTACGGTATTGTAGCCATTGGTGAGCAGTACATAGCCACGTTTCATATCACTGAGGATATTTTTCAGCTGGCTGAGCTTTTCCACGTTCAGCAGCAACTGCTGTACTTCGTTGCTCTGCGCCATTGACCGACTAACATTGAAAACCAAAAGCATCAAGCATAAGGCAACACAGCCCAGAACTTTTAACTTTTTAGTTTTAACAAAATTCCTATCTGTCCTCATAGTACCTCCTTAACTGTTCGATATCCCTTTGCTCTATTTTTTTCTGTTTCAATAGCCTGGAAGCCTTTGCACTGAAGTCGTGCACGAATGCCGAGCGTTCCAAGGTCCGGGCATAAATGGCGTTCAACCGTTCCAGTCGCTCATCATCGGTCATTTCTGCCCTGCCGGAAGTAATGGCCAGTAGCAGTTCCTCCAGATCATCCAGCCCCTCGCTGTTTACCGCCGACCTTACCGTGAGCAGGTAGTCCAGTTGCGCACCGGAAAAACCGTCAGAAGTAAGCATCCCGCCAAAGCTTTTGAGCATATCGGCCTGTAGGACGAGTATCTCTGCAATGCGCACATCGTTACGGATGGCGGGCGATACTTTTTTAAGCCCACTGATAAAGAGATCGTGCAGGTTGAACTCGCCATTTGTAATGTCCCTCACCGTTTGCCAGCCGTCTGAAACAATGCCATAGCCCTTGTGCACATAGCCCGCATAGACTTTCAGTGCGACCAGCTGCTCGATCAGGTATCTTTTCTGCGTTTTCTTTTGGCGGAACCATTCGCTAAAGGTCTGCGCTTTTACTGCCGTACCGCCCACTGTGAGCAGCAGGGCAACCAACACCCACCTAATCCAACGCATACACTTTCTTTAAGGTCTTTACTTCCAGCTCAGAACGTGCCCTTTGGATAGAAAGGGTGATGTTCTGCTGGTTAAACTCCCGCAGGTCGGCATAGTTGTTCTCCATGTGCAGTGCCGCCCCATCAATCAGTTCCAGGCGTTTGGCATCAGTCATCTGCGTGCTAAAGCTGTTGATGACGATAAACAGCTGGTCCAAATTCTTGATGCTGGCATCCAAAATGCCACGGTAGACTTCTTCGATATGTTCCAGTTCTGCCACCGAAAAATGGCTGTCCCTGCGGAACAGTGCTACCGCCCATTGGTACTCTTTTACGATAGCGGTCTGTGTAGCTGTCATATCTTTGATGCGCTGATAGGTGGAAATGATGGATTTTACTTTCCTTAATTCCTCGAAATAACCTGCATAGAGGTTGCGCTGCCGTTCCGTCCAATCAGATATTTCGCCCAGTTTGAGTTTGGACAGCTGGTTTTCGATGACCTTCTGCGCATTCTGCAGCCAGATGGTCTGGTTCTGCAAGCGCTGTACCTTGAGGTCGATAGCCTTAATGACCTTCTTTACGCCCGCCTTGATGACCTCCGCAATGGCGAGCTGTGCATTTGCCCCCTGTGGCAGGCTGACCAGTAGGGTCATCGCACTCAGGGGCAATGCTACCATATAGATTTTTAGTTTGTTCATCTCATATCTTTTTTAGGGAATACGCCTATAGACGGCGTTTTCCAGTGTCAATGATTGCTGGCCGAAAACGATCCTGCGCCCCTTGCTGCGTTCGGTCATCACGCCGCTCCCTGCATCATAATCGCCCCGCCAGTTTTCTTTTTCCAGTATCTCCGTTCCGGTATGGCCTTGTCCATCAATCAGGCGGATGCCCGTATGGCGGCCGATGAAATAGCTGTCTTCACGGTCGGCCGTAATAATGAGCGTGTCGCTGGCCATGCTGAACTCGCTTTTTGCCTGGTTTACATAGCTGCCCGTGATGCCGGCTTTTTTGTTATCACCACAGGATGCCATCCCGATGATAGCCATTGCCATGATGGCCAATACCGATTGTTTTTTGATTGCCTGTCTTTCCATTTGCTGATTTTTTTAAGGGTTTACAATTCTTCGTTTCCGTTACGGAGCTGTGCCGCCAGTGCGGCGATGCCACGGGAGATATCGCCGTACCTGTCGGCATATTGCTGTACTTTCATCTTCTCCTTTTCCTCTGTCGAATAGGTCAGGTACTCTTCCAGACTGAGTTCTGTACGGTAGACCTTGCTCTGCTGGCTGCCCAGGGAGATGAATACCTCCTTGTACTTCAGTTTGGGGTCGTTGGCCTTGTTCATCGAGAGTATCTGCGCCCTTTCCTTGTCGGTCAGTCCCAAAAGCTCCTGTACCTGGTCGAACTTGTTCTGGTATTTTGACTGGTCGAGCAATATCTTGCAGTCGGCATTGTTGATGATGGCCTGCTTGACGATGGGCGAAGAAATGATATCCTCGATCTCCTGGGTCACCACGACTGCCTCGCCATAGAACTTCCTTACCGTCTTGTACAAAAATTTCAGATAATCGGCCATTCCGGCCGTAGCGATCGCTTTCCAGCATTCTTCCACGCAGATGAGCTTTCTTACCCCTTTGAGCTTGCGCATCTTGCTGATGAACATCTCCATGATGATCAGCGTGACCACGGGAAAAAGGATGGGGTGCGATTTGATCGTGTCAATCTCGAAGACGATGAAACGCTCATGTAAAAGGTCTAAATTCTCGGTGGCATTGAGCAGGTAATCGAACTCGCCGCCCTTGTAATAGGGATTGAGTACATAGAGAAAGTTCTGCATGTCAAAGTTCCTGGAACTGACCTTGCCGTCCTCCAATACCTGCAAGTATTCCTCCATCAGAAACTCGTAGAAGGAATTGAACCCCGCAAATACAGAAGGATTTTTCTCCAGATGGGCATAGTACAGTGTGAGCGCATTGGAGATGGCCACATATTCGCTACGGGTATAGGTTTCATCGTCCTTTTTCCAAAGTGCCAACAACAGGGTCTTGATGCTTTCCTTTTTCTCGGTATCGAGCACATCGCCCTCTCCGATGTAGAAGGGGTTGAACCTGATGGGCGCTTCCTCGCGGTAGGTAAAGTAATAGCCGTCCACCAGATCGCAAAGCCCCTTGTAGCTATGGCCGACATCGATAATGACCACATGGGTGCCCTGCTCGTAATAGCTGCGCAACAGGTGGTTGGTAAAAAAGCTCTTTCCCGAACCCGAAGGACCGATAATAAATTTGTTCCTATTTGTCGTCCAGCCACGTTTCATCGGCTCATCCGATAGGTCAACGTGCACCGGCCGCCCACTCTGGCGTTCTGCGAGACGGATACCAAAGTGCGACAGCGAACTGCGGTAGCTGGTCTCGGTGTTGAGGAAACAGCAGGCCTGTTCGGCAAAGGTGTCAAAGGCATCGTTCATCGGAAAATCGGCCGCATTGCCCGGTATGCCCGCAAACCATATCTGCGGAGCACCATCGGTCTCCTGTTTGCAGATGGCATCGATCTGGGCCATTGCCGAACCTACCTTGTTCTTCAGCTCTGCGGCTCCGGTATCATTGTCCGCCCAGCACAATACATTGAAATGTGCTTTGATCGGCAGTTTTTGCGTGACAATAGCCTCGTTCAGAAAATCGTTCACGGCATCCCGGCTGATGGCATTTTCTCTGGAATAGCCCGACAGCGATTGCAAGCGCAGTTTTTTGGCTTCCAGTTTCTTGATGGTCTGCTGCGCATCGCCAATGAAAAGATACTGGTTGTAGAGGTGATTGCAGTCCAACAGCAGGCCCAAGGGCGAAGCAAAGCCCACACTGTATTTGGTCCTTTCGGTGGAATATTTGTCGTAACTGATACGGCTGCCGCAATAGCCGGGCAGGTGCTGGGCATCAGAAAGCGTGTACATTTCCACCGGCATATCGCCCACACGCATACCGTCTGCGATATGTACGTCCCTGATCATCGGCTGCTGGTTTTCGCCCAACAGAAAACAGTAGCGTTCGATGATCCCTGCACGGTTTGCTGTTCCCGCCAGTTCATCATCGGAAAGCCGGTGCAGTCCCACAAGCCCGCTGTCCAGCAATATCCGCTCAAACTGGCCACAGGCCGAAAGAAAGGTTTTCAATAAACGTTCATCTTTAGTCCCAACCGGCACCACGGATTTTCTCAAGATCCCCGAATAGGAGGAACTGGAGGCCCTACGGTTCAATGGTTGTTGGGTCAGGAAGATATAGCACTGGTGGGAAAGATAGGGGCGCTCGTTGAAATGGTTTTCGGATGCCCTGGAAAGTATCTCCGCTTTTTCGGCCGCCGCATATCTTTCAAAGTTGGCGGCAACGTGATCGCGGACAAACCAGTCCATTTTGTGCAGGATGCTGTTGGGCGGCAATACCCTGACCGCCTTGACCAAGGCCTGGTGCAGGGCCTCGAACTGGTCTGCCGACAGGGTGCCCGTTTCGGGTAGTTCCACCGAAAAACCGATGCTCATATCGCCCTGCATCGAAAGCATGGTATTGTTTTCCACTTTCCAGATAGGTAGGATACGCTGCATATCGATCATCTTTTCCCCCCTTCTTTTATCAAGTTCTGTCTTTTCAGTCCGGTAAATAGCCTGCGTGAACGGAAGCCTATGGCTTTGGGCAGCCCACGTTTGGCCAGGTATTTTTCCATGCCGTGTACGCCGAAACGTTTGGAAAGCATGCCCACGCCCAAGAACAGAGCTGTGCCCAGGGCCAGCACCAGTGGCAAAAGCAGGTAGACACTCATGCCCGTCACATAGCCCAGTGCAAAAAACACCAACAGGAATACCAGTCCCGCGGCCAGCCAGGCAATATACTGCCCCTGCAATCCCCTAAAGACCATGGGTTTGTTGACCCCTTTATTGATCTGATATGTACTACTCATAAATTCGGTTTTGTAGGATATGGGCGAAGCTTCTTATGCTGTTTCTCCGCCAGTCCATGTTTAATATTCCGTTTAGATGCCAAAAAAGGACTTCAGTACGGTGGCCACGACCACCAGAAAGACACAGCTGCCGAACCAGGCCGCCGCTACCTTGTTGGTGTCGGGCTCCCCGGAGTTCCATTTCGAAAAGACTTTCACCGCACCGATCAGCCCCAATACCGCACCGATGGCATACATCAGGTTGCAGCCTGCATCAAAATAGCTCCTGACCTTACTGGTGGCCTCGTTGATGCCGGACGCACCGTCCTGTGCCATGACCGATATACTGGCCAGGCAGCATAGCACCAGGGCCAGCACTGCCCATCTTTTCTTTTCCGGTCTTTTTGTTTCTGGCTTCATTTTCAATTTTTCCTGCATTTGTTTTCGTTTAATTCCCATACTGGACGGCCATTCTGCCGTCGTTAACTTTGGTGGGGCAACTTCAAACGCCGGCCGTTTTTACAGCCCAATCCTTTCCAGCTCCTCCTGTTCGATAAAAAACGGCACGTTTTCACGTACAAAATCCGCCAGTCCCTCTTTGAGGTGTTCCGATAGTCGGTAACTACCGATAATCTCGCCGAAACGCTCCAGATAGGCTTCTTTGGTTGCCAGGCCGGCCTCCAGTTCATGGCAGGCCACCTTGATGTCCTGCTGCACATCGGCCACCGGCCCCAGTTGCCCGATGGGATCGTTTTCTGCAAACCCGAAATCTTCGGAACTGAGCAGCTCTGTACCTGGCTCGGCGACCGGCCTGCCCATCAGATCCCCGTCCAGTTCGTCTACCTTGTCCTGCCATCGGTGCGGCAGGGACGTATTTTCGGAACCGTTCTTTTTTCGGTAGCACAGCAGCCAGACGCCCGCATACCACAGTACCGCCAGCAATGTTGCCGCCAGCAGGAAGTCCTGCCATAAAAAATCCTTGAATAACATAAAAAATGGTTTTTAACCTGTCGCTCCATTGCAACAGGATGACGGCACCAAAATTCAAAAGGAAAAAAACGGGCTTTGCTCTAGTAGTGATAAATAAATTATCCTAGCTGCGCGGATTACGGCCTTTCTGCAAATCGTCATCGGCCTCTATGTAGGCCATCAGCAGTTCCTGCACCATCGATATGAAATGCAGTTTTTCCAGGCGTTTGCGGCGTTTGATCTCACGCAGCCTATTGGCCGGGATACCGATCTCCACCCCAAAGCTCTGCTCCAGCCAGCGGAAGATCTCGGCCAGTCCGGCCTTGCCACCATTCATCTGTTTGGATACATAAAGGGCGTAGCCCAGCTCCACCAGGTTGATGATCTCCCCGGTCCAGTCGAAAGTTTTCACAGGTTTGGCCATGGTAGCCATAGGGAGTTGCTGCGCGTCCAGTTTCTCGATTTCTGTAAGGATAAACTCCTGCAAGGTCTCATAGGCGATGAACTTGGCAAACAGGTAATCACCCGAAGTGGAAAAGGAAGGGTCGAGTTCGGGCACTTCGGGGATGAATACAGGCGGTATCTCGGTGCCCCGCAAGAATAGGATATCGTCCAGTTCGGTCATGCCGGAACGGTAATACTGGTAATGGAAGGCATGCTGTGCAAAGAAACGGTAGAGGTAGCGGAGCTCCTCGGCGTAATAACTGCGCAACTGCTCGGGCGTTCCCTTTGGCCTTGCGTTCATCAGGGTGAACCATCCGGCCAGATAGATTTTCTGTGCATAGTACTCGGGCTTTTCAAACTTGAAGAAGTAGATCTCCTCGAACTTGTCCTTAAAGGCCGCAGCGGTCTTCTCTTTTCTGGCCCAGTCCAGGAACTCGGTAATCCTGGGCATCGACTGGTTGAAACGTTCTACCAGGCTCAGGGCCTCATTGTCCATCAGGGATCTCACCTCCGCACATAGTTCGCGGAAGCCTACTTTTAGGGTTTTCCTTCTCATAAAGGTACTTTTAGGTTAGGCCCGCAGGCAACCTGTTGACTGGTTGTCTACTTACACACCTTGCGGGCTTATAAGTACAGCTATTTCCATATGCACCGGTTTAAGATCCTCTACTGGCGGACTGCCCGATAGTGACGGTCCACGGAAGGCTGGGATATGCGGTTTTCCAACATGCCCTGGCCATGTTTTTCAAAAATGAACCGGCAAAACTGGAGCAAAGAACAACGAAAAACAATCAGCCGTTAGGCTGAATTCATAAATATCGGCCGAATGGCTAGTATGGTATAACAAGGTCACAGCTGCCCGTCTTCACCGTAGGCCAGCTTCTGTACCAACATATAGCGGCTGTGCACATCCGTTTTTTTCATGATGTGCTCAATGTGGCTCTTGACGGTCGCCAGCGAGATGTGAAGGGTATCGGCAATGGCGGGATTGGTCAGCCCCCTGCGGACTTCAGCGGCCACCTCGATCTCCCTGGGGGTAAGGCCATATTTGCTACAGTTCAGATCAAACATGGAACGGGGGTCGTTGCCGATCAGCCTGATCTGTCGGTACTGCTGGCGCTCCCTTCTGGAAAGCCTTACCGAGCGGGAGAGCAGTACCACACTGGTGACCAGAAAACCGGTATTGGTAAAGATCGTTTCGGCCAACTGCCCCAGCCGGAAGTACAGCACCATGGCCACCAGTGCCCAGAGTACCACCGCCAGATAGACCAGCATCTCCTCACTATATCGGGATTTATCTTTTTCATCGTATCCACTATAAGCCTTCCTAATCGCCCTCAATATCGACCACAGCAATATCAGGGCGTACAGAAAAGGCACGATCACTACTTGCCTGACCGCTGTTTCCAGTTCCATGCCACCGGGATACAGCAGCAGGAAGAAAATGGTATAGGGCACCAGAAAAAACAAGGGGGCCACAAAGAAAGCATGGAAGCGGAGCGCGGCAAGGCCAAAGGCCCGGTAGAAATAAAAGGGGAAATAGGAGGCGGTCAGGAAACCGACACCATAGTTGATCCTATGCTGAACATGTACCGGGGTGTCCAGCCCATCATTTGGAAAGAGCCCCCGCGTCACGTTACAGGCCAACAGCAAAACCAGCAGTACCAGGTACCAGAAGCGTTGCCGTTCGTCCGGACGGTTGAGCCACAGCGCCAGTTGCGCCCCAAAGAGTACCAGTTCAAAAATGATGACGGCGAGCGTTGCCGTGTGCATCTGTGTAAAGACCACGTCCATATCGTACAGGTTAAATCAGGTTAGTCAAATCACCTGTCTAGGTACGGGCCGCCGTCTGCTTAAAAAGGTACTGGTATACCCGATACATAGACCGACAAGCCCGCACTTAGGCAGGCCTGCACTTGTCTCCGTGTATCTCCAAAAAAATTACCAGTTTTATTTAAGCGGAAGCGTGTGCACGCTGTTCTTTTATATATGTCCGCCGTTGCCGGCGTTTAAATAAATGTTATAGTATCATTTTGCCATAGGCATTGTCAATTTTTTAATTTGCTCATTTTCGTTGCCTCAAAAACCTACACCGAACTGTAGCCCCATGCCCACCGAAGTAGGCTGGCTGTTGCCAAAGCGTACCGGAAAGGGAACTGCCACCCAGTAATTGTGGCCCTCTTTTTTAAGCAGCACCTTATTGAACACGGTAGTAAAACCAAAACGGCCATTGGTATCAAATGCCAAGCGTCCGGCCATGCCGAAGCCCCCGTCAAAACGGAACACCGCCCCGGGATGGAACAGTATCGAACTGACCTTAGCACCGTTGTTATCGGCCTTTATGGCCGGGGAAACCTCAAAGCTGAAGCCAAAGCGTCCGCTCTTCATCAGGTTCAGCCCGATGGGAAAGATCACGGTATAGCTATCGGAAAAGTTCATCTTTGTCCCATTCCCGTCCAAAGTAGCTATGGGATGGGTGATACTGGCATAGCCCGTTACCCTGGGGTAGCCCTGCTGGCACATCGCTGTGATGGGCAAAAGCAATATCAGCAGCCCCGTGTACAGGTAGCCAAAACCATGCTTATTGTCTATTCTCTTTTTCAAATGATGATCGGTTATTTCAAACTGTTCAGACCGCCCTTGCCGCAGGCAACATCCCCAATACTTTCTTTCCATCCTCCTTGTCAAGCTGCTGCCTGAACTTTTTCCTTTCCTGCCTTAACTGCGGCGCCAGCACATTGACCTTTAAATGGTGGTGCAGCTTTTCGTAGTCTTCAATGCATCCCGCCAGTCTGGACAACAATTGTTGGTAGGAGCGGAACATCAGTTTCAGCTCTCCAAGCTGTTTCCCATGAGGAACGCTATCGCCCAGATAGGCTTCCAATTCGGTAAAGGCAGCTAAAAGTTTGTGATGTTCTCTTTGGTTAATGGCGACCATGCTTGGTTAATTATTGAAAGGTTGGGATTTGAAAGGTTACAAGGTTGATTGTACAGATTTTAAAAATAGCCCCGAATTTTCCTGAGGAAATCCGGGGCGAGGTTAATTTAAGGGTTTCTTTTATTGTATAATTACCTTAGCCGTCAACATCTCCGTACCGCTGCTGTACACCAATACATAGGTGCCTGCGGCCAACCTAGACACATTGATGCTGGTACGGATAAGACCGGGAGCTACGGCTTCCGTTGCTACCGTTTTGCCCTGTATGTTCAATAGGCTCAATGTTGCACCGCCTGCCGCTATAGGGAAGCTTGCAGAAACGATACCGTTGGTCACTGGATTAGGATAAACCTTCAATCCTTCTTTAGTTGAAAGCGAAAAGTCTACCGCTTTAACCCCAAGCTCTTTTGAAGTACCATCAAAATCTACCTGTACCAGTTTGTAGTAGTTGGTGCCGTTTAATGGACTGTTATCATACCAAACGTAGTTTTGCGGAGTGGCTACAGTACCTGCTCCTGCCTTTGTACCAACTTGTACAAAATCTCCGCTTTCTCCTTTACGGTAAATTAAAAACTCTTTGTTATTCAGTTCCTGTGCGGTTGCCCACTCCAGTTTGGAACGGTTGCCATCTGCCTTGGCGGTAAAATTGGTTAACTGTACCGGAAGAGTAAGTTCTCCTTTCAATTCAAAAAAATCGGTATAACTGCTATTACTAAAAGGGTCTGTCTTATAGGTAAGCCAAGCAAATATCTTGTTATTACTTACAGCAAATACACCGCGTAAACTACTAATTGATACATCATTTATAGAAACACCATGAACTGCGTTTCCATCAGTGTAATAAAGTGTTTTATTGGTTTGATCAAAAATGTAAACAGCGTTACCGCTGGTAATGAGATTAAAAGAATCTGTACCACCAGCTGCCAATTCATCTGCACCTGTTCCCGTAATGGCTTTTATCTCATTACCATCATAACTATGAAGCTTAAAAGGATAATCGGTGCCTCCTCCGCCTTCTACGAATACCAATTTGTTGTCTGTAACCCCCATACCCCCAAAAGCATTTAGAAAGGTATCTCCAACGGGTTTAAACAATTTACGAGTACCTCCTAGAGTGCCATCACTTTCAAACAGGGCCCATTCCTCGACCTCATCATACTGGATAGCATATTCTTTACCCTTGAAGGTTGTCCAAGTGTTGGCACTACCACTGTATAAAAACTGTTCTACCGTACTACCATCGGTAGCATAATCTCTATAATAACCATTATCAACAACGATAAAATGTAGTTTTCCGTTGGTATACTTCTTAAAGCTGATACTACTGATTTGCGCATTAGAACTGCCATCGAACAATGGGCTGATAGCATTAGCGGTATTAGCATCTAATTTCCATACTTGTCTAGTTGCGGTACTGGTAGTACCTGTTGCCGCAGCTACGTATAAGGTGTTGCCCACAACACGAATACTCGGATTGGCCAATTTCACATTAAAATTTCCGTAATTGGTAATTTTAACAAGAATGCCAGCATCTAATCTCCACCATTCGGCATCTGCGGTAGCAGTAGTGATATTTTTGGGATAGACAAATACTGTACCGTTGTCAGTTGCTACAATAATACCACCGTCATAACTATTGCTGCTCGGGGCATCAAAACGCTTAACCAGTACGGTACTCTCTATCGTACCCTCACTTTTCCAAAGCTCAAAGTTGGTAGCACCGGTACCGGTTTTTTTAAAATACAAGGTATTGCCACTTACTGCCGAAATAACTTTACCAACTCCGCCCAAAAAAATATTCGAAGCCATCAGTATTGTTCCACCTGCTGTACCATCTGTGCGCCTCAGATCTGTACCATCGGCAAAATAAACATAACTACCTGCCTTACCTAACATCACAAACCCATCTGTATTAGTACTATTGGGGGTAATTACGGTTCCTGAACTTGATACCGAAGCACCATTGTAGTACACCAAGTTCGCATTAGAATAGGAGGCGTCCACATCCTGAATATAAATGTCGTCGCCGTATACTTTAATAGAGGCATAATCGGTGTAACCATTACTATAGTCAGAAGGGGCGATAAGCTGTTGTGTACCAGCAAGCGTACCATCGGTAAGGTAAAGCTGCTTGCCATTGGTACCGTTATTTGCAAAAAAAACGTATTTACCGTTACTTATCTTTTGGCTCTCTCCGCCAAAAACATTTGATCCGTTGGTACTTACTGCATTCCCATTGGGATTGATGGGCAACAATTCTAGAGCCGGTGCTTGCGCTTGCACACTGTTGAACATCGTAATCAAGCCTAACAGTGCAAAAACATACTTTAAATGTTGTAGAAAATTTTTCATTTTTTGGATTTTTTAATAATCAATTGATGACTGCTTTTTATTTTTCTGTTAATTTATTAATGCTATTGTTTATAATTTTCAATGGATTTTTAGAATACTCTTCGCAGGTTTATTCTAAGGTTTGAATTCACGGTGACCGACTGATAGCCGCCTCTCATTTTAACTTTCCGGGTAGTTGTCTGTTCAAAACCTTGAAGGGCAACAATAAAACTACTGTTACTTACCGCCGGAATTGAACTGGTAATTGCCACATCATTGCTGCCGTTTTTCAAAAACTTCAGTAGGATCAACTGCTTAGTGTGAGCCGAGCCGGCGGTATCCAATTCTATAAAAGAACTTGCTTGGCCATAGCTAAGTGTGTTGGGCAAGTTAGTGGCCACAGGGTTGCCTGTACTATCGGCCCTGTACACTTCAATTGATCCAAGATCTGGCGATAGGTGCACTATTTGAACTCTTACCTTGCCCGGAGTACCTGCCCGTTGAACCGGGAATGAGAAAATATTGTACAAGCTATCGGCCGCAGGACTTTCTACCAAATACTGTGCGTTAAAGGTTTGTGGCTGATATGTTTCGGTAATGTTCTTTAACGCTACGTAAGTACTATCAGAAGTGTAAATAAAATGATGATTTCCGGACTGAATGGGCAGCCAATACACATTACTATAGGTAATACCAGTAGGTAGAGAAAGGTTATCGGGTGTTGCTTCGGCTATGCCCTGTGTGTATGGAAATTGCCTGTTATCGCCATCAGCACTAAATTGTCCCATACCATTTCTAGTATATAACTGATCGAGAACCACATAATTTTTAAGTGCCAGAGAAATATTCTGTTGCTGCACCTCAGAGGCGTTATAAAAATTAACGTAAGCCTCCTCGCCATTGCCCGGCACCACATCTGTTTTTTTGCAGCCGGTTGCTAGCACCTGAATTAATATTATTGATATGGTGTAAAATATTACAGCCTGTTTTTTGCTTGCGATCATTTGTACTGTGTTTTTACGATTACTGTATTGCTGTTAGCGGTCATATAGATCATCCCCGACTGGTCATAATTTAGCATCTGATCTGTCTTGGCCATTACGTAACCATTACGCACCAGTTTGCCCGGTGCATAGCGTTCGCCTACTTTTGTGGCAAAGTTGCGGATACCCAATGCCGGATAATCATTGTAATACTTATGGTTTGGATAGCTCTCTATCGCCTGGTAGTATAATACCATTACTTTTTGCCCCGGCAATGGCAGGTAACCGAAAAAGCCGGGCTCTTGGGTATCGTTTACCTCGTAGATACCAGAGAGTATATCAAAAGACCCGCTAATGTAAGGTTTGCTTCCTCCATATATAATAGTGCTGTATACTGGTGGCAATACATACAGGCTGGCCTGATTTGTTAAATCATATTGTGTAAAAGTTAGAGTACCTGCCGCGGGTATGCCATACATTAAACCCTCATCCGGAGCCCAAGCCCTTGGTACGGAATTGATACCTACGCCCGGAAAAAGGTTGTTCAAATCACTCGTAAAATAATAGCTGTTGGTTTGGCTATTCCATATTTGTGGAAAGTTGCTGCTGTTAAGTACTTTAAAAAGATACTTTAGGGTATTGTCTGTTTTTAATTGGGCCACGGCATAATTTGCAATATTGATATATACATTCCCTTTGCTATCGGGTATAATAGATTGACAACCAAATAACCTTACATTGGCCATATCTCCCTGAAAAGGCTTAAAATCATCTAGTGTTTTTCTAGCTGTAGATTTGGCGTAAAGCGAACGGTTAAGCGTAGTAATCAGATTATTATGGATATCGTAACGGCAAAAACGATACAAATAATTAGCGGAATTAGCCGTGCTGTTATCGGTGGTAAGGGCAGCGAAATAAACATATTTTTCGGCAGGGTCTACGCCTCCGGCAGAAAGACTGGAAATCTTAAAATCGCCATATTGATCGGTAAAGGTGAGTGTGCCATTTAGTATGGTGCTGGTTTGTCCATTAACGTCAAGTTTACTGATGGTTTTGGTGGAGCTTTTCCAGAAATAAATATTACCGCTACCATTTTGGTTATATAAGAAAGTGGCACCAGAAACATCGGCGTGTTTTACCAATTGCAATTGATTGGGCAAATAGCCATCGGTACTGCTCTGTACAATCTCTATACTTGGCCAGGTAGTTACATTACCTGCCGAGGTAACTTCAACCACTCTATCGGTTCCAATGCCCATTGCTTTGGTTATTAGAAATTTCACTTGGTCTATACGGGTGGCAGTATCTACATATTGGTTATCGGTAGGTCGTATTTTTACGGCCGATAAAACGGTAGCATAGGCATCTCCTATCTTAATTTTAAGGTTATTTTCTGGGTTTAATCTGCCAGCTAAGGTCATTGTGTCGCCCACACCGTAAACCACATCATAATTTACCCTTACCTCAGGTTGGTCATTTAGCTTATTATAATATTGATTGGCCTTTTCGCAGGCCGATAGCAGCAATATGGCACCTATGCCTATATAATAGATTTTTAATTTCATATTTAATGTTTTAAAATGAATAAGAAATGTTCACTAAAAAATTTACTCCTGGTTTATATCGCTGTGTGATATTGTCTCCGTCCCTTACCATTTTTCCACTTTCGTTTACGTAAGGTTCTGAAAGAGGTTCGTACTTATTGGTAAAATTGAAATCTTCTGCCCATCGTATTTCTTGATTAAGCAGGTTTTGAATGCTGATTTTTGCCTGCACCCCCTTCAATAAGCGTTGGGTAGCCGCAATGTCCAGCGTATGCCGTGGTAATTCCAAAATACTTCCCCGATAGGTAGTTCCCGAGAACGAGTTCGCTTGGTAGCCACGCCCGGCAGCATAAATGGTAGTGCCAGATGTATTATAAATAACAGATAGCTTGGTTCCCCAACCTGCATTTTCATAATATAAGCCAGTATTTACGATATAAGGTGCTTGTCCTTGTAAGGCTCTTTTATCTGGTGTTAAAGCCAATGATGCCAATACTGTGGTATCGTTATTTGTTACGCTTTTGATCAGAGAAAGATTGCCAATGAAAGAAATATTACGAAATACCTCTAACGGTATAAAGTTTAGTTTTTTCTGTATTTCTATCTCTATGCCTTTAATGGTGGCCGTTACCGCATTTTGGAATGAAATGGTGGGAAAATCGGAATTGGTGGTTCTAAGCGATGTATTGATACGCTCTATAGGATTATTTAATTGCTTATAGAAAACACCAGCACTAATGACTTCGCCATTTTGATTACCGCCAGGATAATATTCTGCCCGGAAATCATAATTGTTTATTATTGCCGATTTTAGCTTTGTATTTCCCGTAATAATCACATTGTTCTCGTAATCCAATTCCATATAAGGTGCTACTTCCCTAAATTCGGTACGGTTAACGGTTTTACCATAAGCAGCCCTTACTACCCAACTATTGGTTGGCCGCCACGACATATTTATGGACGGTAACCAGGTTGACATAGGATTATCGATATATACCGGATAATTGATACTTCCAGGTACATTTTCAGACGCCGGAATGGCGGCCCCTATTTTTTGTCTGTTGTACTCGTAACGCAAACCGCCATACACTTCTATTTTACGATTGGCAGGGGCAAACTGTAAGGCGGCATAGCCACTATTGTTCTGCTCGGTACCCAAATAACTATCGCTACCGGTGGTTCTGTCTGCTACACGTAGTCCTGTATAATCGTCATTCAGATATTTTTCGCTCCATACCTCGGCTAAATCCTGCTCGCGGAAACGAACCAACTGCGGATCTATCCACCAACTTTGTCCGGGCATATGTGAGGTTCCGCCAATACCAATACGTCCCGACAGGTCTTCCATATCGCCCTCGTGAACAGTATAAATGCGGCGGTATAATTTTCTTTCTTTCCATTGCTGAAAAGTGCCGGCCCTTAGCGATAGCCACGACTGTAAATGATAAGTATAATCTGCAGAGGCGTTATAATTCCCCTCGCTGTTTTGCATCCATAAACGGGAAATAATGCCCAATTTTAACGGAACTGCATAGTTATCTTCAGAGCTGCCCCCATTTAAGCCACGAGCTCGCCATTGTAAGGTGCTATCGCCCACCGCAATAGAACCAGACGATCCGGTTAAACGTGTAACGCGTTGATCGGGCGTTTCCTGCCTGCTAAAGGTATACCCGCCATTCCATTGTAATTGGTGTTTTCCTTTGTTAAAAAAATGATTGCCACCCAAATTGCCAGCGTACAAAAAACGTTCGTTAAATGAAAGAAGAATGTCTTTGTTCCATACCTCAACATCGGCATTAGTATTTCTACTCAACCTCACAATGGTATTATTTACGCCCTGTTGCAGCAAAAAATTTTTGAATGAGATACTACTGCTGTCACGCAGATGCAACGTAAAATTCTGTAAAAGATTAATCTGTGCTGTCTGTGTATTTTTATCATCATCAGTTATACGGTCGCTTGTTTGGAAAGAAGCCTCTTTGTAGCCCTGTTGCCGATTAACATCTGTTTTTTGGTACTCATTTTTATAACTTAAGGAGGTAAGTGAAGAAATACTCTTCTTAGCCACCTTAAAAGAGTTATAATAATTAGCCGTAAGTTGCATATTGGGCAATGCTGTTGTTTTTTGGTAGCTGAGCACCGGACTAAATGCCTTTGCGTATTGCGAAGGTGTTAAGTTTGCCAATGCTAGCTGGCCGTAACCCGGTACGGCAGAGGGAAGCTTTCTGGTACCATCGTCAAATCCCAGAAAATCAAACTTACCTCCCCGGTAAGTCAGGAAGTTTGTATTAAACGTAGTGTTGCTGCGTACGCCTGTTTGCAATTCAATATCAAAATGCCTTATACTTTTAGCGTCTTTGGTATAAATTTTTACTACCCCACCGGTAGCATCAGCCAAGTTTTCTGGCGATGGGGATTTGTAGACCAATATTTTATCGATAATACGGCTTGGGATGAGATCTAGTGCGAAAGCTCTATTGTACACCTCGGTACTGGGTGCTACGTTATCATTGAGATAAGTAAGGTTGTAACGGGGATTTAACCCCCTCACAATAACAAATTTATCATCAACAGTAGTTACGCCAGATACTCGTTGTACTACCTCGGCTGCATTCCTATCAGCGCTTTTACTAATCTGTTGACTGGAAATTCCCGAGGCCACAATGCTCATGCTTTTAATTTCCTCGAGCACTTGCCGTTCACTAGTATGCGCCACCGGCACTCTTGTTTTTCCAACACCTTTTACCACCACTTCGGTAAGCTGGTTACTGCCTTGTAGCTTTATATCGTAAGCAGCTTCTTTGCCTGCGCTTACCGTTATCTGTAGCTTTTCGGTAGCAAAGCTGATAAAGGACACCTGTAAAGTATATTTTCCGGCAGGTACGTCCGTAAATTTGTAATAACCGTTGTCGTCAGACTGGATACCTCTTTTAAGTTCCACGATGAATATCGATGCGCCGGGCAGGGGCTGTGAAGTCTCGAACTCCACAATGCGGCCCTTAATGCCTCCGTTTCCCTGGCCGGCTACTGCGTTTGGGCTTTGCGGCAAGGTTAAGGTTATATAAACACCGTTTACTTCGAAAGATAGTCCATAGGATGATTTTATCAATGCCAAGGCGTCGTTAACCGTTATTAACGTTTGGTTCGTTTTAATCGGAGCTGCCAATTTTAAATTGATAGCTTGCCCGAAATTAAATCTTGCCCCGGCCTGTTCCTTGGCGGCACTTACAATTTTTAGCCCGGTAAGGCTATCTGCCGGTAATTTTATTTTTTTATCCAGTATCTGCGCCGTAGCAGTATTAAAAGTTAAAAGTATTAGTAGAAAAACATATAAATATGTTGAGTTTTGTTTCATATTATTCATTAAACATTAATTGTATTTTATTGGCAACTATGTTTACATGAGCTATGATTTTTTATATTTGTGACTTTGCGGCTCATGCAGGTTGCAATAAATAATAAATATGGGCCTAACACCCGTTTTGTTTATTTGTACTGACTGACACATTCAGTTGTTACTTAGCCGTCCTGTTGGTAGCAGGACGGTTTTTTGTTTTAATCCGTTCCCATGCTCCTTTCCTTTATCATAACTTGTCTATCTTTTACGGTGTAATCGAAATCCGCAGATCTCGATAACATATCTAATACCGAGGCAAGGGGAAGATCTTTAAAACTAATGGTTATCCTCTGCTGCAATATTTGCGGGTTAGCCGTACGAATGTTTACACCGTACCATTTGTCAAGATCATCTATAATGGTGGCCAAAGTTGCCTGGTCGTAATCTAGTTCCCCATTTGTCCAGCTGATTGTGGTGGCTGAATTAACCTGTTTTATATTAAATTTACCCGTAGCTGCACTATAGTGGAATTGTTGATCAGGTTTTAACTGAGCTATTTCTCTATCTGCAAGGCTGACGCTAATCTTGCCGGTATGAAGGGTAATGATATTTTCAGCAGTTAGGGACGATGCGTTTATCTCAAATGATGTTCCCAACACTTTTGTGGTCAACTGCTGCGCTGTTACATAAAAAGGTTTATCCTTGTTATGGCTTATCGTAAAAAATGCACGGCCCAATAATTTAACTCTTCTGTCTGTTTTGTTAAAACTACTGGCTACACTAAGTTTTGCGCCCGGAAATAAAATAACAGTGCTGCTATCTGCAAGCCTAACTGTACTGGCATGGCCAGATACAGCATGTATTTCATTCCAAGCCAGCTCACTGGTACTTGTACTTGTGGTTTTATTGGCATTGAACAAGAAAAGCAAGGTGCTGCCCATGATGATAAAGACAACTGCCGCTGCATAAGCATACCACTTGGTCCGAGATATTCGTTTTACGGGTATTTGTTGTTTTGCCTCTAGCTTATGCCATACCCTGTTGAGTTCCTCGCGGCTGATATTAGGATCATGTTCGGCTTCCAAATCAGGAAAGGCCAGATGTAGGCATGCCTCCACGTATTCCTTATCCGTATTCATTGCAAGATATATTTTAACCGCCCTTTCCTCCTCGGGTGGACATTGTCCCCTAAAAAATCTGGTGAGCGTCTCTTGGCTTGGTCTGTTCATTTGCTTTTCTTTATTGTTTTTATTTTTTTCGATCCATGTTACATCAAGGCCTCTATTTATAATGACGTAAGTTTAGTGTTCGAACAGCTATGCGCTAAAAAAAATTAATATGAGAACCACATTATATTAACATTCAATTAACATCACAAAATGATAAAATACTGAAAATCAATAAAAACACCTAAAAGACATTTATTTATCTTTCTATCTGAATAGAGAAAACTTTTCAGAAAAAAACAGAAAACTGTTAGCAAGGTTCCAATAGCTGACAGGCTATATTATGGACATGATATATACATAAGGACAGTTCTGTTCTTATTTTATGAAAATAGTAGAAATAAAGACTATGCTATGAATGTAGTACAAGCCGCCCATATAACCAGTGGCAGAGCCTCCGAATATTCGCCCATATCATCACGGATAATCTTCATTGCAGATTTGATATGGTTGTTTACGGTATTGATACTGATATTGTTGCTCTGCGCAATCTGTTGATGGGTCATTCCCTGTTCACGGCTCATTAGGAATACTTCCCGTCTTTTTTCCGGGAGCTTATCTACCGCCTGCTGATAAATACGGAGCAGTTCTTTAAATGATATTTCAGTATTGGCGATGATGCCCAGCTGATCTAGTGGCACCGTTTCTATGTCTTCGGTAGCTAAGACGTTTCTTCGATGATAATCAGCAACTTGATTTCTCAGCACAGTGAAGATATATCCTTCAAATTCTTCTACCTGCGCCATCTTTTTCCGATTTTGCCAAATGTTCAGCAATATATTCATGACGATTTCTTCGCAGTCTTCGGTTTGTTTGACAGATTTTAAGCAGGCCGGGAATAATTTGGGGTAATAGTAGTCAAAGATGCTTTTATAAACATCATCATTACCATTGAGCCAATCTGCTACATGTTGTTGAATGATTTTCTTTGACATCACCGTCTTTATTTTTACTTTACAAAAGTAATCATATTAGTATTAACTAAATGTTACCATCAATCAATGAGCAAATCTATTTCGATTTTTCTTGTTGATGATGAGAATTTTAACACTTAATCTCTTATTTTTTTACAAAGCTTCTGGCAGCTTTGATAAAAACACTATAACAATCCCTCATTGACAAAGGAATAGAATTCCTCTGGGGTAATGATAAGGTGGTCTGCCAGTTCAACCTGTAAGATCTTTCCAGCTTCGGCAACCCTGCCGGTAACCGCTCTGTCCTGCTCACTTGGTACAATATCACCAGAAGGATGATTATGTGCAAGGATGATGGTATGGGCGCAAGCCTTCAATGCCGTAGCAAAGACCATTTTAAGATCGACCACCGTACCGCTCATTCCTCCGCTGGACAGTTCCACGATCCCCAATACGTTGCCACGGATGTTGAGCAACATCATGTAACATTGTTCGGAAAGATAAATCTTGTCCCTGTTCCAATATTGCAGAAAGATATGATAGGCATCCTCTGCTCTTTTTATTTTTGGTCTCTGTTTCGGGCTGATGCTCGGACGATAGCTTAGGGTTACCTCTGCAACGGTCAATAAGGGATTTTCTGCTGGTGCTTTCATAATCTTGAAATTTTAGTGAAACGATGAATTGATTATGAAGCACGGCAGCACGGCTGTGGTATTGAGGGCAAGGTGGAGGCCCAAAAAATGTGGAGGTTCCCGAAGGGATACCCATTTTTTTGGGCACTACCTTGGCGCAGCGCACCCGTATGCCACAGCCGGGCTAAATTTGTGGAGAAGCAATGAAAAAGGAATGGCCTAGCCGACCTTGATGATATCTTTCCAGTTGGTGGTATAGTTGGGACTTAGGAAATCCCTGCGCAGGTTCCATTTTGGATGGTGCCCCTCCGAACACAGGCGCAACGCACCTGGACCATAATGGCCGTTCAGCTTGTCCATCAGCGAACTGATGCGGTTCAGCCGTTCGCCATCATAGGTATTAAAAAGGCTGAGCTGCACTTCTTCTTCCGGTATCAGCCCAAAGGCCGACACCTCTACCTTTTGGTAACGGTAGCCTTTCAGGAATACCTGCTGTAGTCCCCATAGGGTATGTTTGACCAATTCTGGCGTATTGTTGGCTGCTGTCTTTAATGGAATGGTCACCTGTGGATAGACCTGTTTTTCCTTTTCGATGAAACGGTTGGTCAGCAAACGTACGGAAAGCACGGTACAGCACAGCTTCTCCCTGCGCAGCTTCTGCGCCAATCTGGCCGTATAGGACGAGGTGGCCTCCACCAGTTCCGCATAGTCCTCGGTGGTACGGCCAAAGCCACGGCTGGTGCTCAGTCCCTTTTTCGGGTCGCTGACCATACTTATCGGCAAACATGGCTGTCCCCAAAGCTCCCGCCACAACCTGACACCTACTACCGACATATTTTTCTGTACCCAGGCCATGGGCAGCTCCCTGAATTCTCTGGCGGTATTTACGCCAATCTTCTGCAACCTTGCCGCATGTTGCCTGCCGATGCCCCAAACATCGCCCACTGCAAAACTGTTTAGTGCCTTTTCGATCTGTCCAGGTGTTTCCAGTACCAGATGCCCGGTGGATTTTTTGGCCAGCTTGTTCGCCACCTTTGCCAGCACCTTGGTGGGGACTACGCCAATGGAGATGGGAATGCCCGTATTGTGGATGACGGTACTCCGTAGGTTTTCGGCATAACTGTCCAACTGTTCAAACCCCGAAAGGCCGATAAAGCACTCGTCTATGCTGTACACTTCCATATCTGGCGAAAACCTGGCAATGTTGGTCATCACCCTTGCGCTGATATCGCCATAGAGTTCATAGTGGGAACTGAAAAAAGCGACCCTATTCTCCCGGATAAAATCCTTCCACTGGAAAAATGCTGCACCCATCGGAATGCCCAGAGTTTTGGCCTCCTCGCTACGGGCGATGACACAGCCATCGTTGTTGCTCAATACTACAACAGGAACACCCTTGTAACGTGGCTGGAAAAGCCGTTCGCAGCTTGCATAAAAATTGTTGCAGTCTATCAGTCCGACCATGCCGTTATTTTGTTGGCATGCACACCCAGGATACCACACCGAATATATCTAGCCTGCGGCCGGTCACCTCGATGCAGGCCTCAAAACTGTTGTCGATACAGAGATAGCTTTTTCCATTACGCCTGCACAGTTTCCGGATGAGCCATTCACTGTCCAGACAGCAGACAATAATGGCCCCGTGCATAATGGGCAGTGATTTGTCCACCACGGCTATGGCTCCCTTTACGATATTGAAAAACCGCATCTGGTCGTTGTCCACCTCAAAGTAAAAGGTGTTCGCGGCATCGCCAACGATCAGGTTGGCAATGTGCAGCCTACGCTGTATATAATCCTCCGCGGGACTGACAAAGCCAGAAGTTCTTCCCGGATCCTCAAGGGTATCGAGCGTTGCGTTGCGTGGTATTTCTATCTGCCTGATCATATTCACAAAATTGGACTTCAAATTTGCTAAAAATATTAGCAAATAAAAATTATTTTACTCTTTTTTATCAGAAGGATAGGCTCTGCTGCCCGGGATTTTCATCCCTATTGTCTGTATCTATTTCATTTGGCTTAAGCTTCTCCAGTTCCGACTTCAAAATCCTGCCAACTTCATTCTTAATTTTCAGGTAGTTTTCCTGTATATCTTCCTCTGTAACTTGCTGTACTACGGGTATATGTACATAGCTTTTTTCCTCTTTGGCAATCGCATCATGGTCGTTCTGTATCTCGCTATGGAACATTTTGAGTGCGATCTTCTGTTCGGGATTGTCTGCTACGATGCCCACGAACTCCCCACTGGAAAGGCTGGCGATCTTGGCCGCCGGAATGGCATAGTCCAGCTGGGTGGACTGTGAAATGGAGATGTCGCTGCTGTTGATGCTCCTGCTCTGCCTGTCCTGCATGATCTTACCAAAGGTTTCGGATAGCTTCTTTGCCGTATCGCCCGTTACCTGGCCGGAAATGATATTGCCCACAATGCCCGTGATTACGTCCGCCTGTTCTGCACCATAGTCCTTTTTGAGCTGGCTGAAATCCTGTACCGCCAAAGTGGTCGCTACCTTGTTGCTCCGTGCGGTGGCGATCAGACTGTCGATATTGTTGAAATAGATGGTGGGAAATTCATCGAATACCAGACTGCTCTTCAGTTTTCCCTTTTGATTGACCAGTTTGATCATCCTTGAGATATAGAGCGACAATACTGCACCATAGACCTGTAACTTTTGCGGATTGTTGCCCATGCAGACAATCTTCGGCTCGTTGGGGTTGTTGATGTCCAATGTAAAATCGTTGCCACTTAATACGTAATAGAGCTGTGGTGATGACAATCTTGCCAGCCCGATCTTGGCACTGGCAATCTGTCCCTCCAGCTGTGCCATCGCCTTGTTCTGCCAGGCGGAGATAAAGGGATTGACCAACACCCGTATTTCCTCCTGTGCGAGCAGTACGGCAAACAGCTGGTCGTAATCGGCCTGCATCAGCTCAATAACGTGTGGCAGGGTGCAATACCTGCCATTTTCATACTTCCTCAGATACCAGATAATGGCAGTCAAAAAATTGATGGGGCTTTCCACAAAGAAATCGCCCTGCTTCTTGATCCAGTCGCGGTTCAATCCGAGCATAATGGTACGACTGGCCTCTGTTGCATCGGTAATGTCCTCCATGCTTTCGGGGTCCAATGGATTGCACCGGTGGGTACGATTGAGGTCATCAAAGTTGATGACATAGAACTTAGGCTTTGTTTGGTAATTGTTCCTGTACTTTAACAGTTTGTTATAGGCGATCCTAGAAAGGTCATCGAACTTGAAATCGTACAAAAAAATGGAAAAGCCCTTGCTGATATGCTGGTCGATGATGTGGCGTATCACAAAATAGGATTTACCCGCTCCGGGCGTTCCTGCCACTAGAATCCCCCTAAAAGGATTGATGAAATTGATCCAGCTGTTCCGTACCTTGTCCTTTAATCGGTATTTTGCTGGCAGGTTCACCGAATACCCGTTTTCCAGCAGCCGTTCCTCCTGTGGAAAGGTTTCGTTCAGGTTGTTAAAGATATCTTTCTCCAAGTGTTTTTTGATCAATCGGGTCAGCCTTACGCCGCCGGTAAGGATAAATAGGTAACCTATTGAGGTCATACCAATATACAGACCGGCGGCTAGGATCATTGAACTTTGCAGGTAGAGCGTACATATACTGGCGAAATATAGGAGCAGACCGATGGCCAGGTAGGCTACTATGGTTTGGGGTTTTTGTTTTTCGTCCTTCTTGCCCCTGGTACCGAGCAGCGAAATGGCAAGACATAACAGTGCCGCTAGTTTTGCCGGCCAAAGCCCGCTGAACAGCCCTGTTTTGGCAATGTTTGCGATAATGCGGTCGGTTATTTCTGCCGTTAGTTCCCATTGTGCGAATGCCTGGTAACAGCAAAGGTAAAAATGGATGGCCAGTATAAATATGCTGATGAGCCTTGTAAAATCAATGATCTTTCGTAGCCCTTGGGTGTCTTCTCCTGTTTGCATCATGTTTTTTTTATAGGGTCAATTGTTGTTGTTGCTTCTTCCGTTTTTTACGTTTGGGCACTCCCGTATCATGGTCTGGCTGAACCTTGGCCAGTGCGATTTCCAAAAAGGATGGCAGTTCCGGTCCGTGCTGACGATGGAATGGAATGACCGGCTGTATTTCGGGCATTGGCACTTTCTGCGATTGGTTTCGGCTTCTGGTATGGTCGGAAAAGCGTTCCGACAATCCTTTTGTGCTGTAGGCCTTGCCCAGATCGGAACCGTTGAACACGCAGCGTGTATGGTGGTCAACAAAGGTTGCCCCGAAAGTCTGTCCCTGGTTGTTCTGTCTGAACACCACTTCGATACCGTTCAGTCTTGCCTCCTCCATAAACTTTTTTTGCGTGATGGCATAGTATCCCCTGAAAATATTGTCGATTCGTTTTCGGACCGCTTCCCGATGGGGCTTGCGTTTTTCCTGTTTCCTTTCATATAGCTGTTCCAGATTGCGCAGCGTTGGTTTGGTATAGAATGAACTTGCCTTGATGGGCATGCCTATAGGTTTACCGTCATTGATTACCGTATACATCAGTCCCTTTTTGGCGAACATTTCCGTATGTTCCCCGCCCCGTAAAGCCATCACGTTGAAACATTTCAGCACCGCATTGTATTCGGCAAGGGAGGTAAACTGGTAGTCACGCAGTACGGCCGTCAGTACGTTGCTGATTGCCCGTTTGGTGGGCAGATGCCCATATCTTACCTTTTCCGCATCTGCTTTTTTGATACCGGGATATTGCCTCATTTCCTTGCTTTCGGCCTTTACGAGGTTAAATTCCTCTTCAACTGCCTTGCGGGCCGGTTCGGAGAGGAGTTTGCCGATATCGTGTAGGTCGATACGCTCGGCCATCCGGTTGATATTAGTGGTAACGATGTGCAGGTGGGCATGGGCGGCATCATGGTGGCGGTAGACCAGAAAGGGCTGCTCGCCAAAACCGATCTTTTCCATATAGGATGCGGCAACCTGTTGGAGTTTTTCCGTTCCGATTTTTTCACTGGAATGGAAATTCAGGGAGATGTGCACGGCATTGGTTCTTACGTTTGGTTTTAAGTTTTGTAGATGCTTGAAACGGTTCAGCTTGTGCCGAAAATTCATCTGTTGTACCTCACCGGCAAAGCCACTGGCCATGATCAGTGTAGCTTCGTTTGCCGTTACCTTGTTCTCGTTGTAGTGCAGCATCGCCCTGATACTCTTGCCCGTTGTTATCCTTGCAACCATTTCTCGGCCAGTTTTGCGATGATTTCCAATAGCTGTTCCACCCGTTGGCCGACTTTTTTGTACAGGTCGGCGGTTTGCAGTACATAATAGCCCCGCTGTTTTTCTTCCGTTGCACCGTTGAATTTTCGGGTGACCTGGTTGATGTTGGTGCCGATGGCCTTCAGTTCCCTGCGGATCAGTGCCAGTTCCTCCATGATGGGGTTCATAGCGGTATCCTCCTGGTAAAGCTTCAGTTTTCGGTTGGAAAGGATACGCCTGCATACTTCGGCAATGGATGCACTCCGGCTCTTTTGTTGCAGTTCCTCCAGTTTTCTAAGGAGGGCTTCCGGTACCCTGATGATAATATTATGGCTGAGCAGGTCTTCACTGTTGGCTGCTTTTCTTCTTGGCATCGCTACACTTTTTATGATGCTCCGGCAGTACGAGTTCCGAGTGCTGCCGCCGGCCTTATGGACGGCAAAGATTTTTTGCGCATGCAAAAATACATCTTTGCCTAGGCCACGCGGACTACAAACGAAACTCCTTACCAAACTGCCCTGGGAACATCGGTTAATGGATGAATTGAACGGTTGTTTTTTTATGGTCTTGCTTTCTATTTCTTTTCCAGTTCGGCGGCGGCAAGGGATAGGGTTTCCCTTAGCCTTTGCCTGATTTTTTTTCGTGGTAAAGGTTTGACCTTTTTGAGTTTGAGGTAGGGGCTGCCGTTGTATTTACGGTTTTTTACATTGGGGTCTTTATTGGCTTTCATCTCTTTTAAATTTTGGTAAGGCCAAAGTTTGCCCAAAGCGGAAACGGTTTTTCCCTAGTGGTGACAAATATTTTATGCGCTTAATTTATTATGCTCTAGTAGGGATATAGGCACCAGCTATTTATCGAAAATAGCGGTATGAAACATACTATTTCCAATATAAAAACCACTAAAAACACTATTGTTACGGCTGAACAGGCCCGGCAGATGCTCTTGGAAGAAGGGGTCGAAATATCCTTGGAAGAAGCGCAATTAATTTTGGATTTCCTAAGAATTTTAGCTAAAATAGTAGTGAAACATTATTTAAGAGAGCATGAAAATAGCAGATTTGTACGTGAGGGTCAGCACTGACGAACAGGCCGATAAGGGCTATTCGCAGCGTGACCAGGAGGAAAGGCTCAGGAAGTATTGCATATCCAATTCCATTGTCGTCAGGAACGTGATCTACGAAGACCATTCGGCAAAGACGTTCAACCGGCCGAAATGGAAAAAGCTGATCCTGAACCTTAAAAAGCACAAAAACAAGATTGATATTGTCCTGTTTACCAAATGGGACAGGTTTAGCCGCAACACGGGGGATGCCTACCAGATGATCAGCACTTTGCGGAAACTGGGCGTCGAGCCACAGGCCATCGAACAGCCCTTGGATATGTCGGTACCGGAAAACAAGATGATGCTAGCGTTCTACCTTGCCGCACCAGAGGTAGAAAACGACAGACGGGCACTGAACGTGATGTATGGTATGCGAAGAGCAATGAAAGAGGGCCGCTATATGGGACTTGCACCGGCAGGCTATATTAACCGTGCCCATGGGGATGGACGGAAGTATATAGCTCCCAATGAGCCGGAGGCATCGATTATCAGATGGGCTTTTGAAGAGGTCGCCAAAGGGGTGTTCAATACGGAGCAGATCTATAAAAATGCGTGTACAAAGGGGTTCACCAGGGCCAAGAGCCTCTTTTGGTTCGTACTTCGGAACCCAGTCTACTGTGGAAGGATTTTTGTCCCAAAATTCAAGGATGAGGATGCCATGATGGTAAGGGCACAGCACGAGCCGTTGATCTCAGAAGCATTATATTATAAGGTACAGGACGTGCTGGATGGAAGGAGCAGGCAATACCAGCCGAAGATTATTACCCGAAACAACTTTCCATTTAGAGGCTTTGTGGTCTGTCCGTGCTGTGGCAAAAAGCTGACGGCAAGCACGTCAAAGGGACGAAAGGGTTATTATTCCTATTACCACTGTGTTAGGCCCTGCAAGGCCCGTTTCAGCGCGGAAAAGGTAAACAGGGCGTTCCATGACGAGGTCAGCCAGTTCATCCCAAAAAGGGAAATCAAAAAATTGTATGCAGCGGTGATCAGCGAAGCCTATCACAATGAAACAAAGGACATAGGTATAGAACGCAGGGACATACTTTTGGAAATAAAAGATTATGAAGCAAAGCTTTCCAATGCCAGGGAGCTGATTGCCTCACAAAAGATCGACCATGATGATTTTAGGGAGCTGAAGGCAAAGTACACGGAAAAGATCAACCGTTTGGAAAAACAGCTGGACCAGTTGGTTTCAGAAATTGCCGATGTGGAGGGGCTGCTAGATGAGGGTATCGAACACCTCTTAAAACTGGATGAGGCGTACAGGAAAGGCGAAATGTACGATTTCAGGCATTTGGTGTCCGCAATATTCCCCGAAAACTTTGTTTTTGACGGAAGCACAGTTCGAACCACTAGAATGAACACTATCCTACACTTCATCTATCTGATAAACAATAAATTGGAGGAAAATAAAAAAGGACAAGCAAACACTAAGTCTGACTTGTCCTGTCTGGTCGGGATGGCAGGATTCGAACCTACGACCTCCACATCCCAAATGTGGCGCGATACCGGGCTACGCTACATCCCGAACTTTAGTGTTGTTTTCTCGTTTCTCCGCCCGAGGATTTCCTAACGAGGTTGCAAAGATAGCGATTTTAATATACGATGCAAATATTTTTAAAAATTGTTTGAAGCCAAAAAATAATTCTAGCTGTTTGTTTCTGCGGATGATTTAGCTTTTATCCAAAATAGCAGTTCATTTACGAAATTTCCTGCTCTTTTATCTGTCGCTTCTCGGTCGGTAGGAGTGCCGTCATCGTTGAAAGCTTTTTCTACTGTTGGCACAGGAAACATGGCTGGAACAACTAATGCGCCTATCTTCCATAAGGTAAATTGTAAAGAAGTGAGGACTTGGGAACCTCCAAACGGACCTGCCGAAACTGTAGCAATGCCGATGGGTTTACGTTTCCATTCTGCATAAAGTAAATCGATGATATTTTTTAAGCTTGCAGGGTAACCACCGTTATATTCTGGAGTTACGATGATTATACCATCGGCCGCAGTAATTTTTTTAGCAAAAGCTAACATTTCTTCTGTTGGGTTTTCGATTAAGCGTAAGCGTTCTTCGAAAAGTGGGAAGTTATATTTGTCTAGGTCAATAATTTCGGCATCCGCCAATTGTTTTTGCGCTAAGTAGTTTTCAAAGTATAAAGCAACGTTGTGGCTCTTGCGCCCTTTTCTTATACTGGCGGATATGATGGCTATTTTTGGCATGACTGTTTTTATTTTGCACTAAATTAACGAATATTTTGTGGTTGTTGTTTTAGATTTTTCGCAGATTGACACGGATTTGGCATTGCAAAGCTTTTGTTGATAAGGAGGGTTGTTGTTTGATAGCCCCGATTGAACGGCAATACTTTTTTTTAGTAATTGCCTTTAATAAAAGCTGTTATGCTGATGAACGAAGCATCTGTTTCATGGTTCGCAGACGCTTCGTGCCTCAGCATGACAGAAGTCGACAAAAAGATTACAGTGAAAGCGGGACTAGCCTGAGTTTGAAGCACAGGGATTGCGCTTCAAATTTTATTCCCATTTAAAGGTTTTTACAGCTACGGCATAAACACCAATGCCCCATAACAACATGATTAAAATTTGCTGTTTTACATCCCAAAGATTGGCGCCCTCGAAAGCTACTTTACGCATGGCATCGTTTAAATAAGTTAAAGGTAAGGCTCTGCTGATGGGTTGTAGCCATGCCGGAAAAGCATTGATGGAAAAAAAAGTTCCCGAAAGTAAAAACTGTGGCAGCGTAATGATGTTGGAAATTGGAGGAATAGTGCTTTCGCTTTTTGCCAGGCCAGAAACTACAAAACCAAAACCCATGAATACAATGACACCAATGGTAGCCAAAACCAGCATATTAATTACGGTAACCACGCCGTTAATTAGGGTAAAATTAAATGCAAAATGACCAATGACAATAATAAATAACGCCCCTAGTAAGGCAAAGCCGATACGGGCAATTGCTTCGCCCAAAACGATGCTTGAGCGACGAACTGGGGTTGCGAAGAAACGTTTAATGACTAAGTTTTGTCGCAACGCGAAGAATATAAAGGCAGTGCCGAAAACTCCTGTGCTTAGCAGTGAAAAACCTAGTTGCCCTGGCAAAATAAAATCAATGGTACGGTGTAGCCTGCCTGTTATGGTGGTTGCTCTTATTTCGGTAACGGTAGGTTTCTGGTTTACGGTATTCAGTTGATGAGCCAAATCATTAAGTACTGATTTTAATACGTTGCCATTGGTTAAGGAAGCCGATGTATACTTTACGTTGGTAAAATATGCTGGCAAACCTGCTGTGTTTTTTTCTACACTAATTACCGCATCGTAAGCCCCTTTCTCTAAATTTTTTTCGATGTTTTCTTTTGTGTCGTTCTTCGTTAAGCGGATTACGCCAGTTTTTTCTAGAGCTGCAATTACTGGATTTTGTAAGTCAGAACCTGGTGCTATAGCTACATCGATTTTCATGCCGCCGCCGCCAATGAAACCGAAGACAATAATGAATATTAGTGGAAACGCTAAGGTGAAAATAACCGCCGAAGGGCTTCTGGTAATTGACCTAAAACTAGCCTTGGCTAGCGACAGTGTGGCTTTGGTATGATTGTAATGTTTTGACATGTGTTATTTTTTAACGTTTAACTTTCTAATTTTAACTTTGCACTACTCTCTCCACTCTTTACCAGTCAGATTGATGAACACATCTTCCAAGTTGGCAGCTTTTACTTCTTTTTTACGTTCGAAACCACTAGCAATTAAATTATCTATCAGTTGGTCTGGCGTGTCTACGGCAATGATTTTTCCAGCCTCTACAAAAGCTACCCTATCACATAGTTGCTCCGCTTCGTCCATGTAGTGGGTGGTAATGACCACCGTGGTGCCGTTGTTTCTAATCTCGCTAATCAAATCCCAAAGGTTTCTGCGTGCCTGTGGGTCTAAGCCGGTAGTGGGTTCATCTAAAAAAACTATTTTTGGCGAATTGATTAAAGTTGTTGCGATTGAGAAACGCTGTTTTTGCCCGCCAGAAAGTTCTTTGTACTTGGCTTTGGCTTTTTCTTGCAGGTTAACTTTAGCCAACATTTCCATGGGAGTTACGTTTACGTCATAAAGTCCGGCAAAAAGCTCTAAAAGTTCTACTAAATTTAAGTTCGGATAATAACCTGCAGCTTGTAGTTGTACACCAATAATTTGCTTGATGGCATTGGCATCGGTATCTACATTTAAACCATTTACTAAAACTTCGCCACTGGTTTTGTTTCGCAAAGTTTCTATAATTTCTAGGGTAGTGGTTTTTCCTGCACCGTTTGGCCCCAGCAGTCCAAATATTTCATTTTCGTAAACCTCGAATGATAAACCTTGAACGGCTTTGAACTCGCCGTAGTTTTTAACCAAATTGGTTACGCTGATAATTGCTTGTTTGTTTGTCATTGGATATAAAAGTAAGAAGCTTAAATTAATCTCAAATTCTTTTTCTGCTAATTGGAATTATTATGAGGATGAAATGATGATTTCGATTGACGATTTTAGATTTACGAATTACGATTGACATGCAAATCGCCTATCACTTCTCATAAAAAAGAGCAAAGACATTATGCCTTTGCTCTTATATAGCCTTACGTAAATAGTAAATCTAAAATCGTAATTCAGTTTACCAAACTAAATCGCCTTTAATCAAACTCACGAAATCATCGAATAAGTAGCGTGAATCATGTGGGCCTGGAGAGCTTTCTGGATGGTACTGTACCGAGAATGCTTTTTTGCCTTTCACACGAATGCCTTCGATAGAATCGTCGTTTAAGTTAATGTGCGTAATTTCTACTTTATCCGAAGCTTTAACTTCTTCTGGGATTACACCGAAACCATGGTTTTGAGAAGTAACTTCACAATGGTTCTTGATGATGTTTTTAACTGGGTGGTTTAAGCCGCGGTGACCATTGAACATTTTCATGGTACCGATACCGTTCGCCTCAGCTAATAATTGGTGGCCTAAACAGATACCGAACAGCGGCTTGTCAGCCTCCAAAACAGCTTTTACTGTTTCTATGGCATAAGGCATTGCTTTAGGGTCGCCAGGGCCATTAGAGATAAAGTAACCATTGGCTCCCCAAGCGTTCATTTCCTCGAAAGTAGTTTTAGCTGGGAAAACTTTGATGTAAAGTTCTCTATCATCGAAATTGCGAAGGATATTCTTTTTGATGCCTAAATCTAAAGCAGCCACTTTAATGGCGGCATCAGGGTTGCCATAGTAATAAGGCTCTTTGGTAGAAACTACCGAAGAAAGTTCTAAACCGTCCATTGAAGGCACTTCCTCCAATTGCTTTCTTAACGTTTTTAAGTCGGTAATTTCAGAAGAAATGATCGCATTCATTGCGCCCTTATTGCGGATATGACGTACCAAGGCACGAGTGTCAATATCGCAAATACCAACAATATTTTCGTTTTGGAAATTATCTTGGATGGATTCTGTAGCTTCTTTTCTAGAATAATTGATGTTGTAATTTTTACAAACCAAGCCAGCAATTTTAATTCCGCCAGATTCTACCTCGTCGCGGTGCATGCCATAATTACCAATATGTGCGTTGGTTGTTACCATAATTTGCCCGAAATAAGAAGGATCTGTGAAGACTTCTTGATAGCCCGTCATGCCTGTGTTAAAGCAGATTTCGCCCGTGGTTGTTCCTATTTTTCCAGCAGCTTTGCCATAAAAAACGGTGCCATCGGCCAATAACAAAATCGCTGGTAACTTAGTGTAGTTAGTCATTTAAATTACAATAAAAATTGGGGATGAAAAATGATAAAAAAGAATGGGAGCTTTTAACGGAGAAACCGTTTGTTAAGGATGATAAAACCGTATGATTGAACTCTCTCATTTCGGAGTACAAAGGTATGCTTTTTCCATGGTTCTTTTCAATATTTTTTTAAAAAAAAGCAGCTGGTTTTGCGATTTGATTTTTCCTTTGCTCATCTATACCGCTATTCTTTCTTATTTGTTCGTTCATGCTTGTTCTTTATTCCAAATAATAAAAGTTAATTTTGTGCACATCAAAACAAAAAGCATGTCGGTAAATAAAGAAATAAAACGTGTAACCACGCATATTTTACAAGAAATGAAGCAGCGCAAAGAAAAAATTGCGATGCTTACCGCTTACGATTACTCTATGGCCACCATTTTAGATGATGCTGGTTTGGATGTTTTATTGGTTGGCGACTCTGCATCTAACGTAATGGCCGGCCACGAAACCACACTGCCAATTACGCTAGATCAAATGATTTACCATGCTCAATCTGTAGTACGTGGCGCAAATAGGGCTTTTGTAGTCGTAGATTTACCGTTTGGTTCTTATCAAGGCAACTCCAAGGAAGCTTTAAATTCTGCCATCCGTATCATGAAAGAGAGCGGTGCGCATGGGGTTAAGCTTGAAGGTGGCGTAGAGATTGTGGAATCTGTTCAACGTATTATTACCGCAGGAATTCCTGTAATGGGACACCTGGGCTTAACGCCACAATCTATCTATAAATTTGGCACCTACACCGTTAGAGCTAAAGACGAAGAAGAAGCAAACAAGTTAAAAACAGATGTTTTAGCCTTACAAGATGCGGGTTGTTTTGCGGTAGTTTTAGAAAAAATACCTGCCAAATTAGCCAAAGAAGTAACCGAAAGCCTACATATTCCTACTATTGGTATTGGCGCTGGGCCGAATTGCGATGGGCAAGTATTGGTAGTTAACGATATGATTGGCTTAACCAAAGGATTTAAACCTCGGTTTTTACGTCAGTATTTAAATTTATACGAAGGCATTAAAGGTGCTGCACAGTCTTACATTGCCGATGTAAAAGCGAACGATTTCCCGAACGAGAAAGAACAATATTAGGCTTAATTAAACATAAATGAACAAAGAATAAGGATTTTTGAAAAGCAGTTTTAGTGCTAATCGGCTAAATCAATCCCGCTTTTTGTTCCAACCTTTTTGTTACCACTTCTGTCATCCTTAAGCTTTCGAAGGATTTTCATAGCAAAAACGCTTCGATAAACTCAGCGTGACACAAAATGATCGGCAAGTTAAAACAAAAAGTGTTTACACTTCTCCCGATAGCTATCGGTACGGGTTTAGTTAACAAAAAGTACTGCAGAAAACTTAGTTTTAGCAATAAGCCACAATTAAATAAATTATACCAATACAACAATTAACCAATCAATGGCCATTACCGAATCAGACGTACTTTACGAAGATAACCATCTCATTGCCATTAACAAACGAGCGGGCGATGTAGTACAGATTGACGAAACTAGAGACCAACCACTTGACGAGATGGTAAAAGAGTTTTTGGCTGCCAAGTATAATAAGCCTGGAGGCGCATTTTTGGGCGTAGCACATCGATTAGATCGTCCGGTAAGTGGTTTAATTTTATTTGCCAAAACCAGCAAGGCCTTGGATAGAATGAACGCCATTTTCAAAAACCGCGAAATCAAAAAAACTTATTTTGCAGTTGTTAGAAAAAAACCTGCTAAGCCACAAGGTAAACTCATTAACTGGTTAATTAAAGACCCCAAAAAAAACGTAGTAAAGGCTTTTGATTACGAAGCTAAAGGTACCCAATACTGTGAATTAGATTACCAGTTGGTAACCGAACTTGATGGCTACTATTTGCTTAGGGTAAATCCGTTGACGGGTCGCTCTCACCAAATTAGGGTACAGCTTTCTACCATGGGCTGCCCCATTGTTGGCGACAATAAATATGGCTATCCGCGTGGTAGCAGAAAAGGCAGCATTTGTTTACATGCACGTCAGTTAGAGTTTGTACACCCCGTAAAGAAGGAACCTATTAAAATCTTCGCTAAGCTTCCAAAAGATGGCTTCTGGGAAAAGTTTGAGAAGTTTTAAGCCTTTTCTGACTACACGGAAGTTCCTATTTGCCGTTCGACATTTGCAATGTCGAACTTTTTAACCAAGGGTTTGCAATCTTTTATTATTCGGATCACAGATCCTATGATAGGGCTTCGGAGTTACAAACTCCGAAGAGCAAAAAGAGCAATAATACCTGTAAATTCACTTCAGCATCGCCAACGAGATCAACACCAATTAATCGCTTTAAGATTCCCGCCTATGCGGGAATGACGCGAATGCTAAGCAAGGCTGTCGAATTAAATAACCTACTTTTATATCACTTATGGCTAATAAACGGGAATAAAATAAACTGCGCTGCCTACAAAAAAGAAAACCCCGCTTTCGCAGGGTTAACTTATTCAATCAAATATAAACTAGGAAGATATTTTTTACCAGACAAAGGTAGCCGCAGCGCCTGCTGGCAAAGTCGGTGTTGCTATTTTACCTTTATCGCTAATGTTAAAAGTCTGATCTGTATTGCTGTTGTTCATCACAATCAACGCTTTTTTACCATCTGGCGTTTTAAAAGCCACATTGCTTAAGGTATTATCTGAAGAAGAACCAATTCTAACCGAGCCTGGTCTCACAAATTTAGAAGCATGACCGATAATGTAGTAGGCTACATTACGAGTTACCGCTGGAGCGATAGTTAATGCACCTAAGCAATTGGTACAACCACCGTCTGGTGTGTGTGGATTGTAATTCGCATCTGCGGCTAAATTCCACTCCAATACATTTCTGCTCCAGTTTCTGGTGGCACCCACAATCAATGTACTTACATGCCATTTCAAATCTTCCGGAAAGTTACCCGGACCACCAACCCACTGCTCTGTAAAATAGAGGTGTTTATCTGGGTAAGCATTATGAACTTCGCTCAAAGCATCAATTTTACCACCATATAAGTGAAATGCAGAGCCATCTACATATTTACTGGCTTCAGCATCGGCCAAAATACTCATTGGGTAATCTGGACGATCGGCATTATGGTCGTAAAGAATGATTTTGGTCTTGACACCAGCCTTTTGGAAAGCAGGCCCCAAAGCAGTTTTAATGAACTTTGCCTGTTCATCGGCCAGCATTAACAAGCTAGGCGTATTGCCCGGGTGCAAAGGCTCATTTTGTATTGTAATTGCATCAATTGTTATGCCTTGTGCTTTCATGGCTTCAATATATTTTACAAAATATTTGGCATAAGCTTGATAAAACTCGGGCAATAAACTTCCGCCTTTGTAGGCTTTATTGGTCTTCATCCAAGTTGGTGGTGTCCATGGTGAACCTAAAATTTTAATGCTCGGATTAATGGTTAAAATTTTCTTCAGCACCGGAACCAAATCAGTCATTTCTTCTGCAATTGAGAAACGCTCCATATTTACGTCTGTTTCACCAGCGGGTAGTTCGTTATAAGTAAAAACCTTCGCACTTAAATCAGACGCACCAATACTTACCCGCAAATAGCTTACACCAATGGCATTTCCTTCTGTAGAGAAAAGTTCTTTCAACAAAGCATCTTTTTCCTTTTCTGGCAATTGGTTAATCAAGGTAGCACTACCGCCAGTTAAGGTGTAGCCAAATCCATCAATACTTTGGTAGGTTTGGTTTTCATCAACGGTTATTGTTTTGTGTGTATTTGCCGCGGTACCAAAATTTAAAGCTACATCTTGTTTTTGCAACAATACTGATCTATCGCCTTTGGTCATCCAAAAAGCAACATCGCTATTGGTTTGGGCATTGTTTATCGTTTGACCTTTCTTACTGGCACAAGAAGCCAACAAAACAGCACACGCTACGTAACTCACTATAACTCTCTTCATTTCGATCCTATTTTAGGGTGTGTAATTAAAGTTCACCTTTTTGTTTCCCAACTGGATAGTGAACTCGCCTTCTCCGGTAGTTTTTACCAAATCAGCATTTATATAAGCAATATCTTCTGGTTTAATTTTGAAAGTGACGGTCTTGGTTTCGCCGGCTTTCAAATCAATTTTTTCGAAGCCTCTTAAACGTTTTACATCAGGACTGATCTCGCTCGCTACCAAGTCAGAAATGTAAAGCAACACACTTTCTTTTCCGGCTACTTTGCCTGTGTTACTTACCTTTACATTAATGTCTAAGGTTTCACCTTTTTTTAAGGTATTGCTACTTAATTTGATATCGCTATAAGAAAAAGTGGTATAGCTTAAACCGTGTCCAAAAACATATTGCGGATTGTAATCTGCATCGTAATTGTAAACCCCTTCTGTAGTTTCTCTAGACTCCGATGGTTTGTGGTAATAAGTGAATAGAGCGTTTGGAAATTGAGGATAAGTGTAAGGTAGTTTTCCAGAAGGATTAACATCACCATACAATACATCTGCAATAGCGTCGCCACCAAAATTACCCGGTAAATAACTTTGCAAAATAGCGCTCATATTTTTCTCAAACTTGCTAATTACCCTAGGACGACCTTCGTTTAAAACTAACACAATGGTTTTACCTGTGGCAGCTAATTTTTTGGCCAATTCGGTTTGCAAATCAGAGATGTACAAATCGCTTAAATTACCCGGCGTTTCTGTGTAAGTGTTTTCGCCTAAACAAAGCACAATTACGTCTGCATTTTTAGCTGCTGCGATGGTTTCGTCCATTTTGTCAGCGAAATCTTCGAAATATTTGCCATCCATTTTATAGCTTACACCGGGCAAATAAGTTACGTTAGCTGCACCGACTTTGTTTTGGATTGCTTTGACAATGGTATTGTATTTTGCGGCAAATTCTTCTACTTTTTCGCCTTGCCATGAGTAGGTCCAAGCTCCATTTAAAGTCCTCATCGAATTTGCGTTTGGACCAGTAACCAAAACTTTTGCGGTTTTACTCAAAGGCAAAGTATGGTTCGTATTCTTCAATAAAGTGATCGATTCTGCCGCTGTTTGATAAGCCGCATTTTCAAATTCTTTACTTCCAAACTTGGGATAATCTTTAATGTGTGTCACAGGTTTTTCGAATAAACCCAATTCATATTTAACCTTTAAGATATTTCTTACTGCATCATCAATGCGAGATTGCTTTACCTTGCCTTCTTTCACCAAAGCAACTAAATCATCGCAGAAAGGCTCGTAGTTGTAAGCAATCATCGACATGTCGATACCTGCGTTGATGGCCATCATTACAGCTTCTTTATTGTTTTTAGCTACGCGATCTCGTTTGTGCAAATTTTCAATATCGCCCCAATCGGTTACTACCAAGCCTTTAAAGCCTAACTCTTCTCTCAATAACCTGGTCAGTATTTTGTAGTTGGCATGCACTGGCACGCCATTGATTAGGCCAGAGTTGATCATGATGGTTTTTGCACCAGCATCTATCGCTGCTTTAAAAGCCGGCAAATGGTATTCTCTCAAAGCTTGATCAGAAATGATGGCTGGCGTTCTATCTTTACCAGAAACAGGAACCTGATAGCCCAAAAAGTGCTTGATAGAAGAAGCTACTTTAAAAGGATTAGAAACGTCGTTATCGTCGCCTTCTAAACCTTTAATCATTTGTACACCTAATTGCGAAACTAAATATGGATCTTCTCCGAAACTTTCCCATTGACGAGGGAAACGAGGATCGGCACCTAAATCTAAAATAGGAGAGAAGTTCCAAGGAATGGCACTTGCACGGGTTTCGTAAGCAGTGATGCTAGCTCCTTCTTTAACCAAAGCTCGGTTAAAAGTTGCCGCCTGACCAATCTGTTGCGGGAACATGGTTGCACCGGCAGTGTAGGTAGCACCGTGAACTTCGTCAACTCCATAAATTACGGGGATTTTATTTTTCCCTTGTTTAAGGGCTACATTTTGAATTTCGTTGATGATGTTGTACCAAACCTGAGGAGTTCTGGCCCTATTATTTGATGTGTTAAGCACCGAACCAATATGATATTGTAGCAAAGCTTTTTCGGTTTCTTTTTTATCTAAAGAAAAAGGCTCATCGCTAGTGTATCTATCTTTACCTTTTCCAATTACGTCTAAAGTAATTTGAGCCATTTGACCTACTTTTTCTTCAATGGTCATTTTGGCTAGCAACGCATCAACTTTTTTATTGATAGCTTCTTTGCTCATTTTCTGTTGTGCAAAAACGGAAGTACCGGCTAAAACAAGAACAAGCGCTAAACTAAAATTTTTAATGTTCATATATATGTGTATTTTAGGTGATTTGATGCCTTAAAAATAAGCAGTTAACCTCCTTTAATAAAAGTGCAGTGAGCGTTAAACCTCATCTAGAGCGGAAGGCGATATAAGTATGATACGCTTAAAACACTTTCGAAAACCGACCAAATTAAGCTATAGAATAGCTTTTCAACGTTTAATAAACATTTCCTAATACGCTTAAAAAACATTGCCTTGTAGTAGTATTGTAGTATGGGCAACAAAGTACCCATACTATAATCTTCACCTATAAGTTAGGGTTGCGGTCACGCTCTGCTTGCGGAATTGGAAATAACAAGTTTGCATTAGAAATATTGTACAACAATGCCCCATTACCATCTCTTTGTGCATTCATTACTGCAACAGCACGATTGGTACGTAACAAATCGAACCAACGGTGGCCTTCGAAAGCGAGTTCTAATCTGCGCTCTTTTTCTATGGCCAAACGCATTGCCGCCTGACTGTTTGCTGGTGTGCCGCCCAAGTTTACACGCAGTCTAATTTCATCTACAATGGTTTTAGCTGCCGACCAACCGGTTGCTGTTAATTCATTCAACGCTTCTGCTTTTAACAATTTGATGTCTGCTAAGCGAATAATGTAAGAATTAGCCAAATCATCATTACGGTATTTATTGATGAATGGATAATTAGACTTGCTCCAATAATCATCAGACCATCCTTCTGTGGAAACGTTCTTAAATGAAATACTAGAAGCCTTGCGGATCACATCACCTTCTGCATCAAAAGCTGCTACCAAATCATTGGTTGGCGTACAGAAACGTTTCCAGCCAGAACCAACAATTACACTTGTCATCCAGTTACCACGACCAGTGGGCCCACCCCACCCGTCGTACTGCATTTCCCAAATAGATTCGGAGTTATTCTTGTGTGCGCCATCAAACAGATGGTCAAAATTTGATAGGGGAGCATAGCCTCCAGCAATTACTGCATCGGCATATTGGTTTACTTTTGTCCAATCTGGAGTTGGCTTAGAGGCGTAAACCTTCGCCAATAAAGCATTTACCACACCCTTGGTAATGAAGCCCTTGTTAGGAGCGGTTGTACGTACATCTGGTAAGGCCTCTTCCAAATCTTTAATAATTTGTGCATAAACCTGATCTACCGTAGAACGTGGTTTTTGCATTTCCTCTAAACTAGTAGGCGATTTTAGAACCAGCGGCACAGCCCCCCATAAACGAACCAAATGGAAATAGAAATAAGCTCTCAACGCTTTTGCTTCTCCAATCATTTGTGCTCTTCTGCCACCTGCATCTAAAGCTGCATCCTGAATGTTAGGTACATTTTCTAGTACTTCATTGGCATTTTTAATGTTCGAGTACAAGCCGCCCCAATCGCGTCCTACGTTTCCATTGGTAGCGTTAGTGGTAAATAAATCAATCTGAATATTTGCTGGATTATCGCCACCAGCATAGGCATTATCTGCCGTAACATCGCCGTTAATCATGTAATCCCAAATGTGGTAGTCGTTATACATTCCACCGTAAACCCCAGACATCAGTTTCTCGGCTCCAGCTGCGGTAGTAAACGCCACATCGGCAGTTGCCTGGTTAAAGGGCTGTTTATCTAGGAAATCTTTTTTACAGCTTTGCAAGCCAAAGGCCGCTGCTGCAATTGCTACTAAAGTATATTTATTTAGTTTCATCTCTTTAAATCTTAAAATCCAACATTAATACCGAACAAGAAACTTCTTGATTGTGGGTAAGTACCGTAATCAACTCCCATAGCTGGGCCATTCGCCGAGTTTACATTTACCTCTGGATCTAAACCAGAGTATTTGGTAAAAGTGAATATGTTGTAACCCGTAGCAAACAAGGTTAACTTGCTCATCTTCAATTTAGTTAAAGCGGCAGAACCAAAGCTGTACGATAAGGTTGCAGTTTTTAAACGCAAATAAGAAGCATCCTCTACAAAGCGGCTAGAAGTTAAAGAGTTTTCTGAGCTTTGAAATAAAGCTTTAGGAACATTTGTAATTTGACCTGGCGCAGTCCATCTATCTAACACCGCAGCCGATTGATTTTTAGAATCGAACATTCCTTCTAAGTCAATTCTAGAAGCATTAAATAACTGGTTACCCTGCACCCCTTGGAAAAAGAAGTTGAAATTCCAGTTGCCAAAAGTTAAATTATTGGTTAAACCATAAGTAAAATTAGGCTGTGCCGAACCAATAAAAGTTCTATCAGCAGGGTCTGCCGAACCTGTAATGCCATTGTTGTTGGTGTCTGCATATTGAGCGGCTCCCGTGGCCGGGTTTACACCTGTAAATACATACCCATAAAAACTGCCCAACGGGCGGCCAGTGACAATTCTAACTGCTGCATCACGTTCGTAAATACCTGCAAAATCTAAAGATTGAGTGGTGGTACCCAAACTTGTCACTTTATTTCGGTTAAGTGAGAAATTAAGATCGGTAGTCCATTTGAATTTTTCACGATCAACATTCTTAGTTGATAGCATAAATTCTAAACCTCTATTTTCCATTGCACCTACATTATAGGCCTGGCTACTGAAAGTAGAAGACGGAGCTAATTGTACGTTAATTAATAGGTCGTTAGTTTTCTTTAAATAAGCATCGGCAGTAAAAGTTAAGCGGTTGTTAAACATGGTTAAGTCTAAACCAATGTTGGTCTGCGTGGTTTTTTCCCACGATAAATCATCATTGGCTGGGTTTTGCAAGTTATAATCACCTTGGGCATTTATGCTGTATAATTTCATGTAAGCGTAGTCTCCAATTCCTTCATCGTTACCTACTTTACCCCAGCTTCCACGAAGTTTCAAATCATTAATGCTTTTGCTATCTTTCATAAAGTTCTCAGCAGAAATTCTCCATCCAGCAGATACAGAAGGGAAGTAACCGAAACGATTTTCCTTCGCAAACCTAGAAGAACCATCGGCCCTAAAGTTAGAACTGAAAAGGTATTTATTATCGTAAGCATAAGTAATACGAGCCAAGTAAGAGCGTTTGCTCCATTGCGCACGCTGAGGAAGGGTTAATGCTACCGAAGGCTCTATTGGATTGCCAGAGGTATCGAAAAATCGGGTAAGTTCATTGTTGTTGTACTTCCAATCTGACGCTTGTATGGTGTAACCTCCCGTTGCCGTAAACGCATTTTTACCCACGTTTTTGGTGTAGTTTAAGATGTTTTCGTTTAGCCAAACATGATCATTAGTAGTGTTATCACGATAAACACCACGCTCTTGACGTCCGTAAGTGGTTAAAAAGTTATCGGTAAAGTAGCGATAGAAATTCTTATTGGAATTAGTACTAATGGTAGATTTAAAGTACAAATCTTTAGTGAAATTCACCTGCGCACCAAATGCACCAATAAATCTAAAATTTCGGTTTAAGTTATTAGAACCAAAAGCTAAGGCCAATGGATTGTCCCACCCGCCAGCGTTTGGAATAGTGGTGTACTGGCCATTAGGTTCAAAAATACCAATTGTTGGAGGCGTGGTTAATGCCCCTAAAATAACACCCCCACGAGATACGCTACTGTTATCGCCAACATCAATAGATTTGCTTGAAGTAAGAATGGCGTTACCCGTTAATTTTAGCCAAGGGGTTAGGTTTTGAGAACCATTATAGTTAGCGGTAATGCGATCTAACTTTGCTGGAGCTACTACCCCTTTATCTTGTTGATAACCAGTAGAGAAATAGTATTGACCACCTTTTACACCGCCAGATAGTGATACTTGATACTGGTTTTGAGTTCCTGTACCAAATGTTTCTTCTTGCCAGTCTGTATTTTCGCTGCCACCAAAACTACTATAACCCAATTCGGTCATCAAAGCAATGTATTGGTCTCTATTCAGCACATCTTGAGTTTGCCAAAAGTTAGAAAAACCGGTAAAAGCATTGAATCCCACTTGTACCTTATTAGCAGAACCTTTCTTGGTTGTAATTAAAACCACCCCATTAGCACCGCTAGAACCATAAATAGCTGCAGCAGATGCATCTTTTAAAATGGTCATCGTTTCGATGTCGTTGGCATTTAAGAAACTAGCATCTCGAGAAGTAACCCCATCAATTACATATAAGGGACTGTTAGAAGCCGTAATGGAGGTATTACCACGAATGCTGATGGCTATCCCAGATCCTGGTTTACCAGATTGAGATGTTACTTGTACCCCCGCAGCTCTACCTTGTATGGCTTGTAACGGATTGGTAATGGGTTGATTTTCTAAATCCTTTGCTGATACAGAAACAACGGCAGTAGTTAAATCCTTCTTGGTGGTTGTACCGTACCCAACTACCACAACCTCGTTAAGTTTGTTGTCGTCTTCGGCAAGTGTTACGTTAATGGTAGTTCTGTTGTTGATAGGCTGCTCAATAGTTTTGAAACCTATAAATGAAAAAGTAAGTATGGCATCGGCTTTTGCTTTCAACTTATAAGCTCCATTTGCTTCTGTTGATGCCCCAAGACTAGTGCCCTTAACTCTCACTGAAACCCCTGGTAGAGGCAGACCTTGTTGATCTTTTACTTGACCTGCGATTGTAATCTCTTGTCCCATGACATAACTCATGAAACTAAAAATACACGCCGCTAGTAGTGTAATTTTTTTGTTCATCTTTTTTACAGTTAATATTTAGCGATGGTAAAGTTAAGTTCATTTGTATGTTAAATGCAAGTGAAATTTTTCATAAAATACTGTAAAACAAGCATTTATAACTTTTTTGATACGCTATAGCACCTTGCTAGCTAGTCTTGCTTAATGCTGATTTTCAGCACATAAAGGTTGTTTAAAAAGGAGATTAGTTAGCTAGGTTGATACGCTTGAGCACCTTAGCATCTTTTTTTTGAAAAAATGTATTTAGGTTAAAATTTAGAGGATTTTAATCTAAAACTAATAAGCTCCAACCGTTTTTGTTTGATTTTTTAAGGATAGATTTTCGTTCCTCCATCACCGTTTTTACCCGCGTTCCGTAAGTCCAACAGGTACTTTGCCTAATGTTTAACAGCTCGGCAAGCTTATGAGAGGAGATTTTACCTTTGGTAGAGTAAATAAGGAAAATCATGTAAAATGCTTTATTTATGGGAATGCGTGTGTTATGAAAAATGGTGTAACTCGTCACCGATTCATCATAGTCGCATTTACTACAACGCCTACTATAAGGCGTATGCCCAGCGTAAAAATGATCATTCTTACATTTCTTACAAGTATAGCCATTTCTCCATTTTAGATCGGCCAAAAAACTATCACAGCTTTCCTTATCAGGATAGATTTTACTAAACTCTTCGAAATCCACGTCTGCAGACATTACCCGATCTCTGGTGATTTTTTCTACGTTAGTCTGTAGCTCTTGATTGTCTTGCTCCAAGAGCACATTCATTCTTGAGATTTCTTCAGCTTGCTGTTTCAGTTGTTCGTTAGCTCGCAGCAATTCCTCATTTTGGGTCTCGATAATTATCGATTTATTAAAAACTTCTTTTGTACGTTCCTGTACCTGTACCTCCAACTCCTGATTTAGCTTATCTTTAAGTTTAGCATTTACACTCATTTGTTGGATTATTTGCCGCTGTGCTTTTTCCTTTTTCTGTTTAAGGATACGTACTTTATCGCCAATGGCAAAAGACAAGAAAACCATTTCTAATACAAAACAAAAGCTTAAGCTGTAATAAGTAATTACACCAAAGTTTAACCATGCTATACCTAACATGATCAAAAATTTGAGTGTAAAGCCAAAAAATAAAAAGCTGTAGCCTAAAACAAAGAAACGAGCAGGCTGGTAACCCCGCTTAAAAATATAAATTCCAGTAAAAAAAGCAACCGTTAAAGGCACAAACTCCAAAAACTTGTAGCTAAATAATTCTTGGTCTAAAAATAAACAATACAAGAAAAATAAAGATCTAGCAGCAATAACAGCAATAATTACTTGGTTAAGCTTAGGGGCTTTAGCTTTTACAAAGAGTAGTTCTCTGGTAAATAAAAGTGCAAAAATACTGGTGGCATATAGAAAAAAGGCATAAGCAATTTGGTTCCAATTGGGCGAATTTGGCCACAGATACTGATAGGCAATACCGTCTGAGCTCATCTCAAATAAACCTACGCTTAAGTTATATAGCACATAAAACAAATATTGTTTCTGCCGTATGGCGATGTACATGATTAGGTTATAAAAACTGAAAACCAAGATCATGCCGTAAAATATTCCAAAATAGAAATATTCGTCTAGTGCATAAGAAATGAACCAGTTTACAGACCTGAGCACAATAATTACATCAGCTATTTGCGAAGACTGTATTTTAAAGTAATAGGTTTGGATCTCGTTATGGTCGTTATCGATATAAATTTCGAAATTCTTGTGAGATAGGTCTCGATGTTTGAACTGTAATCGATCACCTAATTCTTTTACTTCGTAGTCTCCATTGTTGTTAGGAACGTAAATAGTAAGATGATCTATCGTTTGGTCGAAAAGTTCAAGCAAGAATCTATTTTCTGCATTGCTATTATGCTTGATATTGATTTTATACCAATAAGTGGTGTTGAAATTTGCAGTTTGAGGTGTGCTTTTTATGCTTGGTTTAAATTTACTAGCGAACGGAGCACTGCTGACCTGTTCAAAAGTGAATTGTGCTTTGGGATCTTCTAAAACCTCTATTTCCGAAAAATTGAAGATGTGTTGATCCAGATCATCAGTTATCTCTACTACTTTTTGGGCATGTGAAACCAAGCAAAAGAAGTTGCAGATAAGAAATAACAGGAAAGTGCAAACACGGAATACAGTTTTAGCCATATAGTTTTGTAAGAGCTTACAAAGCTACACAAACTATATAAGAAGTAATTTAACACACAGCTAAATTACATTGCCGTTAGCTCTACCGGTATTCTCTACTATTTGCAGGCTACCTTTTCGAAAACAATTTTGTTATTGAATTGCACTTTGGCTAAATCCTTAAATCTAACTCTGCCTTCCTTCTCTTCAACATCACCAAAACCTTCTAGCAATTGGTCTCCTTTTTTAAGAAATACTACTTCACGTACCGATTGTTTACCTTCGGCATTGAAAGTGTAGTTTGCTACCAACGTATCGCCTCGCATTTCGCCCGCTATGCTTCCCGTGTTTTGATCTTTTTCAAACCAGTTATAGTTCAACTCGCCTGTAGATACCATGCCTGTTGTAATTAAAGTTAGCTGGGCAGTGTCTTTATCTTTAATATAAGAATAGCAAACTTGTTGTGCTACTGGAATATTGCCTGCCACGGTATCTGCTTGTTCTTTTTGGCCGGTTACTTTAGTTCTTTCTTGGCAAGCAAATAAACCTGCCGAGATTATCAATGCACCAATAATTCTCATTTCGTCATCTCATTTTAGTTGACTAGAAGAACATTGAAATTCGAAAAATGTTTGTGACAAAGAGCTAACTGCCTTCTATCCTTAAAATTGCGCCGCTTGGCAGAGAATGGTCGTTATCTATTTCAAAAATCTTTTTTCCAACGGTTAAAGCATCGTTTAGAGCATTATCTTCTTTAAGGGCTATAAATCGTTCTATATCTTTAAAATTACTTTTATCGCTCCGGCGGATTTCGGTTTGCATATCTGTGTCTACCACACCTGGGGCAATTGCGAGTACTTTAACGGGATACTTAGCGTCAGTTTGCTCTGCGGCAGCGGTTTGGGTTAGCATATTTATGGCAGCTTTGCTGCTGCAATATACTGACCACCCAAAATAAGGTTTTAATGCAGCGCCAGAGGTGATATTGATAATTGATTTCTCAACTTCCCAATCTTTAAAATAATTAATGAAAAGTGAGCTTAATATAAATGGAACGGTGGTGTTTAATCTTATCGTTTTTTCAATTATATCTGGATTTAGCCGGTCTAAAGTTGCAACGCTGCCCAATGTGCCCGCATTATTAATCAAGGTAATTTTACGCAATTTCGCTTTATCAAGTAAGTTAAAGATGTTAATCAATGTCGCTTCTAGCTGGTTTGTTTGCGTAAGGTCTAGCGCTATTTGGGTTACACCTTTTTTGGTTAATTCTGTATTAACTGTTCTAGAGATAGCAAATACGCTTGTGCCATTAGACAAATACGAAGCTATAATACCTCTTCCAATTCCTTTGCTTCCGCCAGTAATGATTAATATTTCTTGCATTATCTCGGTATTCATTGATCATAAATATATTGTTAACGGAAATTAAAACACACACCTATAGTAGAACTGCTATTCCTTTTTCAATAAGATAACCTCATCGTTTTGAGAAAACATGTATCCATATTCATAGCAAAAAACATACACGTTTCCTGTTTCGGCAAGATAGTAGTGTGTATGGTAATCAAAATCAAAACCTTTCTTGGCCAAGCTCTCTTTTTTTACTTTGTTATTACCATTATTGCTCTCCTCTTTTAACAATTTCCTGTTTTTATTTAAGATTTGATTTATTCTTCTGATTGATTCTCCGTCTTCACTCTTACGTTTATTGTTGTAATTGTTTCTACACTGGTCATCGCAAAACTTCTTATCTGCCCGCCCTTTGATCTCGGTATGGCAATCTAAACAAAATCGACTCATAGGTTTTATCGGTTTGTAATAACTAAAAATACGAACAAATTATGTGAAAAAAGGCAGGAAAAAGACATTTATAAGTTTGTAAACGTTTATAAACGGTTATTATCCGAATATATCTCCTCACTACACCGACTTTTGTTTCAACATCATATTAAGGTAACTATCAGAGCTTTTTGTAATTACCTATACTCACGGAATATTGTTATTCTTTGACAAAATATCCTTAAGAAATTATCAATTACCTATGAATAGGCAGTGTACTTTAATAGTAGCTGCCTTTTTTTGTTTATTAAAGTTTTGGATTTTTTTATCAATGGTAAACGAAGTTTAATAAAAAGCATAGCATATAGTTTTATTTTAGTACAACAAGTAAAAAAAGCTAGAGCCACTCGGCAAGAGTAAAATTTTTAGGTTAATGATTAGTTAATTTCGGATTGTATCAAATCAACTCTTGGTCACGGGCATAAGAAAGCAGTTCTGTAATGGAATTTACGTTTACCTTAGCCATCATTTTACGACGATGTGCCACAATGGTGTGTCTACTTAAATGGGTTTGCTCTGCGGTTTGAGCAATGGAAAATCCACGTGCAAAATATTGCAAAAGCTCAAGTTCTCTAGCCGTAAATAGTAGCTTTTTTGTTAAATTAGAATTTAACACAATATCGCTAATGGTAGGAGAGATGTATTGCTCGCCTTTTGAGATTGTATTGAGGCATTCTAAAATTGTACTGAACCCCGAAGACTTACTTACAAAACCATTAGGACTGTAGCTTAAGATATTGGTAATTGCCGTTGGACTAACTACCGAGCTCATAATGATAATGGTAATGTGTTTATTTAATCTCCTAGCCTCGTTAATTAACGGTAGCCCATTTTTTTGTTTGAGGTAATAATCTAAAAATAAATAAATGGGAGAATGGTGGTGCTTGATAAGGAAATGGGTAAGCTCCTTCTCTTCGCTAAAGGCATGTACCGAGCTGAAAAGTTCCAACCGTTCGATTAGCGCAGAAAATGAATCTGCAAATAAAAGATGGTCGTCAAAAATGATAGCAATAGCGTCGTTTTTTCTCATAAACGAACCAAATATATCATAAAAGTGCGGAGTAGTTTTCTTGCTTGTGGTTTTCGAGCTTAGTTATAGCAAAATAATGCTATTGATATATTATATAATGACATTATTTTGCTATATTTTTTTGGCGCATACGGGAAATACATTAGCATTTGATTTGTTTTTTAGTAATGAGAAAAACAGAAATGTTCTTAATTAAGTTTTTTTTACAATTGATTGCTTTTTTTGCGAAGTTGATAACAATTTATTGTTGTTTTTTTAGCCTTATATCGCATTAACTTGTTATAATAGAGTGACCTGTAATTTACTTGATAGAAACATGTTAATTTTGATTACCACATGGAATTTTAAAAGCATGTTGGTCTTAAAAGATTGACGGAATGCTATCTAAGGTTTGATATGGTGAGTCAACCAATTGTACTCAATTGCGCTCTCGATACATTTTAGAGGTGAGTTTTTGATAACAAAGTTTACATCAAGCATTGCCGATTTCTTTAGAAGACATTTGGCCCTATATCTACAGTATTCTTAAAAGTAGTTTTTCTGACACGTTAAGTAACGTAGTCAGGAAATCTTACTTGTTTTTTAAATAGCCTTACTGGCTAAGAAATATGATTAGGTTCAAAATGTTTTAATGCGGCAGCTTATCTCTCAATAAACCATATACCCAAGTACCTGCAATGGCACTCAAAAGCGTAACCACAATTACCGTTGCACCTGTGCCAATTTGTGCAAATAGCGGTCCTGGACAAGCGCCTGTAACCGCCCAGCCTAAGCCAAACAACAAACCGCCGTAAATTTGGCCTTTGTTAAAAGTTTTATCATGAAACTCGATGCTTTCGCCGTAAATGGTTTTGATATTGAATTTTTTGATGAGCCAAATTGATGCCATGCCCACTACAATTGCGCTACCAATAATGCCATACATGTGAAAGGATTGCAAGCGAAACATTTCTTGAATGCGGAACCAGCTGACTACTTCAGATTTTACGAAAACAATACCGAACAACACGCCCACAACTAAGTATTTAAGGTTGTGATACCATTTGTGGGTTAAATGACTTTCGTTGATGCAAATGGCATCTAAAGATCTTACTTCAAAATCTGTATTTTCTTGATTTTTCATAACATTAAAGGGCTAAAATGTGAGGTAAAATTAAATTGGCCATGATAAAACCACCAATCATAAAACAAATGGTGGCTACTAACGAAGGCCATTGTAAGTTCGATAAACCCATAATGGCGTGGCCACTGGTGCAACCGCCGGCATAACGTGTGCCAAAACCTACCAAAAAACCACCAACAACCATTAATAAAAAGCCTTTTAGCGTTAATAATGCAGGCCAGTTCATAATGTCTTGCGGTATTAAGTTATTGTAATCTGTAATGCCATAAGCTGCTAATTCTGTAGCTAATTTTGGATTTACCTCGATAGGGTTGGGGTTTGATAAAAAATGGATCGCAATAGCCCCACCTAACAATATGCCAAATACAAAAAACAGGTTCCAGGCTTCTTTTTTCCAATCGTATTTAAAAAATGGAATGTTGGCTGGTAGGCAAGCCGCACAAATATGCCTTAATGACGAGCTGATGCCAAACGACTTGTTGCCGAGTATTAAAAGTGCTGGCACGGTTAATCCAATTAGTGGGCCAGCGATGTACCAAGGCCAAGGTTGCTTTAAAAAATCTAACATATTGATGTAAGTTTTTTTGTGTGTTACAAAGGTGCGGTATTCAGTAATTAGTTTTCGTTACTTTGGTTACATAAGGAAAAATCTTTCCTATTTAATTCCAAAAAAACTAATCAAATTTCAAAGAAATACTATTGCGCACATTAAATATTTAGTTTTATTATTGCTCTATGCCGCAAGGCATCAAACTTTTGAAGCATCAAAAGTATGCAAAAATGCTTGTCAATCCCGCTATGTGCCTTTTCACAGGCTTCCCCTCATCAAAAAAACAGGGGCACTTCGTTTTGTTCGTATTTACTAAATGAAAGGATTTGCAAATTCGAACACAAAACCACTGCGTTTAATGTTTGGAAGTGCTATTTGTTATTCTCTGCTACTGTTTTTTTGATTGGGCTGGCACTGGAGATTGACGGCGTTCTTGGCGGTAGACAGCTAATTATTATTCGGAATCTAGCAAATTGCAAATCAAAAAGAAGTAGTTACCTTAACTTCTCACGTACTGACGCTTCATCAACAAAACCTAAATTATCCCAAACCAATTTTTCTTTTTTATAGAGCTTAAGCACAGGTAGTGCTTCAATTTTTAGGCTTTTGCAAAGTTCGGTATTGGCATCGGCATCAATGCGCAAAATCACAACTTTATCAGCCATATCTTTAGCAATCCGATCTAAATAGGGTTTCATTTCTTTACATGGTGCACACCAATCAGCATAAAAATCAACCAGCACCAATTTGTCTGATTTTAAGAGATTTTCATATTGCGCCAAATTCATTCCCTTAACTGCTGGTACATTCGCATCTTTGCTTTCTGGGAGGTTGTTGGCCCGCCATTCCATCATCCCGCCAGGTAATTCTACAACATTGTTAAAACCTGCAGCGCTCAATTGTTTTACGGCATTTTTGCTTCTGCCGCCGCTTAAACAATACACGTAAACTGGTTTTGTTTTATCTAGTGCGGCAACTTGCTCTTCAAAATGTTTATCGTTAATATTTGCGTTGATGGCATTTTGGATATGCCCATTTTTAAACTCACTTGGCGTACGTACATCAAGTAATTGCGCATCAGCATCCTTTTTAAGTTGCTCGGCAAATGCTGTAGCCGAAAGACGGGTAGGGCTTGCATTAGTTTGAGCATTGCTGCAGCTGCTAAGCACAATAGCTGCAATAAAAATTAAAATACTTTTATACATCGATTTATAAGTTTTCGTTAATTAATCTTTCTAAATCAGCAACTGGAATTACACCCGACTGCCGCCAGCGGATTTCACCTTTTTTAAACAGTATGAGTGTAGGTACACCACTTACCCGGTAGGCTGCAGCGGCCTGCTTATTTTTATCTACATCTATTTTAATGATGCTCGCTTTATCGCCAACCCTTTTTTTCAGGTCATCTAGCATAGGCGCCATCATTTTACATGGCCCACACCATTCGGCAAAAAAGTCTATCAAAACGGGTTTATCTTGATTAATGATTTCTTGAAAAGTCATACGTGATATTTAATTGATTTGATAAGCCAATTACTTCTTCACAAAGTTGATAAAAACTTCGGTATTTGCTCTAGGTTTAATGCTGTTGTAACAATTTTCTATGGTTTTAATAGAAAAATGTTTTTCAAAAAGCGCTTGGTACTCGCTTGTATTTCCGCCAAAAGGCGGGCCATTTCTTTCAAAATCAATACTAAAAAGCAAACCTATAATTTTGCCCTTAGGTTTAAGCAAAGCTGATGATTGTGCTACGTATTTTTCCCGCAATTTAGGATCAATGGCACAGAAAAAGGTTTGTTCTATGATTAAATCGTACTGACCTGTATGCTCAAAAAAATCGCCCAAAATTACGTTTATGACTGGGGTTTTATCATATTTTGCCTTCAGCATTGCCACTGCTTTTGGTGCAATATCAATTAAAGTAATATTGGTAAAACCGTTTTCTAGTAGCCAATTCGCCTCATGTGCATTACCACAGCCGGGTATTAAAATGGCAGCATTTTTATTTAGGTATTGTGCCATGTAAGCGATAATTGCTGGCGAGGCCATGCCAATATCCCAACCTGTTTGTTGGTTTTGCCAACGGCTGTTCCAAAAAGATTGATCGAGTTGATTTTGTTGCTGCATGATGTTATTCTGATCTTCGATTTATATAGCACAAAGTTGCACTAAACTAAGCGGTAATCCATAATTATTGTGCGTATTTGATCATGTTTATCAGAAATTAAAAGTTGTTACGCAATCTGCTAGCTACAGTCCCCTTAGCTTTTGTTTTAATAATTTTTCTACCACAAAATGGGGCATTTGCCCTATTCATAAACCCAAGCGTTGTAGCTAATATTGCATATAAACATTTAAACTAAAAGTTATGAAACTGAAAATAATTGCTACTACGGTATGTTGTATGTCTATTTATTTTGTTAATGCACAAACTTTAGGCGATTTTAAGCCTGGAAAAACCGGTCCTGTAAGTTTGGGAAAAGCAAAATTTGATAACAAAAATGTATATATCGCCGATTTTGCTGTGCATTATCAGGTGTATAGCGAAAAATCTGCCACCAAAAAAGGTGGTTCTGGAATATTTGGAGCGGTAATGGGTGCCGCAAAAGCTTCACTTGCGGTAGGTTTGGATATTCCTGAAGCAACACTTCAGCACATTACTAATGATGCCTATGCTCAATTTATAGCCGACTTAAAAGCCAAGGGTTTTAATGTAATGAAAGCAGATGAAGCAAAAAACACCGAATTTTACAAAGACTATCAATACAGTACCAACTTAAAAATGAGCCCTTATCATAAGGAAGAAGGTACTTTAACAGTTCATCCGCAAAACGTCGGCTTCTTCTACAAAGAAAAAGGTGCAACAGAAAATACCACCAAGCTTTCTAAAGAACTCCAAGATGCTGCCGTGGTTAGGGTAGAATTGTATGTAGAATTTGTTAAAGCCAGCGGCTCAAGTAAAAGTGGGATTGGCGCAAATGTAGTTGCCAAAACTAATTTGGTTTTGTCAGAAGACAATACCATTGCCCATTTTATTGTAGGACGAAATAAAATCGGAGGCTCTCCTTTGGCAGAATATCAGGGTGTACTGAAAAAAGATTTAGACGTAGATGGTGTAATTAAGGAAGAAAAAATCACCAATTATGTAGCTTCCGATTACGATAACTGGGGAACAAAAACCGCTTTTGGAACATTATATACAGCAAAAAACAAAGCCACAGCCAAAGCAGCAATTGTTCCTGCAGATGCAGATAAATACAAAAAAGGAGTAGAACAGGCTATTGACGTATTTTTGAAACACCACCTCAACGAATTCCAATCCAAATATTATAGATAGTGTTTTTGATTTTCTTAAATTTAAGTTAAAAACATTAAACTATGTCGCTGCAAGCCACCATTAACCGCCAAGTAAAAAACTACAGGAAGTGGGATTTTATCATCTTTTTAAGCCTCACCTTGTTAGCGGTGCTTAACGGGCAAACCACCGTTTTTTACCTGATTTATTTCTTTTGGTGGAGCGCTTTGATACAGCTAGTGGTAGATTTTAGTTACAGAAATCGAAACAAAAATGCCATCCGCGAAAAAAGCGATCCGTTCGAATTTGGCAGCTTGTTCTTAGTGGGCATATATTGGGTTTTTATCGTGGTGTTTTTTGGCTTCATCGCCGGTTCAAATCATCAAGATATTATCTATGCCAATATGCAGGTTTTGTTTTTCCAGAACTGGTTTTTTAATGGCAACCTTATTTTTATTTTAATAGAAAGAGTTTTTCTGCATAAAACACAACAGCCCGTACGCATTTATTTGGGTGCTTTTAGTCCCAATGCTATTGTGCTGCATATTTCTATCATTGTTGGTGGCGTGGTCATGTTTTTTGTAGTGAAAAATTACCCTGAAACCTTTACGCCCGAAAACCGCTGGGGCTCCTTGCTGATTGTGCTTCCTTTTCTATTCTTAAAAATGTTGATGCAAAAGCTAACGGCTTCAGACAAAGTCATGCCAAAACCAAACAACAGTTAATCTCAAATACGCCATAAAATGAAAGCAATAATCACATTTCTGCTCACAATTTTTACCGCTACTGGTGGTTACGCACAATATATAGATTGGGCGAATGCACCTTTAAATCCTGTCCCTATTTTTTATACTGCCAATCACTATAATGTTAAAGGGCCAATAAAAGAGTTTAAAGCAGAAAGTATGAGCAAGGAAATCTTTTATCTCTACTTTAATGAGCAGGGAAAATTGGTAGAAAAAATCACTTCCCAGGTGGGAGGCCATAGCAAGATATTATATACTTACCAGTACGACACGAAAGGAAACTTAATTAAGGAAACCTATGCGTTTCTTGATAGCAAAGGAAATAAAACAAGCGAATATCCAGCGACGATTAAAGTGAATAGCGAAGGTTTGGTTATCAGCCAAGGTAGATATACTTATACTTATGACAAAAACAAACGGCTCACTTTATGTACTGCTAAAGACCAAAACGGAAAGGAGAATTACAGCCAAGAATTTACCTACAATACTTTGGGGCAGGTAATTTCCGAAAAAATTACGGAACCACACGTTGCAACAGGCGTTATGAAGGTAGAAGAATTTAAGTTTACCTATACCAAGCGAAGTGAAGGTGGGTGGGATATCGTAATGCACATTTACAAGAACGGAAAATTAGCAACAAGAGGGAGCATTCCTTTAATTACCTCCTCTTTTGTAAGACAAAAAAGAGAACAGATATCTATTAACCCGAAGAAGTTTTCTTTTGATGAAGCCGGTTTGGAGGCATTTAATAAGGAGTTTGTAAACGTAATGCTTGATCAATATCAAAACCTGAGAAGCCAATTTTTAATTAAACTGAAAAAAAGTAGATATTCAGTAAATGTTACCTATTATAAAAATATACTGAGTATAATACAGCCAAATCAAGCACAGAAAAATACGGTTGCGGCTAATACTGCCCCAGCAATTGCCAAGGAAGGCTCACAATCTCGGTTATTTAACGGAAAATACACTAAAGAAACGGCCTTAGTTGCCCTCAATAAATATATCGATAACCTGAAAAAAATGGGGACTTACAGCTTTGTAGGCGGAGCAACCAAAACCTATCAAATTGATGGAATATGGACGCAAAAAATTTCGGAGCAAGATAAAGGCACTGCCAATATTAGATACACCATTGGCGATAACCATTTAACTATTGAGTTAATTAGCGCCATACTAACTAAGAATGGCAAAGCAATTATGCTTTACCCACAGTCTCCAAATGAAACCATTAGAAAATTATACAACAACCAAGTTGGGATGTTTGTAGATGGCCTTTTCAGTTATTTGGGTATTCGCGATAATGCTTCGGTCACAACCCACACGTCTACTGTAAATGGCAATCATACCGTACAAAACAAAGCTAGAGTTGCCAATTCAACGGCTAACAATGTTGATCCTTACAGCGGTTTGTCTGCCGAAGCTGCAGCCTATATGGCAGCGTACAGAACGAACTTGAACGGATTGAAAAGTTATATGGAGAACCAGCTGAAAAGTTGGGAACAAAAAGGTTACGCTGCCGAGAAAATAATTGAGTCTAGCGCTGCGATGTTTAAAGAGGTTTACACAAAAAGTCCAGATGCCGCTTTTGAGTTATTAATGAAGATGCCACAGCGTGTGGCTTTAATAAAGTTACTACCCAACCTAAGCGATGAGCAAAGAGATTTCGTTCGTAAAAAATCTAAAGAACGGCTTCAAAAATACAGTGGCGCTTATAGCAATAAAACAAATTAATGCGGTTATAAAATGAAACTCGACTAAAAAATAAAAAAGATGAAAACAATAAAAATTATCCTTTTAGTTGCCGCTTGTTTGATGACAAATACTGCTTTTTCTCAAAACTATATTTCTTATTATCCTACCCAATGGGATTTTAGAAACCAAGTAGATCTGATTGATTTTTCGCAAGTAAAAAGTCTTACCATAAAAGAACTAACTGTTGAGGAAAGCGAAGAACATCCCCTTTTGGAAACCCATTTAATATGGAACAATAACTTTCAACTGACCGATTATCAATTCGTGAATTACAATAACAGTTATGCCGATGTTGATATCAGATTTAATTACGCCGATGCGCATTCCAAGAAATTAAAATCGATACAAATTATCAATCCAAATACATTAAAAACCGTTGAAGACTGGCAGTATACTTATGGCGCTTTTGATGTAGAAAAAATAAAGGTAAAGCGCTATGTGCTGAATGTGCCCGAGCCAGATGTTTTTGAAGTAAAATACGAAGGAAATGATGACGATTATACGCAAGAAACCGTTTACAATCCTCAAAACTCGGTGGTAAAACGCACAGCATTTTGGTACAAAGCGAATAAAGATGGCACTACGCTTCAGCTATCCAAATTGTATGTAGATGACATATTAGACCAGACAGACAGTTTACTATTAGATAAGAACGGTAAAAAATTAGCCAACTATGTAATCAATCTGGGAATAAGCGATGAAACCAAATACAATTACAAAATTCGTAAAGTAGACGTTGCAGGAGACGAATTTGACTATCAGGAGTTGGAACGCATACAGAGAAATGGAAAAGATATAGAACGTTATGAATACCAATATGATGCAAAAGGAAACTGGACCGAACGCAAAACCTACCAAATGAAAAGCGGTAAATGGCAATACACCAAACTTACCCGAAGAGTAATGGAGTACCGAAACTAAACACACAGATGATGAAATTAACAACAACTTTAGCACTTCTAACAACTTTAGCACTTCTTTTGCTTGGTTTTGGACTGAAGGCGCAAGAGGCAGAACACCTCTCGCCACCAAAAACATACTGGCAGTCATTTAGCTTTCAGCAACAACCTAATTTTGCCAAAGTTGCCTACTACAGAAGCGATAGTTTGGGTTATGAGCCTACCATGGCAGAAGTAATTTCTTTTAATAAAGAAGGGCACCTTATCCAAAAGTACACGCGTATTTTTGGTAAATATGCCAGTGAAACTGCGCACAATTATGTCTATAAAAATGGCAAGTTAGACAGCATCAATACACTAGCCACAGCCAAAAACTTTAATGCTACACAAAAACTACATTATAATGCCAATGGAGTTTTGCAAAAAGTTACCGCCACTGGCGTGTACACCAACTTTACCGACACTTATCAATACGATAACAATGGCATGGTTACAGCTATCCAACGCACCTATCAAAAAGGGAGCAAGAAACAAGCCCTTTTCGACCACCGAAAAAATACTGTTACCGAAATAGAAACGAGTGCTAAAGGAACCCTTACCGAAACCGTTTTTGTGTATGATGGCGATGAGTTGTTGGCTTCTTTTGTTAAGGGCAAAGCTGTAGTAAATCTACACGATAACTATCGCCGCATTCATTTTGAAACCGAAATTAATGAAGAACCTTTAGCTTACCTCATCACGCTTCGTAAAGTTAAACAAGAAAATCCGTCGGCTTTTCGCAATGAAATAGGGGCGTTGAGGGATAAAAAAATAGCTATTGTCACTTTCGATATTCCTGCCCAGTCGCAAAATATGCAAGGCGATTGGACCAAACGCCTACAAATAGACAAGCGTTTTGGCCCCCAGCGAAGAATGGTTTTTAGGCAGCTGAACTATGCTGATGGAACCCAAAGTGGCAGTACCGATTACGATATGATTTTTGAACACAAAGTGAAAAATATCAAGTAAACAATGGTAGTTGTGAATTAGCCATGATTGCCGAAACACAAACACAAATGAATATAATCTGGCTAATCCATATCACAACTGAAAACAAGATTATACATATATGAAAAATCTGAGCTTATTATTTACGGGGCTGATCTTACTCTTGTCAGCCTGCAAAAAATCTACAGGCGATCCACAAAAAACAGATGAACTGCAAGATCGTAATGGGGCGGTGCAAGAGGTTTTCGGTGGGCAGTTGTTTAATGATGCAGCTAATTTTATCCCCTCTTTTGACGGTAATTATGCACTGATTAGAATCAATTCAGAAAACAAGCAATTTCAATATACCAAAGATGCTGGCGCCACCTGGCAAGAACTTAAATCGGTTAAAGAAGTTTTTGCAGTAAACGATAAAGGGTTTTATGTTTATGACCCCCAAACCGGTGCCAGACAGTTTAGCAAATTGGGCGCTGCCGATGCGGGCTTTTCGTATAACATTACCGAAGGCGAGTTTATTTTAGGAAAGGACGATTATATCTACGATTTTAATCCATTTATCAACACCAATAAAGTCATGCTGATCAATACCCTAAACGGCCAAACTACTGTGGTTAACAACCAAGCTGATACTTTGGGCAAATATTGCGGACAAGACCAGAACGGTGGCATTGCATTTATCAATCACAAAGGTTTAAGTATTCATCAGCCCCGCAATAACGAATGGGTTTTTCATCCTTTTAACATTGTTCGCTTGTACTTTACCAGTAATAATGTCTCTAAGCCTTCTAAATTTCATTTCAACGGCTACAATCAGTTGGTTATTGCCGATCAAATTGGATATCATGTTTATCAAATTGGGCAAAAAAATGCGCTTCGAACTTTCAATTGGCCAAATCCCTATACGCAGAATTACGAAAATCCTAAAAAGATAGAAATCAACCAAAATGGCGATGTATTTGCCACTATTTTAAGGTATGGGGGTAAACCGGTAATGTTTAAAATTACTGACGGAAATATGGCAGCCTATCCAAGGTCTACTTATACGGTTTGTAAAGGGGCTTATACTTACGAAATGCATCCGCTGGCGGCAAAAAAAATCAGTGCAGCAAAAACAGAAAACATCAATGGTTTACTCAAAGAAGCCCGCGACTTTAAAAATGCCTACATTACTGCAACTAAAGTATATGCAATTTATCCCATAGAACCGGCTTACAGTTATTACAACGGCGAAGCATCTCCGGGTGCAGATACCGTACTATGTTACGATCGCAATACAAATACAAACAAGTTTTTATCTGTTAGTGGGCATTTCAACTTTGTGTATCAAGATGGCAATAAGGCTTTTGTGTCAGGAAATAATGTGCTCATGTACACTGCAAATCACGGCGATACATGGGAAAAAATAGTTTCGCCGATAACCAATAATTTGGTTGAAGTGAAAAAAATCGGCAATACCTATTACGGCATGTGCAAAACTGTGGATACTTACACCAGCACTTATGGTACCAGCTATTCAAATTCGTTTAAAATGTTAACAAGTACAGATTTAAAAACTTGGACATTGCTACCCAATGCAGCTTACGATAGTAAAGCTGGGGCCGGTCCGTTAACTTTTACCAAAGATGGTTTCCTCAGCTATATTTCTAGTACTACTGGCGGCCTCATCTTCAAAAATTATTCTACCGATTTTGGTAAAACCTGGCAAAGCACCTCCAATCCGGTAATCGCCTTTAGTGCCGAATTAAACGATGGTAAGTTGGTTAATTTTAACCACAATGGTGGTAGTCAATTGTATTACGATGTGTATGAGCGCAATGGCATAACGGGCGAGTTAAAAGCGAGGATTACCTACAATGCACCAACTGGCCGGAGCTTTACCACTTCTACACCACGTACGCCAGTAGTGGGCGAAAATGGCAGTTTCTATTTTTTTAATAGCGATAAAATATACCAACTCAATTAAACCAGGGCCGAAAATTAAACGGCGTTTTTATAATAGGGCTAATACAGTTCTTTAAACATAAACAATGATGAAAGCTTATATTTTTTTAATCGTGTTTTTATTAGGTGCGAGCCTTGTGCAGGCGCAAAATAAAGCTTGGCAAAATGTATTTGGAGATTTAGATTACATCGATCCAGAATATCTGAAAACACTCGATGCGGCTAGAACATTTAAAAGCAATGAGAGCAAAATAATTGTAAGTGTAGATGGCGGTAAGTATTTTACCAGCTACAGAAGTGGCAAAAAGCACGATAAAGTGGTTTTCATTATTAATGGCGAAAAGCTTTACGCTGCTGCCAAAATCAATTACGAAAAAAATAAAGTTGTTGGCTATGGGAGTGGCTACAAAGTTTCAAACATTGAAGTTATGCCGCAAAGCGATGTCCGTTACCTAGAAAATAATCAATTGTTTTGCAACTTAACTGATATGGATGGCAATGAGCCCTACAAGGTAAAATTTGATGCCACCATTTATCATAAAGACGGCAGTATAATGTATGCCCGCAAGCAAGAAAATCATGGTAATTATGCGATAGTAGATGGCTATGAGGGCAAAGAAAAGCCAATTTTTCATGGGTTTTTAGGCAAAACAAATAGCGGATTTAGAAAAAATGAAATCACAAAAGTTTTAAGTCCTTGGGTTTTTGATGCTACAGTTTCTTCACGAGCCAATGGCGAAATCATTAATCGCACCACAAAAGGCTTATATAAAGGCACTCCACATTTGGGTATTTTTACTACTCAAAATCAAGAGCAATATATCGGCTTTTTCGGGCCTGTTGTTTCCATGCCCCAAGGTTCAGTATTGTTTCGTTCATTGAGCGGAAAATATGAATGGGTACTCGTTATCGGGGGTAATATCGAAAAGATTATACCTGCAAAAGCCGCAGAAATGCCTAATCTATCATGGCTACAACAACAGTTAGCTGTAGCTGCATATACAGGTGATTTGATGTTTAAGAACGGTACACAGTCGGCCAACTTTCCTTATCCAGAGTTGTTAGGGAATTACAGCACCAACCCTGTTAACGGATACGGCGTAAAATATACGACCTCAGCTAGTCCCACACCAGCAAAAGAACTGCTTTTTGAGGTGGGCTTATTTAAAAACGGACAGTTGGAAGGGTTAGGGTATCGACTAAAAGGTAATACTAACTTTTGGGGCAGTAGCCCTACAAGTGCTTTGGTGTTTAACCTTTATGCCCAAGCGGGATTGTTTGCAAATGGTAAACTGGTTGATGGAAGGGAGTTTAGCCCTGGGATGTTTTACGGTAAAAAAGATGTAGATCCTTACAGAAATATTTGGGCCAAATCGCCTATTGATGGATTTAATTATCTGCAAATAGACAATAGCCCGATAGATACACTACAGTTTTACGAGAAAATTCCGCAAAGCGAAGTGCGACATAATCAAAATGCAAAAGTGTTTATAGAAAAACTAAACAGATGGGTAAGCGTTGTAGGCGGTGATAAGGAGCAGCGATTGATTGTTAAAGGCGATGAAAGAAATATGTTGCTAAACAATGCTATGGGTAATGTTTATTATCAAAGCGAATTTAGCCGACCTGTAAAAATTGGCTGTCCGAAAACCAAAACGGTAAAAAAGTACAAAACCGTAAAAGAAGATGTGAATTTAAAAGATAGCCGAGGGCGAACACTGATTACAGATATAGATCGGTCAGGCTATCTAAAGCCAATTAAAATATATACCTCTACCAGTAAGGTTTTTGAAGGTTACGAAACCGTGACCTGTACCATTTGCAATGGACAAGGTTATTATAACAGTAGCACTAAAGAGAAAGTAATGTATCGTTTAGATCTTGCGGCTAACAATACATTTACAAAAGTTAGCAACGCACTTAAAAAGTCATTTGGCGATACAGATGATAACCAAGAAACACTGTTTGGAAGCATAGATCACTTAATGTTTGAAGCGGAAAATTACCTTAATTTATTTAGTAATCAGGAAACTAGAACATACAATCACTTGCAAGAATACAACAAGAGACTGCAATATGAATGGATACAATCGGCAAAAAATGCACGTGAAATTTACACCGCATTTGCCGATTTGTTTTATCTCATTTATCAGAAAAATCCGAACGCATCGTATTACTTTCTTACTACCATTCATCGCAATTCGTATAATGAAAGTTTAAAAATTGTAATTAGCAAGTATCCGGAAACCAAGGGATATTTAAATAAAAAGGCAAAAGAGGTTATTGCAAAAAGTAAAACAAACTAAGTGATGAAATCAATTTTGAAAATAAGTATTACCATACTGGTATCGCTCATTGCTTCGGGAGTTTTTGCCCAATCTCTGCCCGATATCAGTTACCAAGATTATGGCTATATAAAGCAGGTACAAAAAGTAGAACAAATTTATTACAGCTTTGACGGTGAAAGTGTAGAAAAGGTCGAAAAACTAATCCGTGTTTTCAATGCCGATGGAAATCTGGAAAGCTACGAAAACCAAAGTTTTCTTGACGACAGCTGGGCGAAATCAAAAACGGTTTACAAAAAAGGTCGTCTGCATCAGGAAATCTGGCAGCATAGCAATCCCTATCTGAACCGAACTTATACCTACGAATACGACAAAGAAAACCGCATAACCAAAGAAAAAATTCGATTTAAAGACGGTGCTAAAAGTTATATCGATTTTCAATACCAAAACAAACAATTAAACTTAATCAATGCTGAAATTGATGGTGTGAAATCCAGCACAGAAAGGCATTGCAGCCAGAATGGAAATTTATACAAAGAAATCCATCGCCAAAAAGTACCGGGCGAAGCCGATATTATTACCAACTATTTTTATCTCGAAGACCGTGAAATTCTGTCTTTTGTAGAACCGCAAAGTTATTTCTACGCAACGGCTTATTTGAAAGACGAAATGGATGAAATTGGAATGGAAATTAAATTTAAACTCATCGAAGACAGCACGGCTCAAGACAAGTTATTGAAAGGCATTCAGCGTTTTGATGCCGAAGCGCCGAAAGACAATTTGCCCTTTGATTTGCAAGAATATTCTGAACAGACTTTGCAGGCGTATGCCAAAAATCCGGAAGAATTGAAACCTTATCGAATGTTGGTATTTCTCCGGGACGAACATAAAAACATCATTGCCGAAGCAGAAGTGGATATAAAGACCAAAAAAATAGCAGGAATTGGCTTTTTTCAAATCACTTATGCCGATGGAGCGGTCACGGGAAATACGGATTTTCAGCATAAAAAGCTACACATTTTCGAAGCCTTGTTAGAAAAATCTCAACTTCCCTAATTCCCATTGATATGAAAAATATTTTACAAAAATACCTGAGCTTATTACTCCTTTTTATCAGCATTTTTTCTGCGCAGAAAATCTTTGCCAATGCTGCGCAACCGGGCATTTGGAACGCCGGAGGAACGGTTTTTACGATGTTGTATCCAGAAGACAGCCTGAGTTTCAAGAAAGTGCAGATGCAGCAGGAACGCATTTACATTCAGCTTTATAAAGGTTTTGCCGTGGTAAAAGGAAGCTATACTTTTAAAAATACGAGCAACGAAAACCTACAATTTAAAATGGGTTATCCGGTAAACGGTATCTATTCGGGTGGCGAAACGGATCTGAACCAAATTACCCTCGACAGCTTAACTCAATTTAAAATCAAAGCCAAAGAACGTTGGTTAGATTTAATCAAAGAACATCATCCGGAACTCAATCACAACGACCGAAATGTAAATCCGTTCAGCGACAATTGGATGGTTTGGCACATGGCTTTTGCACCGAATGAAATTCAGACAGTAGAGGTTTATTTTATCGTGAATACCAATGATGCGCAGGTACGAAAAGGTTACAATTTAGAAAACCGAAATGCGTTTATCTATCTTTTGGAAAGCGGCAGTGTTTGGCATCAACCCATCGAAAAAGGAAATTTTTATGTGCAGCTGAAAGACGGATTAACACCCGAAAATATACAAGGTTTGTCGGAAGGATTTAGCTTTAAATTCAATGAAAAATACCAACTATTTGCCGGAAATAAAATCAATTTTTCGCCAACTTCTGCCGATAATCTCGTGGCATCTTATTACAAAAAAATAGAAAATTTCGACTTTGCGAAACATACCGCTCAGTCTGATAAATTATTCAACGCCATTGATGAACTCAGCCGAATTCCGTTCAATGAACTTACTTACAACGAAGTAGAATTAGGAAATCCGTATGAAGTAAAAAGCACGATTGGCGGAGCTTTGCCAGGTTTGCTCACGATATTTGTCATCATCGCTCCGTTTCTGATTATCGTTGCTTTGCTTGCCATTTTGATTTGGGCATTTGTGAAATGGCGGAAAATTAAAAAGCAAAAAGGACAATAAAATGGTAGTATTGGCTTTGTTTTTTATACTGATTATTGGGTTGGTATTGCTGCTCATTCCTTTATTGAAAAAGGTTTTAAACGATTATGCGCTTACGCTGGAAAGTCGTTCGGAAAAATTTACAGAAGAAAAACCAAACCCGCTTCAACAATCGATGAACCAATCAGTAGAACAGCGTTGGCAAGAATTGGATAAAATTTTAATCCACTCAGAAAACCCGGCTTCCATCCCGCCGAATTCAGTAGAAATATTACAATCGTTGCAGGTTTATCTGCAATCCATCCTGAAAATTTTCAAATCCAAAGAAAGTTCTGCCTGAATTTTTTTATTAATTTAACAGCATATAATGAAGGGAATGAATTTGATGAGTAAATAATTAAATTCTTCTTTCTCGGAAAAGCATCTATTTATGGCAAAAATCAGTGTAAATGAGGCGGAAATTACAATTATAAAGGTTCAGGAACAAGACTATATCTCACTTACTGATATGGCAAATGCTAAAGAAGGAGAAAGTCGTGCAGCTGATATTATTAAAAATTGGCTAAGAACACGCTATGCGTTAGAGTATTTGAGCACTTGGGAGCAAATCAATAATCCAAATTTTAAAGTGGTGGGTTCTGACCACTTTAAAATGCAGGCAGGGTTACCAAATTTTGTTTTAAGTGCATCTGAGTGGATTGAAAAAACAGATGCAATAGGATTGGTTGTTAAAAGAGGAAAATACGGAGGAACGTATGCTCATAAAGATATTGCTTTTGAATTCGGCTCAGCGATAAGCGTTCCTTTTAAATTGTATTTAATCACCGAGTTTCAACGCTTGAAAGAGGAAGAGCAAAAATACCTTGGATGGACAGCTAAAAGGGAATTATCAAAACTCAATTATCATATTCATACCGATGCTATCAAGCAAAACCTTATTCCAAAAGAGTTGACTGCCAAAGATATTTCCATCATTTATGCAAATGAAGCTGATGTATTGAATATGGCGTTGTTTGGAAAAACAGCCAAACAATGGCGAGAAGATAATAAAGGTTTGAAGGGAAACATCCGAGACTATGCCTCAATTAATGAATTAATTTGTTTGTCGAATATGGAAAGTCTAAATGCTGTTTTGATTAATGAAAAAATTCCTCAAAAGGAAAGATTGATAAAATTGAACCAAATAGCCATTCAACAAATAACCATTTTGCAGAATGTAGCAAGTAGAAATTTATTGAAATAATAGAAACGGATGGAAACCAAGTACATCATTTACCTTGCATTTATCAGTTTAATTTCGGTAACTGCATTTGCCCAAACCCAAAAAACGGTTGACAGCATCCAACAAATCGTAGAACAGCAAAATGCCTATCCGAAGAAAATTTCGGTGTTGCAGGATCATCTGAAAAAGATTTACCAAAAAGATTTTGATGCAACCATTCAACTTTCAAAATGGGGTTTAGAATTGGCAAAAGCCGAAAACGACAAAGTTAATCAGGGTGAATTTTTACGCTATATCGGGCTTTCTTATGGAAAGAAAGGAAAAATCGACAGCGCATCGGTCTTTTATTACCAAGCACTTTCTTTGTTGGAAAAGTCGGGCAACAGCGAAAAATTAGGTTTGTTGTACGATGATATTGCGAGGATGTACCGCAAATTAAAACAACCGAAAAGAGCCTTGGAATTTTACGACAAAGCTTTGAAATTGTATGAAAATGAAAACAATCTTGAAGGAATTGCCCGCATCAACAATGAAAGTGGTGTGGTTTTCAGGGATGATTTTCAGAATTATAAAGAAGCAAATATTCGTTTCGAAAAATCATTACGCATTCAGCAACAGCGGAATGACAGCGTGGGAATTGGCTACGCATTGGAGTTTTTAGGGTACAATCAATTGCTGATTAGAGACTATAAAAAATCAGAAAATTATCTGAAACAGGCGCTCGAAATCCGTAAAAAACTGGACGATGATTTTGCCTTGATGTTGAATTATACGGCTTTGGGTGAATTTTATAAAGAAACCAAACAGCATCAACTTTCCAATGAATATTTTGAACAAAGCAATGTTTTAGCCCGAAAAATTAAATTTACCGACATTCAAAAATACAATTACGAACAGATTACCGGAAATTACGAAGCGCTGGGCAATTATCAAAAAGCTTTTGAGAGTTTGAAATCGTTTAATGTGCTGAACGATAGTTTGTACACGGCTCAAAAACTGAAAGATGTTGAAGAAATTTCCACCAAATACGAAACGGCAGAAAAAGAAAATCAAATCCTGCAACAACAGGCAAAACTTACCAACCGTAATTTCTGGATTTTTGGTTTGGCTGCTTTGGTAGTAATTATTGGGTTAATTGGTTTTCTGTTTTACAAACAACAGGTGCTGAAAAACCTCCGTGAAAAACAGGAAAACGAGATGAAACTGGCACTCCAAAAAATTGAAAATCAAAACAAATTGCAGGAACAGCGTTTATCAATTTCTCGGGATTTGCATGATAATATTGGTGCGCAATTAAGTTTCATAATTTCCGCCATCGACACCATTAAATATTATGTGAAGGACCAAGACGAAAACCTGATCGGCAGATTGAGCAACATCGGTTCCTTTGCCAAGGAAACCATTCAGGAACTGCGGGATACCATTTGGGCGATGAACAAACAAGGCATTTCCATCAAAGATTTAGAAAGCCGCATTGCCAATTTCATCGAAAAAGCCAAACAGTCGCAAAGCGCTACCGAGATTGAATTACAAATTGCCGATGATGTGTCGGAAGATGAAGTTTTTACGGGCATTCAGGGATTGAATATTTTCAGAATAATTCAGGAAGCTACAAACAATGCTTTTAAATATGCGGAAGCAAACCAGATCGAAATTCTTATTTCCAAAGAAAATTCAGCCCTTAAATTTCAGGTAAAAGACGACGGGAAAGGCTTTCAGGAAAGCGAAATCGAACCCGGAAATGGATTATTGAATATGCGAAAAAGAACTTTGGAATTAAACAGCGAATTGGAACTGCAATCGGAAATTGGGAAAGGAACAGAAGTAAATTTCATCGTTAATCGCTAAACAATTTGTATCTAAAATTACCCCTATTTTAGAGCCGAAAAAGAAAAGAAATCATTTGGAGTTTGAAAGAAACTGAGAAACAAATTTGAAAAAAATAGAAAATATTGGAGCATCGTTTTACCAGAAAACTAAAGAAGAACAAACACGTATTCAGGTTTTAGTCGGCTTAATTACTTTGACAATTCTATTGTTGATTATTGTTTTGTCTTGGTGGACTAAAATGTATCTGCTGATTTTTATTGCGCTGCCTGTCATCATCTCGCTGGTTGCACCCTTTTTTGATGCACCTTCGCTCAAAGAAAGCGGGAGGGTTGTTTATCTTTCCTCTCTTTTGTTGGCAGAAAAACCCAAAAACGGAATAATGAAAATACACGGAGGTACGCTTTTCGACTATGTTTTTGTCATTGATAGAAAAATGAATGGCAGGCAAAGAACAAATTTTATTCTTTCTAAGTTTTTAAAGGGACTTTTAAAATTAATTGAGGAGATGAAAAACTCCGGTGAGGAAGAATTAACCATTAGCGGAACGAGCTATATTATCAACGAACGCACAGCGAAACTCATTGGTTTTAAAATAATTGAAACGGATAAACTTCAAAAAATGATCTTGATGATTAACTATTTCAACCTGCTTGTCAGTCAGTCTTTTGCAAGAGGAAAACTATCCTTTCCAAGACTTTCGAACATCAAAACATTTGAAATGAAAATTTCTGAATTAATTGAAAAAGAAACCGTTATTGAAAAGTTAAGAGAAAGGATATCGCTCAACACAAACCGATAGCAAGTTTAGAATAACAAGGAATGAAAATAAAAATAGCCATCATCGAAGACAATAATTTTCTCATCAAAAGCGTAAAAGATAAATTGTCGCTTTTTGAAGATATACAACTTTCCTTCACGGCAAATGACGGCGTGCAATGTATGGAAAAATTGCAGACCGATAAACGCACCGACCTCATTCTGATGGACATCGAAATGCCTAAGCAAAACGGCATTGAAACTACAAAATTGGTCAAACAAAAATATCCGCAGATTAAAATCATTATGCTTACCGTTTTTGACGATGATGAAAATATTTTCAATGCCATACAAGCCGGAGCGGATGGTTATTTGCTGAAAGAAACACCGCCAAAAGAGCTGCACGATGCCATTGTACAAACTTTGGAAGGTGGTGCCGTGATGACACCGTCCATTGCGATGAAAACCTTGAAATTGTTGCGCAATCCATTAGCAATGCAAGAAGAAACATACGAAGAAATTACGTTAACCAATCGTGAAACTGAAGTTTTGGAGCAACTTTCCAAAGGATTGCCTTACACCGCCATTGCGGAGAATTTATTTATCTCACCTTCCACCGTTCGGCGTCACATCGAAAATATGTACCAAAAATTGCAGGTGCACTCTAAAATTGAAGCGGTAGCATTGGCCAAAAAGCGGAACCTTATTTGAAACCCCGCTCACTATGTGATAAACAGTCTACAGTTTTGATACTTTCGAGGCGCTGTTATACTAATTCTTCAACCTATAATGCCATTCGTTTTACGAGTTTTTTGGGTTTGATATTGTCGTGATTTTCAGCCCTGCTCAAACTCATCAATTTACCGTTTCACCGCCATTTGCCAACCATTCTTTCATGCCGCCCGAGAAGTTTTTTACCTCATCAAAACCGTTTCTCCTTAAAATAGAATAAGCTATAGCTGCACGATCGCCACTTTGGCAATGAATAACCACTTGTTTATCCTTGCTGATTTTGTCCAGGTTATCTTGTAAAGTACCTAAAAAAACGTGCTCGGCACCTTCAATGTGGCCTGCTTCATATTCTGTTTTTCCACGTACATCCACAATTTGCACATCATCCTTGCCCAAAAATGTTTTAAAAGTTGCTAGGTCAATTACATCTGCAGTTTGTAGCTCAATGTCTAAACCATCAACATTGTTGATAAAACCATAAATATTATCTAAGCCAATACGCATTAATTTTCTGGTAATTTCTTCCATTTCGCTGGCATCGGCCACCAAAATAAACTGCTCTTGGTAGTTTAAAATCCATCCTGCCCAAGTAGCTAAACTATTGTTGTGTTGTATGTTGATGCTACCTGGAATAAAACCTTTGGCAAAATCAACTTTGTTGCGGGTATCAATTACTTTTAGGCCATCTGTGTAAGCTTTTTTAAAAGCATCGGTTGATAATTGGCTGTGTTTTGGCACTTCAACTAGCAATGGCCTTTCTACCTTGTTAAGGTGTTTCATCATGGCAAAGTATTTGGGTGGCTCGGGTTGGCCTTCCAATAGATAATCCATAAAACCAGGCTCATCATTTTGGTATTGGAAAGCCCAGTTCCTAATTTTTTCGTAACCTACGGTTGAGCTTGGCACCGCTCCCAAAGCCTTACCGCAAGCAGAGCCCGCACCGTGGCCCGGCCAAACTTGAATGAAAGGAGCCAATGTGGCAAAATGTTGTATGGATTGGTACATCTGTTTGGCCCCTTTTTCTTGCGTGCCTGCCAATCCCGCTGCTTTTTCCAGCAAATCTGGTCGGCCTATATCACCTACAAAAACAAAATCGCCAGTAAAAATCATTACAGGTTCGCTAGTAGCCGGATGGTCGGTAAGTAAAAAGCTGATGCTTTCTGGTGTATGTCCCGGGGTATGTAAAACCTCTAAAGTTAAGTTTCCTACATTAATCACATCGCCATGTTTTAGGCCAACATGCTCAAATTCGTATTGCCAATCTGTTCCACCCTCATCAGATAAGTAGAGTTGAGCGCCGGTAAGGGCAGCTAGTTCTCTAGAGCCTGCCAAAAAATCGGCATGGATGTGCGTTTCGGCGATGTGCGTGATTTTTAGATTGTTTTGGGCAGCTATATTGAGGTAAATATCCACATCCCGTTGGGCGTCAATTACCATAGCTTCGCCTTTGGCTTGGCAACCAATGATGTAGCTCGCCTGGGCTAAGCTTTTATCGTATACGTGTTGAAAAAACATAAGTTTTATGATTTAAATGTTGATACAAATTTGCGGCTAATAATTTTGTAGTACAGTTACTTTGGTTACATAAGTTAAAGTATTTTAGCGTGAGTTCGATAGATAAAATACGTGTAAGGATCATAATCCAATTTTAGGATTAAAACATTAGTCTTTGCAACTGCTGGTTCTGTCGCCACCGCGGGTTCTACTTTTTCCAGTAGCTGAAAAAGTAGACAAAAAAGCCACGGCTGCGTCCTGTTCTATTAAAGTCAGAATGTAGGCTTATTATTGCTACCCGAACAGGCCAAGGCCGATTTTAGGTAAACGAAGATGTTTTGCTAAGGCTAGAGTTGGCCTGTTACGCAAGTTGGCAAAAATCACGTTACTTCAAAATAGTTTCCTTAATCAAAATATAGATACCATATTTTAGCGTGAGTTGGATAAAAAAATAAATTTAAGGGTTAAGACATTAGCCTTTGCAACTATTGTTGGTTCTGTCGCTACCGCGGGTTCTACTTTTTCCTGTAGCTGAAAAAGTAGACAAAAAAGCCACGGCTGCGCCCTGTTCTATTAAAGCAATTGGGTAGGCTTATTGGTGCTGCCCGAACAGGCCAAGGCCGATTTCAGGTAAACGGAGATATTTGCTAAGGCTGGAGTTGGTGCATTAACCAAGTTCGATAAATGCGCTATTTTAACACTATTTCTTTCATCAAAATATAAACACCCATAACCAGTACAAACCAACCAAAAGCAGGTTTTAATTTTTTGCCTTCTATTTTGGTTGATAGATAGCTGCCGATAAAGATACCCACAATTGCAAGCGTAGTAATGCTGAGCAAAAAAAGCCACTGAATTCGTTGCTGGCCCAATGAAAAACCAAAACCCGCAAGCGAATTTACAGCAATGATCATTAGTGAGGTGCCAATGGCGGTTTTAATGGGCAGTTTCAATAGATTAACCAAAGCAGGGATAATTAAAAATCCACCGCCAGCGCCAATTAAACCCGTTACCACGCCCACAGCAGCACCCTGTAACATTACCCATAAAGTTGTGTTTTTTGTTTGTGTTTCCTCATTTTCTTTGTCGCTTTTAATCATGCTGTAGGCCGCAAAAACCATCAGCACTGCAAAAATAACCATCAACAAAATGGATCTGGTTAATAAAAAGTTATCCAAGTAAATTACCTTTTCGGGTATGGCTGGCAGCAAGAACTGTCTTGTTAAAAATACGGTAGCTATAGATGGAAGCCCGAAATAAATGGCGGTTTTTAAATCTATTAATCCTTTTTTGAAATAGGAGAATGAGCCAACAAGGCTAGTAGAACCTACAACAAATAACGAATAGGTGGTGGCTAAAACGGTATCAAGAGCAAAGAGGTAAACCAAAACGGGCACGGTTAAAATGCTGCCGCCGCCGCCAATTAAACCAAGTGATATGCCTATCAAAATTGAAGCGAAGTATCCTGTTGTTTCCATGTTTTACGTTGATGGTTCAAAGCTATTACAAATGGAAAAACAATACCGCTACTTTAGTTACACAAGGGTGATTTTATTTCTGCCCAACTTTACCGTGCCCTGGTCTTCTAGTTGTTTGAGCAGGCGAGACACCACTACACGAGCGGTACCTAATTCGTTGGCCAGTTGTTCGTGTGTAATGGCAATGATCCTGTTGTCGGTAAGTTCTGCTTTTTTATGCAGTAGGTTAAGCAAACGCTCATCAACCTTTTTAAAAGCAATGGCATTTACAATTTCTAACAATTCTTCAAAACGTTTGTGGTACAAGCGAAAAATATAATCCAACCACTGCGGATATTCTTTAATAAACAGCGAAACTTTATCTGTGGGCAAAAACAAGATTTCGGCATCTTCTTCTACTTCGGCTTTTACCTTGCTGGTTTCGTTGTGCATACCACCCAAAAAAGACATGATACAACTCTCGCCAGCTTTAATGTAGTACAATAAAATCTCACGTCCGTCTTCTTCGGTACGGATCACCTTCATGCTGCCCTTGGTTACAATAGGGATGGCCCTGATGTGTGCATTTTCGTTCAAAATCACACTGCCGGCTGCATAATGCTTCATGATACTGTTTTCGTACAGTTTTTTGATTAATTCTGGCGATGATTTGAGTTCTTCTACCTGGTCGAGATTTTGCATAGCGTAAAGTTAGGGAATTATGTTTACTTGAAATGTAAAGGTTGAATGGTAAAGTTAAAGGGGCTGGATAGCAATTTTTTTGGATAAATTTGACTTGACCTGAAGAAGAAGCGATATTTTTTTTACCTTCGTTGCCCCGCAAATTTTTATTGTTTTAGCTGCTTCTTATGAACCGATTTTTATATGGTATCGACTTTGGTACTACCAATTCTGCTTTGGCTATTTACGACGAAAATTCGAAAGAAATTCATAGCACCATCATCATTCCCTCGTTAATTTATTTCTATCACCAGCTAAATACTGGCGAAGAAAAAAATTACGTAGTTGGCGAAGAAGCTATCAACGCTTACCTTAACGATGGCATGAGAGGTCGTTTCATTAAGTCAGTTAAACAAGTTCTTTCTCGAAGCAGCTTTACGGAAACTCGTATTCACAACAGGAAGTATAATGCTTCAGATTTGGTAGCTATTATTTTAAAGGAATTAAAAAGCAGAGCCGATGCAATTGTTGGTCAGAATATACAAAAAGCCATTATTGGAAGGCCTGTGTTTTTTGATGACGACAATGTACAAAAAGACACCTTGGCACAAAATAGACTAAACAAAGCTGCTGCGCTTGCAGGGTTTACCGATGTCCGTTTTCAGTTTGAACCTATCGGGGCAGCTTTTGCCTATGAGAAAACCCTTGCAAAAAAGGAGCACGTTTTAGTTGGAGATTTAGGCGGCGGTACCACAGATTTTACTTATTTGGTTTTAGATCCTGCAAAAGTTGGAAGTAAAGACCGTAAAAATGACATGATGGCTACTGGCGGTATTTACGTAGGGGGTGATAGTTTCGATTCGGCCTTTATGTGGGAAAGAGGAACACCTTATTTTGGTAAAAACACCACTTACGAAGCTACACCAGGCAAAGTACTTACGGTGCCAAAATCATTGTTCGCAAATATTTGCTCGTGGGAACAAATGAACTTTTTTAACGGTCAACGTATTAGAAAAGACATTGATGATTACTATTATTTTTCTGGCAAAGACAAGAAGTTTAAAAACTTGATAACACTAATTGAGAACAACTTGGGTTATTCGGTATTTCAAGCTATTGAGCATGCAAAAATTACGTTATCTAGCGAGCAACAAGCACGGTTTGCCTATCATCAAATGGAAATAGAGATTGAAGAACAGGTTTCTTTAGGGGAGTACGAACAAATTATACAAAAAGATGTAGCTAGGATTGCGACTTATTTGGAAGAATTTATGCAACAGAACCAAATTGATGTACATAAGATAGATAGTTTGTTTTTAACTGGTGGTACTTCTATGGTGGTCAGTATTCAAAATTTATTTAAAAGCAAATTCCCACATCTTAAGTTAAACTCGGGAGATAACTTTAAAAGTGTTGCCGTTGGCTTAGCTCATAGCGGCTATTTATTTAAGGAATAAGCTCGATATACTTCGTCTTTTTTTGGGTAGTACACTGAAAAAAACTTAGGGGATAGATTAAAGGCCAGGTTTGTTTTGCAAGCCAAAATAGCCAATGCCAATGATTTTATTTTAAGATTATGTATTTTGTGCTTTATCACGTATTTAGCATGAAAACACGTAGCAACGATATTTTAAGAAAGAAAATCTACATTGTTATTTTCAGAGCAGACACCCCAGCGGGTAAACTGTTTGATTTAGCGCTGCTTATCACCATTCTGCTGAGCATTCTTTCGGTATTTCTAGAAAGCGTAGCCGAATTTAGAAACCGGCACGCTGGGCTTATACAAACAGCAGAGTGGATTTTTACCAGCTTATTTACCCTTGAGTATATTTTAAGAGTTTATAGTACACATAAACCTTGGCGATATATTTTTTCGTTTTACGGATTAATTGATCTTATTGCCTTTTTACCGAGCTATCTCAGTTTGTTTTTTAGTGGAGCACAATATTTGGTTGTAGTAAGGGCATTTAGGCTGTTAAGGGTTTTTAGGATACTTAAATTAACCCGTTTTATGTACGAAGGCAGGGTGTTGAAAAGCGCATTAAAGGCAAGTTTGTACAAAATTGTGGTTTTTCTATCTAGCGTTGTTACCTTGGTCACCATAATCGGCACACTGATGTACATCATCGAAGGCGATGCCAGCGGTTTTACCAGTATACCGGTTTCTATTTATTGGGCTATTGTAACCATAACCACGGTTGGCTACGGAGATATTTCTCCTCAAAGTCCGTTGGGGCAATTTTTGGCAAGCATTTTAATGATTATTGGTTACGGCATTATTGCAGTACCTACCGGAATTGTTTCGGTAGAAATGGCTAGAGCTACAGAAGAGGCCAAACGAAAGTGCAACTACTGTTATGCGCCAATCCATAGCGATAAAGATAACTTTTGTGCTAAATGCGGCAAGGCCATCTAACCCAACTCTGCCAATACTCAAATTTTGGCAAAACATTTTCTAGCAAAAAGTTATTAGTTGTTGAGAGGTATTAATCGCCTAAGTAACTTAAAAACTATAAATATGGATAATCAAGGTAAATTATCGTTTCTTAACGATAAGGCAGATGAACAAATAGAAAACGAAACGGCTAAAGCTGATAAAAAACAAGAAGTTAATCCCAAGGTGGATATCAAATCTCAAGAAAATATACTTAACGGTTTAAGCGATAAAGAGCGTGCTCAAGCTGCAGAAAATGACCTCCAAAATTTAACGACTACCAATCCAGACGCTTCTGCAAGTGGAGTTTTAAATAGTGGTTTAACAGAGCAGGAGCGAAATGAATCTGCTGAAGCTGATGGTAAAATTAATACCAATACTAAAGGTGGCCTTAGTGATGCCGAACGTAGAGATGCTGCCGAAGAAAGTTGGTAGCATATAAGACTTACGAAGTTACCAAACGGCTAAGCTGTTGATTTCAACAATTGAAAATGAATTATTAAGCTAAACTTCGTAAGTCTTTCTAGAAAAATTACCCCAACAACACCTTGTCTGGCGTAATGGGTAAATCTCTCAACCTTTTACCAGTAGCATTGTAAATGGCGTTGGCAATAGCTGCCGCCGTACCAATAATGCCCACTTCGCCTAAGCCCTTAGAGCCCTGCGGATTGATATTAGGATCTGGTTTGTTCACAAAAGCCACTTCAATAATCGGCGCATCTGCATTTACCGGGAAATGATACCCCGCAAAATCGTTACCCACCAAGGTGCCTAAACGTTCATCCGTTTGTTGTTCTTCCATTAAAGCCATACCAATGCCGCCCACCGCTGCACCCGACATTTGGTTTGCTGCCGCTTTTTCGCTGATGATTTTGCCGCCATCGGCCACTGTTACCATTCTTTCTAGTTTTACCTTGCCGGTTTTTCGGTTTACCCTAAGCTTGCAGAAATGCGCCGCCGAAGAGCAAAAGGCATATTTTTGCCGTTCTGCTCCCGGGCCAGAGCTGGCTTCCACTTCCAATACATCTAAATTGTTTTTTTTCCAAAGGGCAGCATAGCTGATGAACTGCTCATTTGGTGTTTTCAATGAAATGCCGCTATCCGATAGCAAAATATCAGCAGGTGCAGCGTTTTGATACGCCTCATTTTGCCCCGCAGCATAACCTGCCAACTTCAATTTTAGCGCACTCACGGCGGCCACTACGGCTCCACCAATAGAAGACAAACCATTACTGCCACCCTGACTAGGCGCAGGCGGCAGGTTAGAGTTGCCCAATTCAATATTAATTTTGCTTTTAGAAATTCCCGTCTGTTCGTGGGCGATGTTCTGCATCGAAACTCCGGTTCCGGTTCCAATATCGGTCATTGCCGTTTGTACGATAATAGCTCCGTCTTTCTGCATTTGTATACCTGCGCTGGCATTGCCTCTGCCGGCATTCCAAGCACCTACGGCCATGCCATAACCAATGCTCCAATCGCCATCAATAGTTTGCGAGTGCGCTGGTTTCCTATCTTTCCATCCTATCATTTGGGCACCTTTTTCAATGCACTCGTTAATGTAATTGGTAGACCACGGCATTCCGTTATCTGGATGTTTGTCTAAGGCCAAGTTCTTCATTCGCAGCGCTACAGGATCCATGTTAAGCTTGTAGCTCAATTCGTCAATGGCACTTTCTATGGCAAAATCTCCGGTACAGTCGCCAGGGCCACGCATCCAAGTAGGGGTAGATAAATTTAAGGGAACGGTAGCCGCTTCCGTCTTTAAATTATCGAAATGATAAATTAATCTGGTTACACGAGTAATGCCCTCGTTAAAATTTTCGTAAACCGAAGTGCCATTTTTAGCTTGATGGTGGATGCCTACAAACTTACCATCGCTGTTGGCGCCCAATTTAATTTTTTGCCAGGCCGCAGGGCGATAGCCCACCGAATAAAACATCTGTGGTCTAGTTAACATCAGTTTTACTGGGCGTTTAACCTGTTTTGCCGCCATAATGCAAGCCAAGGCATGGGGCCAAACCCTTAAACCAGAACCAAAACCACCACCTACAAACTCACTAATTACTTCAATGTTGTCTGTAGGGATGTTAAATAACTTGGCAAAAGTGCGCTGTACGCTATTTACGCCTTGGTTCTTGTCGAAAAGTTTCAGTTTGTCATCAGCTTTCCACTCGGCAATGGTGGCATGCATTTCCATGGGGTTGTGCACCTCGGCTTTAATGTTGTATTCGGCCTCTACCGTTTGCGTGGCTTTATTTAAAGTTTCAATATCACCGCGTTCTTTGCCTGCGGGTGTAAGAGGTACTTTTTTAAGCGCCGCATCAAAATCTACGTGGGCATCGGTTTTTTCGTATTCTGCAGTAATTAGAGAAGCGGCATAAGTAGCATCTTCTAAAGTTTCTGCAATGACCATGGCTATAGGCTGCCCTTTGAAAAAGATTTTATCGGTATGAAAAATAGCTAGCCCCAGTCTGGCTTCTTTAATCTTGGCTTCATCTGCCAAACCAGGCACTAAAGGTTTGTTCAAATGTGTTACGATATCCAAAATGCCACTTACTTGCTTAGCGTTGTCGACATTAATATTTTTAATTGTGCCAGCCGCTATGGTACTGCCTACTAAAACTGCATGGCAAAGTCCATCAACTTTATATTCTGCAGCGTATTTGCCAGCGCCAGTTACTTTGGCTACGCCTTCTACACGTCTGTCGTTAGGTGCCATTAAATCAAAAGTTTCGTCAAAAAATCCCATATTTTTTGTTTATATTTTTTTCGCTTCTCGAGTATCGAACAACGATTAAAGATCCAAGCATTGTTTTAATGCGGTTTCAATAGCTCCTTTTAGCATCGGGATTTTGAAACCATTATGTGAGAGCGGCTTTAGGTCTTTAATAGCGATATTGGCTGCTGCTTCAAAATTTGCGATGTTGGCCGTTTTGCCTTTCAGGTATTTTTCGGCCGCTAGCCAACGCCAAGGTTTATGCGCCACCCCACCCGAAGCCAATCTTGCTTCCACAATTTTATCGCCATTTAAATGCAAGGCCGCAGCTACAGAGACCAATGCAAAAGCGTAGCTATCGCGATCGCGTAGCTTTACATAAGCGTTGTTTTTAGCGAATGGATTAGCTGCAATTTCAATGGCTCTGATCAGTGCATTCGCCGGCAAGTTGTTATCTTTTTGTGGGGTATTTCCCGGTAAGCGATGGAAATCTTGAAATGCTATTGTTTGCGTTTTTCCGTCTTTATCGTTAACGACTACGCTTGCGTCTAGTGCTGCTAAGGCCACACATAAATCTGATGGATGTACCGCCACACATTGTTCGCTGTAACCAGCAACGGCACTCATTCTGTTTTCGCCATTTATAGCACTACAGCCAGAGCCGGGTTGACGCTTGTTGCAAGGTGTGGTTACATCATAGAAATAGGGGCAACGGGTACGCTGCAATAAGTTGCCAGCAGCACTGGCCATGTTGCGTATTTGTGGCGAGGCACCAGCTAAAATAGCCTTAGCTACCAAAGGGAATTTAGCTAAAATAATAGGATCATTCGCTGTAGCACTATTGCGCATCATGGCGCCGATGCTAATGCCTTTTGTCGTATTTTCAACTTTATTGGGCAAAGCCGATGAAATATCTACCAAGCTTTCTGGATTGGCAATATGCTTTTTCATCAGATCGACCAAGTTGGTTCCGCCAGCAATAAACTGCGTGCTGTGGTTTTTCTTTGCTAATGCCTGGTTAGCCGCCGAAGATTTTGAAAATAGAAATGGTCTCATTGTGCAGCTACTTTTTGGATAGATTCTACAATTCCGTTATAAGCACCACACCTGCAAAGGTTGCCACTCATAAACTCTTTAATTTCGGCTATCGATTTGGTATGGCCTTCTTTTACGCAAGCCACAGCCGACATGATTTGCCCTGGTGTACAGTAGCCACATTGAAATCCATCACAGGCAATAAACGCTTCTTGCATGGGATGCAGCTGATCTCCATTAGCCAAACCTTCTATCGTAGTCACTTCCTTGCCCGGTAAAGTAGCCGCCAAGGTAAGGCAGCTTAATACTCGCTTGCCATCAACATGAACGGTGCAAGCACCACATTGTCCGTGGTCGCAACCTTTTTTTGCGCCGGTTAGGTTCAAGTCTTCACGTAATAAATCTAAAAGGGTAGTTCGTGTATCCGCCTTGATGGCGTAATCTTTTTTGTTGATGGAAATTGTTAAAGGAATTTGCTCCTTGGCTGGAACAATAAAGTTTTTAACCTCTTCGTAAAAGGCTTTCACTCCTTTGGGGATAAAAGCCAAGGCACCAAGTGCCGACGAGGTTTTAAGGAAAAACCTACGCGAAAAATTGTATTCCTGCTTCATAAATGACGGTTATCGTTTAAGGCAACGGATTAATTAATGAATTGTTTTGTTTGTTGAGGATTGGCCTTTGAGCCATCCGTAAATAAAAGTAAGTAAAAAATACGGATTAGAAACGGCCTTTTTGTGTAACGGTTTAGTTGTTGGAAAACAGACTGTACGACAAGTTAAAGGCTACAGCAGAAGAAGCCGAGCATTGTGATGGACGTTTACAATATATAACCCCAAGTTTTTGGTAAGTTAGATTTGATCTATGCGTTTAATAATTTCGATACAAGCTCTGCCGTTGTGATAAGGGCATTTCCAAAATCCAGCTTTGTCTTCGTTTTTCATTATAGAATGATCTTCGTATACTCCCCAAAACCATTCGCCATTTTCATTGTCTTTTAAATAGGTTTTAATGAAGTTCCAAGCTTTAAATGTGGCGTTTAAATAATTTTCGTTGCCCGATATTTGCCAAGCGTTAAAGAAGCCCACCATAGCCTCTGCTTGCGGCCACCAATGAAATTCGTTAATGTATTGTTGGTTAGTTGGGTTAAATTCGTATGTTAAGCCACCACTTTTGTGCAAACCTCGCGAAGCTGCATCGGCCATTTTTAAAGCTAATATTTTAAAGTCTTGGATTTCTTCTTTGTTATTAATGATTTCTGCCGCTTCTAGCAAAAGCCAAGCAGCCTCTATATCGTGTCCAAAAGAAACCAGGGTAGATTTTACTTCCCAATCTATGTCAAAAAACAATTGTAAATGTCCAGTTTTTGGATGGATGATGTTGGTCTTAAAGTTAGTTAAGAGCTTTTGTATAGCCGTTTTTAAACCTTCGTCATTCCATACGCTATATAGATTAGCGTAAGCTTCGATGATGTGCAGGTGCGTATTCATCGATTTTTGATCATTTTGATCTTTTTCACTTAAACGTAAATCGGCGATAGGTTGCCAATCTCTTGTGTGAGCCTCTATGTAACCCGAGTGAGCTTTGTCGTAGCTATGTTTCTCTAATAGATCGTAAGTTTTTTTTGCGGCTGCGAGAGCCAATTGATTTGAGGTTGCTTTATAATACTCTGCTAAAGCATAAATAACGAAGGCTTGCCCATAAACTTGCTTTTTTTGATCTAATGCTTGTCCTTGGGGTGTGAGCGACCAAAAAAAACCACCCTCTTTTTGGTCGGCAAAAAAATCAAGTAAGTAATGGTAAGCCCTGTGGGCAATTTCTAATTCTTCATTATTGTTTCTTAATAGGTATGCCGACGAAAAAGTATATAGTATTCTGGCATTTAGCACCAAGCCTTTTGGAGAATTTGTAGCCTGATTTGAGTTGTTAATTTGGCCATAAAAACCGCCAAGCTGCTGGTCTAAAGTATGTGTAGACCACCAACTGAGCAAATTTTGTAATTCTGTTTCTAACGCTTGTTTAAAATTTGTAAGTGATTGCATTTAAGGGTGTGCTGCTTGTCCATTCAAATGTAAGGTGTTATCAGGTTTTGCAGGCATGCTTTTATTGGCCTCAATAATCTCGATAATGGTTTGTACGGTACAGGCCGATCTTAATCCATCTTCTGGATTGTGGGTTACGTAATCTAATAATTGTTCAATTGTACTTGTAGCGACATGTATGCGGGTGTCTGATGAAGCATAGTAAATATAAACTTTTCCATCTTCATCTGTAATCCATCCGTTGCAAAACACTACGTTAGAAACGTCGCCAATTCGCTCATCTTCCTCTGGGGCAATAAAATATCCGGCAGGTTTATGAATTACCTTGGTAACATCCTTCAGGTCTGTCATAAACATATAGAGTACATAGCGTAATCCGGCTGCGGTATTTCTTACCCCATGAGCCAAGTGCAGCCATCCTTTTTCGGTTTTGATTGGGGCAGGTCCTTGTCCGTTTTTGGCTTCGTAAACCGTATGGTAAACTTTTTTATCGATAACAATTTCTTCGTCGACCGTTGCGTTTTCGATAGATTTAGATAAGCCAAAACCAATGCCTCCGCCTTTACCTGCTTCTATAAAACTATCTTGCGGTCGCGTATAAAAGGCGTAGCAACCAGCCACAAATTCTGGATGTAAAACCACATTACGTTGCTGTGGCGAATTTGTTTTAAGGTCGGCCAAGCGTTCCCAGTTCTTTAAATCTTTGGTACGGGCAATGCCGCATTGAGCAATAGCTGCAGATTGGTCGCCTTCACTGGCTTTCGGATCTCTTCTTTCGGTGCAGAATAAGCCATAAATCCAACCATCCTCATGTGCTACCAATCTGATATCGTAAACGTTGGTGTCTGGATTTTCTGTTTCGGGCATTTCAATGGGGTAGTCCCAAAACTTGAAATTGTCTATCCCATTGGGGCTTTCGGCAATGGCAAAAAAAGACTTTCGGTCTATACCTTCTACTCTTGCCATCAAAATATATTTTCCATTCCACTTTATTGCACCTGGGTTTAACACCGCATTGATGCCAAAGCGTTCTATCAAAAATGGATTGGTAAGCTCGTTAAGATCGTATTTCCAATTAAACGGAATATGTTTAGCCGTAAGCACGGGGTTTTGATAGCGTTGATAAACGCCATTATTAAAATTAATTGGTGTATTTTGTTTTTCTAACAATTGAGTTTGCGCTGAAGCCATTTGCAAGATGCGCTCTTTGAAATTCGTGTTCATAATCTTAATCTTCTAATCTATTCCACCAGGTTCTTTTTAAAATGGTAACGATAACTACTAAAATGGCTATGGTTACTAGTAATGGCACATACATGCCTGTAATTAAATACATTGGAAATATGGTTAGGCACAATTGAGCAACAATGCCAATGGCTACGTTAAACATATCGAGTTTAAAATTTTTGTTTTGCTGAAAAGAGGGATTTTCTGCCGCTACTAATTGATGTATGGGCTGCCAAAAGCCCCATGGTTTTACAGTGCCATAAAAAGATTTTAGCACATTAATGTCGGTAGCAGGGGCGGTGTAAGTGCCAATTAAACAGCCGGCTAGAGATAAGAGGAAGAGCGCCGGCCACCAAAATAGAGGTAGTCCGGTAGTTACGTAAGGCATCAATAATGCTGCGCCAACGCCAACAAACATGCCCCAAAAGAAGCCATTTGCATTAAAACGCCACCAATACCATTTTAAGCAGTTAGCGGCAACATAACCGCCATACAGGCCTCCTACAATCCATTGCAAAATGTTGTTTACATCTTTGGTTAAAAAACCAAAACCTATTCCTGCGGCCACTACTACAACCCCCACAATGTAATTCATGTAAATGATTTTTTTTGTTGCTGCCGCTGGATTAATGTACTTGAGGTAAATATCGTTTACAATGTAGGCTTGTGCTGCGTTTAAGGTGCCACTAAACGTACCCATAAAGGCGCCAAGTAATCCGGTTAGTACCAGGCCTAAAACTCCCACTGGTAAAAAGTTGTTAATGGTTGCGGGTAAAATTCTTTCAAAATCGGTAACCCCATCTGGCCCTTTTAAGTACAATTGATTATAGTAAAGTAGTGCCAAAACCGTTAAGCCCGTTACCATAGAATAGCGGATTGGCAGTAACACAATACTCACAAAACCTGTCATTTTGCTGGCTTCTTTTGGGCTACGAGTACTTAAAATTTTCTGCATGTCGTAATTTGGTGCTGGGCCTGCTAGAGAAGCAAAAACGCCTTTTAATAACATCATCATGAAGAAAGCACCAAACAAGCTGAAACCATCTTCTTCTATTTTTTTATTGGCATCTGCGGCAATGGCGCTCCAGTCCATGTCTAATTTCCAGCTAAAGAAAGGGGTATTCCATCCGGTAGGTACATTAAGTGTTTGGGTTTGTAAATGTATTATCGCAATTACACCGATAGCTATGCAAGCTAAAGTCATGATAGCATATTTAATGGCATCGCCCAAAACTATACTGTGCATGCCGCCTAGTATAGAATAAAACATGGCAAAAAGCGTAAATACAATGCCGTAAAAATGCGGTACATATTTAGCAGGTACAGTAAAAGGTATATAGTGCTGTACGTATTCCCAAGGAATAAAAATTTCAATGAATTTACCCAAGCCAACAAAACCATAAGCTAAGAAGCCTAGGCAGCTAATCAATGCAAATGCAATTACGATAGCATGAGAGCCTGTTACGCCTTTTCCAGTTATTCCAAATCTTGTTTTTAACCATTCGGCACCAGTAGTGGCATTAGATCTTCTTAGCCATTTGGATAGAAACATCATCATAAAAACTTGGTTAAAAACCGGCCATAACCAAGGTATCCAAATGCTTTTAAAGCCGTATACGAAGCAAAGAGAAACCATCCACATGGTGCCGCTTATGTCGAACATATCGCTAGCATCACTTAGTCCGAGCATATACCAAGGCAGTTTTTTGCCACCCATGAGGTAACTTTCTTTGTCTTGCTTGGCCTTGTTTTTCATATAAAAGCCAATCATTACCATGGTTATAAGGTAAACGACGAGAATGGCAATGTCTATTAATTGTAGGTTCATTTTTTGGTTTGGTATATTTTTTTGGTTCTTAATGTCTTTTCAAATAGCACTTCTTTGTTTTGGTAGAATTTCTTAAAATCTTTAGCCGACACCTGCCCTTTATAGGGCGCATAGTAGTGCATTTTTTTGGTTGCTGGCATGTAGCCTGCATTGCGCCACACCAACACATAAGAAAGTGGATAGTCTTTAATGGCAGGCCATAATGTCTCTGTCCACCAACTTGGGTCTGGAATGTTTTCGAAACCTGTTTCGGCAAAAGCTGCTAATTTTTTCTTCTCCTTGGCTAGCTTGGTTACTATTTCTGATTGTTTTTTAATTGCATCTATAAAATCTTGTTTTTTATTGAGGTCGAATTGATAGGTGTCGAAACTCAGCACATCTACATAATCATCGCCGGGGTAGCTCCTTAAAAAATCAGCTTCTGTCTTAAAATCGTTGGTATTGTAAACCATGATGAGCTGGTCCAATTTCTTCGCGTGTCTTAGATAATTGGTAGTGAATTGCCAAATTGCTTTCATTTCTTCGGGCGTAGTACCATGGCTGCCCCACCAAAACCAGTTGCCGGTAAGTTCGTGAAATGGCCTGAACAAAACAGGAATTGCTTCTCCTTTGCTTCCTTTTAAGCTGTGTAAAAACGTTGCTGCTCTATCTAGCCAAGTTTTATAAAGCTGATGTTTCTCGCCATTGGGCAGAATAGATTTTACGGTGTTGCGAGTAGTATCCCACGAAGAACCGCCAGTAAGTGGATTGTCGAAATGCCAACTGATGGTAATAACTGCACCTTTTTGATAGGCAGCTTTGATGAATTCCCGCATTTTGTTAAAAGGTACGCCATCAATGTTCTTGTCAGATTGATGTTCTATCTTGCTGATGTCCCACCCGTATATCGCTGGGTAATCGCTGACAACATCCTTAATATCGCTTCTGCCAGCTTGGTATTTCCAACCAACGCCATAGGCTAAATCGTCTTGGTGACCAAAAAGGATATGGTTTTTACTTAGCTGATATAGGTTTTGATAAAGTGTTTTAGTGATGGACGTAGCTTTATCATTACTCAGTTTTTGTGCAAAAGCAGGGCTGATGCAAGCAAATAGTAAAAATAGCAAAAGGGTATTCTTCATGTAGTATCGGCTTTAAAGTTTTGGTAAAACGCTAGTAATGGGTTTGCCTATGGGATGTCCGTTTTCAAATTTAATCCCTAAAAATGCGGCAATAGTTTGTGCAATTTGGTTTTGGAATAGTTGTCCTTTTTGTTTGATTTCTCCCAAAGGTTGTGTATCTGGACCCATAACTGCCAAGAAAATCTCGTTAGAGTGGGGTACGCTGTAATAGTGGTGCTGCCAATTATCTCCATAGCCTCTGCCATGGTCTCCAGTAATGATAAAAGTAGTTTGGTCTTTGTAAAATGGGTCGTTCTGCATGAAATTCCATAAATCGGCAATCATTTTATCATTGTAATTGGCGGCATCTAGGTAGTAGTCATATTTTCCACTGTGTGCCAAAGCATCGGTTTCTATAAAACTAATTTGCAATACTCGAGGATGATGTAGTTTAACGTGTTCTTTGGCTAAAGCGTAAGTAATGGCGTCGTGTCTTTGTCCTTGCCCATAATCTTTGGGCAGCCACCATTGTAAATCGTTCAGCATTTTTTGTACATCGCTTAGGTTTTCGCCCTTTACATTGTTGTAGCCTGCATTGATAGGAAAACCAGCCCTTTCTTGGTTAAGGATTTTACTGAATGTATCCCATGATGTGTAAGTGGCAATCTTGTCTTTGTAAGCGGGTATCTTATTTAAAAACTCTAAAACGTTTACGTTGTGATTTGCGGGATGCGAATTAGAATTTACTAAAGTGTCGGGATATCCTGTGAAAATCTCATTGTAGCCAGGATAAGAAAACCAGTATTTGTTGGTTACATCTACCTTGTTGCTAAAGTTGCGATTGCCGTAAATTTGTCCATTTTTAGCAATGGTATTCCAAAAGAAGGGCATCAGTTTTGCCCTTCTTTCTTCGGTAGTTTTACCCCAATATTTACTTACACGCCATGCGGAGTCTTGTGAAGTAAATTTCTTGCCAAAAAGATTGCTTGAGTCTGCGCCATCAAAAAGTTCTTTCCAGCGGTAGCCATCAAATGTGATAACTACAACATTTTTGGTTTTTTGAGCAAACCCCAATAATGTAAATAGTAAACAGCAGATAGACAAGAATACTTTTGGCTGCATGGTGTTTTCCTTAATAAAAGCCTACATCATCAATAAATATTTGCGAGGCAAAGCCACTAAACTCTTGAAAAGTGATGTACTCAATAGTTGCAGGATTGCCAATGTTGATGAATGGTACTTGGTAGTCGGTCCATTTGCCTTCGTTAAGTAAGAGTTCATAGTTTCCTGCGGCTGGAGAAACTGTTATTCTTACTTTTTTGCCTTGTGTTCCTGGGCCTCCAAACATTGATATTTTAACCATGCTGTAGCCTACTGTCGAGAATTTGGAAACTAACCTGAAACGTACAGCAGAGAACGATTTATGCGTCACGTCAATGGCAGAGGTTCCTCGTCTTGTGTTGGTAGTACTGGCTAAATTAAGCGAAGTGGTAGAGTACGAAGTATTGGTCCAAGAATTCTTAAAGCCGTCGTCGTAAATTACATGTTTTAAGCCAAAGGTTTTAGTGGCTGTTACCGAGCCAACAGGCGTGGTGATTACCACCTGCCCAAAAGTTCCACCTGTTGGTACTTTAATTTTTACTTGGGTTTGGGTGCTAGATACAATAGTTGCCGCTACTCCATTAATGGTTACGCCGGTTATTCCTTTGTAATAATTGCCGTCAATGGTAATTTCGTCATCTACGTTGCCTGCGCCAGGACTAAAATCATCGATTTGTGGGCCTGGTTGCTTAATTTGGAAGTTGAGGGTTGCTGTACCATATTTGGTGGTTACTTTAATCGGATTGTTAATTGGATCTGTAAGATTGGCTGGGATTTTTACCGTAATGGTGTTATCGTCAGCGTAGGTTAGCGAGTCGGCAGCCAAAGTACCATTGAAATCTACTTCGGAAGTAGTGCTCAAATTGGTGCCCTTGATGATGATCCACTCGCCATAACCGATAGATTGCAATGAGGTACTTCTATCGTTAAGAGTAGTTACAGAACTTAAAGTGGGTGGAGCAGTGTTTTCGCTGCTATCTTTTTTACAAGCACTAATAGCCATAAATGTGAGCAAAATTATGCTTGCATTTATATGTTTTTTGATCATTTTCATCTTGAAAAAATTTCGTAAATTACCAATTAGGGTTGTTTTTGCCTTTTAGGGCGGTGTTTGAGTTGATTTCGTTGAGCGGTATAGGAAGCAACAAATTTTTCGCTTGACGCACTTTTGAGATGTTGTTCTGTCCGGTTCCAATTTTATTCATCACCTGCAGGTAAATTCCCCAGCGCATTAAGTCAAAACGTCTTATGCCTTCCATGTTAAATTCTCTAGCTCTTTCTGCCAGTACAAAACTGCGAAATTGCTCGGGTGTCATGTTTGCAGGAGCGTAGGCTTCTGGTACTGGTATTGGGGTTTGCGGTAGTGGCGGAGCTGGAGTGTACAACGGAAAAGAACGTAGCCTCACTTTATTTAGTGCTTCATAGGCATTGGCATTAGCGCCATTAATTTCGTTTTCAGCTTCGGCTATCATTAAATAAACTTCAGCATAGCGCAATAGTGGGTAAAAAGCATCGCTATTAGCCACACTCGGATCCGCTACACTCGAATATTTAATGGTGTAAGCTCGTTCTGCGGTTGTGCTTCCTGTATTGTTGTAGGTAATACCGCCAACCACTTTGTATTGTGCCGCTTGCCACGATGGGTAGAAAATATAAGTACCTTGCAGTGTCTGATAATTATGGGTAATACCATCTAGCACTCGTTCGTCTAAAACATCGTAGTCGTTGTAATGGTTATTGGTAGTCCATACCGCACCTACACCAAAGGTAGAGCGAGCCGAGAAATAGTTATGAAGATTATTGATGAATACGGTGCCAGCTAAAGATTGTAGCTCCCACATTTGCTCCTTGTTATTCCTGCCAGCTATGCTCCATAGTTCTTTCCAGCTTTCTGTGAGGGAGTATTTTTCACTGTCAATTACTTCTTGTGCTTTGTCTCTTGCTAAGGTGTAATATGCTCTAGCATCTAAACCTTCTAAGCCTGCTACTACATTTTTTGTGTAAGTGTAGTAGCCGTTGTCTGTTCCCCCACGTACGGTAACATTGCCTGTAGATGCTCCCGAAGCCATAGTTAGGTAGGTTTTGGCTAAAAAAGCTTTGGCTACTCCTTGGTTTACTCTGCCCGGTTCGCCAGCTTTGGCATGCCCTAACGGGAAAAGATTGGTTTCTGCTGATTTGAAATCCGAAATCACTACATCGTAGGTTTCTTTTACGGTAGCTCTTGGTACATTGGTTTCTGGATTGTTGGCCGATAGCGCTTTTAGCTTGATAGGTACGCCGCCGTACAACTGAACGAGTTGGAAGTAAGCCCAACCACGTAGGAAATAAGCTTCACCCATAATACGCTTCTGGACATCTGGATCGATATCGGTAATGTTGGGCACGTTTTCTATCACCGTATTTGCCCTGGCAATCATGGCATAGCAGCCCACCCAAGGGCCATCAACGCCCCAGTAAGATTGCGGGTTGCCAGCACCTGTAGTACCTAAATACCAATCGGCTCCAGATACGTGGTCATCGTCTAATACGGTCATGTTCCAAAACGGTTGTTGGAATAACTCCCAAGAGTATAATTCGTTATAAACGCCGTTGATGGCGGCTCTAGCGTCGTTTTGATTGTTATAGGAGTTTTCTGGCGAATAAAAAGAGTAAGGTTTTTCTTCTAAAGCCTTTTTGCATGAAACAGTGCTTAACAAAGCTAAGCCGAAAACTGATGCCTTAAGATAGGTTGAAATCGCTTTCATATAATTGTTTTGTTAAGGTTAAAAATTACAACGTAAAGAAAAATTATAGGTTCTGTTGTTTGGGTATCCACCTAAATCTACACCAAATAGGGCAGGGTTATCTCCGTAACTATTCATCTCTGGATCGAAGCCAGAATAATTGGTAAACGTAAGCAGATTGTTTACCCCAACAGCCACCCGCATTCTCGAAATTACGGTAGATTTTATAGGGATATCGTAACCTAAGGTCACGTTTTTAATCCTCACAAAACTACCATCTTCAATAAATCTTCGGCTAAACAAAAGGTTTCTAAAGAATTGACGCATAATTTTTGGTCCAGTAGCATTGCTGTTGTCTTGGCCTGCAGCCCAAGCGCCGTCGGCCATTTCTTGGGTGATATTTTTGTTGGTGCCCAGGTTAGCGTTAAACCTGGTGTTCATGTTAATAATATCATTGCCTTGTACACCATTTACAAATACACTTAAATCAAACCTCTTGTATTTAAAGTTATTGGTAAAACCAAAAGTGTAATCGGGGTTTACATCGCCAATAAAGGTTCTATCGCTTTGCGACATGCTTGTTGGGTCGCCGTCTAGGTTTTTATACTTGATTTCTCCAATGGTACGCAAAATAATGGCATCACCCTGATTAGTGTATTGTGGGTCGTTTCTTACTTCGGCTTCGTTGTCATAATAGCCATCTTCTACGTAGCCGTAGAGCGCACCTATGGGTTTGCCTACCGTTTGTATAAATGGCGCGCATCGCCAGTAGAAATATTGCGGGCGTATTGCTCGGTTACATCAGCACTTAAGCTTAATATTTTATTCCTGTTAAAGGAGATGTTGAAGTTTGAACTCCACTCGAAATCTTTTGCTTTAATTACTGTTCCGTTTAAGCTTACTTCTAAGCCCTTGTTTTCTATAGAGCCAGAGTTTACCAATTTAGTTTTAAAACCTGTTGATGATGGAATGGTTAAGTTTTGTAATAGGTCGTCGGTTATTTTTTTGTAAGCTTCTATAGTTAGGTTTAGCCTGTTTTTAAAGAGCCCCACATCTAGGCCAAGATTATAAGCGCTGGTAGTTTCCCATTTTAGCTTTTCGTTTGCCGGACCAGCAAATATATCGTTTGCTAACCCTGTTTGCACGGCACCGCCAAAAACATAGTTGTAAACACTCAGTTTTGCTAAAGATGCATAAGAACCTATGCCTTGGTTGCCTGTTTTGCCATAGCTGAAACGTAATTTTAAATCGCTGATGGTTTTTACGTTTTTCATGAAATCTTCGTTAGAGATTTTCCAGGCTGCTGCGGCCGAAGGAAAACCTGCCCATTTGTTATTCTTACCAAATTTACTAGAGCCATCTTGGCGATACGATAATGTTAAGAGGTAACGATCATCGAAACTGTAGTTCGCTCGCCCTAAAAATGACATCAAGGTAGATTGATAACGATTGGTAACAACTGGCATAATTACTTCGCCGGCAGCAAGGTTTTCATTTTGTAGGTTATCGTTAGGGAAGGTTTTTGCTTCGGCTCTTTTGCTCTGTCCGTTGGTGCGTTCAAAAGTTCCTGCACCCATTACGTTCAAACTGTGTTTTTCAATTTTTTTGTCGTAAGTAAGAATGCTCTCAGAGGTAATGTTATTCCAAATGTTATCAGCCTTTAAGCCCCATCCTCTCATGGCAAAACCTTCGTAAACACTAGTAGGGTAATATTGATCTCTAGTGCTGCTAGAATAATTAAAACCCACATTTTGTCTAAATTTGAAATCTTTCAAAAACCTTGCTTCCAGGTAGTTGGAAGAGAAAATATTTAAACCTCTTACCTTGTTTAGTACATCGTTTACATAGATGTACGGATTGGTAATAAAGGCATCGCCAACACCATCATAAGCAATTGGATCTGATATGGTAGATGGGAATGTTAAAGCCGAGCGAATAACCCCTGCGCTAGCGGCATCAGATTTATCGGTGCCCGTTTTTACGCCGTTGGTAAGCGTGCTGGCTAGTGAGGTGCTGGTTCCAATTTTAAAGGTTTTGCTGATGTTTCTTCCTAAGTTTAAACCTAGGCCAAACCTGTTATAATCTGAGTTTTGGATAGTGCCTTCTTGGTCTAAGTAATTAAAAGTGATACTGTGTGTACCAGCATCGGTACCACCATTGATATTTACCGAATAGTTTTGGTATAGGCCGCTGCGAAAAATTCTATCTTGCCAATTGTTATTGTCGCCAATAAAATCCTGTGGTCCTTTGTCATAATAGGTTTGTCCGGGGTTGTTTGGGTCTGGAACATTTTCGCCCCTGTAAGGTAGGGTGTAAGCTGTGCCTGTGTAAATGTTAGAGTTGGTATAGGCCAAGTTCTGATAGGTTGCATATTCGGCGGCATTTAAAACGTCCAGTCTTTTAGAAACCTGTGCCATGCCCGCTGTAAAATTCGCTTCAATTCTGTCTTTGCCACTTTTCCCTTTTCTGGTAGTAATTAAAACTACCCCATTTGCACCACGAGAGCCATAAATTGCAGTTGCCGAAGCATCTTTTAAGATGTCTATACTTTCAATATCATCTGGGTTGATGAAAGACATGGCGTTAAGCGTTTGTTTCTCGTCGTCGCCAATAGACATAGGAGTAGAACCAGAACTAGAGTTGTTAAACGGCACACCATCAATTACATATAGTGGTTCGGTGCCTCCTAAAAAGGAGTTAGATCCTCTAATCCTGATACTTAAACCTGCACCTGGAGCACCATCGTTTTGCGTTACATTTACGCCGGCAATCTTGCCCTGCATGGCTTGCAAAATGTTGGTTGGAGCATCTCTAATAAATTCTTCTCGTTCCAGTCTGGCTACAGAACCCGTTAGGTCGCTTTTTTTAACGGTACCATAACCCACCACAACAATATTTGATAATGTGGTGGCACTTTCTTTAAGCCTGATATTGAAATTTGTAGTACTGCCAATAGCTACTTGTTGTGGTTCCATCCCTAAATAAGAAAATACCAAGGTTTGCGCATTGGCGGGCGCCATAAGGCTGAAATTTCCATTCTCATCTGTAATTGTAGAAATTTTGGAATTTTTGATACTTACAGAAGCACCTGGAAGTGGAGTACCGCTTTCGTTCACGAGCTTTCCTGTTAACTTTCTGTCTTGTGCAAAACACAAGGTAGTGATTAACATACATACAAGTACTGCCAATAAAATAGTGGTTAGTTTATTAAGCATAAATATATTATTTGGTTGATATCAAAATTAGTCTTCATTGTGTTGTAATCAATAATACTATTTTATCCATTTATAATGTTTTTATCGCTTCAATATCGTTTTTAGTAATCCTGTGTGGGTTTGTGTATTTGTAATAGCCTTTTTTATTGATAAATAGGGTTTTTAAAGCTTATCTTTGGTTATGATATTATTTTATCTTTAAAGTTGATATTATATTCATTTATGCTATGCAATCAAATATAATCAAAGAAATTACGCCGCTTACTCCCGGCGATTGCTTTACCATTTTTGAACGAAAAAAGCGGGATTTCGATTTCCCATTACATCATCACGAAGAAATGGAACTGAACTACATTGTTAATGCCAGTGGCGCCCGCAGGGTAGTTGGAGATCATATAGAAGAGATTGGCGATATAGAATTGGTGCTTGTTGGCGCTAATTTGCCCCATGTTTGGGAAACTCATAAATTAAATGGAAAGGAAATTCATGAGGTTACCATTCAGTTTCATAAAGATTTGTTCGATGAAAAATTTCTGCGCCGCAATCAATTACGGATCATTAGAGACATGTTTGAGAAAGCGAAGTGCGGCATACTCTTTTCTGAAGAAACGGCCAAGAATATTGGCCCACGCCTAATTAAGCTCAACAAGCAGCACGGTTTCGATTCTGTTTTAGAGCTGATGTCTATTTTGCACGATCTGTCTAGCTCACGAAGTATGAGAACATTGTCGGATTCAACTTTTAGTCAGGCTGAGTTTTCTTATAGTAGTAGAAGGGTAGAAAAAGTGATGGAATACATTAACCTTAATTTTGATAAACAAATATCTTTGGCAGAAGTAGCTCGTATTGCCAACATGACTGAAGTGTCTTTCAGCAGGTTTTTTAAAAATAGAACGGGTGTGAGTTTTATTGATAGTTTGATAGAGATACGTTTGGGGCATGCTTCCAGGAAATTAATTGATACCACCGAAGCGGTATCAGAAGTGGCTTATAATTGTGGTTTCAATAATATTTCCAATTTCAATCGCATCTTCAAAAAGAAAAAGGGATGTACGCCCAAAGAGTTCAGGGACAACCTTTCGGGCCATCGCATATTTGTTTAAATAAAATTGGCAGTTTATTGAACGATGTGTCATGTTGAGCTTATTGAAACATTTCTTATCATTAGTCTTCGAAAAGCTCTTTTAGACTGACATTAGTCTAAGAAACCAAGTTCAACCAAATCAACATACATACATGAGACAATTATTTCAGCTTTGCTTAATTTTAGTAGGCTTGCAGGTTTCTGCTACGGAAGGCAAATTTTATGAAGCTAACCATCGCTTTGTGCAGTATACGGGCAGGTTTGATTATAGCAACCCGGCTCGGCCTAAAGCTTGGGCATCTGGCGCCTATGTTCAGATTAAATTCAGCGGTAGCTTTTGTTCCGTAAAAATTAATGACGAAATGTTGTGGGGTAAGGTGCTCAACTATTTGGAAATAAAAGTAGATGACCAGCCTGCTTATCGCATTCGGCTTACCGGTAAAGAAAACACCATTGTTTTGGCAAAAAATCTTCCACAGGGAAACCATACCGTGCTCATTTGTAAAAACTCGGAGGCAGAAAATGGTTATATCGAAATTGTGGGCTTTACTTGCGAAGAACTATTACAGCCCGATGCCAAACCTGTGCGTAAAATGGAGTTTATTGGTGACTCTATTACCTGTGGTGCAGGAAGCGACGAGAGTGAAGTGAAATGTGAAACGCCGGGTACTTCGTGGCACGATCAGCACAATGCTTACTTCGCCTATGGCCCTACCACTGCAAGGAGCTTAAATGTGCAATGGCATCTTTCTTCGGTTTCTGGTATTGGCCTAATGCATAGTTGCTGTGATAAAAAAATAATAATGCCACAAGTTTTTGATAAGATAAACTTAGCAAGAGACACCATAGCGTGGGATTTTAGTAGGTATCAACCCGATGTGGTCACCATTTGTTTGGGGCAGAATGACGGTATCCAAGATTCTACAAAATTCACTACTGCCTATATCCACTTTGTGAAAAAGTTGCGTAGCCATTATCCTAAAGCCAAAATAGTATTGTTAAGCAGTCCTATGGCAAGTGAAAAACTGGAGGCTGCTTTAGTGAAATACATTATGGCTGTAAGGGGCTCGCTCGGTAAAGAAGGAGAAAATAATATCGGTAGTTTCTTTTTTGCCAAGCAATATCGTAGCGGTTGCGGTAGCCACCCGTCTTTGGCAGAGCACGAGCAAATTGCAGCGGAGCTGTCGGCTTACCTAAAAAAAGAAATGAGTTGGTAGGTGAATATGATTTCGGCTGATGTCTCCTGTTTTTTGCGACTTACGCTTCAACCTCGTATCTTTCCATATCCATGGATTTACAAAAAAGTACCACAACACCAATAATTTCAACAAGCAATCGTATCAAAGCCATTGTTGGCGGTTCTATTGGCAATTTGGTAGAATGGTACGATTGGTATGCCTATGCCGCCTTTGCCATCTATTTTTCAGCTTCGTTTTTTCCTAACGGAGACCAAACGGCTCAGCTGCTAAATACTGCGGGTATTTTTGCGGTTGGTTTTTTAATGCGCCCAGTAGGCGGTTGGCTGTTCGGTACTATAGCCGATAAGCTGGGCCGTAAAAAAGCAATGACCACATCGGTTTTATTAATGTCATTCGGTTCGCTACTCATTGCTTTAACGCCCAACTATGCAGCTATTGGTGTTTTTGCTCCCCTGTTATTGCTCGTTGCCCGGTTGTTGCAGGGTTTAAGCGTTGGCGGCGAATACGGTGTTTCGGCTACTTACTTAAGCGAGATGGCAACAGCCGATAGAAGGGGCTTTTATTCGAGTTTTCAGTATGTAACGTTGATAGGAGGGCAGTTAACCGCATTAGGCATTCAGCTTATTTTGCAAAAATGGCTGTTAACCGATGCGCAGCTGCATGAATGGGGCTGGCGCATTCCCTTTGTAATTGGAGCCGTACTTTCGGTAATTGCATTATACCTCAGAAAGAGTTTGCACGAAACAGAATCATTTGAAAAAAGTAGCGAAAAGTTGCGAGAACAAAAAAGTAAAAAAGGTTCGGTAGGAGAGCTGTTGAAACACCCCAAAGCGTTGCTTACAGTAGTTGGATTGACCCTCGGAGGTACGCTGGCATTCTACACTTATACCACTTACATGCAAAAATTTTTGGTAAATACTGTGCTGCTGAGTAAGCAAGAGGCAACGTTAATCTCCTTTCTGTCTTTGCTCATTTTTGCCTGTTTACAACCATTTTTTGGCTTGCTTTCTGATAAAATTGGCCGTAGGCCTTTGCTGCTGGGTTTTGGCATTTTGGGTACGCTATTTACTGTGCCGTTGTTAACAGCTTTGGGTAAAACCACAAACTTATGGGAGGCATTTGCCTACCTCATTGCCGCATTGATTATCGTTTCTGGATACACGTCAATTAATGCAGTGGTTAAAGCAGAATTGTTTCCAACCAATATTAGAGCACTGGGCGTTGGCTTACCCTACGCTATTACGGTAGCAGTTTTTGGTGGCTCTGCCGAATACGTGGCGCTGTGGTTTAAGCAGCATCAGGTAGAACATTATTACTATTGGTACATTACCGGTTGTATCGCTTTCTCGTTGATTGTTTATATTTTCATGAAAGACACCAAGAAAAGTTCATTGTTGAACAAAGACTAGTGCGTTAAAAAATCTTCTTCTTGTGATTCGCGTTATCGCCATAACTGTTCGTAACAATTTAGATCTATTGATTTAGGCTACAGATTAGCCACAATAGTTGTCTTTTAAGATGTATATACGCAATCCACAACTTTGTGTTCTTTGTGTCTTTGTGGTTAATTATTTTTTCCTGTGCTTGGTGTTGTTGTTCCTGTGGTTGAATAAAGAGTATTGCGATAAAAAACCTTCACTAAAACAAAATCGTGCAATGCGTTTTTTACTTCGTAAGTTTGCAAATGCATTTCTAAAAGCTAGCAACGGATGAATCAATCTCCTACCAATATCGATACCACTAAAAAGCTGCTGCCCATCATCTTGGCAACATCCATTTTTATGCAGATGTTGGATTCTACCATCTTGAATACTTCGCTGCCAACCATTGCCCAAGATTTAAACGAATCGCCGCTTAATATGCAGAATGCCATTATCAGCTATGTGCTTACTCTGGCACTTTTTATGCCGGTAAGCGGTTTTTTGGCCGATAAATTCGGTACGAGAAAGATTTTTATCGCCTCGCTCATCTTATTTGCCGCGGGCTCTCTGTTTTGTTCGCTTTCGCAAAATTTAATGCAATTGGTGTTTGCCCGTGTTTTACAAGGTATTGGTGGTAGCTTAATGACCCCCGTAGGCAAATTGGCACTCATTAAAACTTTTCCTAAAAACGAGCTGCTAAAAGCCATGAACTTTACCATTATCCCAGCCTTGATTGGACCAGTTCTAGGCCCATTGGTGGGTGGCTATATGGTAGACTATCTGTCCTGGCATTGGATTTTTCTAATTAACATTCCCATTGGTTTGTTAGGTATTGTGTTGAGCATCAAATATATGCCAGACTATAAATCTAGCGTCATAGATTTTGATTTGAAAGGTTTCTTGATTTTTGCGGCGGCTTCTTTATTGCTATCTATAGCTTTAGAAATGTTTGGCAACACGGCGCACATTACCCCTGTGCTATCGGTATTTTTTCTTGGTTTTTTGATGCTGTATTTCTATTATAGGCACGCAAGCCGAGATAAGGATCCTATTTTTCCGTTGAACTTGTTTCAAGTACGCACCTTTAGGGTGGGCATTGTTGGTAGTTTGGCTACACGTTTGGGCATTAGCTCGGTACCGTTGTTGTTGCCTATGATGATACAAATTGCTTTTGGTCAGTCTGCTGTAACCTCTGGCTGGATTGTTGCGCCAATGGCGCTTACGGCTATGTTGGCCAAGTCTAACGTCATCAAAATATTAAATAAATTTGGTTATCGTACCACGTTAATGGTCAATACTTTTATGATTGGGGTTTTGATTTGTTGCATGGCCATTCCGGTTATACATACTTCAATTTATTGGTATATGCCTATCATCGCTTTGCTAGGCTTTTTCAATTCTATACAGTTCACGGCAATGAATTCTATCTCTATTGCCGATCTAAGACATTATCATACCAGCAGTGGTAACTCTTTGGCTTCGGTAAACCAGCAATTAGCTATTGGTTTTGGTGTTGCCTTTGGACTAATTGTACTAAAAATTTTCCAAGGGGATGTAAAATTGATCCATAATGAAATTCATAATGCTTTTCGGTATACTTTTTTGGTTATTGGTGGTTTAACTATCCTTTCTGGATTGGTTTTTAGGAGGTTACATTTTAAGGATGGAGAAAATATGAGAGCAAAAGAATAGCAACAGTTCTTGTAAAGCTTGCTTAAAAATTTTGATTAATTTTGATATAAAGATTTTTAAAAAATGAAAAGTAACAACGAGAGAGTGTACAAAATGTCTTTTGCTAGTGTGTATCCACACTATGTTACCAAGGTAGAAAAGAAAGGCCGCACCGCGGCAGAATTGCACGAAGTAATCCATTGGCTAACTGGCTACAACGAGAAGGCTTTGCAACAACACATTGATGCCAAAACTAATTTCGAAGACTTTTTTGCACAAGCTCAGCTCCATGAAAATGCCACAAAAATTACCGGTGTAATTTGCGGCTATCGTATCGAAGAAATTGAAGATGAAGTGATGCGCCAAGTGCGCTATTTGGATAAGCTGGTAGATGAGTTGGCAAAAGGTAAAGCCATGGAAAAAATCTTAAGAAAATAAAGAGGCGAACCATCCAGTTCGCCCCCTTGTTTTTACTAACCTGTTTTTATTTTCTGTGTAAATAGCTCCTAATAAGATTGATATAGGTTATTCGCTTAAAATAGAATTACTTGGTGCCTCTCAATGACGATTAAAACCCATAAATCAAGTTATTTAATGTAGCTTGCTATTTTTTTGTTTACGTCTTCGCCTCGTAAATCTTTAGCAATGATTTTTCCGCTTGGGTCTATCAAGAAGTTTTGCGGAATGGCCGAAATGCCAAACCTCACGGCTACCTCGGTTTTGAAGCCTTTAACGTCGCTTACTTGTGTCCACGGCAGTTTGTCTTGTGCTACCGCCTTTAACCAAGGTTCTCTTTTATCGTCTAAAGAAACGCCAACAATTTCAAAGTTTTTGTCCTTCAGTTCTCCGTAAGCTTTTAATAGGTGTGGATTTTCTGCTCTACAAGGCACGCACCAACTAGCCCAAAAGTCTACCAACACATATTTTCCTTTAAGCGAAGATAATTTGAACTCGTTCCCTTTAACATCAGGCAACGTAAAATCTACTTCTTTACCAATGGCAATGTTTTTTGCCTTGTTGTACTTGTCGGTTATTTTTTTACCAGTAAAGCTGGCAAGTACTCTTTTGCTCAATGAGTTGTAAATGGGTTCAAACTTTTCCAAATCAACCACAGCCATTCTATTGCCCAAAACTAAATCGGCTGTCATGTACGAGTCTGGGTTGTTTTTAATGAAATCATCTAATGTCGATTCCATTTTTGCCATCAGCGGTTTTGCATCTTCTGAAATCTTTTTAAGCTCCACAGAATCTTTCGCTGCCCTAGCTTTGTAAAAACGATCTACTATTTTTTTGTATTCGGCCTGTAGGGGGTCCATTTGTGCATGGTAAGTCAAATTTTCGGCTTGTACTTTAGTACCAGAAATGGTTGCGGTAGCAATTTTATCTGTGCCGGCAACAGTAGTGTTTCCTTTTTCAAGATAGAACTCTTTGTAATCTACCGTTCTTCTCTTGCTTGTATCTTTTACAATAGGTTTAAGTTCTAAATAAGCCCTGTTGCCGTAGGCTGTTGTTCCCGAAATGGCAAATTTGCCATTGACAACATTAGCGCTGTCCTTGGCACTTTTGCCTTCACTATTGGTAAACGATAGCAAAATCATTTTGTCGTTTCCAACGCCAGAAAGGGTGCCAGTAATGTTAAATTTATCTTGCGCTTTTGCGGTAATTGCAGATGATATTAATGCGGCTAAAATTATTTTTTTCATATCAGTTCTATTTCGGTGGGTATTACTTGATGTATTTTTTTAATAACTCGGTAAGGTTTTCGCCTCTTAAATTCTTGGCTACAATCACTCCGTTCGGATCTAAAAGGATGTTCTGTGGCACAGAGTTAATGCCGTACATCAAAGCCACTTCGTTTTTCCAATATTTTAAATCACTTACGTGTATCCAGGGCATACCGTCAGTTTCAATTGCTGCCAACCATTGTTCTTTTCCGGCATCAAGAGATACGCTAACAATCTCAAATTTATCTCCTTTAAGCGCATTATAGGCCTTAACCACATTAGGGTTTTCAGCTCTGCAAGGTATACACCAACTTGCCCAAAAATCTACCAAAACATATTTCCCTCTTAATGACGACAGGGTAAAAGGTTTGCCGTTTTGGTCGTTCTGTGTAAAATCGGTAGCTTTTGAGCCTTCTTGCCTGCGCTTTCCAATTTCAATTTTTTCTAGGGTACGTTTGCCTAGCGGCGATGATTTTAAAGCTGCAGAAAACCTGTGGAAGAGCGGCTCTTCTTCTTTAGCTACAAATTTGCTATCGAGCACATAAAGGTTGTAGGCAGCTAGCCCAGCGTAAGAATTCAGGTGGGTTTCTGCAAATTTTCTGTTGGTGCTTTTAATTTCGGCTACCAATTTAGAGATGCTATCTCCCGCCATTTTTCTGTCCTCAAGTGATTTTTCGTACTCGCCTGCCGCATTTTTTTTGCCATATTCTTTTTGTAACGACATGATTTTTGCGGTCAAGGGCCTAACCATCGCTTCGCGTTCCTTATCTTCTTTTTCTGCAAGCGAGCCGCTTACCGTTGCATCTGCTAAGGTGGTTTGGCTCTCTAAAGTAACTTTAGCGTTTTCTAAAATAAAACCGATATAGTCTCTCTGCGAATTGCTTGTTGCGTTTGCAGGTCTAACGGCAACAATTACATTTTTTGGTTCGTCTAATTGTCCAGTAAATTGAAATTTTCCGTTCTTTACTTCAGTAGAATCAGTTTCTACCCAAGCGCCGTTTTTAATAAACGCTAGGTAAGCTTTTGACGGTGTTTTAAGGTTTGGCAACTTAGCGGTAAGGGTGTAAGCTTGTTGAGCTGCCGCCAAGAATGGCAGCAGCGACAACATTAAGAATAATTTTTTCATTTGTGTGTTTTTTGTGAATTAGTTAAGAATGATTAATTCCTAAGTAGAATGCCAGCCACAAAGCCAATGCTAAACGTATTAGAGTATGGTGTGGCAGCCAAAATAGTAAAGCGCACATATCTACCAGTAGCTGGTGCGGGTAAATTTAATGTTTGCTTTTTAGCTGCGTTATTAACGTCTATCGCATAGGTGCCTCTATCGGTCCAATTGGTGTTATCTGTACTGGTTTCTATTTTAGCAGAGGTAGTATAACCTCCAACAGCTGGTGTTACCGCAGTTGGGAAGAAGTAATCTAAACCAGAAAAGGTAACGTTGCGGCCATAATCAATGTTGAGCCATTGTGGCAAAGCTGCAGTTGTGGCGCTGGCCCAGTAGGTTCCGCCTGTGTTTGCGTCTATGGCTCTGCTGGCTGCATTTGAACCAGCAGTTGAAGATGCCGTAGCGGTAGGTGCGTAGCCGGTATGATCTACATATAGTGCTTCGCCAGTATTGAAAACGTAATACACTACTCTTCTTGTTACCGGATCTTGCGGCTTTCCATCAACAGAAGTAATCGTTAAAGGCAGCACGTAAGTACTAAGTGGTCTTAAAGTAGTTTGGAAACTAAGGTTAAGCACCGCTGCTTCAGAAACATTGCTGCCGGCCGGAATGGCCACTATGGGCTTGTAAAATAAATAACTCTTAGTGGGAAGTAGTAAGGCACTATTGCCATATTTTAACCTGTAATCCACAATCTTGGTGGTATCTGGCGCAAATGTTACATAGTGTACGTCAGAAGAAGTGCCCCCTTGTAGTGTCGCTCTCATTTCAGTGCTTATCAATGTCACTTCTTTGATATTCAGGGAAGTCGTTACCACATCTGTAGTCGCCGGTAGGTCAAAAGTTACACGCCCTTCTTCTAGCGCTTCTCGGCCACCATTATTTTTTTTGCACGATATGATCGACAATGCCATCACGCACACTGCCAGTATATTTAATTGATATGTCTTCATCTCTAGTGTATTAATGTTATGGGTTTTGGACCATGTCTGGATTGAATGCCAATACCTGTATCGGTATCTGCAATGTGTATTTATTACTATGAGGTTCTAACCTAGCTATTTCCACATTCTGAGCTGTGGTTCTAATGATTACTGGCATTCTGTTTTCCGTATCCAGCCTGCGCATATCAAACCAGCGTAAACCGTGGAAAGGCAATTCACGTCTTCGTTCTTTTAGTACCTCGTCTAATATCTCATTTTGGTCGGTAGAGCTAAAATTTACAGGAGCGTCAGGTATAACTTTAAGACGGTTTCTACGAACCTCGTTTAAATGGCTAAGTGCATTAGTTAAGCTATTGGCTCTTGCTGCACCTTCGGCTGCAATTAAATGCATTTCTTGTACAGATGTGCCAGAGTTGGTTAACTGAAAGGCAGGGGTAACTGCAGCCGCATAAAACGAAGTTCCACCTCTGGCCGTACTTGCCCAATTATAATACAAAACCGTTCTTCGGGAATCATTACCAGCGAATAGATTTTTTAATTCTGCAGAGATAGATAGCCCGTAAGCAGCAGATGCCCGCCCATAGATAACATCAGGATGGGAAACCACATTGGTGGTAGTTGGGAAAGTTGCAGGGTAGGTATAGTCTATCATTACGGCACGGGTATTAGCCAAAGCTAATTCAGCGTATCTTAGCGCTTCTGCATATTCCCTTCTATATAAATAAACGCGAGCTAATACGCTGTAAGCAGCCCCTTTTGAGCCTCTAAATCTTGCATTGCTATTATCTTGGGGGAGATCTGGAATAGCTTCGTTGATATCGTCTATAATGTGTTTATAGATTTCGGCAACTGTACTTCTTGGAGGAGATTTCTTACTCACATCATCAGATGTAACAAAAGGAACAGCCAAATCGGAAGCTGCTGTTGCTGCATCGTAAGGCTTGCCATATTCGTTAACCAAATAAAAATAAGAATGTGCACGCCCAAGCAAAGCTTCTGCTCTCAGACTTTTTTTCTGAGAATCTGTGCCTCCCTCAGCAGCATTAATGCCTAACAATACTGTGTTAAAGAGGCTGATTCGGTTGTAATGCTCTCCCCACAAATAGGCAAGTGAGTTTACATCATTGGTAAACTGTGGCGCCCAGGTGTAAATTAAGTCGCCAAGGGAAGTAGGCGGATTGTTGACGGTAACCAAATCGATATTGTCCGTCATTAGATTCAAAATATTGTCTGCATTGGTTTCGGTAACAAGAGTCGAACTGTTTAACCATAAATCATAGTCGCCAGTGGTTTTTAACAGTTGTTTACCTTTAGGTTCTACATCCAAATATTTGTCGCAACCGCTAAAAACTAAACAGCAAAGTAAAAGTTGAGCGGCTAGGTATTGAAATTTTTTCATCGGTTTAAATTTTAAAAGTTAGTGAATAAACCTAGTGTATAAGTTGGGGTAACATAAGATTTAGCGTAGCTACGAGTACCCATACTAAAATTATAACGGTTAAAGCCTACCGTGTAAAGGTTAGAGGCTTGTGCTTTAAGCTCGAAGTTTTTAAAACCAGCCTTTTTAATGAAGTTAAGGTTGTTGAATCTATACGAAACAGTTACATCGCCAAGGGTTAGGTAATCGCCATGAACTACATAATTGTTGTTAGATCTGTAAGCAATACCCGGTGCAAAACTATTTAGATCTACTAAGTTTGGAATATCGGTATTCAACTCATCGCCAGGTACTCTCCAAAAATTATTAGATCCTGCTAATGGCCTGTTTTCTGCAGGCGTAGGTCTAGGCACTCTTACATTAAAACCACCATAATAATTAACCATCGCAAAAAAGTAGAAATTTCCAACATCAATCCTATTACTTAAGCCTCCGCTAATACTTGGAACTGTAGTTCCAGAATATTGAACTAGACCTGAGTCTTCTCTAGACATGGCCTGCACCAAAGGATTGGTTGAAGAACTGGTATTTACCACAAACTGGTTTCCGTTTTGATCTACAATAATTGGATGGCCCTCGTTGTTAAGACCAATGGTGTTGTAAGAAAACATAGCGCCTACAGGATAGCCACTTACATAGCCCAAAACATCTAACACCTGTGGATTGTATTGGCCCACTCTGTACACATCCAGTACTTTGCTGCTATTCTTCGCAATGACTAATCCAGTATTCCAGTTAAAGTTTCTGTTGGCTATCCAATCTGCTTTAAGACTAAATTCTATACCGTTGTTTCTGATGGTGGCATAATTGATCAGCGCCGAAGTTGCTCCCAAAGTAGGATCAATGGTAGAATTACCCATGATGTCGGAAGTTTTTTTGGTGTAGTAATCTACACTACCAGAAACATTTTTGAAGATATTAAAATCTAAGCCAAGGTTAAAGTTTTCTGTTTGCTCCCAACGTAAACTGCTATTGGCATTAGAAGATAAAATAAGCGAATTTAACGTTGGTGTGTTAGATTGGTTGAGTTGTGATTGCGCAATTACCTGAGGCAGTGAAAGCTTGGCCACATTACCGTTAAATCCAAAAGCACCACGCAGCTTTAACATGTTTAGCCAATTAAAGCCCTTCATAAAATCTTCTTTATGGATGTTCCAAGCAGCACCTAATGACCAGAGTGGCTTATACTTGTACTTTGGATCAGTTCCGAAAAGGTTCGATTGGTCTACACGGATACTTCCGGACAACGAATAAGTATCTTTATAGGAGTAAACAATATTTGAAAATCCTGATAAAAAGCGGTCATCACTAAAAGTTTGGTTAAAGAAACTATTTAAAGAGCCTAGTGTATTTGAAGTAACCAACGTACCCCTAACCGCAGACGCATTGCTAAATATAGATGCATAATCTACTGGTTGTTGCAATAAACTTTGGTCATTGTAGCCAAAATAGGATGCTAGATTACCTTGATTGAGTACGCTTCTAATCTCTGCACCGATGATTCCATTTAGAGAATGGTTGCCAATTTTTTTGTCGTAATTCAGTTGTGCACGTCCCGTGTAGCTTCTGGAATTAGTATTGCGCTGGCGAAGAAAATCTCCGTCGGGAATATTCCGTTTAAAAGCCAAAGTAGGTTGTGCAGCTGTAGGGGTAACGGTATAGTTGTTTACCCAAGCATTGACTACCGATGAACCTTGACGGGCCAAGTACCTGAATTCTGAATTTGAATTTTCATAAACACCACCAAACAATAGATTAAAGCCCTTACCAATACTGTAGTTGAAATTGGCTATGGTTTTATAGTTTAGGGTTCGTGTTTTGTCGCTAATTAAGTTGGCATCAACTAAAGGGTAGTAGTTCTGGTCTAACAATCCCTGTGCTTGGATTAGGTTATTATATACCGGAGCAAAGCTTCGCGAGATAATGGCTGCAGGGTTGCCATTTACATCTTCATAGGGCTCAAAAGGAGAAGCAGAGGCAACATCTGGTATTGGTACTCCGTTATTGCGTTGTTCTTGATACTCGGTAGTAAGTTCTAAACTTAGTCGTTTGGCCAATTTAAGTGTAGTTCTACCAGTTAGCAATAACCTATTATTATCATTCATAATTTGGTTATTTCTATTGCCTGTGTAGTTGGCCGTAATGTAGTACAATGCGTTAGGTGTACCCCCAGAAACGTTTAATGTGTGCGTTTGGGTAGCGGCTGTTCTTAAGAATAATCGATTATAGTCTTTAATGTTATCGTAGTTTTCTAGTTCTGCAAAAGAGCTTTCTGCCTGCTCATTTGAGATAATTCCAGCAGCTTGCTGCGCTAAGATATAGAAAGGGATAGAACGGCGTACGTTTCCGCCAGTTGATGAACTAGGCGCAAACAATTGTCCCCAACTATTGGGTGTTACAATGAGCGCTTGCCTTTCGCGTAAATAATTAGCGTTGATACTTGACGCCTCTGGATCCCACCTGTAGCGACTATAATTCTCTTCAGGCGTTAAACCTAAGGTAGTTCTGAAATTGAACTGTGCTGCACCCGGTTCGGCTTGTTTTCTTTCGATGATAATTACTCCATTTGAAGCTCTTACGCCATATACCGTAGCGGCGGCGGCATCTTTCAAAATCGTTACCGACTTGATCTCATTCGGATCGATCATTTCTAAGGTCAATTCGGTTGGATAACCATCTACCACAATTAACGGACTTTGGTTTGCCGACATGGTAGAGATACCGCGGATATTGAATAAAGGTCTTGATGATTGGGTGCCATCTGGAGAGGTACTGGTAAAATTAACGGTATTGTTAATCATTAAACCTGGTAGTCTGTTTACCAAACCATCTAAAAAGTTCGAGCTTACTCTAGATTCATACTCTTTAGTGCTAATTTGCGCTACTGCACCTGTACTTTGCTCGGGTTTAATGCGTTGGTAGCCGGTGTTTACCGTAACACCAATTTCTTTCAATTCACCAACATCCACGCTTAGCAAAATAGTGCCTAGGTTTTTGGCTGCTTTTACCTCTCTAGTTTTATAGCCTGTGTACCTAATCAGTATGGTGGCGTTTTCATCAACATTTGCCAAACTGAACGAGCCATCAGCACCGCTAGTTACCCCTTTGTTGCTGTTTTTTATAATGATAGAAGCTCCAGCCAAGGGTCTCTTCGTAAGCGAATCAACCACCTTGCCTGTAACATCTATTGCTAGAAAGTTCTCTACCACCCGCTCTAAAAAAGATTTAGGTTTGTGCTTAATGATAATGTTTTTATTTTCAAGAACATAGGTCATTTCGCTGCCGTTGAGTAAAGTCTCCATCACTTTTTCTAGGGGCGCATTTACAAAGTTGGCATTGATTTTAGCGTTGGTATTAAAATTGGTGCTTTCTACCAACACATTGTAGCTCGTTTGCTTTTTGATCTCTCGCAAAACCTTTTCTACGGTTACTGGAGACTGAACAAGGTTTAATTTTTGGGCAAAAGTTGCCGCATTAACCTGAATTAGCGAAATCATTAATATGAAAGTGGTTAGTTTCATCATCAATAGTAGTTTCGATAGTTTGCCTTTTGGCGTTGGAAAAATTTTAGTATAGTCTGTTTGCATATTTATCCATCATTTTACAGACACTCTCTCCCTCGGCGATAAACACGCATACGCCATTGCTTAACTAAGCAATATTTGTTAAGTTTGGAATGTCTGTATAGGTATAGCATTGTTTGTTAATTGTATTGCTATCCTTTCGTTAAAAAGTTTGTTTATCAAATTTGTTCTACAGGCTATAAGGGCTTCGATGGCAGTCGAGGTCCTTTTTTTTGCCCATAGCAGCAAGTGATGGCTGTTGTTACGGAATATCTTTAGGGCTTTTCATTTTGTTTGTTAGGTTAGGTTAATACTTGTTGATTTTGATTAAAAAGTTTTATTCTTTGTTTACAATTACTTGTCTGCCTTTGATTTCAAAGGTGGCTACATCGGTTTTTTGTAGCACTTTTAATAATTCTGAAATATTTTCGTAGCGGCTAATAGAACCGAAAAACCTTTTGTTTTTCAAGGCTTCATCATTATATATAACCTCCATGTTGTACCATTTAGATACTCTCTTCATGATACTGGCCAAGGTTTCGTTGTTGAACATAAAGTACCCATTTTTCCAAGCCACCACATCTTCTGTTTCTACGTTTTTAGTGTCTAACTTATCGTTGTTAATCATAGCCTGTTGGCCTGGTGTAAGTAATGCTTGTACTTTGGTGTTCAAATTGGTTATACGCACACTTCCTTCCAGCAACGTGGTTTTTATAGCCAATTCGTCGCTATAGTTGTTGATGTTAAATGATGTGCCGAGCACTTCAACCTCTTGTTGGTCACTTTCTACAACAAAGGGATGGTTTTTGTCTTTTGAAACCTCAAAATATCCTTCTCCAGTTAAAGACACTTTTCTCTTTGCCGTATTAGCAAAGCTTGTTGGAAATCTCAATGACGATTCTGCATTAAGAAAAACAATTGTTCCATCTGGCAAACGTATTTGAGTTTGTTCGCCACGGGTGGTAGTTAGCGTATTATATACTAAAGCCCCAGTTTGGTCCCCAATCACTTCGTAAACAATCTGTCCATCCCTGTTTTTAGAGATTTTTACACCAGTTTCGTTGGCTATATTTCCGGCAATGGCATCGTTAATTAAAATTTTGCGTCCGTTGGCTAAAGTTAAGGTAGCGCCATTTTTACCGGGAGCAATATCGTTTGCAAAGTGTATTTCTTGAGATTTTTTATCGCTAGCGATAAAGTAATAATTAACACTAAGCACGGTAAGTATGATAGAGGCAGCAGCAACCACGGCTATTTTAAGCCAAATCTTTCTAGACTTTGGGGTATAATTTATATGCTGCTTCAAGCTTGCTAGCACTGGGGCATGGCCCTCAAATTCGGCAGCCCCAAGTTCCCTTTCAGTTATTTCTGTCCAATTTCTGTCTAAGATTTCGTTCCAGATTTCTTCGTATTGCACGTCATGAAGTAGTTTGGCAAATTCCAACTCTTCTTCTTTGGTAGCAGTTTGTAACTGATAAGCCTTGTATAAATGTAAAATTCTTTCTTTTTCCATAATCTGGAGCGTAATTAGATAATTATAAAATGCTTTATATATCTAAGACACACTTCTCCCTATGTTAAGGGTAATGGAAAAGAAAAAAAAATTAAAAAATCTTTAAAATGATAAAAATGATGGCCAAACCGCTATGTTTTTGAAGATAAGCACGTAAAAAACGTAAGGCCAATTTCATGTGTGTAGCTACCGTAGCCGGAGATAAATTTAGTTTTTGAGCAACTTCATCGTATTTTAATCCTTGTTGGTGGCATAATATGTAAACTTCTCGTTGTTGTAAAGGAAGCTCTGCTATGCCTTTGCTTAATATTGCTCGGGTTTCGTTTAAAGCCACTTGCTCTTCAGTATGGTTACTTTGATCTGTCCAGTAGGTTCTTAGTTGCTGATTTGCCCTGTTTTCTATCTCGAGCCTGCGAAGCGCATTTAATGCTATGTTTCGCGAAAGCACCCTGATGTAAGCTTCTAAACTATTTATTTTTGTTAGCTCATTTCTGGTGTTCCATAATTTCAGCATTACTTCTTGCACCACTTCTTCTGCTGCTTCTTCGTGCTGAAGTATTTTGTTTGCGAAAAAATAGATTTTTTTAGCGTAAGTGTGGTAAATGGTTTCGAAAGCACGCTGGTCACCTCGAGCTACCTTTTCAAGTAGTTCTTTTTCATTAAAAACAGAGGTTGATGATGGTTGCAACGGCATAATGTAACGAATATACTAAAAACAGTGGCAAAGTGTAAGATTTTGATGGTTCTTCAAATTAATATTAGCATCAAATCTCTCAAATAAATTTATTTGTGTTTATAGCAGTGACAATTCGTTTCAGCAAAATATGTAGTATAGCCGGTACATAGCTCTATGTGAAAAAAATAAAACTATGATACGATATTATCATTTAAGGCTGTATCATCTTATCCATTTTTTAGTTGAAATTGCTTTAGATTCTTTAATTGTATAATTTGATTTGATAAAACCATTAGTTGTAAGCGCTTGTTTTAAGGCTGCTGGGGTATATTTTTAATATTTGATGTTTTTTTTAATTAATCATTAATCCTTTGCTAAACTTTCGCTGTCTTACCATCGAACTAAACCAAAAGATATGAAAGGTAATATTCGTAATTTCTATGTCACTGCAATCTTATTTTGCTTTGCCATACTCTTATCATCATTTGTTAGAGTTGCTGGCGTAGCCGATAAGCTTGCCATGCCTTACAAAAAGGCTGGCTTAACTACAGAGCAGGCAGCGGCACACTTGTTAAGTAGGTTTACTTACGGCGCACAGCCTGGCCAAGTAGAAGAGGTAACCAAAATGGGCCTCGAAAAATGGTTGAAGAAGCAATTGGAGGCTAAAGCCGATGACGAACAACTGAACCAAATGCTTTCTAAATACGATGCGATTGGTTTTTCAAATAGCCAAGTAGAAGATGATTTCCCTCAAGGACCAAGGGTTAGACGCTGGGCTGTGAGAGATGGCTATTTGCATAAAGATTCTCTAAGTAACGGCAACAGTAAATATCAAAGAGAAATTCTTCAAACTTACATGAAAGATAAAGGATATCGTCCGCTTCAAGAGTTGTACCGCCAGTTTTTTAACCAAAAAATATTAAGAGCAGCTTACAGCGAAAATCAGTTTAAAGAAATTATGACCGATTTTTGGTTCAACCATTTTAACGTAGCATTAAATAAAACCCAGTGCGCCAGTTTTGTGCCGGCTTATGAAAGGGATGTAATTAGACCAAATGTATTTGGAAGTTTCGAAAATTTACTGCTGGCCACGGCAAAGTCTCCTGCCATGCTCATGTATTTAGATAATTCTTCTAGCTCTGGCGTAAATGTACCCATGGAAGACCAGGAGATGATGGGCATGAACGACATGGGGATGTCTGCGCAGCAAAAAGCAAAAAAGAACGAACGTGTAAAGAAAATAAAACAGCAAATCCAGAATAAGAAAAAACAAGGCGGCCTAAACGAGAATTATGCCCGCGAAGTAATGGAACTACACACCTTGGGCGTAGATGGAGGCTATACCCAAAACGACGTTACGCAAGCGGCCAGGGTTTTAACCGGCTGGACAGTGGCTCCGCTGGGAAAAGAAGGGTACGGGGCTGCAAATAGAAATATCATAGAGCGCTTAGGGGCTGATGCACTTAGAGATAAAGGTTTTGTATTAGATGGAGATTTCTTTTTCAATGCCAATAGGCACGATAACGGAGAGAAAGTAGTGTTGGGTAAAAAATTTCCTGCTGGTGGTGGCTATGAAGAAGGCGAAGCGTTGTTGAAGATGTTAGCGCAACATCAGTCTACCGCTAAATTTATCTCTAAAAAAATTGCGGTACGTTTTGTTAACGATACCCCTCCATCTTCTTTGATTGATAAGATGGCAAAAACTTTCACTTCGTCCAAAGGCGATATCAGTAGTGTGATTATTACTATGGTTAACTCACCAGAGTTTTGGTCTGAACAAGCTTTAAGGGAGAAAACAAAGTCTCCTTTTGAATTGGCTATGAGTGCGGTACGCAGCTTAAAAGCCGAAATTGATCAGCCTTTTCAATTATACAGCTGGATAAACAGAATGGGGCAGCAGATGTATTATTACCAGGCACCAACCGGTTTTCCAGACAATGGACAGTACTGGATCAATACTGGGTCTTTATTGAATAGGATGAATTTTGGTTTGGCATTGGCATCACAACGTATACCTGGGGTTAAACTAAACTTAGCGGCGTTAAATAGTAACCGAGAGCCCGAAAGTGTAGAAGCGGCATTGGTAACCTATAGTAAGTTAATTATGCCCGAGAGAGATTTAGGAAAAACAGTAGCTAGATTAAAGCCAATGCTTAACGATCCTAATTTACAGCAAAAGGTAGCTAAAGCTGCCGATCAAAACAGTGCAAAAAAAGATGCCAACAATAAGGGTATGGAAATGCAGAGCATGAATGAAGTGCCATTGAAGGAAGAAAAGCTAAAATTTGGAAATGGTAAAAAGGCCAACGAAAATCCAACAATAAAAATGCAGGCAGGTAGCAATACCATGCTAGCGCAGGTAGTGGGAGTAATTATTGGTTCTCCAGAGTTTCAACGTAAATAATTAGAGTTATGGTTTCTAGAAGAGGTTTTTTAAAATCAGGAGGCTTGGCCTTATTTGGAATAGGATTGGGCGGCATACCCGGCTTTCTTGCCGATGCTGTAGCCGGTACGGTAACACCATCCCTGTTTAAGAAAAAGAAAATAATGGTTTGCATCTTCCAACGTGGTGCAATGGACGGGCTAATGGCCGTAACCCCATTTACAGATAAGTTTTTGAAAGCTGCCCGTCCGTCGTTATTCATGACGGCTGCCAAAGGCGCTGCAAATGACAAACCATTGATAGATTTAGACGGCAGATTTGGCCTCCATCCAGCAATGGCAGCTTTTGAGCCCATGTTTAGAGAAAAGCGATTGGGCATTGTTCACGGAATAGGGTCGCCAAATAATACACGTTCTCATTTCGATGCACAAGATTTTATGGAGTCGGGTACGCCATTTAAAAAAGGGACAACAAGCGGTTGGTTAAATAGGGCAGTAGGTTTGTTGGGGCACGAAGCAGCCTCCCCATTTCAGGGAGTGAGTTTAACATCGTCATTGCCAAGATCTTTTTACGGCGAAAATCCTGCCGTTGCAATTAAAAATTTAGCAGACTTTAACATTCAGTTGCGGGGAAATGTAGCTGGCGCAAAAATGGCCTCCAAAAGTTTCGAAGACTTATATGACCAAACTTCATCAGATTTGCTGAAAAATACAGGCAAAGAAAGTTTTGATGCCATAAAAATGCTGCAAAAAACTGATGTAAAAAATTATAAGCCAGAAAATAATGTGGTTTATCCAGCCACTGCCTTAGGTAATTCGTTAAAGCAAATTGCCCAATTAATTAAAATGGATGTAGGCTTAGAAGTGGCATTTGCAGAATCTGGAGGTTGGGATACGCACTTTAATCAAGGTAAAGATACTGGAGTGTTTGCCCGCAACGTTAACGATTTGAGTAATTGTATGATGGCATTTTGGAACGATTTGTCGCGTTACCAGGATGATGTTACAGTAATGACCATGACTGAGTTTGGCCGTACCGTTGCGCAAAATGGTACAGGCGGTACAGATCATGGGCGTGCTTCATGTAATTTTATTTTAGGTAATGCCGTAAACGGTGGTTTGGTGCATGGGGTCGTAAATCCATTATCCAAAGATAACTTAGAAGATGGGCGTGATTTAGCGGTAACTACCGATTTTAGAAGTGTATTTAGTGAAGTTGCCGATGTGCATTTGGGCATCGAAAACGATAAAGTATTATTCCCTGATTTTGATGGAAAGAAAATTGGTGTAATGCGGGGATAGTTTAGCGATGTTTTTTGAATTGAACCAAGATGGCAGTAGTTATCTTGGTTTTTTTTATGTCTAAGCCACGGCTGTACAGATAAAATCATTGTTTCGGAAAAATATGTGTGTATTTGTAGCAACATAAAACTTAAACCCCTATTTTTGAAACGTGAAAAAAATCGGCGCATTATTTTTGCTATGCATTGTTCTTTTTTCGTTGTTGCCCTGCAACGATGAAATAACCTGTGTAGATGAAACAGCGAATGTGTCTTCTCAAATCACACATGATGAGGATAGCAAAGAAAGCTGTTCGTCAATTTGCATGTGTGCTTGTTGCGGTCAGCGTATCGTAATCGTCGATCAAGTTAAATTCCCTATCCAAACACCTGCTCAATTCGCAAATCATACCATTAGAAACTATCAATTTCATTTAGAGCAATTGAGCAGAAACATCTGGCAGCCGCCTAAGCTCGCTTAATATTTAATATCGGTATCCCCGATGTTGGTGATGTTGCTTGCCAACAGAAAATCTTATTAAATAACGTGAGTTCGGGATAATAGAAATAGGCTATTTGCTAGCGATAGCCTCTCAAATCTCCGTTCCGCTAATTTTCGGTCTCCTATTTTTCGGGTCGCACCGATAAGCCAAAGCAATTCCTTCGAAAGAAAAATAGGCAACCGAGAGTTTTTGCTACTTTTTGCGGTCAAAAAGTAGGAGCCAGCAGAGGTGGCTAAGAAAACGAGAGCAAATGCAAATTAGGCAAAGTTAGAAAGAGACCCTTAACCCGACTAACGTTAATTATAAAAGTATTAATGATAAAAAGCTTTATAGATGAAATTCATATTGCCATTTTTGGCGTTATTTTTTAGCGGCTATGCTTTTGCCCAAAACACTTGGAAGGGTAAAGTGATAGATGCCGACCACAAAGAGGTTTTAGCCGAAGTTACGGTTTACGTGAAAGGCACAAACCTCATCGCAAAAACAGATGAAAAGGGATTGGTTACCTTAAATAATATCCCTAATGGGGCACATGTTATCGGTTTTAAAATCGTGGGCCATCAGGAAAAGACCTTAAGTTTGGTTTTTCCATTAACTCAAACTGAACCTACAACAGTAGAATTAGAACATGATGAAGACGACTTGGATGAAGTAGTCATTACCTCAACCAGAAGCTCTAGAACCATTAGAGATATTCCCACCCGGGTAGAGTTTATTGCCGGAGAAGAACTGGAAGAAAAGATGAACATGAAACCTGGTGATGTAAGGATGGTTTTGAGCGAAAGTACCGGGATACAAACGCAGACCACGTCGGCCACTTCTGCCAATGCAGCTATCAGAATTCAAGGTTTAGACGGTCGATACACTCAGATTTTAAAAGATGGTTTTCCGCTATATGCGGGTGCGGCAAGTGGTTTGGGTTTGTTGCAAATACAACCCCTAGATTTAAAGCAGGTAGAGTTGATTAAAGGTTCGGCTTCTACCTTGTATGGCGGTGGAGCAATCGCAGGTTTGGTGAACTTCATCTCCAAAACTCCAAAAATGGAGCGTGAACTCAATTTTCACTTAGATGGAACCAGCGCCAGAGGCTTGAGCTTAAACGGTTTTTATGGCAAGAGGAATGAGAAGGTGGGTACGACCATTTTTGCGGCTTATCAAAGTAACGCAGCTTATGATCCTGCAGATATTGATCTGTCCGCTATTCCAAAGTTTAAACGTTACAGTTTCAATCCCAAGTTCTACTATTATCCAACAGCTAAAACAAAGTTGATGATAGGTTTGAACTCTACTTTCGAGGATAGGGTAGGTGGCGATATGCATTACATTAAAGATGGAAGTGATCCTTCACATAGTTATTTCGAACAGAATAAGACCGAACGTTTGAGCTCGCAAATAGCACTAGATCATGATTTCGGGAAATGTAGCCACCTCACTTTCAAAAACAGTGTTGGCTATTTCAATAGGAAGTTGCTTACGCCTGGTTATGTATTTAATGGCACACAATATTCTACTTTTACAGAAGCCAACTATGCTAATCATGGCGAGCAATTTGAATGGGTAGTAGGCGCCAACCTTTGGACTGACAGCTTTAGAGAAAAGCAAGTTGCATCCGCTTTGCGAGATTATAACCAAACCACATTTGGTACTTTTTTTCAAAATACATTTAAAGCCAGTAATTGGTTGCATATAGAAACGGGTTTGCGTGCCGACCATGTGGTAGATTACGGAACGGCCTTTCTACCACGTTTATCAACTTTGTTTAAGTTTAGCGACAAATTTACTTCGCGTTTAGGAGGTGGGTTAGGTTACAAAGCTCCCACTTTATTTACCGAAGACAGTGAACGTTTGCAATATCGAGACGTTTTGGCTTTGAACTCGCAGGCTAGCAAACTAGAGAAGAGCTATGGCGCAAACCTTGATTTTAATTATCATACCAGTCTTTTTGACGAAAAAGTATCTTTCTCCATCAATCACTTATTCTTCTTAACTCGAATTAATGATCCATTGCAATTGCAACCAGCAACCTCGGGCGCTTACCAATTTGTAAACGTAGCCGGAAACATAGAAACCAAAGGAACTGAAACCAATGTAAAATTAGGTTATAAAGACTTTAAACTGTTTTTAGGCTATACTTATACCGATGCTCACCGACACGAGGGCACTTTAAGGTTTGATAATCCCTTAACAGCAAAACATAGAATTAATTCGGTGTTAATGTATGAGGTGCACGACGAATGGAAAGTAGGTTTAGAAGCTTATACGTTTAGCAAGCAGTTATTAAATGATGGTAGTTATGGTAAAAAATATACCATCATGGGTTTTATGGTCGAAAAATTATGGGAACGCTTTTCGATTTATGTGAACTTTGAAAACTTTACCGATAGCCGTCAAACACGCTTTGATAACATCTATACGGGTTCAATCAGTAATCCGCAGTTTAGAGATATTTATGCGCCTTTAGATGGTTTTGTGGCGAATGGAGGAATAAAGTTTAGGCTGTAAACTTTAAGACTTACGAGGTTTTTCGAGACTTCGTAAGTCTTTTCACAAGACATCACACTATTTGCTTGCCGTTATTTTGCACCGAGGTATCAGAAATAGCTTATTTTTGTTGGATGAAACCCATGAAAAGTTTTTGGTTGTTTATTTTTTTGCTAGTCGGCATACAGCCTTTGTTTGCCCAAGACCTGTCGCAACAGGTAGTAGCCGGAAGAGTTAATGATCCGTTGCAAAGCAAAAAGCCTTATGTAATTTATATTTCTGCGGATGGTTTTAGATACGATTATGCGGAGAGATATCAAGCTAAAAATCTACTGGCTTTGATAGAGAAAGGAGTGAAGGCAGTTTCCATGAAACCTTCTTATCCATCGGTTACTTTTTCTAATCACTATACGTTGGCAACTGGAATGTATCCTTCGCATCACGGTATTGTGAACAATTCGTTTTACGATCCTAAACGGCATGAAATGTATGTAAAAACAGACCGCAGTGCCGTAAGCGATAGCACTTGGTACGGTGGCTTACCTATATGGGTGCTGGCCGAGCAACAAAAAATGCTTTCGGCGGCTTTTTATTGGTTAGGTTCAGAAACGGCTGTTCAAGGGGTGAGGCCAACCTATTGGTATAATTTCAATACTAAAATACCGATGGATACACGGATTGATGCCGTGAAAAATTGGCTGCAATTGCCCGAAGAGAAACGTCCACATTTAATTAATTTTTACTTTCCGGAGGTTGATGTCGCTGGTCATCATTTTGGTAGTAATTCAAAAGAAACTGCCGCTGCGGTAAAATTGGTTGATGATGCTGTAGGCGAAATGGTGCAGCTAACCAAAGAAGTTGGATTGGACGTTAACTTTGTTTTTGTATCAGACCATGGTATGACCGAAGCCGACAATAAAAACACCTTAAATTTGCCATCGGTGATAGATACCAGCAAGTTTATTGTGCCTAACGGCGATGCGCTGATCCAAATTTATGCGAAGGATAAGAAGGATATCAAGCCTCTTTACAAAAAGCTTAAAGCCGAAGGGAAAGATTACGATGTTTACCTAACCAGTAAAATGCCCAAACGTTGGCATTACAGAGCAAAGGATAATAAAGATGGGAGAATAGGAGATATTATTCTTATACCGAAACTGCCAAAAATATTTAATCTTACCGGTAAGCCTACCAATATAGGCAAGCATGGTTTTGATAACGATATGCCAGATATGCAGGCCGTATTTTACGCTTGGGGCCCAGCTTTTAAAGAGGGAATGACCATCAAATCTTTTGAAAATGTACACATCTATCCCTTGCTAGCAAAGATTTTGGGTTTGGCTTACAGCCACAAAATTGACGGTAAAGAGAAAGTATTGGCGCCTATTTTGAAGTAGAATTAGATCCTTAAGATCTAATTCTACTTCTTATTTCTTTTAAGCGCTGGTCAATTAATAATTTCCCGTCTCTAAAAACCTCTTTTAGTTCTCCAGTTTTTTCTGTCTCCCAGGTTACTTGGTCTAACAATTGGTATTTTCCATTTTCTAATTCGATTTTCATCAACCCTTTGGCTGATTTTTTAGTGCCGTCATCCGTAATTGGGTCTTTAAATATTGCTCTCCCTTCACCATCAACTTCTCCATAAGTAGCTTTCATGGCAAAGCCGAAAGTGTCTCTAGTATTGTATTGGTAGGTAAATGAGCCAATTCCTAATACCACATTGGTAGATGCAAATCCTTTAGCTTTTAATCTCTCGCAAATTTGGGTTGCTCTTTCAATGGTAATACTGTCTCCGTAAATAGCACCAATCTGTGGAACTAGTTCTTTGTAGCCTTTATCGTTTGTAGTACCGCCGAAGCAGTCCCAAAGCAGTTCTATTACACCCTTTTGTTCGTTGAGATTTTTCCCATTTGGGTTTCCACAAAGAATGTCTACCGGGTCGCCACTGTCGGGTCTAATTACAACTTTACCTTCTCTATTGGTTATTTCGTTTTTAAGTTCTGGCAGGTATTCCGTTAACACTTTCCATAAATCCCAGGTGTCTGAAACTATAGATAAAATCCCTTTGGGGTAGACTTCGCAAATTAACCTTCTGAAGGTTTCCAATTCACCTTCGGTAGTTCCCATGCACATTACCGAATGTTCCGTCGCAGCAACAGAGCCACCAATTAATTCAGTGTCTGAGTTTGCGTTGTAGTATTGTTCAAGAAAATCAATCGAAGGAATAGTATCAGTTCCTGTAAAACTAAGTAGGTGTGCTGCAGAAGAGCTTAATCCGGCATCTATGCCTGCCATTCCACGCATCGAGAAATCATGCCCCTGCCAGTCAACAAATTCTGGTACTGAAGAAGTTTCTAAAGCAAACCGGTCTAATACTTTTCTGTATTGTTTTGCGATGGTGGCAGATGTACAAGGCATCCAAATTACCGCAGATAGTAAGGTTTCGAAATAGTTTGTTAACCAGAAGAACTCAGGTTTAGTGTTGTACATGGTAAACATAGGCACACGAACGGGTACGGCACTTCCTTCGGGCAAAGCTTTAAATACCATTGGGATGTAACCTAGATCGTGTAAATCTTCTATATGTTTGGTGCCAACTTGGTTTTCTCCCAAATAATTATTTATCCTTCGACTGTACTCTCTGATAACTTTTTCTTTCGGTTGTTTGAAGAAGTGATTTTCAAAATCTTCTAAAATATATTTTTTGATGAAATATTGTAGTCCGAAGAACACCACCTCTTCAATGTCTTCAATTCTGCTTTTTCTTGGTGTCCAATTAGAATATACTAAAGTTGTTCCAGTTGGGTATTGTCTGCGATGGTCAACTTTGTAGCCATCAGTTAATAATAATGGGTTCATAAGGTAGGGTTTAAAAATTGATGATATATTTTATAGTTTTCTTCGTCAAAGCATACAAACAGAATTTTTTTAAAATGTTTGATGTCTTTATAATTTATAACTGTATTAATCGCTATTTGAGCGGCTTTTTCTTTCGGGAAATGGTAAATACCTGTACTTATATTCGGAAATGCAATTGACTGGATATGATGTTTTAATGCGAGGTTTAAGCTGTTTTGATAGCAATTGCTCAATAATTTGTCTGTTTCTATGTTATCTTGGTTCCATACTGGGCCAACGGTATGTATCACAAATTTTGATGGCAGGTTCCCCGCAGAAGTAATCACAGCTTCTCCAACTTTACATCCACCTTGTTTGTTTCTAATGGCTATACATTCCTCTAATATTTTTTTTCCTCCTTTTCGATGAATGGCGCCATCTACACCACCGCCACCAAGAAGAGAGGTGTTTGCAGCATTTACAATTGCGTCTATTTCAATGGTTGTAATATCGGCTTTGACAAGATGTAATTCCATAATTATTTTTTTACGACTTTTACTAAATCTATTAATTCATCGAATACTTGTTTAAGTCCTGCTCTATCATCTAAATAAGCATTTGCGTAAATTTTTCTACTGGTAGATTTGTAAAAGGGTGGATTTTCATTGATGGTATCAAAAGGTATTTGGTTATCGCTCAAGTAATTTTTAACTATCTCAATATCTTCCTGTCCAGTCCAGCAAATTAAAAAACAGTTAATAGATTTGAGTTCTCTAAGCAAATTGATAACCTGATCGTATGCCCTGCCTTTTTGATGGAAGTCATAAACAGTATCATCGAAATCATAAGCAACAACTATAGAACCGTATTTTTCATATTCATCATTTAACCTAGTAGATGAATTTGAAGGATTAAGATAAAAGTCCATGGCTTAAGTTGATTTGATATACTTTAGAATCTGCAAAATCCTTAACCGAATTAGTGGTGAATATCCTTTCGAATGAGCTGCTCAACTCACTAAAGCCTTTACTAAAAATGCCGTGACTTATTGCTAGATATAATTTGCCAGCATTTTTGTTTCGTAGCTCTTCGGCTAAACCTATAAACGTTCCGCCGCCATCGCAAATGTCATCTACAATTAAACAATCTTTTCCGCGTAAATCATCTGCATATACTTTAAAGCCAGATAGCTTTCCTGTCTTAACATTTCTACTCTTGCTACACTCCACAACTTCAACGCCGCCTAAAAATTCAGAAACCTTATATATTTTCTTTAGCGCTCCCCCGTCTGGAGAAATTAATATGCCCTGATTGCCTATTTCTTCCATCACGCTAGCTATAAATTTATGGTTTGCAATTACTTCACAGTTATTTAATACGGCAGGCGTAACTTCAGAGTGTGCATCAAAAACGAAAACCCTTTTGAAACCTAGGCTATTGATGAGGTCAGCATAAACTTTTACTGATAGTGGTTCTCCTTTAATCATTACCCTGTCTTGTCTAGCGGCAGGGAAGTAAGGAATGTATAAATCCACAATCTCTACTTGCATTCTTTTTAATGCATCTACTGCTAAACAGAGCAAGCCAACATCATTAAAAGAATTTAGCCTATGGGTTATAGTTACCCCTTTAGCAGTTTCGAAATTAGGATTGATTTTTATGTGTGGTTCTCCACCAGAAAAAGTAAAACTTTCAAACTTTAATTCTTCGCCATCTAATGGCTTAAAATTCTGATCTAGATTGAGTATCATAATTTTCTATTTTGTGTAATTATTACGCAAAGTTATAACAATTGAGATGGCTTGCAAATGTTTGTGTAAAAATTACGCAAAATAAATATCAAATAAAAAGCCTTCTTTTGTTAACTTATTGTATTTTAGCTTGTTGAATTTGAATAGTTTTGCAGGTCTTCCATTTTTTTTGTTTCCGAATTTTTCGGTTTCTTCCACAATTCCAAAGCTTAAAATCTTTTTTCTAAAGTTTCTTCTATCTATTTCTTTCTCTAAAATAGTACAGTATAAGTTTTCTAGCTCAGAGAAAAGGAACTCTTTTGGTAGTAGATCAAATCCAATAGGTTGGTAGCTTAACTTGTTTTTCAATCGTTGTTTAGCTGCTTCGAGTATTATGTTATGGTCAAAAGCTAGTTGAGGTAAATCGTGAACAGGAAACCACTGGGCATCCTCCGCATCTGTATCTGCTTTTACCACTAGCTTGGTAGAATTTACCAATGCAAAATAGGCAACTGAAATTACTTGAAATCTCGGATCTCTGTTCACATCGTCACCGAAAGTGTAGAGTTGTTCCAGGTAATTTACTTTAATGCCAGCCTCTTCAGCAAGTTCCCTGTTTACGGCATTGTTTAATGTTTCTCCATCTTTAACAAAACCTCCCACTAGTGCCCATTGATTTTTCAACACTCCAAACTTCTGTTTAATCAACAACACATTAAGGCTATTCTCTTTGTAGCCAAAAACAATTGCATCTACGGCTATCTTAATATTCTGACGAAGGTCCATCTTATATGTGTATCTTTTACGCAAAGCTAAGCGTTTATATTAAGCTCAACAAGTTCAAAAACAAAGTAACATTTTAGTGCTGATTAGGTGTTGACAGCAACATTGCAGATATTTATCTCAACAAACCTAAACATATAAAAATGAAGAAAGCCTTTACCATTGCAAGTATAGCATTATTGTCCGCAAATTTCGTTTTCGCTCAACAACGATCCTCATCGCAAGGCGGCAATTCTCAAAGGAGAAATACAGCTGCACCGGCCACTGCATCAGCTGCTAAAGAAGAAGCTCCTGCTAAACAAAACACCAACATCGCCTCTAGAAATATTGTGCCAGAGAGTGCGGTGGTAACCAACCACACCGTAACCATCAACGGAAAAGCAGTGCCGTACAAAGCAACCGCTGGCACCTTGCCCGTTTGGGACGAAGAAGGTAAAACACTCGCTGGTTTATTTTATACTTATTACGAAAGAACTGATATCGGAAACAAAGAAACCCGCCCGTTGGTCATTTCCTTTAATGGCGGTCCAGGTTCGGCATCGGTATGGATGCACATTGCCTATACCGGACCAGTAGTGTTAAAAATAGATGACGAAGGTTATCCCGTTCAGCCTTATGGCTACAAAGACAATAGCACTTCGATACTAGATGTGGCAGATATTGTTTACATAGATCCTGTAAATACAGGTTATTCTAGAACGGTAAGTAAAGATGTGCCTACCAATAAATTTTTCGGCGTAAGAGCTGATATTAAATATTTGGCAGAGTGGATCAACACCTTTGTAACCCGTGCTAACCGTTGGGCTTCGCCAAAATATCTGATAGGGGAGAGCTATGGCACCACCCGTGTTTCGGGCTTGGCTTTAGAGCTGCAAAGTAACCATTGGATGTATTTGAACGGTGTAATCTTAGTATCGCCAACAGAATTAGGCATAGAAAGAGGAAAAGCAATGGATGCGGCTTTGCGTTTACCTTACTTTGCGGCAACAGCTTGGTACCACAAGGCTCTGGCTAGCGATTTGCAATCTAAAAAATTAACAGATATGCTGCCAGAGGTAGAAACATTTACCATTAACGAGCTGGTGCCTGCCATGGCAAAAGGAGGCTTTCTTCCTATCGAAGAGAAAAAGAAGATAGCTGCTAAAATGGCCCGTTTTTCTGGCTTACCCGAAAAAGTAATCCTACAAAACAACTTAGACATTAGCACTAATTTATTCTGGAAAGAACTTTTAAGAGACAAAGGATTTACGGTTGGTCGCTTGGATTCTCGATACAGAGGCATCGACAAATCTGACGGTGGCGAACGTCCAGATTATAATGCCGAGCTCACTTCATGGCTTCATTCGTTTACTCCAGCCATCAATATGTACTTACGCAACGAGTTAAACTACAAAACCGATTTGAAATACAATATGTTTGGCCCCGTAAACCCATGGGATAGAACTGGCGACAACACCGGCGAAAATTTAAGAGCAGCTATGGCGCAAAATCCTTATTTACACGTATTGGTGCAGTCGGGGTATTACGATGGTGCTTGTGATTATTTCAATGCTAAATATAACATGTGGCAAATGGATCCAAGCGGCAAGTTAAAAGACAGAATGAGCTGGGAGGGATACGAAAGCGGTCACATGATGTACTTGCGCAAGGTAGATTTAGCTTTAGGAAACGATCATATTCGTGAGTTCATTAAGAAATCAACTCCAAAACCTGGCCAATCAGCTAAGTTTTAATTTTTTTTGAAGCGCAAAAGTGGTGCTAATATCCAACATCGGTCCTGCTTTTCACTACAATCTTTTTATTAAAGCATCCAAACAAGCTTCGTAAGTTTCAAAAACTTACGAAGTTTCAATTACCGCACCTACACCAAAAAGTATTTTCGTTTCAATCAGGGCTATTGTTCCAAGAATGTGCTAGCGGTAAATTAAGAATTAGCGTTAGCGCCTTGAAAACTTAACAAAAATGGCTATCTTAACATTGCGCAAATCAATTGAAAGATGAAAATTATTTTAACTTTTCTGAGCTTAGTTTTTGCAATTTATGCAGCCGTTAGAGGGATAGATTTTATACGTCGTGAAGATCATACATTTGTTTTATTTGGTTTTGGCTGCTTATCGTTAGCTGCAGGTTTAGCCTATATCGCCGTTAAGTCGGCGCTTAAAAAGAGGTCGCGTTAATTTTATTCTCTATTGTTTGCATATAAATGCTTAATTTTGCTGCCCCACTATGGAACAATTAAAAACATCTTTTGATTTTGAAAAGCCTTTAACCGATCTGTATCAACAAATCGAAAAGGTTAAGCAAATTGCCGATAAGACTAAAGTAGACATGTCGGCTACATTGGCAGAGCTAGAAGAAAAGGCTGATGACACCAGCAAAAGCCTTTATGCTAATTTAACAGGTTGGCAAAAAGTTCAAATGTCTCGTCATGCAGAGCGTCCACAAACATTGGATTACATCAACCTCATCTGCGATGATTTTATCGAAATGCATGGAGATAGAACGGTTGGCGATGATAAAGCGATCGTTGGCGGTTTTGCTACCATTAACGGCGAAACTGTAATGGTTATCGGTCACCAAAAGGGTAAAAACACCAAAGAGCGTCAGTATCGTAATTTTGGTATGGCTAACCCAGAAGGTTACCGTAAAGCATTGCGTTTAATGCGTTTGGCAGAAAAATTCAATAAGCCTGTAATTTCTTTTATCGATACCATGGGAGCTTATCCAGGTTTAGAGGCAGAAGAACGTGGACAGGGTGAAGCCATTGCTCGTAACTTGTTAGAAATGTCGGTGCTTAAAGTTCCAATTCTTTGTTTCATTGTAGGCGAAGGTGCATCTGGAGGTGCATTGGGTATTGGTATCGGCGACAAAGTTTACATGTTAGAGCATACTTGGTATTCGGTAATCTCGCCAGAGTCTTGTTCTTCCATTTTATGGAGAAGCTGGGACTTTAAAGAGAAAGCTGCGGAATGCTTAAAGTTGACTTCCGAAAATATGTATGCCAACAAGTTAATTGATGGTATCGTTAAAGAGCCCCTAGGCGGTGCACACCAAAATCCAGAAGAGATGGCTGCAACCCTAAAAGATCAAATTTTAGTTGATTTAAAATCACTGAAGAAAGCTAACGCTGAAAAACTGATTGCTGCAAGAATTGATAAATTCTGTGCAATGGGCGTAGTAAACGAATAAGATTAGTAGGCAGGTATCAGTAATCAGAAGTTAGTCTGGATAGATACGAAAAATATATAAAAAGCACGATCAATCATGGTCGTGCTTTTTTGTTGGCTTTTATGCCAGACCCAAACCTCCCTTGTCAAAAAGAAGGAACGGTAGTGTAAACAATTAATGTTGGGCTATAGCTAAAAAAATGCCCGTATCTACACAGTCACTTCTCTCCCTTTCAGGAGGAACCTTAGCCAGATGTAGCTCACTGAAACCAAATCAAACTACAAAAAACAATAGATACCCAAGTTACAGAGGAGGTATTGAACAAAAAAACCGTCCCGATTTTAATCAGGACGGTTTTTTAAACGATTTAAGATTTTACATGTTCATAAAATCGGGAGGTAATTCGCCGAAATATTGTGCAAAGCCGCCCTTATCAAATAAAGATTTAAGCTGGTTTTCTAACTCTTGGGCAAGTTTAGTTTGGTTATACTGTTTAGCTACTTTCGCCATCGGCATTAAGCCATAAAATAAACCAATTTGAATAGGTTGCTGACCAACCAATCTGTTTTTGCTTTTAGAAACGTCGCCTAGATAAGTAACTTCCTTGCCTATATAATCAGCATATTTTTTGATCAGCTGATTTGCTTTTTCGGTTTCGCCCAAAGTATAGAGGTTTTGCGCCATTGTTGCTGCTCCCATAGCGGCACGCATGCCATAAATTTTCGTTGGGATAACCTCATCATATCTTTTCATCACCTTTTTAGCATCTTCTAATCTGCCAGCTTGGATCAGTCCGGTAGTTAAGCTGTTAAAGATATTGTTGAAGATAGAGATGTCATCAGCCGACTGGATATCCAAGTACTTGGCATTTTTAATATTACCCCACTTAAACTTGTTCATGATGTTGTCATACATCGGGTTTAAGTTAATGGGCTGTTCTTCTTCGCCTCTCTTAGTAGGGTCTAAAGGTAATAACCTTAGGGCCAAACCTTCGCTGTACAGGTAATTATCCAAACCATTAAACTGATCTGAAGGTACTGTGCTAGCAAAATATACCGGGCGTTTCCAATTGTTATGCGCCAAAATATCTAGCATTGCTAAAGTTCCTTTGGTTACATAATCTTTGTTAAAAGTCCATTCTAAGCTTGGTACAATTTCTCCGGCACGGTTTGCAGGTAAGGTTTTGGTGTTAATTACATCCTGCGGATTAACAGTTATCTTAAATTTCTTAGTTGGAATAAAGTTGGTGGTAGAGCCATCTTGCAGGGGTAGTTTGTCGTCAGCATCGTCTGATAACAATAAATCTACAATCTGTTTAAGTTCAACAGGTTCTGCAATGCCCATGTCTTTATGGTACATTACATCTCTTACTCCAGAAACGTATTGCTTCTCTGTCATCGAAATTGGCAGCGGTTCCGATTCGTGAACCTTGCGTTTCATGCCATTGATATACCAATCTGTATCAAATAAGCTTAAGTTCACTAATCTGATATCTGGTCTGATACCTTCTACCTCTTGTGCATACCATAGTGGGTAAGTATCATTATCTCCGTAAGTAAACAAAATGGCATTTGGTGCACAAGATTCCATGTAGCTTATGGCAATGTCGCGGGCAAGTGTTTTCTCAGACCTATCGTGATCGTTCCAGCCTTCTTTAGCCATCAATACTGGCGCCACAAGCAAGCCAATTACGGTAGCGGCAATAGCTCCAGTTTTTGGGTCCATCTTCTTAAATAGCCACTCTTTAATTGCGATAATACCCAAACCAATCCAAATGGCAAATGCATAGAAAGAACCAACGTATGCATAATCTCTCTCTCGTGGCTCCATAGGTTTTTGATTGAGGTAAACTACAATGGCCAAACCTGTAAAGAAAAACAGTAAACCAATAATGCCCGCATCTTTAGGGTGGCGGCCAAAGTGCCAAACTGCTCCAATTACGCCTAAAATTAATGGCAAGAAGTAAAAACGGTTGTACGAGTTGCTCTCTTTAATAGAAGGAGGTAAGTTGCTTTGGTCTCCATAAAGCATCGCATCAATAGGTTTTAAACCACTAATCCATTGGCCTTCGTATAAGCTGCCCTGACCTTGCTCTTCGTTTTGGCGGCCAGCAAAGTTCCATAAGAAATAGCGCATGTACATAAAACCAACCTGATGACGCATAAAGAAGCCTAAGTTGTCAAAGAAACTAGGGAAGTGTTCATCGCTCATTCCCATCATGTCTTTATAGTAACTTACATGCCTTTGTTCATCACTGTACATTCGAGGAAATAAAACTTCATGCTGTAACCTGCGGATACTGTCAGGAAAGGTTTCATTCTCGCCATAAATACGTTTTGTTTTCGTGCCAGAAACCTCATATTTGGTGTCTCCTTTACGGTAGCTTTTTCCCGTTTCTACATAAACAGGGGCAGAGCCGTCATCCTTGTATTTAGGAATAGAATTGTAGTTAGGGCCAAAAAGAAGTGGCCTATCTCCGTATTGTTCACGGTTCAAATAGCTTAAAAACGAAAAAGCATTGTCTGGGTCACTATTGTTCAAATTAGGCTTTGCTTGCGCTCTAATGATAATCATGGCAAAAGAACCATAACCGAATATGATGAGTACGGTAGACAGTAAAGCTAAGTTTAAAATCTTTTTTTGGTATTTGATAGAATACCTAATGCCCCAAACAAGGCCGCCGATTAACAAAACGGCAAAAAACAACACGCCAGTTCCAAAGCCCAGCCCTAAAGTGTTTACAAAGAAAAGATCAAAGTAAGCGCCAAACGATACTAAATATTGGATGATACCATATTGTACTACTGCCAAGATTAAGATACCGATACCGAGTGTTTTAAATATACCTGGCGTAGTTGGTTTTTCTGTTTTTTTGAAATAGTAAACAAATGCAATTGCGGGAATGGTTAATAAGTTTAACAAGTGGATACCAATTGATAAACCCATGATATAGGCAATAAATAGCAACCATCTATCTGCTTTAGGCTCGTCGGCAACAGCTTCCCATTTTAAAATACCCCAAAATACAATGGCAGTAAATAAAGAAGAAAGTGCATAAACCTCAGCCTCAACAGCCGAAAACCAGAAACTATCTGAATAAGTATAGGCTAAAGCGCCAACTACACCTGCACCCATAATAGTAATTAGGTTGGCTGTAGTTACTTCTTCAGCTTTTCTAATTAATACTTTTTTAGCTAAAGCTGTAATGGTCCAAAAAAGGAAGAGAATGGTGGCACCGCTTGCTACTGCCGAACCAAAGTTCATGAAATAGGCAATTTTACTTTTATCGCCCATGGCCAATAATGAGAAAAAACGCTCTATCATTAAAAATAGGGGAGCTCCAGGTTGGTGTACTACCTGCATTTTATAGGCCGATGCGATAAACTCTCCGCAATCCCAGAAACTTGCCGTTGGCTCTAGCGTTAAAACATAAGTGAGGGTGGCTATAAAAAAACAAGCCCAGCCAATGATATTGTTTACTTTTGAATAGTTCATATTTTGTGATATGATGATTTCTAATCCTTGATGGTTTGGTGCATTAAAATGCTGCCGAAAATAAAGAAATAGATTGATATAGGAGTTAGCGATTAACCTTATTTAACAAAAAATAACTAAATCTGCCTGACACTCAGTAAGGGTAGAAAATATTTTAAAATTTTTTGTGCGAGATATTTGCAAGTTTGAAAAATGTGCGTACATTTGCATTCCCTTTCAGCAACACGCTTGAGAAAGCGTTAGAAAGAGGAGATTGTCCGATAGTATAAGGGTAGTACGACAGTTTTTGGTACTGTTTGTCTTGGTTCGAATCCAGGTCGGACAACAAATCACTTCGGGTTGTGAATAAAACCGCAACCCGATTTTTTATTAACAAGCATTGATACCCGCAAATCATGCCATTGCAATTTAATCCCGTTAAAATTTTTGCCGGAAGTGGAACCAAAGACCTCGCTAGCAAAATAGCTGAGGAATACGGTAAACCTGTTGGTAGTGTTACCTTAAGTAAATTTAGCGACGGTGAATTCCAGCCTTCATTCGACGAATCGGTAAGAGGATGTGATGTTTTTTTAGTGCAATCTACTTACCAACCAAGTGATAACTTAATGGAGCTTTTGTTAATGGTTGATGCCGCTCGTAGAGCATCGGCACATTACATTACAGCAGTTGTTCCTTATTATGGTTTGGCTCGTCAAGACAGGAAAGATAAGCCTAGGGTAGCAATTGGGGCTAAATTGGTAGCCAACTTGTTAAAAGCAGCAGGTATTCATCGTATCATGACTATGGATTTACATGCGGCGCAAATTCAAGGTTTTTTTGATATACCAGTAGACCACTTGGATGGGGCGGTAATTTTTGTTCCTTACATCAAGAGCCTGGGTTTAGAAAATTTAACAATTGCCTCTCCTGATATGGGCGGTTCTTACAGGGCTAGAACTTTTGCTAAGTTTTTTAATGCAGAGGTTGTAATTTGCGATAAGCGCCGTAAACGTGCCAACGAAATAGAATCAATGTCTATCATTGGTGATGTTACTGGACAAGATATCGTTTTAATTGACGATATTTGCGATACTGCAGGTACCCTCGCTAAGGCTGCGCAGTTAATTATGGATAATGGTGCTAAAAGTGTAAGAGCGGTTTGTACGCACCCTGTTTTATCTGGTAAAGCTTACGAAACGGTAGAAAACTCGGTATTGGAAGAGTTAATTGTAACAGATACTATTCCATTGAAACAGCAAAGTCCTAAAATTAAACAGTTAAGTACGGCAAAATTATTTGCTAAAGCCATTGCCAGTGTAAACGAATATGGCTCAATTAGCGAACTTTTTAGAGTTTAGGTTATTCGTTGAATTGGTTATTCGGTTAATCGATTTAAACAACAAGATAATAAAAGGTTAATATGTCGAATTGGTTATTCAGTTAATCGATTTAAACAGTTAACCAGTTAAACAACAATAAATAAATATAAAATGAAAACAATCGCTATTAGCGGTTCTCTTAGAGAGAACGTAGGGAAACGCGATGCCAAAGAGCTTCGTTACGAAGGTAAGGTTCCTGCGGTATTGTACGGAGGTAAGGAGCAAGTGCACTTTGCCATCACAAGAACTGATTTAAATGATGCTATCTATTCTCCAGAAGCTAGTTTTATCGAAATTACTGTTGATGGTAAACCGGTTAAAGCTATCGTAAAAGATGCTCAATATCATCCATTAACTGATCTATTGTTACACGTTGATTTTCTTCAATTATTTGATGATAAAGAAATCACAATGGAAATTCCTGTTAAATTAACCGGTACTTCTCCAGGTGTTAAAATGGGTGGTAAATTAGTTCAGAAATTACGTAAACTACGTGTTAAAGCATTGCCTAAACACATGCCTCAAGTAGTTGAAGTAAGTATTGCTAAATTAGAGGTAGGTAACTTATTCCGCGTTCGTGATTTAGAAAAAGCTGAATATGCTGTGACTAACACTCAAGAAGATACTATCGTTTCTGTAGGTATGTCTAGAGCGTTGAAACAAGCTGAAAACGAAGCTAAAGGTAAAAAATAGTCAAGATTTAAGAATTTTCTTGATTACACAAGATCAAATGGCATTCCAATACGGGATGCCATTTTTTTATGTTAAAATTTTATATGGTTTAATCCCTAACTACAGGTTGTGCAGTTGCCACTTGCCAATTGCAAACTGTTAACTGCCAACCGCCAACTATTCTTTGGTCTTCGTTCTTTAGTCTTTTAACCATTTAATGCCTAACTACAGGTTGTGCAGTTGCCAATTGCGAACTGCAAACTGCCAACTATTCTTTGGTCTTTTAGCTTTAAGCATTTAACTTAGCGCCATGAAATTTCTGATTGTAGGTTTAGGAAATATTGGTGCCGAATATGTTGGTACTAGGCATAACATAGGGTTTGATATTGCTGATGAATTGGTTAACGGGCTAGAAGGTAGTTTTGAACATGGAAGATTAGCTTATTATGCAGAGGTGTCTCACAAGGGCAAAAAGTTGCATGTTATTAAACCTACTACCTACATGAATTTAAGCGGCAAGGCGGTTAACTATTGGATGAAAGAGCTGAAAATAGTGCCAGAAAATGTATTGGTCTTGGTGGATGATTTGGCGTTACCCTTGGGCAAGTTGCGAATGAAATTGCAGGGCAGTAGCGCCGGGCACAATGGTTTAAAAAGTATAGAAGAGGTTTGCGGCGGACAAAACTATGCTCGTTTACGTTTTGGTATAGGTAATGATTTTCCGAAAGGTAGGCAAGCAGATTTTGTACTTGGCCAGTTCGATAAGAACGAGAAAAAAGAACTGCCCGTGTTGGTAAACAGGGCAGTGAGTATGATTAAGAGCTTTGCTACCATTGGTGCTGCTCAAACCATGACATTGTTTAATAAGTAATACGAATTACGGACGTTTTTGTCCTTGCGCTGCTCTTCGAGATTTGCAATTAGAGCTGTTCTAAGCGTTAATTTATTTTATGCTCGAAATGAAGCAATATCAACCATAAATTAGAAGAGATTGAAAATTAGGCATAACATAAAGGCTATCATCTGCATTAAGTAGCGGGCTATTTTTTAACTAGCCTAGTAATTTTTTCGTGTAGCGTACCTATCTTAAATGGTTTTCCAATGATGTCATCGGCACCTACACGTCTGGCGGTTTCTTGATCCGAATCTAATACACCTGCCGAAAAAGAGATGATTGGAATGTTTTCTTTGCCTGGGAGATGCCCTTCTCTTATCTTCTGAATTGCCTCTAAACCGTTCATAATGGGCATGTAAGTATCCATCAATATCAAATCGAAATTTTCTTTTGCCAAAGCTTCTAAAGCTGCTGCGCCATTGGTCACTACAGTAGATTGTACTTTCCAATCGTTTAGTATTTTTACAATCAGGAAAACGTTGATAGAGTTGTCTTCGGCAATTAAAATACGTAAGCCTTCTAAGTTAGGAAGTGTTTCTGGTGCTTTAGAGATATTAATTTCCGTCTCTTTTTCTACAGTTTTGTACCATTTAGTGAAAGAGAAGGTACTTCCTTTACCCAACTGGCTTTGCACATCTAATGTGCCACCTTTTAGTTCTGCCAGTTTTTTAACAATAGACAAGCCTAAGCCCGTGCCGCCATAAACTCTGGTGTGTACGTTTTCTACTTGCTCAAAAGAATGGAAAATAGTGTTGATATGTTCTTCTGGAATGCCAATTCCGGTATCAATTACAGAAAATCTGATTAAGGTAGTATTGGCTTTTTCTTCGAGCGCTTCTACTTTAAATATTACCTCACCTTCATTTGTGAATTTTACCGCATTGCTCAATAAATTCATGAAAATTTGATTTAAGCGTAGCGAATCAGCCATGATAAAACGAGGTACATTTTGGTCAATAACTAGTTTTAAAAAGATGTGCTTCTCAATTGCTTTAATGTTGAGCAAGTTGGCCGCCTGGGTTACCAGTTCTTTGATATCCGTTTCGGAAAAGCTAATCTTGTACTTGCCAGCTTCAATTTTAGACAGGTCTAAAATATCGTTGATTACCCCTAACAAAGAACTAGATGATATTTCAAGGAGGTTAAGCATCTCCTTTTGGCTTTCATTAAAAGGTTCTTTCTGCAATAAACTAACCAAGCCTATGATACCATTAATTGGTGTGCGAATTTCGTGGCTCATATTGGCCATAAAACTTTCTTTCGCTCTTTTTCCCTGCTCTGCTTCTTCTTTGGCCTTAATTAAATCTGCCTGTATTTTTTCTAGCTGTTGGTTTTTAGTTTTAATTTCAATTTGTGTTTTAACCAATTGTATAAAAGAATCTACTTTGGCAGAAGTGATATAGGGATCTAAAGGTTTGTACAAATAATCTACTGCACCAGCACTTAGCCCTTTAATGGCATATTTAGCTTCTGTAGAAATTGCGGTTACAAAAATGATCAGTATATCTTGGGTGCGAACGTTATTCTTCAGTATCTCTACCAATTCGAAACCGTTCATTTCGGGCATTTGAACATCTACCAGCGCAATAGCAATGTCTTTCTCCCAACAAATGCGCAGTGCATCGTTAGGCGAAGTTGTGGTAATAATGTTGATGTCGTTACGGTTTAGCAGTGCTTCTAAGGCAATAATGTTTTCCTGCTTATCATCAACAATTAAAAGATTGATCTTGCTCATTAGGTATGGGAATTAGCTTACTTTTTGGTAAATGTTGTTTTTCTTGTCTACTACTTTAAATTTTTTGGCAATCTGATAATCTCTAATCGCTTCTTTTCCGCCCAAACATAAAAAGCCAAAGTTAGCAAGACTATTGTAAAACAGGTTAATTACGTTTCGTTGTAATTCTGGATTAAAGTAAATCAGCACATTTCGACAAGAAATTACCTGAAACTCATTAAAAGGGCCATCTGATACCAGGTTATGCATAGAGAACAATACATTTTTTTTCAAATGTCTGGCAATAGAAGCGGCATCGTATTTTGCAGTATAGTAGTTCGATAAAGACTTGCCTCCATCTATGGCGTGGTAGTTCTCGGAGTACTGTTTCATTTTTTGTAGGTCGTAAATGCCTTCTCTAGCTGTTTCTAAAACTTTATGGTTAATATCCGTTCCGTAAAAGAAACTACGATTGTATAGCCCTAATTCTTCAAATAAGATAGCAAAAGAGTAGAGCTCTTCTCCGGTAGAGCAACCTGCGTTCCAAACTTTAAGGTGTGGGTAAGAATTTAAGTAAGGTATCACATTTTCTTTCAGTGATTTAAAAAATTTTGGATCTCTGAACATCTCTGTGACGTTGACGGTAATTTCGTTCAAAAAATCATGGAAAAAATCACTGTTGTTGGTTAAAGTGCTTCTTAGGTCAAAAAAATCCATCCTTTTTAAGAGCATTACTCTGTCTAATCTTCGTTTTAACGATGCCCTAGAGTAGCCTTCAAAATCAAATCCGTAGATGTTTCTGGTGATTACTACTATTTCTTCTACCTGTTCGTCTGTTATTAAATCTTTCGTCATTTACTAAAATGCTTAACTAAGCCACACTCTTAACATAGATAAAAGTTTGTCTATATCTACAGGTTTAGAAATATAATCGCTAGCGCCCGCCTCCATACATTTCTCTCTATCCATTTTCATTGCTTTTGCGGTAAGGGCAATTACGGGCAGGTTAGCCAATTGTCTTTTTGTTCTAATTTGTCTCATGGCTTCGTAGCCATCCATTTCAGGCATCATGATATCCATCAACACCAAATCAATCTCTTGGTGTGCTTCCAGTTTTTCTAGCGCTTCTACACCATTGTTGGCTATAATTACTTTGATGTCGTAATCTTGCAGCGCAGAAGATAGCGCAAAAATATTACGCATGTCATCATCAGTAATTAAGATTGTTTTGTTTTGTAGCGCTTTTTCTATGGTTGGCGCATAGTTTTTTGGTTCTTTGTTAATTTTTACCGCATGATCTTGTTTAGGAGCATCGGCCTGTAGTTTGTTCATGAATAAACTTACTTCGTCTAACAGCCTATCATTAGATTTGTTGCTTTTTAATACCATGGCTTGCGAATAACGCATAATGTGGGCCATTTTGTCCTTATCAAGCTCCATAGCGGTATTGATAATTACAGGTACTTCTTTGGTTTCGGGGTTGGATTTGATTTCATCGAGCAAGTCGAGACCAGAAATGTCAGGAAGTTTCAAATCCAGAATGATACAGTCGAAAATGCTTTCCGTTAACATTTGCCTAGCCTCGGCACCAGTATAGGCTTGCGAAACTTTGGCTCCTTTTTTAATCAGTTGTTCGGTAAGTTCATTACTTTGTAAAATCTGGTCTTCTATCACTAATACGTTGTGGAAATCGTACGTATATTGATTAGAAAGTAACTCGAAAGCAAGATCTAATTTTTCTTTGTCTACAGGTTTTTTAAGGAAGCCGATAGCGCCTTCTTTTTTTGCCTTACTCGCTTTTTCATCGCCAGCAGACATCATGTGGATTGGGATATGTTTTGTTGCTGGGTTGGCTTTGAGCTGTTTCAGGATACTCCAACCATCCATTACCGGCAACATTACATCCAATACAATGGCGTCGGGTAGTTCGGTAATTGCAAGTTCTAAACCGTCGTCTCCACTATGCGCTAAAATGGGCTCAAAGCCTTTTTCGATGGCGTAGGCTTTTAATATTTCTGCAAAATTTTCGTCATCTTCTACAATAAGCAGTTTGTTGCCCTCGCTGCTTTTAACTGGCATAGGCATGTTTTCTGGGGCCGTAGCTTTTCTTTCCTGATAGGTAACAGGGGTTTCTTTTTCTATCTCTGCCGTAGGTTTGCTGTCTTTTTTGCTACCCAAACTTTGCGGAATAAACAGCGTAAAAGTACTCCCTACGCCAACCTCGCTAGTCAGCTGAATTTCGCCCCCAAGCAAATTAGCTAATTCTCTACTAATAGATAAACCTAAGCCGGTACCGCCATATTTGCGGCTGGTAGAACCATCTTCTTGCTGAAAAGCTTCGAAAATAACCTGCAGCTTGTCTTTCGGTATGCCAATTCCGGTATCCGTAACCGAAAAATAAATTGGGTCTAGCTCATCATCAATTAAAGATTTGTTCTGTTTAATTTGATCTTTTCTGGCCAAGCCTGCTTCGATGGTAATTGTTCCTTTTGCTTTAGTAAATTTAAAAGCATTGGATAATAGGTTTTTGATGATTTGCTCTAAACGAGTTTGGTCTGTGGCAATGGTTTCTGGTAGGTTGTTTGCCAAGTTAAATTCAAAATTAATCTCTTTTTGATTGGCAACTTCACTAAACAGTGCTTTGGTATGGCTTTGTATGGTGCTTGGCCGTACTTGTTCTATCAGCAAATCTATATTGCCAGATTCTATTTTAGAAAGGTCTAAGATATCGTTAATTAAAGCCAACAAATCTGAACCGGCATTGTGAATTACCCCAGCATATTTAATTTGCTCTTCTGATAAATTGGCTTGTTTGTTTTCTTTTAAAATTCTCGCCAATATCAAAATGCTATTCAAAGGCGTACGCAATTCGTGGCTCATGTTGGCCAAAAATTCAGATTTATACTTACTGCTTAGTTCCAGTTCTTCGGCCTTTAAGCCAATGGCTTCTTTGGCCTGGTTAATAGAAATGTTTTTTTCTTCTAGCAGTTGTGCTTTTTCTTCTAACTCAGAATTGGCTTGCTGTAACTCTTCTTGTTGTACACGCAGTTCTTCTTCAGATGCCTGTAGCTCTTCGGTTTTGTGCATCAGGTCTTCGTTAGTTACCCTCAGCTCTTCTTGTTGGCTGGTCAATTCTTCTGCTTGTTGCTGAGTTTTTTCTAACAAAGCTTGTAGCTTAACTTTGGCAACCATGCTATTTGCCGCCACCCCAACGTCGTGTGCTACTACAGCCAAGAAATCTAAGTGCATATCTGTAGGAGCCGAAAGAAGTCCCATTTCTAGAACAGCAATGGTTTCGTCTTCAAATAAAACAGGTAAGCAAATGATATGTGTGGGGGTGCTTTCTCCGAGGCCCGAAGTAATTTTTAAATAATTTTCGGGAACTGGATGGAGTATCTTTGTCTTTTTCTCTAATGCTACCTGCCCAATTAAGCCTTCGCCAAAATGATATACTTTGCCTTGCATCGCATCTTCAAGGGCAAAACCTCCTCTTAGTCTTAAAGTTTTTTGGCCTCTGTTTGCTAAATAAAAAGCACCCACCGGATAGTTTAACAAATCGCAAATGGCGGCAATTACATTCCTTGCAAGGTCATCCATTTCAAACTCGCCCCTTATGGTTTCGTTTATTTTGGCCTCTCCGCTTAAAATCCAATTATGCTGCTCGTTTTTGGCCGATAAAGCTTCCAATTCTTTGTTGGCAAGCAGTATTTGTCTTTCGCTCTCTTTTTGCTGATCAAAAGTTTGGCGAATATATTTCAGCAGAAATAAGACCAACCCGAAAATGATGAGCGAGGTGATGATGATGATTGAGATAGTTTGTGTTCCACGTGCGGTGCTAGTTTCTTGCCGCTGTTTTAATAACTGATATTCTAAGTCAATAAATTGATCGGTAAAGCCTAAAAATTTGATCTTGTCTACCCTGCCTTTGTCTGTTAAGAATTGTTGTTTAGCGGCAAAAAAATCTCCAACACTTCCTTTTGCTGCAATCTGTTTCATGTCAGAAACTTTTTCAATTGCATAAAATTTGATGCTGTCTAATTTCTTTAACTGTTCTGGATTGTCATCTACCAGGTCAGCCAAGTCTTCTAACATCGGTAAAATTTTGTTGATGTTTTCATCGTAGGGTGTTCTGTAGCTATCTTTTTCGGTAAGTATAAAACCTCTTAAAGAGGCCTCGCTATGTAGCAGTCTTATTTCTAATCTTTCGGCTGTTTTTGCTACGTTCTGAGTATGGTCAACCCAATTATAGCTATCGTTTAATGACTTTATGCTTAGGTAAGATGCACCAGCAGAGATAAGTACAAAAATTAAAGTAACCGCAAAGCCTGTAAGTAATTGTTGCTTAAAAGAAAGTTTGAGCATATAAACCCTAAATTAATATCTAAAATTGCAGCTAAGATAATCAATAAAGGAGTAAATGTTAACATGATAATTGTATATGCATTTTAGAGACGTGCAAAGTGGTTGTTTTATGCTAACTTTAAGCGCTCAAATAATAAAAAAAATGAAACTATACGGCATACCTAATTGTAATACAGTAAAAAAAGCGCAAGATTGGTTAAAGAATAATCAAAATGAATTCGAATTTCACGATTTTAAGAAAAAGGGAATTACAGCCGAAAAGCTAACTGAATGGTTCAATGCTTTTGGTTGGGAAAAGGTAATAAATAAGGCTGGCTTAACCTTCAAAAAACTGAGTAAAGAAGAACAAACAGCCATCAATACTGCCGATGCCGCTCTTAGCTATTTAATGAATAATACCAGCGCTATAAAAAGACCTATTGTTGAGGTTAACCATAAGCCTGTTTTGTTAGGTTTTAAAGAAGAAGAATACCAAGCTTTATTAGCCAAATAATAGGCTTGTTAAATTTTGTTAAAAGGATGATATAGAGGTTAAAGTGCCTTACATTTGATTATGTTGAAGAAGCTATATTTATTGTGTTTTTTGTTGTTGCCTTTAGCTGTATGGGCACAGGATACCTACATTACCGGGAATGTTTTTGATAATGAACAACGAGGTTTAGCGTTGCAAGACGTTGCCGTTAGAAATTTAAGCACTAAAACATTGGTGGTTACCGATAAAAATGGTCGGTTTGCATTAGGTGCCAAAAAAGGCGATATCATTTCATTTGCGCTTTCTGGTTATCAAACTGATACGGTTTATTTAACCAATCTTTTTGCTAAGAACATTTATTTACGAGCCGCCGTAAATACCTTAAATACCGTAAATGTAACTACGGCAAAGGTTTCCCCATTGTTAGATACAAAAGATCCGGAGGCCGTGGCAGCAAGGAGGGTAGATGCATCGAAAAACAGAGGAGGCTTGCGTTTGAACTTAGGCTACGGCAAATGGCGTAGGCAACAGGCTAAAGAAGCCGAGTTGGAAGAGGCTGCTGATATTAATGAGGAGATTTCAAAAAACTTCAATAAAGCAGTTATTCAGAAACTGGTAAACTATAAAGAAAAAGATTTAGACGATTATATTGGGATGTACCGCCCAACCGTAGCGCAAGTTAAAACAGAAACACCTTTTAACTACACCTATTATATTGCCACTACCTTTAACGAATGGAAAAAACTGCCGGCAGAATCAAGAAAAATGCCTGCTTTGCCTAAGCTAAAGGGCAATCCTTAATTTTGGTAATATTAGTGTGCTATTTTTGAAAATTATTACTTTTCAAATTACCTTAGCATTAAAATCATCAAACATGCAAAAAACATTTTTCAAAACCTTGGCGGTTATGGTAACCGTTTTATACGGGCAATTTGCTTTGGCCCAAGAAAAGCCAGCCAGTAAATATGTGCCAGAAGAGGCTTTTAGCCCATTGTTCTATACGCAAAACGGTAACGAATATCGTTCGGCTAGTGGTGCTCCGGGACCAAAATATTGGCAAAATAGGGTAGATTATAACATCAGCGCCAGCTTAGACGAAACTACCAATAAAGTTAAGGCTACCATTACCATCACTTATAAAAACAACAGTCCAGAGAAATTGCCATACTTATGGTTGCAATTAGATCAAAATTCTTTTAAGTCTACTTCTCGTGGCTTGGCCATTACACCCGCTAAAAGTAGATACGGTGCGCAGGGCGAAAAATTTATGGGCGGTTACAACATTACCAACCTGTCTGTTTCGCAAAAAGCAAAGGCAGTAAAATTTACATCGTTGGTAGAAGATACCCGTATGCAAATCCGTTTAGACCAGCCTATGGCAGCCAATGGCGATGTGGTAGTTATTAAAATGGATTACGTATACGAAATTCCGGTACTAGGATCAGACAGAACAGGTCACTTGACAACCAAAAACGGCGAAATTTTCGCGGTAGCGCAATGGTTTCCACGCATGAGTGTTTATGATGATGTTTTGGGTTGGAATACCCTGCCTTACTGGGGTGCAGGAGAATTTTACTGTGAGTATGGAGATATTACTTTTGATGTTACCGTGCCGGGAAATCATATCGTGATGGGTTCTGGAGAATTGTTGAACCCACAAGAGGTGTTTACCGCAGAACAACTGAAACGCTGGAACGAAGCAAAAAACAGCGACAAAACGGTACACATCAGATCGGAAGCTGAAGTAACTGATCCGAAATCTCGTCCTGCAAAAGATAAATTAACATGGAAATTCAAAATAACAAATACCCGTGATGCGGCTTGGTCTTCATCAAAAGCATTTGTATTAGATGCTGCACGTATCAATTTGCCGAGCGGAAAAAAATCCTTAGCCGTTTCGGCCCATCCGGTAGAGAGCAATGGCACAGATGGTTACGGCAGAGCGGTAGAGTATGTGAAAGCTTCTATAGAGCACTACTCTAAAATGTGGTACGAATATCCTTACCCAATGGCGGTAAATGTGGCTACCAATATTGGTGGTATGGAATATCCTGGTATTGTGTTTTGCGGTTGGAAAGCTAAAAAAGGCGATGCCTGGGGGGTAATAGACCACGAGTTTGGCCACATTTGGTTCCCAATGATTGTGGGCTCTAACGAGCGCAAGTTCGGTTGGATGGACGAAGGTTTCAATACTTTTATCAACGATTTATCGAGTACCGAATTTAACAACGGCGAGTACAAGCCACGCCCAATGAACATGAATGCGATAGGTAAAGCAGTAATAGGAAATCCGAAATATGAAAACATCATGTTAATGCCTGATGGAATGGCCGAGGCAAACATTGGGATTAATTTATACTATAAACCAAGTTGGGGCCTACACATTTTAAGAGACCAAATTTTAGGTAAAGATCGTTTTGATTTTGCATTTAGACAATACATCCACAACTGGGCCTATAAGCACCCCACACCTTGGGATTTTTTCCGTACTATGGAAAATGCAGCTGGAGAAGATTTAAGCTGGTTTTGGAAAAGCTGGTTCTTAAACAACTGGAAAATGGACCAAGGTATTGCCGAAGTAAAAGCAGTTAAAAACAATGATGCTATTTCGGCTTACACCATCAAGGTAGATAATTTAGATAAAATGCCGATGCCAATCATCTTAGGCATCAAAACAAAAAGTGGTAAAACAGAAATAGTAAGAGTGGCGGCAGATGTTTGGATGAAAAATACCAGCTGGTTGGTTAATTATCCTACAACTGAAGAAGTGGTAGAGGTGGTGTTAGATCCGCAGCAAGTATTGCCAGATAGTAATACAGAGAATAATAAATGGACTGCTAATTAAGCCAGTTTCAATATCGCATCACTATCCCGTAAGGTTAAACTTTACGGGATTTTTTTTGAACCTTATCGTTTTGAAGCAGATTTTAGATCATTGGTATCTGCTATTCCTACATCGCAACTTGGTATAGTAGATACACCAACCGCAAAGAAATGTCGGTTTTGTCTTTATGGGCATGCTGGCCTACCGTCTGTCCTACGTTTGAGGTTAGCTTTTCTAATCTGTTTAATTGTGATATAGTTTTAAAGTAATCCTAGAACTAATATTTTTATTGAATTTAAAAATACCTAAACGTTGGTATTTCCTTTTCAAAGCGCAGTGCTTAGCTTAGCGAGATTAATTAAAACACAGCCTATTATGCGCTACGCCTTTTTATTTTGCTTTTTTATAGCTCTAAATTTGAATTCCAGTTTTGCACAAGAAATTTGGAAGCATTACTTCGCCGTAAGTAATCAAATGTCTAGCATTGCTATTGATGCGGATGGAAACAAATGGTGTGGAACTTTAAACGGTGGTGTAAATAAGTTTGATGGTACCAGCTGGACACATTATACCACCAACAACGGACTGGCGGGTAATGGTGTAAACTGCATTTTTATAGATGCAGAGGGTAACAAATGGTTTGGCACTAGCCAGGGACTAAGTAAATTTGATGATATCTCTTGGACTACCTACACCACGGATGACGGATTAGTTAATAATACCGTTACTAGTATAGCTGTAGACGCAGAGGGTAATAAATGGTTGGGTACCACCAATGGCGTAAGCAAGTTTGATGGCGCTCACTGGACCACTTATACCACTAACGATGGGCTGGCTGCTAATTATGTCACTTCAGTTGCTGTAGACGCTCAAGGCAATAAATGGTTTGGTTCAAACGGTTTTGGGGTGAGTAAGTTTGATGGTTCTAGCTGGAACGTTTATACTACTGCAAATGGATTGGTTAACGATTATGTTTATCAAATTAATATCGATGCCCAAGACAACAAATGGTTTTGTGCCTTTGGTGGCGCAAGTAAATTTAACGGCACCCAATGGACCAATTATAGCGGTGGTCCTAGTAACCTTTTAGCAGGTAATCAAATTCGGTCGGTTTTGTTTGACACACAGGGCACCAAATGGTTTGCTACTACTCAGGGTATTGTTAAATTTGATGATAGCAACTGGGAAAGGTACGCTGCCAATAACAGCTTAGCCGTTGGTGCTTATGCGATAACCATAGATACACAGGGCCAAAAGTGGTACGCAAATCTTAGCGTAGGCCTGGTAGGGTTTGATGGAACCTCTTTTACCAATTATCAAGCCCCAGCCAATAACCAGTTGTTATTTAATGATGTACGTTCTGTTGCTATAGATGCACAGGGTCAGCAATGGTTTGCTACCCTTGGTGGGGGTGTGAGCAAGTTTGACGGCGTAAATTGGACCAACTATAGCACCGAAGATGGCCTAGCTAGTAATAATGTTCTTGCCACAACTATAGACGCCGCAGGAAACAAGTGGTTTGGCACTTATGGCGGTGTAAGCAAATTTGATGGCACGCAATGGACTACCTATACAACTAACGATGGGCTAATTAACAATTTGGTTACCTGCATTGCTATTGATGCGCAAGGTAACAAATGGTTCGGTACCACTACTGGCGTAAGCAAGTTTGATGGCATACACTGGACCAATTACACTACTAACGATGGACTGATAAATAACTCCATAACCAGTGTTGCTATCGATGCGCAGGGTGACAAATGGTTTGGCACTTATGGCGGTGTAAGCAAATTTGATGGCACACAATGGACCAATTATACTACTAACGATGGGCTGGTGAACAACTCCGTTAGAAGCATTGCTATTGATGCACAGAGCAACAAATGGTTTGGCTGCATTGGCGGCGTAAGCAAGTTTAACGGAACCAATTGGATAAATTATACTACTAACGAGGGTTTAGTGCAAAATAATGTGCTTGCCATCGGCATAGATGCGCAGGACAATAAATGGTTTGGTACCGGGGGCGGTGTCAGCAAGTTTAATGGTAGCCATTGGACTAGCTATACTGCAAGTAATGGGCTTTCTAATCCTGCTGTTTATGCCATTGCCATAGACGGCCAAGGCAGTAAATGGTTTGGCGGCGTAGGAGTTTCTGTTTTATCGGGTACTGCGGTGTTGCCGGTTAACATTACCAAATTTACAGCTAAACCCTCGTTTACGGCTGTCTCGATTCAATGGGAAACTGCTAAAGAAATTAATAATGATAGATTTGTAATAGAGCATAGTACAGACGGCAAAACATTTATTGCTCTTGGCGAAATAAAAGGTAGAGGCAATTCTAACGTTTTAACCAATTACACCTATACACACCAAAGGCCTCATAATGGTATAAATTACTATCGCCTAAAGCAATTTGATTTTAATGGCGATTTTGAGCACAGTGAGATTAGCGTAGTGAATTTTTCATTTTCAAATGCAAACGTAATCAGTACTTATCCTAATCCGGTTAAAGACGTGTTGCATTTCGAAGGAATAAACGGTAAAAAAGGTAGTATTTCTCTCTACAACCTAATGGGACAAAAAATTGCTGCTGCCGAGATTGAAAATAATAGAGCATTGTTAAAGCTTACCGCCGATGGGGTTTACCTTTTAAGGGCAAATTTTACAGATGGTACTAGTTATAGTAAAAAGATTATCCTCAAAAAATAAGGTTAAATTTTAACTTGGCTGGCTCGTATAATAAAGAGAGATATTATGCGGAAAATGCTGACACCAACGCGATTAAAGATAACCTATTTGTCTTGGTGTTTACGTAGTACGGTTTTGCACTTTAACAGACGCAGGTAAAGCCAGCCAATTTCGTACAAAACTGGTAAGGCGGTTTTTGATGGTTTTTTTTTGCTGTCCTTATAGCTCATATCTCCCGAAGTATCGAGAAATATGCTGTAAAATTTATAAATCTTCGTTCACGTTTTTCATCTGCTGCAAGTCTTTATTAGTAGAATGGATGTTCAGTATAATGTAGCATCACTAACAAATGCTGGCATTAGAAGGGGTGTTTTGTCCTTCGGGTATTGCTATTTTCACGCCATCAATAAGGGTGTCTTTTGTTTAAAATTTGTTGGTTAGCGCTCTAAAAGTTTAATACCATAATTAAACAAAATACCGTAAGATAACACCTACGGTATTTTTAAAAATCATTAATGCTAGTTTTTTAAAATCCTTTTTACCAGAGGTATATCGCCGTTAAATTTTAGTAAGTAGGTGCCAGAAGTTAAGTTGTTTAAACTGATGGTTGTTTGTGTTGTAGAGCTGCCTAATGAGATTTGTTTTAATATTTTACCATTGATATCTATCAACTGTATCTGATGATAAATACCAGCCACGAACGCAACGTTAACAATATCTTGCGTCGGGTTTGGATAAATTTCTACTTTGTGATCTGTTAAAGACACATTAAGCACTCGTACCCCTAGATCTGTTGTTTTGCCGTCAAAATCTTGTTGTTCTAGTCGATAGTAGTTGATACCATTAACTGGTTTTTTATCATTAAAGACATAATTATTACCCATTGTTGTATTTCCAAAACTTGCAACTTTACCAACAACATTAAACTGCTGCCCATCTACTGATCTGGAGATGATAAATTCTTTGTTGTCAGTTTCAGAAGTGGTTTGCCACTGTAATTTAACAACTCCTGTGTTTTGAAGTGCTACATTATAACTAAGCAGTGCCACTGGCAAAGTTATCTCAAAATAGGTCAATGCTTTTGCCATAAAAGCTGTAATTTGTTCTTGGGGCGCAGTTTCTAGTGGAAAGCCAAGATAAATAATTCCACCCGGGGTTGTTCCTAAACCAAATGTGCCTTTATAGGCAATGCCCCCAAAACGGCCTGCTGTATTATAATTTAAAATTGCTGTTGCGGTGCCAATAGGGCTAATATTATCGGGAAATCTTGCTAGATAATTCTCCCCCAGATCGAGTGTTAAACCCTCAAATAGCGTTCCTGTTCTGCCTGACACAGGCGTGTCTGTGGTTGTGCCGTCGCTAACATAAGTTGCCTTCAAATAGTTATTCATAAAGTTGATATCGTACTCAGCTGCTGATGTAGAACGTCCTAAATTATAAGCGATTTCTGATCCTGTAATGAGTAGTTTTCCGCCATTATCCAAGAAAGTTTTAACTTTTGCTTTATTTGTTCCGTTAAAAACTTTGTCAGCGCTAGAATCGTCACCACTAAACCATAACACCATATCATAGTCGCTTAATAAAATAGTTCCTGCGTCTATCATCTCGTCGGCAGCAGAATTAATTCGCATGGTAGCGTTATCTTTTAACGTATTAAAATAAACGGCAGCAAAATTGTGCGATCTTGATTTATAATCGTTAACTCGATCAAATGCGTCAACAATAAGCACCCTTGGCCCCGCTGTAATATTTACAGTTCTGCTATAAACATCACTTGGTACACTTTCAACATCGGGATTAACGCCATTGGTAACAACCGCAGTAAGTTTAAAATGAACTGCGCTTGTTGTAGGCACCACTAAAAATTGACTTGGATTTAAACTGACACTTGTTGTAGCGGCTGTTAAGGTAGACTCATTAGCAGCTAAGGCCCAACCACTAAATTCGTCATCTAAGGCATAATATAAACGATATCCTTTTAATGTAGGCTCGGTGTTGGCTTTCCATGCTACATTTACTACATCAGAACCAGCGGTACCGGTAATGTAATGTAGCGTTGGTAATGAAACTGATGGAATTACAATGCCGCCAGCAATTCTGTTCAATAAATTTGTCCAACGTGCAGTAGTCAAGTTAGGGCAATCGGTAGCTTTAACATCGCTATGACCATAGATGCCACGATCTCCATTAACTCCTCTTCTAACTCTTGGAATGTTATTTCTATTACAAACATCTATCGCCAGGTTTGCTGCAGCAACCAGCATGGGTTCGCTATCCCACATTTCCAAGTTAGTAACTAAAACTTCGTGTTCTGTACTTATGCCTGCGCCATTCCATTGTGGCTGACCAGTTACGCCTTGTGCATAAGCTCTGTCGCTTTCTCTCACCACCTGCGATATTTCGCCATCAGAATTTCGAATACAATAATTAGCACTCGATGGTGAAGAACGTGAGCAATCACTAAACCAAGATATGGCACCAGCATAAGTTCCGGTTGCCATATAATGAACAAAATAGTAATCGATACCATAGCCATTTCTTCCGGAACCGTAATTACAAGTAGTCATTCTATTTATTGCAGATGGATAATCGGTGCCTGATTGAATAACATTTCCAACCCGCTCATTTTTTTTTTCAGCTGTGTTCTTATATTCAGGAATAACAACTGATTTAGCGTCAATTTGAATAATTTCTCTCCAGAGCGATACCGTTTTACTTCCGTTTTTGATTACCTTGTAAAAACTTGTTGCCAGCGAAGTCTTCATTTCTTCGTTGCTTAATCCTGTCAGTTCTCTTGTTGCCTCAAACCAATCCGCTAAATCATTTGATGTAGGTTTGCCTTTTTGATAATAGGCCAATAGTGCGGCTGCGGCCCTAATATTTGCTTTAGCTTGATTTTTTATATCGTCGGCACGTAAATTTGTCAAACTTTCGGCAAGTGTAATTTGTTTGATATTGTCCGTTTCTATCAAACCCATCATTCCATAAGAGCCGTAAAAAGAGGGGCCTGTTTGTGCCCAATTGCTTTGTACTTGGGCAGCAGCTTTCAAGAGGATTGCAGGCACTCTAAATTCAGCTGCTGCGTCATCGATATATTTTTCCGTGGTTGCTACAGATGGATGCGGACGGTTTAAAATATCTGCAAGGTGCTCATGGTCTTCGCCACCATGATCATATTCAATAACAACGCCTTGAAGCTTGGCTGATTCATTTTGTTTTTCTATTGCGGCTTTCCGGTTGCGGTCGGTATTTGAAAGAAAGTCGTTCATGTTTCTTTGCAAAAACACATCGCCGTTTCCATAGACACTTTTTTTTATTGGCGAGCTTAAATTTTTATCTACCAATTTAATCAAGTCTTCGTTGGTTCTTTTGACTTGTGCCATGGCGCTACATGACACTGTAAAAACTAAAACAATAGTTTTTAAAATAGAAGGTAGTTTTCTTCTCATATTGAATATATTTTAGTGTTAGGTTTATTAAAAATTAATGCAAAAAAGAGCATTTTGGTGGTCGTAAATAACTGATTGATAGCATAAGTATAAGAATAATAAACTAGGAATGCAAGTTAATGCGGTTTTACATAATAAATCACGTATAAAACCGCATAAAAAGCTTTTAGCGTTATATCTTGCGCTCTAAAAAATAACAGGAGATAGGTTGCATGTCATCAGTAAACAATCCATCTGGGGTGAGACCAATTATTAAGTTAAGCGAATAATCCTAAAGCACATCGTCATGTCTAGTTCCGAGACATTTATTTTGTACGCTTTCAAATATATTCTTCGTTTCGTTCCGAATAACAAAACCCCTTAATTCAATAGCATTGGGCGCAAAACTTATAGGCGGTGGAAAAGCAAATGGCTGAATGGTCGATTAGATAACTATTGAATAAAAAAACTGAATCGAATAAATGAGTTCAAAAAATAAATTCAATCACGAACGCTTGTTAGTGATTGAAGGTTTGAGAAGGTAACTGGATGGATATTTTGCGGGGCTAATACACAACGAATACTGCCAGAGAACCTAAAGTATTGTAGGGCTAATTTAGGCGTCGAATGAACTGTTATACGCATAATAACAAGTCCCTAGAATTGTAGTTTAGAAGTGAGATGACAGAAAGCTGACTATATAGATAATCCGGTTTTGGAAGGTTTGGTAAATAAACCGCACGCGTGGCGTTAAATCAATGCCGTAGATTGTAGGGGAGGAAAAGGGCTAGTTGCAATTATGAAAATAATATTTATGCACACGCCTGTACCAACAGAGAGTAAACATAATAATTAAATTCGTTGGTACTTCAATGATTGCCGTAACTTTTTTTTGATGCCGAAAAAAGATTGGAAGTGTTCCTTTATAGTTCCAAAATAATTCTAGCCATCACATTATTCCTGTGCTAAATGGCTATTATCCTACAGGTCCATATTATCCAGTTACATCTATTCTTTATAAGAAACCTGATGGTCCGCCAAGTGTCAAAGAAATTTTTTCCGACGGAAGCAGTTCTTACGAAAGTCTTTTGGCTGGTAACAGTTGGATACCCTCTTAATGAGGCTAAAGGTTAGAGAAAATAGAATAAAATAGAAAATTTACTGGCTAAAGTGTGTCAACCAAAAACTCAACTCAATTAAAGGTTCTCCTATCTAATATCGCAAATTCAACATTCCGGTGGCAATTTAATCTATACCTGTAGCTTTCCAGTTTTCGATAATCAATAAGGCAACATCAATTTCCTCAAGTATGGCCTTTACTGTTTCCGTCATGCCAGCGGTTTCGTTTTCATTCTGGTGTTCTAAATGGTTCGCAAGCAAAGCTAAATTAGGTAAACACGAAGCTGCGGTGCCGTAAAGTTTATGGCCTTCGCCCTTTAAACCTACCAAGTCATTAATTTTTACCGCATGTTCAATGGATAGTTTTGACGATTGTAGTTCCTGTATTACAAGCTTAATTACGTCTTTCAGCATTGATTTGTCAGTGCCCAAAAAACTTAATAGTGTACTAATGTCGAAATGTGCCTTCGAATCCGTTTCAGTGTCCAGTATGCCATCGGAATCAGCCGATTTTGTATCTAGCCATTTATCAAAAATACCCGCAATATCATTCTCAATAATCGGCTTTACCAGAAAATCGTCCATACCTGCCTCTAAGCATTTTTCTCGCTCGCCTTTTACATTACCTGCCGTAAGGGCAACGATAGGTATCTGCCGCTTCCCAAAAATCTTTCTCAATTCCTTGGTGGCATCATAGCCATTCATTTGGGGCATTTGTATATCCATAAAAACAATATCGGGCAACTGTTTTTCGCAAACTTCAATCGCCTCTAAGCCATCACCAACCATAATTAGGTCTGCACTTGGCAACATATTTTCAACTATAGTTTGGGCTAACAGCATGTTCACCGGATTGTCCTCTACAATCATTACTTTTACGACTAAGTCAACTTTGTGCTGTGTGTGGCCTTTTGCCTGCTTTGGTTTTAATGCCTTATGATGAAGTCGAGACAACGCATGGTATATATCCTGCATCTTTACAGGCTTGATTAGTCGATGGGCAATATCCAGCCCCTCGTATTCTTTCATCATCCTGGCATCATCAGAAGAGCTATGCAGCAGAATAATAGGTTGTCTAGCCCCAGGCATAAAAAATGTTTTCCTTATTTTACCGATGGTCTCAAGTCCATCCATATAGGGCATACGATAATCCATAATAATCACATCATAGACAAGCTTTTTAGCCAGCAGTTGCAGCGCCTCAAATCCATTTGCCGCCTCTGTAGTACGAATATTTCTTAAGGATAACATCGCAGAAATGATATGGCGATTGTTTTCGTTGTCATCTACTACCAATGCATTTTTAACTTCACTTATATCTTCCCAAACCAAAGGTTCGCCATTCTCAGATTTGAAGGTGATCGTAAAATCAAATGTGCTGCCTTGTCCCAGCGTACTGCTTAGTTCTAACTTGCTGCCCATTAAGCCTAGCAGTTTGTTGGATATGGTTAGCCCAAGGCCAGTGCCTCCATATTTTTTTGTAGTAGAGCTATCTTCTTGCGAGAAAGCCTCAAAAATCTTTTGTTGTTTATCTTCCCGTATGCCAATGCCTGTATCTCGTACCGAAAAGCACAGGGTGGTTTCTTTCTCTTTACCACTTACCTTTTCTATTTTTAACTCTATTTCGCCTTTTTCGGTAAACTTGGCTGCATTTCCTAAAAGATTAACTAAAACCTGTCTAATCCTAACAGAATCGGCATAAATAAAACGAGGTAGGTCTGGTGGTATATTCAATAACATTTCCAAGCCTTTTGTCTGCGCCTGGTAGGTAATGATATCCGTCGCTTGGCAAGCCAGTTCGTACAGATCACATTTTTCGATATCAAGCTCTAACTTGCCGGCTTCAATTTTAGAGAAGTCTAGAATATCGTTAATGATACTCAAAAGCGCATTGCCAGATTGGTTAATAATGTTAACATATTGGTGCTGGGTATCGTTTAGCTGTGTTTTTAGCATTAAGTCGGTAAAACCTATCACTCCGTTTAAAGGCGTCCTTATTTCATGGCTCATGTTGGCTAAAAACTCCGATTTTGCTACGTTGGCCTCTTCTGCAAACTTTTTGGCAAGCTTTAGCTCCTCACGCTGCCTAATAATTGAGGTTATATCTTGGGTAAATATCATCATCCCGCCAATCTTACCATCAAAATCATTCCAAGGCCTCATTTGCCAAGTCATGTATTGTACTTTATCGTCTCCTTTTAAACCGTAGTTATCTTCTTCCTTTCTTTCTACAGCACCAGAAAGAATTCTACGATGGCGTGTCTTTTGTTCTTCATCAATATTTTCAAAAACATCATAATAAGATTGCCCTATAATATTCGTGTCTATTAATTGATAATCTTCTATCCAGCGGTTACTAACAGCAATAAACTTCATCTCATTGTCCAGCATGGCTACCGCTGCGGGTGCAAATTGCACAAACGATGCCAACCTAGCTTTTTCCATAATAAGCGCACGTTCTGCAGTTCTCTGCTCCGTAATGTCAATTCCAACGCCTAAATAGCCTGTAATCTGTTGGTCAATATTTTTAATTGCAGTCACAAACAGTGATACTTTTCTAAGTGAACCATCTTTTCTAACGTAGGTCCATTCTCTTTGTTCTGAGCCGCTCACTTCCGTTTGTTGTACAAATACCCGAAAACCCTCAACATTAAATCCAAATAGCTTTGTGAGCTCCCTGCCACGTTCGGCCACCTCTTCGGCTAAGTGTATTATTTCGGGTTTTTGCTTGCCTACCATCTCTTCTGCAGAATAGCCTAACAGTTTTTCGGCGCCAGTATTGAAAACGGTAATGGTTCCTTCTAAATCGGTAGCAATAATGCTAACTCCAGAAGCTGCCTGTAGCACATCATCTAACATCTTTCTAGAGCTTCTTACCTCAATTTCCGCACGTTTCTCTTCGTCAATATCTTGGAATGTGCCAAATAGTCGCTTGCATTGGCCATCCTCAAATTCTGCAGCACCAATAGCCCTTACCCAAAGCTCCTTTCCATTAAAAGTGATAATTTGAAGTTCAATATTCCAGGGTGTGCCTTTGGTTATCGCTTCGTGCACAGCTGCGCTAATGTTTTCTCTGCTCGTACCTTCCTTATAGAAATTTATAGCTTCGTGCAACGAGGGAGCATAGTCTTCAGGAGTGTCATGTATTTCTTTTGTAATAGAAGTCCAGCTTATGTTTTGTGTTTCAACATCCAGTTCCCATCCGCCCACTTTAGCAACCCGGTTGGTCTGCTCTAATATTTCCTTAGTCTTTCTAAGGTCATCTTCTAGCTGTTGTTTCTCGGTAATGTCAACGGCGTTGCCAATTACGTACTTGGTTCCATCAACGCTGTGCTCCAAAATGTTGTTATACATCCAAATGCGTTTAACACCATGTTTTGTTAGCGTAATCATTTGTCCCTTATCTCGCCCTTTTTGGCTTACTCTTTGCAAATACGTGCGTATATTCGTGTGGTTTGATTTAGGAACAATGTCGAACAAAGTCATTTTCAAGATCTCCTCCAAACTATACCCTAAGATTACTGCACCTGCTCCGTTTACCGATAGTAATTTACCTTCTAGGTCATGGGTGCACATAAATCCCTGAGAGTTCTCAAAAAATGCCCGAGCACGTTCTTCACTTAGTACCAATTGATGTTCCTTGGCTTTTTCTTCAGTGATATCTCTGGCAATGGCAAAAAGATTTCCGGTAAGGGGCTCGGGTGTTGCTACCCACTGCAAGGTCTTATATTCATTTTGCTCTGTCTTAAACCTATGAGTAAAGTTGATGGTGTTGTGGCCTTCTGCTAATCCTTTTATCTCAGCCTGTGTTTTCAAAAGGTCGTCTGGGTGTACAAGCGCATAAAAAGAGGTCGTTAATAGAACCGCTTCGTCCCATCCTAGAATTTTTTTAAATGCCGGATTTATTTTTTTAAAAAAACCGTCTGTACCGGCTATGCATATTAAATCGTTAGAAAGTTCAAATAGGTTTTGAAAATTTTTCAAATCCGCCTTTTGTCGCCTTTGTACAATCAAATCCATGGTATGTTGTGCCAAAAGCTGCAGCATTCTAGCCTGCTTTTTGTTTAATTTTTTAGGCTCCGGGGCAATCACACAAAGTGTTCCCAAAGCAAAACCATTAGGGTCTATAAGTGGCTGTCCGGCGTAGAATCTTATTTTGGGATCTCCCATAACCAGTTCGTTGTTCTTGAAACGCTCATCTTGCGTGGCATCTACAACTTCCAGTATATCTTCGCCCTTAATGGCATATCTGCAAAAAGCCAGTTCACGGCTGGTCTCCTTCTGGCTTAAACCCACTTTCGACTTAAACCATTGGCGGTCTTCGTCAATCAACGAAATCAATGCTATCGGCGTATCACATATCAAAGAGGCCTGCTCGGTAATACGGTCAAACTCCTCTTCTTCAAAGGAATCTAATATCTGATAGTTTTTAAGAGCTTCAAGTCTCTTTGCTTCTATACTGTCTATTGACTTTCCCATAGCTTTAATCTTTGGTTAATTCTTACACTAATATGCAGAATAAGCCGCTAAGCTCCTAACTTCTCGCAAATTTTATCCGTCTTGCCAACAATAGCTAAAATTTAATTTCTTCGCCTTTCGCAAAACTTAGACCAGAAAGTCGCTAATTCTCAATGTTTTTTAGCTCATCGTATGGCACAACTGATCAATGCACCTGTAAACTTATTGCAGGTTAATTTAGGTACTTTTATGATACATGAAAAAGTAAAAATTAGAGTATCTCCATCACAACCTCTAGTTTCGGATTTCATTTTTCTGACGCACAATGATGTTTATAGTAGTGCAGCAGAGTAGGGCGTAGAAAAGGGCTTGTCGGAAATAAAGCTGTTAGAGTAGACCTAAGCACATGCTTAGCCCAACTGGGGCAACCAATTTCCCTAATATTCCCTTATTTTCTTTTTACACATTTTTTCTCGCACAGTTTATAAGGTTATAACAAAGATCGTAGTATGCTCCATAGTCAAAATACTTAATATTAAATATTTGATGTCAAGATGTAAAGAAGGGCGGTGTAGCTTAGAGGTCACCTATGGGTATTAACCCTAAGAGAACAATCAACCGTCCGCTATTGGCACAAGTCTAGTGAATTGGATTTTAGGCTTAGATGACTTGTGCCTGTTAGGCATATTCGGAAAAGAATCAAAACTCAAAAGCCATCTAACCTAATGGTTAAATGGCTTTTGATATAAAAGTGCTTAAATAGAACTTATTTTTTGGCCAATATCGTTTCGCTGTAGTTTGTCCTGCCATCCTTATCCATCTGTGCCAAGCGCACGTATAGCTGTCCGTTAGCGCTGTCCAACTTTTCCAAGCCTTCTTCGTTCATTTCCTGCTTTGCGCAAGCAGCAACCAAGCATACTGCGAAAATCATTAGCCCCACTTTCATCCAACGTTTTCTAACGGTAGGCAATAACAGCAGCCCAAATATGCCAAAACCTGCCAATACAGTTCCTGCCATTGGTACAGCTAAGCTGTAGTCCAGTGGCACAGCGGAGTTTCCATCGGTAGCCTTTGATTTTACCGTTGCCAGTGCTATCCATGAGCGGCCATCATTCGAAGCCTCCACCACAAAGCGGTCACAATTCGCTTCGCTCAAAGTCCTCCAGTCCAACTGCAAGCTGCCGGCATTCAATTTTGCAGAAACGCTATGCAATGTTACGGGTAGTGCCGTGGTAAAATGTCCCGTAGGCACAGTCACCGCTGCGCCATTTCCAGATGGTACCCTACTCCAGTTGGCCACGTTCAGCACTGCCGAACGGATTGCCGCCGCATCGGCATAAGGTTTGCCCGCCCCATTGAAATTAGCTGCTTCATAGTTGATGTAACTACTACCAGTATAGTGCGCTCCAATAAAAAAAGCACTCTGTCCAGCTACTAGGCCGGGCGGGATATTTGAATTGGTAGTACTTAATGTAGAAGAAGGATGGCCAGCCATATTCAGGTTGTCCCAATCTGCACTACTGGTGATCAGCGCAAAACTTCCCGACTGCACTGCGTTCCAATGCAAACCAGCAATCATTACTGCACCTACGCCCCCAGGGTCGCCTCCTCCCTTTTGGAAAATGAAGAACTGGTCTCCAGTATTGCCCATAGAAAGCCTTGGTGAAACCGCCACAGGCGTACCTATACTGGAACCGTCAACTGTTGCGGCATAAAAACCCGGCGTAAGTGTTAGCACCACCTCTTTACCTGCCTCAACAACCGCTGTAGTAGTTAAAGACATTGAACCCTCGGTATTGTTGTTGGCTGCAAACCAGCCCCCCTTGTAACCCCTATCTGTAAAATAGAGTACCGTTCCCAATGTCATCTTTTTCAGTGTAACAAACGAAATCCTGTCAAAACGCGGCCCGCTAGCAGTTATTCCGGGCTGGGCATCATAGCCCGTAAAGAGTAGGTCACCAGCGGCAAGGTCAGTTTGTGCTTTGATTTTTCCGCCGCACAAGAGCAGAGCTAGGGACAAAACTAGTCCCGTACATTTCGAGTAATTAATTTTAAGCATATCGTATTATTTTAGTTTTTAAATCTTTATCCATCTCATTTTCCATACAACAGTATCTACCGCAAACCTGCCTATTTTATCGTCTGCCTGCCAAATTGAATAGCAAACACCCTAGTATGGTACTGTTAAACACCAGAATAAAAGGGATGTTTGCCCTGTTAACTAAATTTATTCCATCTATTAAAAAGCCGAATAATAAACCGGCCAACTAATAGCGCAAGTCCTGCAGTTTCGGTTTTGGTTAGATGATTTTTGGATGCTAGCTTTACATAGTTTATTATTGTGCGAGAGTGTAGGCAAAACACAAGCCAGACATTGGCTCATTTCCCTTGCGCTACTACTTACGCTAAGGGGCTATAAATATCAAAGGTTAATGTACAAAAAACTAAGCATCTAACTCTTTTCATAATTTATTAAATACGTAAGCTATAGCATACCTTTTCGGTAGATAAACAGAGTCAAAAATCTTCTGTTATAAATTACGCCCTATTCTCCAAACTTTCATGTATAGCTATTAGCGCTTCTGTTACATCAGTTCTACCAGGGGCATCTATGTATCCTAATTGCATGGCTATTGCTTCCAATGCTACCGGCTTTTGAGAACTATTAACCAATAGTCCATCTTTTATAGCATTAGCAATTAACTCCGCCTGTTCAATCTTCGCTGCTATTAGCAAAGCGTCAGTAGTAGATATATTTTTAAAGTCTTTTTTTAAATCTTTGGCTGTTTGTTTTACTCTTTTATAAAAGTCCATTATATTATTTATTAAAGTTTATTTTACTAATATATAAAACACAGGCTTTGGTCCATGCCCCTTTTTTCTACATGTTTAATTATACCTGTAGTGTTCTTTGTTTCAATGTTGTAGATTTCGGTTGTTTTGCTACCCTTAGGCGCTAATAGCGCAAGTCTAGCGCACTGGTTTAAGAGTGACTATTGCCTGCTAGCTTTTTTTACCATTTTGGGAAGTATAGGTAAAAAAAATAACGAAATCTAAGTGTTATAGCGTCCAAGTTATGGAGCGAAGACTAAAGAACTCAGAGCTTCAGTTATTCCTTCGTTCCTGCCATTCAAAATTTCATTAGCTCGAAATCATGCTCCGATGCCGGAAGACTGAGCAAACAGAGAATTGTCGAATAACATAATGGTCAACAAAGATCAAACAGCAAAAAATACTCATTTTTAGGTATTTCGTTAATAACTGCCATGATTTAATTTAGCTCCAAAAAACATGACATGTCGCTTCAATTTACATTACCACTAAAATATCTCTCAGCTTTCTTTTTCATCCTGTATTTTAGTAGCTATGCCTGGTCTCAACAACCCAGTTGGGAGTTTATAAAAGGCTATCCAGCATCTGGTAATTTTAGTATAGATGGGCAGCAGGGTGTACCTTCTATAGACAATAGGATAGGACTTCGGGAGGCCGCTGTCAATTGGAAAATAGGAAATAAGATCTACTTTTTTGGCGGCTTTGGCTATGGAGCTGATAGAACAAGTGACAACCTTGCCGACTTGTGGTCTTATGATCTTATTACTTTGGAATGGACTTGGCTAAAGGGGGGAACTTTGGTAAGCAAAAGTGGAATTTACGGCAACAAGGGAGCAGCCGCTGCTGGCAATAGACCAGGAGCCCGACAAAGCCCTGTAGCTTGGACCAGTGGAGGAAAGCTCTACTTATTTGGTGGTTATGGCTTGGCCGAAGGAACCACCATAGATTACCTGAATGATTTGTGGGAATATGATCCTGCTACCAACAATTGGACTTGGCTAAAAGGAGAGAAAATGCAAAACCAGCCCGGCATTTACGGAGTAAAGGGTACTTACGACGCTAATAACCAGCCTGGAGGCAGACTTGGTGCAATGACCTGGGCACTTAACGGAAAATTGTATCTATTTGGAGGCAATGGCTACGGAAGTTCTGGTGGTTTTGGGGTCTTAAACGATCTTTGGGAATATGATATAACCAATAATCAATGGAAATGGCTTAAAGGGAGCGACAATCAGAATGGCGGAAGCACTCCCGGCACCATGGGCGTTGGGCATGTAAATAATACGCCATCGGCAAGATTTCGTAGCGCTACCTGTACCTTGGATAATAAGCTGTATCTTTTTGGTGGATTTGCAAACAACAATTTTTACAATGACCTTTGGATGTTTGATGTGGTCTCAAACACTTGGACTTGGGTAAAGGGCAGTAGTTCGGCAAATCAATTAGGTACTTATGGCGTACAGGGTACAGCCGCCACAGCCAACACACCAGGCGCTAGAAGAAACTTAGTGGCTTGGGCAGCCGATGGTAGACTATACCTCTTTGGGGGTAATGGCTATGCCAATACAGCAACTGCTGGGCCATTAAACGATCTTTGGTCATATCAGCCTGCTATCAACCAATGGACTTGGTTGAAAGGTGGTAATGCCATTAATCAAACTGGAAACTATGGTACAAGGGGCATAGCCGCCACAAGTAACACTCCAGGAGCGAGAGAAAATACATTAGGCTGGATAGCCGACAACCAGCTCTACCTTTTTAGGGGACAATACTACTATCCATTTACCAACTATAGGCAAGATGATATTTGGTCTTATGACATCGCCAGCAACCAATGGAAGTGGCTAGCTGGAGAAGAGACAGCGGCCCAATCTGGTAGCTATGGTATACAAGGCTTAGCGGCGGTAAAAAACCAGCCCGGAGCCAGAAATGGAGCCACCGAATGGATACTTAACGGAAAACACTATTTATTTGGGGGCAACGGCGTTACCCCTAACGGCTCAGGCCGTTTGAACGACTTGTGGGAATATGATCCGGCCACACAACAATGGACTTGGTTAAAAGGAAGCAATGGCCCGGCACAGCAAGGTAATTATGGGACTTTAGGCGTAGCTGCGGCTACCAACATACCTGGAGCCAGGTACTATGCCAGTGGCTGGGCCCATAATAGTAAACTCTATCTTTTTGGTGGTCGAGGTTTAACCACTTCTACCACTGAAGGTGTGTTAAATGATCTTTGGATGTTTGATCTACAGACCCAGCATTGGACATGCTTAAAGGGAAGTAGCCTGTTGAACCAAGGGGGAAATTATGGTACGATAGGCGTAGCAGATCCCGATAATCAGCCACGCTCACGCTATGGAGCCACCGCTATGGAGGTTAATGGCAAGTTGTACTTATTTGGGGGTACTGCATATCATCCATTTTACTCTGCTTGCTTGAACGACCTTTGGACTTACGACCCGCAAACTGGAAATTGGACTTGGCTTAAAGGGACAAGCTCAGAAAATCAGCCCGCTGTAGCAGGCAATCTAGACGATTTTTCTGCTGCCTACACACCTGGAGCAAGAACAGATGCACTAGGTTTTTCCATCGGCAATCGTTTGTATCTTTTTGGAGGGGCTTACTATAATCCCTACAATTATACCAGCCATAGCTATAACGATCTTTGGGTATTTGATACCACTACAAGTTATTGGGGCTTGGTAGATGGAGATATGATAAGTAATAAATTTGGTGTTTATGGTCAACTTGGTTTGGCTGCTGCTGGTAACCGTCCTGGCGGCAGACAGACCGCTACTGGAATTTCTGCAAACAATAAACTTTACGTATTTGGTGGTTATGGGTATGCCTCAAGCGGAGCAACAGGTAACCTGAACGATATTTGGATGTACGATGTGGCCAGTAGGCAGTGGGTTTGGCACCAAGGCAGTAACCAAGTTGATGCCAACGGTGTGTTAAGTAATGTGGCATCACAAAATCAAATAGGCGCACGCAATAGCGCAGCTAGCTGGATTAATGGGGGCTATTTGTATGTTTTTGGTGGTAATGGGCACGATACTAGCGCTGAGAGAAATATCCGCGGAGACCTGTGGCGAATGGCACTTCCAGCTGATAACGCTGCGCTAGCTTCATTGGTGCCGAGTGTAGGTAGCTTATCGCCAACGTTCGACGCCGCTATCCTAAATTATAACCTTACTACTACGGCTAGTAGTTTTGCCTTAACGCCAAGCCTGGTGCATACTGGTGCAAAAGTAAGCATCAATGGGGTATGGGTTAGCAGCGGCAACGCTTCTGATCCTGTTACCTTAAATGTGGGTAATAATGTGGTTACGCTAGTGGTTACAGCACAAGATGGGGTTACCAGTACCACTTATACTTTAAATGTAAACCGCGAAGAGCCTTTACCTGTAAGCTTATTGAGGTTTGCTGCTCAACCAGAAACCAATGCTGTTAAATTGGAATGGACGATATCTTTCGAAAATAACAACGATTATTTTGTGATAGAGCGAGGCCGAGACGGCAAAAGCTTTGAAGAGATTGCAAAGGTTGCTGGTAAAGGTAACATCAATACCACACGTGATTATGTAGCTTACGACAAAAATCCACTTCAAGGGGTTAATTATTACCGCCTTACACAGGTAGATGTTGATGGCACTGGTAAACAAATAGGGTTAACACAGGCAAGGTTTGCATTAGGGCAGGGCACTGGATGGAAAGTTTATCCCAACCCTGCTAAAGATCATGTAATGCTCTCCTTACTAGGTTATAAACAAGGTAAGGTAAAAGTAACATTGGTAGATTTGCTAGGCCGTACTTTAATGAGTAAGACTTTTGCGCATGCGAGTGAAAGAACCCCTTTACGATTAGATCTCAAATCTATTCCGCTTGCTGGAGTATACCTGCTCAAAATAAATACAGAAGGTTTGGAAGAGATACTTAAGTTAACCTTGCATTAGGCTTGTGTTTCTTTAAGCTACCAGTTGTTGGCCTTGCCTATTTTGGCTTAATAACTTTCTTTAGCGCAAGCATAAGTGCAACGTTGCTTGTGCTTTTACGGATTATCTTGATTTAAATAGTCGGATATATTCAATGCCATGTAGCATGACCACCAGCAAATGCTGGGAAGGGGCTTATTCGGCCGTTCTTCGGGCTTTGTTCGGAAAAAGGCCGTTTTTACCGAAGATTACCGAGCAAATCCCGAACAAGCCCCGAACAAAGGATAGGTAAACTTACAGGTTTAAATTTTAATGAATGAATTGTTTTTTTGTGAAAGTAGCTGGCCAAATCAGCATAAATGAGCAGGGCGGTGTTAGTGAGTTTTCAGCTAACGAATGTGACATTCGTATTGAATAGCGCCAATTATTATATTTCGGTCTAGAGACCTTGGTCTCAAAGGGTACCTTGGTTTAAAAAGGAATTTAGGTGGTCTTTCAGAACAATAAACAAGAGGGGGCTTTTAGCTTGAAAATAATGACAATGCCAAGCACACGGCTGTGGAAGTAAAACTGCTAACGTATTTGAAAGTCGTACGTCTAACAACGCGAGTGAATTTTCTTTGTCTAGAAATTTAAACTGAAATCTTGTGCATGCTTATCAAGGTGACTCCAAGCGATATCCAGATATTTATCTTTAAACAATTGTCGCTTTCTCTCGGACCAGTCCCTAATTTTCATTTTAGCCTCTTCCTTACTTATGCCAGGATTATCTCTTTTGATAATATCAACTGAAGCTAGAATTTCCAAAGAAAGTGCAGATTGATAACCATCAATTAATTTAACAAGCTGTTTAATTATTAAATGCTGTTTTGTAGGAAGTTCTTGCTTTAAATAATTGCTTACTTCTTGTAACTTATCATATTGAAGTTCTAAAGGTTCAAATGCTTTCACTTGCATTTGTTCCAAGCCTTTAATAAATTTCCCGTTTAGAGAATGTACCAAATGCTCAACTTGAACACTATATGGCCCGTAATGGTATGCTTTAAAGCGTAAGTTTTTTACACTAGGCTCTCCAAGTCTTTGTAAAAAGTAGGCTAGTTTATTAGCGATAAAAAGGCTAGCACTCTCGCCTAGTGATTCATAATAATACATGGCATATAATAGCATGGCCTTCGCAGGAGTTAACTTAACTTCTTTAGTAAGATCTTGTTGTTTTAATAGCTGTTTAACCTGCTCGTTAGGCTCATAAATAATTACCTCTACATCTTTCAAAACACCCAAGTGTTTGTCAATCATAGGCCTTACTTTTTCCCATTTTAAACCTCCGTTACCACAGCCTAAAGGAGGCACAGCTATACTTTTTATACTTTTTTCTTGAATAAATCTTGCAAGCTCAACTAAACCAGCCTCTATATAATTATATTGAGATTTTTTAAACCATTCAGTTTTAGTAGGAAAGTTGATGATCCATTTTTCACCTTCTAAAACATGATCTTTCACTGCAAGAAGTTTACCTGGACTAAGTTCGCCATTCTTACAAGCACTTAAATATACTTTAAAGTTATGAGGAAAAAGCTCCTTGAATTGCAAAGCAATACCCTTGCCCATTACACCTACAGTATTTACTGTATTCACAAGAGCCTCTGTTTGTGCTTCTAATAAATTCCCTTTAACGTACTTCATTAATAATAGAAACGTGTTAATGTATGTATTCTTATTCCAAGTTTTAAATCAGTAACTAATTTAGTAACCTTCGCGTTAGCTGTGTCGTTGTAAACAGCAATGTTACTAATACAACTTGATGGAACATGATATTTTACTAAAAATTCGGCCTGTTTTTTTCGCATCCTGTCAAAGTCTACCTCATCATTTCGCCAATATCTTTCGGCTGCTAAAGCTAAATCTACTTTTGCTAAGTCGTCGATCTTATTGTAAAAGGAGGTAATGGCAGTTTTAGCATGGCCATCAGTGAAACACCAATGCTCGCAGCAGTCTAAAATACTTTGAACACTAGTGCAAATATAGATAATTTCTTCTTGCGGTCTTTGCACAATTCCTCTGTGTCCTGTCTTTATGTTTAAAAGCATTGGAGATAATGGACCAAAGTAAAATGGAATGTATTCACCTAGAAGTCCATTTGGCGGATTTACCTCTACATTATAGTCATTTCGTTGCTGAATTAAAATGTTGTCACCAATATTGATATAATTAGGATCGGCTTTCTCATGCATTCTGTGGTACATCCCATGCTCCAGCAAGTAAGCTAAGTTGTCGATATGGACAATTCTATAAAGCCAAAATTTATTGAGTGGTGGAAGAGCCATAGTTAATACAAATTAACTAATTCTATTTAATAAATTGGTTGTTATATTGATAGAATGTAAAGTTATCTAATATGTTTTGCTTCCTTGTAAACTCTCTAAAGGTTGTGAACCTATTTAAATAGTTAAATGTATTGCTCTTTACAATTCTATGCCAGCATCTTTTGAGTAGCTCGGTTTATCATTTAATTTTTATGCCTTTGCAAGATTTAAACTACAAATATCTAATAGATTGAACATCGGTTATATTATAGGTGTTTGTCGTTTTGGGTAGGCTGGTACACCGTCGGTCTACCGTCGGTCCTGTGTTATGGCTACCTTGCTGGGTAAAGGTTTAAACTTTAATAGTAGCATTAACCGTTTGTAAGTATTTTGGCTAAAATAATTGGCTTAACAGGACGACATTTGTCAATGGTAATTTGGCGAATGGGAATGAGTTTTTTTAATACAGGATAGGATATCAGTAACCGTAGTATTTAGGTCTGGAGAGCTTGGTTTCAAAGGGTATCTTGGTTTCAAAAGGAATTTAAGTGGTCTTTCAGAACAATAAACCAGAGGGGAACGAACAACGAAACTCAAATTAACGATAGACGAACCACACTCATTCTAAATTACATTGATCAACGAACCATATTTTAAGAGTTGATAAGTGATAGATCAACACCCAGCTTAGCAAACTCTTGGGCTCCTTTTTCGGTAATATAGAAGTTTTTGTCAGTAACTTCGGTTTTCGCCAGCCAGCCTTTTGTTACAAATTGTTCCAATAGCAAATTACCTAGCTTGCCACCGATGTGTTCATAGCATAGTTTGGCGGTTTTTTTCTCTGATCCCTTCATGGCTTTTATGTCTTTAATCAAATGTAGCTTAACTTGTTTAATCGCTAGATGATCTGTCTCACATTATTTTGTGATTGCAAGGCTAAGCTTTACTGGGGTCTGCTAGGGTTTTGGTTCGTACTTTGTTCGGTGAATGTTTGCCTAAATGCACTTTAAAGCGAGGTTGTACCGAACAAAGACCAAAGAAAGACCAAACAAAAGGGCTTTTTTTGGCTCAAATAATTTGTCATTCAGAGCGCAGAATCTATAAGCGATAATTACCCTCTCTTTTTCAAGGAGAGGGCCAGGGAGAGGTTTACATCTATAGCCCTGGGTTAAAACCGCAGTGCTATGAAACAACCTAAAATCCTTTCACTTTACGTCATTCTCGCGTATGCGGGAATCTTAATGCGCTATTCATTTCAATCATTTACTCATTGTCTCATTCAAAATTCAAAGGTTACGGGAAACCGTAGGGAATTGTAATTGGCATTAGGGAATTTTAGGGATGTTTAACTTAAATAAAATTTTATGGCTTATTATCGATTAAACCTAAATCAACAAGCGAATGGCGATTATGAAGTGCACAAGGATGATTGCAGATACTATCCTTCGCAAAACTATGATTCCTTAGGTTCGTTCAGTACTTGTGGACCTGCGGTGGCCGAAGCTAAGCGGAAACATCCAAGCAAGAAAATTAATGGATGTGTGCACTGCTCCGAACCTTGTCATACAAGCTAGCGGAACCGAATTCAAATCAATGCTCAAAATAAGGGCATTGATTTTTTATATTTCTAAAGATAGTCTTACTTTAGTCTTCTCAAATTAAATCTAAATGCTCATCTCAAATGCCAGTTAACGAACTCGAAGAACATCCTTATCTAAATTACTATAAAAAACTAGGTCCTGTTCCTTCAGATTATTACAAAGGGATTATAATAGGCTCTTTTCCTATTTATGCTATTACCAATACTGTTGATGAAAAATTGCAGGTAATTAAACAACGTTTTACCGATGAAGCCTCCATGCGTTTTTTCTATGGTAGTAAAAAAAGTGACCTATGGAAATACGTTGGTCTTGCCTTGTCAGCAAATGACCCTAGAAAATACAATGGAAATTTCTTAGCTCCTGAAATAGCGGTAGATCAATGTAAGAAGTTGTTGTTTGACCACCAGCTTTTAATTTCCGATTCGTTATGGAGGACAAATAGAGCGGGGCAAAAATCAGAAGACGTAAATTTGATGTTGGCAAGCGATACGGCTTGGGTAGCGAATGGTATAAGTGTAAATAATGACCTTGCTACCTTGCTCGCTGAAAATAAGGGTTTAAAAAATATCTACTTTACATCAACAGAGATGAATACCAAGGGACCATTTTATTGGTTCAAGCAGATATTTGCCGGGCGAATTTTGGTAACAGATGTTTTTAATGTAGAACGTAGGGCTTGGAGTGCCAAAGCAAACATCACATTTGCCGAAGACGATGTCAGAACTTATCATCTTTTCTTTTTACCTACACCCAAACCTAGAGGAATACATTGGGCTGAACGAAGAACATTGATGTTTGAAAAATACATTAAAAATGTTGATCCCGAGTTTTACAATAGTATCGTATCGTTATCCAAAAACGAACTTTCGTTAATTCAAAATCAAAACCTTAGCCAATTGCGAATACTTATGCTTACCGCCTGCTATCAACAAGCCATAGTTTATGGCAATTTACAGTTCGACGGCTCTAACCCAATCATATAAATACAATAATGACCTTATGAATGAAGTAGATGATAATTTGTTAGCAGATGTTGCCAGCATACTTGAAACTGAAGTTACAACAGCTAGGATAAAGCCAAGTGTTAAAATCATTTCTGTGAGGGATTTAATTTCAGATCAGACCTTAACTATTCCAGAATATCAAAGACCTTACAAGTGGACTTTAAAAAATGTGAACGATTTATTGGATGACATTCTATTGTTTAAAGATAAACCAGCTCTGTAAAACCATCAGGTATAATCTTCTCTACTACAGGCACGGTATCGTCGCTGTACATCATCCAATAACATGCTATCCATTCACTTAACGCAGGATCTGGGCTGATACGGGTAAATTCCATTGCGGTAGCTTAAAGCCAACAAGATAATGAATTGTTGATGTCCGATCAAAATTATATAGACCAACGATAAACGAAAATAGAATAACCAAATACCAATAAACAATAATCAATATCCAATAACCAACAACCAAATCCACGCATAAACAAAAAAACATCAACGATGAACGAACAACGACAAACGAATCAGCAAATCCACGAGTCTACTTTGCCGTAGTAGGTATAATCTTGTTTATTGTCAACTGTACTTTGATTTTATCCTATCTGCTATTTCTACAATTTTATCTGCTAGTGACTTTGGCTCGATTACTTTTACATCAGAACCGTAACCGAGTATAATACCAGTAAATTCGTAGTTGATGATGACATTATATTCTAGTAGTAGTCCATTTTTTGGGCAATCTTCTAATATTTTCTGCGATTTGTGTATGGCTTGGGTTTTTAAATAATGGCCTTCTGCTGGTGTAAATAGAAGTTTTACTTTTTCTGGTTTGCCTTCGGCATCATTTATGCCAACGCAATTGTCGAAAAATGTTTTAGGATTAATCAAACTATTTTTGATGTATGGCCTATTTGATGGTTCGATATCTATTACTCGATCTAAACCATAGGTGCGTATTTTCTTTTTTTCATCACTTAAACCGATCAAATACCATCTATTTCTATACTCTTTAAGAAAATAAGGATGTACCGTTAATTTTGTTGGTCTGGGTTCTCCAAATTTTTGATGACTAATAATTAACGTAGCGTTTGTTTGTATAGCGTCAATGATAATGTTTACGTTTTCTAGACCAGTAGCAACAGGTGTTTTTTCGAAAACAATAAAATCTAAAAGGCTTTCGTGATTACTTTGTTTTGCTCTATTAACTACCCTAATAACTCTATCGATAATATTAGCAAATTCTGCCATTAAGGGCAGATATTTATACTGTGCTAGTGTAGTAGCTGCTATAGATAAAGCCTTAATATCCTTTTTATTGAGTGGTATTTTGTCTATCGAGTAATCTGGTTCCGTATAACGATATCCCTTTTTTGTACTTTCTATAGGTGCATTGTAGTTCAGCTGTGGGCAATACCTCATTAAGTAAATATCATTATCAAAAGTTCTACTGCTGATGTTAATGTCAGCTTCGGCAATTTTGTTTATGAGTTGTTTCTTTGACCAGAAACCTCCTTTTTGCAGACAGTCATTGATGATACGCATACGTACCATAACTTGTTTGTGATGAGCCATTAATTTAATTTTTATTAAAATTAAATAGAAATTTTTACTTCGCAAACTGGCTGCGTTATGGTGCTTTAATTTCGTATTAATTAATAGGATAATTAACATACAAATTTTAGGAAAATGGCAACAAATCCGCCAAGAGGAGATGGACACCGCAAAGGTGCCGTGAGAGAAAGAAGTCAAACTTATAACCCATCTACTGGTAATTGGGTAAAGAGAGACAGTAACACAGGACGTTTTATGGACGTTAAACAAGATGGTAAACCATTTAAAGGAGTAAGAAAGGAGAAATAATGGCAGCAGAAAGATATGTACTCAATTTAAACAGGCAAGACAGTGGAGACTACGAAGTGCATAAAAGCGGTTGTACTTTTTTTCCTTATTTGAATTACGAAGAATTAGGTAGCTATTACTATTGTGATAGTGCGGTAAACGAAGCAAAGAAAAGATACCCTTTGAAGAGAATTAATGGATGCTATTTTTGCGCTAATGCTTGTCACACTAGTTAGATAGTTTAAGTATTTCAAAATCAATTTCATGAAAAATTATTGACTGCCCCTTTGCAAAGAGGGGCTTTATTTGTTTGTGCTTTACGGGAAACCGTACGTTATAAGAATTATTGATTTTTAATTTAGCAATTAGTTTTTGCCAGTTTTAATACATACTCTAATCAGTAGGTATGTTGTGTTTCACTATTGGTATTGCTGAAAATATCTACTAATTTGCGAACTTAACTACAAACAATAGCGCTCATTTATTTCCATGAACCATCAATCTCATAATAAATTAGTTAGTTTTATCTGGTCAATTGCGGACGATTGTCTGCGTGACGTATATGTGCGTGGCAAGTACCGTGACATCATATTGCCTTTTGTGGTATTACGTCGTATAGATTCTTTATTGGAAGAAACAAAGGAATTGGTTTTAGCGGAAGTTACTTTCCAAAAAGGAGCTTTAGAACTTACCGAGTTAGATCCTGAAGGACTTAAAGCTGCGGCTAAATATGTGTTCTATAACACTTCTACGTGGACAATGGAAAAGTTGAAAGGCACAGCAACAAATTCCCAGCAAAAACTAGTAGCTAATTTTGAAGAATATCTCAATGGATTTTCTGCCAATGTAAAGGAGATTATCGAAAAGTTTAATCTTACTGCACAAATACGCCATATGGCAACTAAGGATGTGTTGTTAGATGTGCTAGAGAAATTTACTTCACCTTATATCAATTTAACCCCGTTTGAGCGTAACGATCCAGAGGGAAGACCGTTGCCCGCTTTGTCTAATTTAGGAATGGGTTACGTGTTTGAAGAGCTTATTCGAAAATTTAATGAGGAAAACAATGAAGAGGCAGGGGAGCACTTTACACCACGTGAGGTAATACAATTGATGACAACCTTGGTTTTTGAGCCATTGAAAGGTAAATTGCCTAATATCATTACCATTTACGATCCTGCTTGTGGATCTGGTGGTATGCTAACAGAAAGCGAAAACTATTTGATTGAGGAAGAGCATTTGTCCTATAAAGGTGATGTTTACTTATATGGCAAAGAAATCAATGATGAAACCTATGCCATCTGTAAATCGGATATGATGATTAAAGGCAAAGATCCCGCTAATATACGTGTCGGCTCTACTTTGTCTACTAATGAATTTTCTACGCATAAGTTCGATTTCATGCTTTCTAACCCACCTTACGGTAAGTCATGGTCGTCTGAACAGAAATACATTAAAGATGGTAAAGATGTAATTGATACACGTTTTCAGATAAAGCTTAAAAATTACTGGGGGCATTGGGAAACAGTAGATGCAACGCCACGTTCATCGGATGGGCAACTGCTATTTCTAATGGAAATGGTAGATAAAATGAAAGCACCTACGGCTAATAAAATAGGCAGTCGAATAGCTTCTGTACATAATGGTTCTTCTTTATTTACTGGAGATGCAGGCTCTGGAGAAAGTAACATTCGAAGATATATTATTGAAAATGATTTATTAGATGCAATAGTACAATTGCCAAATAACCTGTTCTACAATACCGGCATTACTACCTATATCTGGTTATTAAATAACAATAAGCCAACTTCAAGAAAAGGATATGTACAATTATTAGATGCTAATAACCTATTCAGGAAATTACGTAAGAATTTAGGAAATAAGAATTCTGAATTTGCACCAGAGCACATTACTGAAATAGCCAAAGCCTATTTAAACAATTGGGAGACAAATATCAGCGGTTCTGCATTAAATGTAAAACGGTTTAAAAATGCTGATTTTGGCTATTTTAAAGTAAATATCGAACGTCCGAAACGTTTAAAATCGCAATTTACTGCCGAGGCTTTAGAAGTATTGCGCTTCGATAAAAGTATGGCTACACCTATGCAGGTCTTATACGAAACCTATGGCGATTTAGTTTACACCGATTTAAACAGTAAGCTAGAAGAAATTACTAAGCGTAGTGAGAAAGAAGAGTGGGGCTTAAATAAAAAGCAATTAGCTAAGCTGGTAGAAAAAGCGACTTGGCAAAAGCCAAAAGACCTGCACCAAGCAGCATTAACTTTGTGGCAACATTTAGGCGACGATGAATTTACCGATTTTAATGCTTTTGAACACGAAGTAGATGCTGTCATTAAAAAACAAAAGTTAAGTATTGGCGCTACGGAAAAAAAAGCGATACTTAATGCTATTTCTACTTACAATAGCGAAGCTGAAAAAGTAATTAAGAAAACAGAAAAGTTAACTGGCGATAAATTAGACCAATTACTTACACGCTTAGGCTGTACTGAAGAACAGTTAGCCTTATTTGGCTATTACGCAACGGCTAAAGCAGGTGAGTATATTGTTTACGAAACCGAGAGTGATTTAAGAGATAGCGAACAAATTACGCTAAGCGAGACCATTATTAATTACTTTGAACGAGAAGTGCAACCTCATGTAGATGATGCTTGGATTAATTTAGAGTCTGTAAAAATCGGCTATGAGATTTCTTTTAATAAATATTTCTACAAATACACGCCATTACGTTCTCTTGAGGATATCAAAAAAGACTTGTTGGCTTTGGAAGAGCAAGGGGATGGTTTATTAGCTGATATCTTAAATTTCTAAATTATGGCATCTAAATACGCAGTTTTACAACAACCTGTTGAAACCATTCTAAGTTGGATTAAGTCTGGCGAAATTGCTATTCCAGAAATACAACGCCCATTTGTATGGAAATCTTCAAAAGTTAGGGATTTAATTGATTCGCTTTATAACGGATTTCCAGTAGGTTATATCATTACTTGGAAAAATAATGACATTAAGTTAAAAGACGGTACGCTATCTGCCGGTAAAAAGATTTTAATTGACGGGCAACAACGCATTACTGCGCTTACTGCTGCTGTTATTGGACAGCGAGTATTAAATGATGAATACAAAGAAGTAAACATAAAAATTGCATTTAAGCCATTTGAAGAGGAAGGCAAAAGTAATTTTGAAGTGCTAAACAAAGCCATAGAAAACAACCCAGAATGGATTAATGATATTAGCCCGATATTAGTAGGCGAACAAAGTATTTCTGCAGCAAGAAGAGCATACATGCTAGCTAACCCTAATGCCGATGAAGACGCAGTTGAGGCTAAGTTAGAATCGCTAAAAAGAATAAGCACACAGCAAATTGGAATTATTGAATTAGATGCTACCCTAGATATTGATATCGTGACTGAAATTTTCATTCGTATCAATCAGAAAGGAGTGAAATTAAGCAATGCTGATTTCGTAATGTCTAAGATTGCTTCTGATGAAACTCATAATGGCAATAAAATGCGCCGCATGATAGATTACTTCTGTCGTTTGGTGGTCGATAAATCTTTTAATAAGCACATTATAGACAACGATAAAGATTTTGCAAAGCATGAGTATTTTAGTGCCATACAATGGATGAAAAACAGTCACGATAAGTTGTATATACCCGATTATTTAGATGTGCTACGTGTAGCATTTATTTACCAATTTAATAGAGGTAAATTTTCTGACTTGGTGGCTTTATTGTCTGGACGTAATTTTGATCAGCGCACTAACGAAGAAGCCATTGTTGTAGATAGTTATGAGAAGTTAGAAAAAGGCTTATTGGCATTCTTTAATAAAACTAATTACCAACGCTTTTTAATGTTAGTAGAATCCGCAGGTTTTATTAGGAGCAAGTTAATTATCTCAAAAAACAGCTTAAATTTTTCTTACGCTTTATTTTTAAAACTAAAAGATAAAAATTATAGCGATGCCGATATACAGAAATACGTAAAGCGTTGGTTGGTGTTTTCATTATTGGTAGGGAGGTATTCTGGTTCGGCAGAATCTTGGTTAGATGCAGATATTAAACAAATCAATGAAAAAGGCATAGAGGCGGTATTGAAAGAAATTGAAAATGCGCATTTAAGCGATACCTATTTTCAGTTTGGTTTGGTTACTAATCTAGAATCTTCATCTAAAGGGAATAACGGTTACAATGTGTATTTAGCTGCACAATGCTTACAAGGCAGTAGGGCTTTTCTGGCAAAATCTATGACCATTAAAACGTTAATTGAGAATAGGGGCGACGAGCATCATATTTTCCCTAGAAAGTATTTGGAGAAAAATCAGCTTATCCAAAAAGATTATAACCAAGTGGCTAACTACGTTTTTACGGAGCAAAGCACCAATATTAAAATTAAAGACCAAGCACCAAAGGTGTACTTTGATAAAATTAAGCAACAAATAAATGATGCTTCGGTTTTGTTGGGCACTATCGATGATACAAAAGATTTAATATTGAACTTAAAAGAAAACGACATTCCTTTAAGTGTGATGCAGCAAGATTTTACCAATTATTTCGATTTTTTACAGGAACGTAGGTTCTTAATGAGCCAACGCATTAAAACTTACTATTATAATCTATAGCAAATGAGAAGATACGAAAGTTACAAGGATAGTGGTATAGATTGGTTGGGGGAAATCCCTGCGCATTGGGAATTAAAGAGAAGTAAGTTTGTTAATAAAATTTATAATGGCAATAGTTTAAATGATAATCAGAAGTCTAAATATCAAAGTGATAATTTGCAGCATCTTGCGTATATCTCTTCAAAAGATATTAATCTTAATTATTCAACCATAGATTATAATAACGGAATCCGTATTTATGATTATCAAAATTTTAAAGTTGCACCAAATAATACTTCTTTAATCTGTATTGAAGGTGGTAGTGCTGGAAGAAAAATTGCGTTTACAAATGAAGCAGTGTGTTTCGTGAATAAGTTAGCTTGTGTTACAACTCTTTATCCTGTTAATTCAAAGTTTGTATATTATTCATTAAAAGGTAGTTTATTTCAAACCCAATTTGCAAATGCAGTAAGTGGTCTAATAGGTGGAGTATCAATTTCAGCATTAAATGGATTTCTCTTTACCATTCCCTCAATTGACGAACAACACGCTATGTCCCTTTTTTTGGATCAGAAATGTGCTAAAATTGATGCCTTAATATCGGTTAAAGAACAGCAGATCGAGTTGTTAAAAGAGGAAGCTCAAGCAGTAATATACCAAACTGTAACTAGAGGCATTACTACAAACGTAAAGCTAAAAGATAGTGGAATAGATTGGATAGGTAAGATACCTGAGCATTGGATAGTGGAGAAATTTAAGAATATATTGGACGAACGAAACGAGAAGAATAATCCTATAAAAACCGAAGAAAGGTTATCATTATCTATCGATAAAGGAATCACACTTTATAGTGAAAAAACTACAAACTTAGATAGATTCAAAGATGATTTTTCACAATATAAGCTAGCTTATAAGGGAGATTTAGTTTTTAATAGTATGAACATGATTGTTGGAGCTGTAGGTGTTTCTAATTATTTTGGCTGTGTGAGTCCTGTATACTACACTTACCATTCAAACAAACGCAAAATTAATAATACTAAGTTCTATGAGTATATCTTTAGAAGCAAAGTTGTACAAAAGCTTTTATATAGTTTAGGAAAAGGCTTAATAGCTATAGACCGTGGAGAAGGTAAATATAATACTTTAAGACTGAAAGTATCTAGAGAAGATTTAAGATCATTTGAAATCGTAATGCCTCCTTTAGAAGAACAAAATGCAATTGTAGATTATTTAAATAATTTCTCAAAAAATATAGATAGAACCATTTTCAAGAAATTGGAGCAAATAGCAAAACTAAAAGAATACAAACAAAGCGTAATTAATGAAGTAGTAACTGGCAAGATTAAGGTATGCTAAATAATTCTATTATGAAAGGAAAAAATACATTTACTAAAGAAGGAGTTAATCAAATAGAAGCTTTAATTAACCTAAAGGTAAAAGCAGATACAAATACTCAGAAAGGTATATGTAATAAAATTAGTGCCTTAGACTTTTATGCTACAGATTTTCCTAGTATTAAACGAGGTTATACCGTAAGCGATTTTAGAAGTTTTGTAAAGATTATAGATTAAGTAAATAACTATATTTAATGAGCGCTCTTATGAATATATCTTTAGAAGATAGGGTAGCTGCTATGTTTCGAGATTTGCAACTACCCCCAGCTAGGTTTACACCCTATATTTATGCTGATTATTTAATGGAAGAGCGTTCTGCTCTTTACCTAAAGCATAAAAGTTTAAACAACTCAACATTTATTTACTGCGATACAATTATTTCTCCCAAAGCACTTTTTGAATTTCTTAAGCTAAATTCCTCAGCACGCGTCGTGTTTGAAGAAGATTTGTTAACTAAAAGAAAAGAATACATAGATGTGATTGCTGGTGCAATATGCAGTAATCCGAACACAGTAGAACCTTGGAAAGTATCTTACGGTGCTGAAAGTTTTGTATTTAAAGGAAGCATTTTGGTGTTAAGCCGCTTAACAAAGGAAGAATTACAAGGCAAAGTTAGTTTAAAGTATATTTTAAGAGATAGTAAAGTGATATAAAAAAATCAACGCTTAGATATGTGCGCAACCTATAGAGATAAAGAAAGATACTCTAATTTTGAATCTTTTGCAAACAAAATACTTACAGGTATTAAAGAGATAAAACCTGATTATGCTGAACGAAGAGCTGTATGGGAGCTTTTTCAAAATGCTTTAGACACCATAGAAGAAAATGGTGAGATTAGATTGGAAAGAACATTAAGGGGTTTTAAGTTCATTCATAATGGAAAGCCGTTCAAAGATGATCACATAGGTGGTTTAATTAAACAGTATAGCTCTGGTAAATCTTATGGGGAAAACAAAAATTTTGTAGGTCAGTATGGTACTGGATTTATCAGTACCCATGTGTATGGAAAAAAGATTACAATTAATGGTGTGGTAACTACTGATGATGGAAACAGAAAAAAACTTATTGATTTTGATTTAGACAGAACTGCTGATGATTTAGTTGTGCTTACCAATGCTTTATTAGAACAAGACAACAAAATTGCAGCATTGTGCGATAATGAAGGTAATTTGGTGGACGACCAGTACACTAACTTAACATCGTTCGAATATGTAGCTAATGATAGTAACATAACAAGTGTCGATGTAATGTTTAGTTATATTCATGATATTATGCCTTATATATTTTGCTTCAATACTAAGCTTAGTAAGGTGACTATAATTTCAAACACAACTACTTTGTACTCGGAACCGAAATTTGAAAATGGTGAATTTAAATTAAAAAAAGACGGTAGTAGCATAAGTTTCGCATGTTTACAAGATGATGTGCATAATATTAAGATCATACTGCCACGCGATGGATTGAAGGCAATACCTAAACTATTTTTATTCTACCCACTAATGAGTACCTCAAATTTGGGTATTAACTTTTTAATACATGCACAAGAATTCAAGCCTAATAAAGAAAGGGATTATTTACATTTAGAAAACTCGAATCCAGATGTAAAGAAAGATGTTCAAATTAATGAGCAATTACTTGAAACGGCTTTTAATTTAATTATTAGTGAAATTCGAGATAATAGTAAAACTGATTTTTTGAACGCAGCAAACATTTTACTAGTTGAAAATGAAACGCCTTATGAGAAAGCTTTAAAAATAAAGTACATCAACTTTATAAAAAAAATGAAGCGACTAGAAGTCAACAGTAATACTTATTCAGTTGAAGATATTGTTTTTTTTGACGAAGAGTTACTTGCCTTAGATGAAAACATTTTGAAGTCTTTCTATCAAGTGTTTAGTCAGTTTTATAGCTTAATGCCTTACGACCAATTTGTTTATATCTCTAAATTGGTAAGTAATTGGAAATTGGGTGGTGTAGCGGATTTACATACTGTTAATATTGAAGAATATTGTAAGGTTATATCAGAAAAAAGTAAGCTATACCTAGATAATATTACTCATAATGAAGACTTTAAATCTATCTTGAAGTCAATTTCGCACCGAGTTGATTTGTTAAATGATGTTCCTCTAATTCCAAATATTCATCATCAACTAAACAAACATAGTCAGCTCGTGAGGTGGTCTAATCTTGAACAGCCTTTAGTAGATGTAATGGATGCTATAAATGCAGATGTTAGCGCTACTTATCTTCACAAGGATTATTATTTTATAACAAATATTAGTAGTTACGATTACGAGAAATATAAGACAGATTTAAGTAGTGTTTGCAATAATTTAAATGATCAATTAGCAAAAAATATCTATTGTCCAGTCAAAGACGATGTAAAGTTTTTAGCACTAACTGAATGGCTTAACTATTTTATCGGGTTAAATCATACTTCACAGTTAAATGTAGATTTACACGAATTCTTTTGCACAAATTTTAATTTAATTGCTAATAAAGATAATGTAGAAAATTCTGTATCTAACTATAATTACCAACCAGCGTTTAAGTTACTTTCTAGGCTTTATATAATTAAAATCAATAACCTCAATTCAAAACTAGATGACGACAGTATACAAGAATTGTTAAAACTTATTAAGTTACTGAATGGGAATACAAATTTGAAGGATGAGTTACTTGATAAACTGGAATGTTTTCCAACTCAAAACTATTATTTAAAAACTCAACTAGTATTGAAAAAAGATGAAGTTATAGATAAAGATTTTAAAGATAAATATAAACACATCGTTGAAAAAGATGTTAGAGATGAGCTTGTTCTTTCACTATTTGAACCTTTCTTACAACATAATAATTCGATAACAGGTCTTCAATTGGGAGAGGAAATTGAACGTAAATTAAACCCTGAAAAACAATTTTTTCCTATCGTACTAAAAGAGGATGACGATGGAATGAGTGAGGAAAATTTAAAAGAGGTTTTAGATTTAATCAAGTACATATCACTTAATCCTAATACTTGGGGACAATGGTTACCAAATATTAACAAGGTGAAAGAAGAAATCTTGATGCATAAATTCAAAGATGAAAAAACAAGAAATAGTTTGTTTGCTATCTTATCAGAGTCTGAAGACAAGATTAATTTACTTGGCAATTTAGCGAAATTACCTAATCTGCAAGCCTTAATTGACGCTGGGCATGATAAGCAAAAAGAGCAATTTAGAAGAGATAATCATACGGCTCATATCAGAAAAATTGGTGATCAAATACAGAGTTTAATTGAGAAACAATTAGACAAAGAACTTCAAGAACTGTATAAGCTCAAAGCATCTGCTGAGGATGAACAGCTAAAAACGAAAGAGGAGCAAAATGGACAGGACTTTATAATATATAAATCTGGTAAACCCTACTACTATATAGAAGTTAAATCAAGGTGGGATAGTGAAGGAATTGTAGCTTTAAGTAAACGACAGGTAGAAAGGTGTGCGAAAAACAAAGACAGATATGCTGTTGTCACAGTTAATGTTGCAGATTATAAATCACGAAATGGTTATGTTACTGACGATGTTACCTTTGAACAACTGTACGATGATATCTACGTCAATACTGATCTTAGCGATGAATTTGATGATTTAGTTAAGACCAATTTAGATTTCGAAAATATTAATATGAATGCGAAATTAATAGAATTCAGGGGACATATTCCACAAGATAGAATTAAAGGCGAGAATAGCGTAAAATTTCAAGAATTTATTGGAGATTTGAAACTAATCTTGACTTCATAAAAAGTAATTATTATGCCCTCAAAATACAACGAACAAGCTTTAGAAGAATTAATAGAAAAACACCTTACAGGTATTTCTCTAGAAGAACTAAAACAAAACGGTACGAATGGAAATGAGTTAAATGATGAATTAGCTATTTATCAAAATGCTAGTCGTTACTTTATGGGTTTTCCAAGTAATTTTGATAAGCGCTACGCTCTAGATACAGCACGTTTTTGGAGCTTTTTAGAAACTACTCAAGCTAAGGAGCTGGATAAGCTTAAAATATACAATGATTGGCAGCTCAAGATATTGGATCGCTTTGATAAGTTGGTGAAGAAACACGGTGTTTTGCATTTACTAAAAAAAGGACTTGCTGTAGATAATGCACATTTTAACCTGTTTTATGAGGCACCTAGTGCCAGCTCTGCACAAACTATTAAAGATAATTTTCTTAAAAACCAGTTTTCCGTAACGAGGCAATTGCGCTACTCTGTTGTCAATCCAGGAGAGGAAATTGATATGGTTGTTTTTGTAAATGGCATACCATTAATCACCATAGAACTAAAAAATGCATGGACAGGACAAACGGCAGCGGTACAGGGTATCCATCAGTATAAGTATTCCAGAGACAATACGCAAGCCTTATTGGAGTTTGGCAGGTGTTTAGTTCATTTTGCGGTAGATACCGATGAAGCGTATATGACTACCAAATTGCAAGGAAAAGATACCTACTTCTTACCTTTCAATAAGGGCAATAATTTTGGTAAGGGTAATCCGATTAATCCGAATGGGCACAAATCTGCTTATTTATGGCAAGAGGTATTTAGCAAAGAAAGTTTAGCAAATATTATTCAGCATTTTATGCTGTTGGAGGGAAAAGATGCAGACCCGCTAAACAAGAAGTTTTATATTTTTCCGCGTTACCATCAGTTAGATGTAGTGAATAGATTGATTGCTGATGTAAAAGAAAAAGGCGCAGGAGAGACGTATCTTATTCAGCATTCGGCAGGTTCTGGTAAATCTAATTCTATTACTTGGGCGGCATTCCAATTAATAGAAGTAGAACATGAAAATGGCAGCCCGCTATTCGACTCTGTAATAGTAGTAACGGATAGGCGAATATTGGATAAACAATTAAGGGATAACATTAAGAGTTTCTCGGAAATTAAGAATATTATTGGTGCGGCTTATTCTTCCGCCGATTTACGTTTGGCTTTGGAAAGTGGTAAACGCATCATCATTACTACCATACAAAAGTTTCCACATGTAGTGAAAGATATCGATGATATGGGCAATAAGCGATTTGCCATCATTGTAGACGAAGCACATAGTAGTCAGGGAGGTACCGCGGCAGATAAAATGAATCAAGTGCTAGGCAAGTTAGAAGAAAATGAAGAGGGAGAGGTAGATGCGCAAGATTTGATACTAAGAGCGATGGAAGGCCGTAAGATGAGAAAAAATGCCTCTTATTTTGCCTTCACAGCTACGCCTAAGAATGCTACGTTAGAGCGTTTTGGGATTAAGCAAGATGATGGTTCATTTAAGCCTTTTCATCTGTATTCGATGAAGCAAGCTATTGAGGAAGGTTTCATATTGGATGTTTTGGCAAATTATACGACATATCGTAGTTATTATCGTTTAAGGAAATCTGTAGAGGATGATCCCGAATTTAACACTAAAAAGGCGCAAAAGAGACTGAAAGCATTTGTAGAGCGAGATCCACGTACTATCAAAGCCAAAGCTGAAATTATGCTTGACCACTTCTTACAGCAAGTAGTAAATAAAAAGCTGTTGAAGGGGAAAGCAAAAGGTATGGTCGTAACACAAAGCATTGAGTCGGCTATTAGATACTATCAGGCTTTAAATGAATTGTTATTAGAAAGTGACAGTCCATTTAAAATTGCTATCGCTTTTTCAGGTAAAAAGACTGTAAATGGCGTTGAATACACCGAAGCAAGTATGAACGGTTTCCCAGATGGTGAAACGAAAGCATATTTTAATACAGATGAGTATAGGATTTTGGTGGTGGCAAATAAGTACCTTACTGGATTTGATCAGCCCAAATTGACGACTATGTACGTTGATAAAAAACTTCAAGGTGTTTTATGTGTACAAGCTTTATCACGTTTAAACCGTTCTGCCAATAAATATGGAAAGAAGACTGAGAACCTATTTGTATTGGATTTCTTTAATGAGAGTGCTGATATCAAGACTTCATTTGATCCTTTTTATACCGCAACTTCTTTAACTGGTGCTACCGATGTAAATGTACTCCATGATTTAAAAGACGTGCTTGATGACTCTGGTATTTATAATTGGTACGAAGTAGAAAATTTTAATACACAATTTTTTAATGGCGTTATAGCAGAAGATTTAAGCCCCATTATTGACGTAGCAGCAGAAAGATTTAACACTTCTCTAGAACTAAAAGACGAACAGAAAGCAGATTTAAAGATTAAAGCCAAGCATTTTGTGAAAGTGTATGGTCAGGTAGCTGCTATTATTAATTTTGAGTATATCAATTGGGAAAAGCTTTTTTGGTTTCTGAAATTCTTAATACCAAAAATGGTAGTGAAAAAGAAAGAAGATGAATTGTTGGATGAGTTGTTAGAATCTGTTGATTTATCTACTTATGGTATAGAGCGAGTGAGGTTAAATGAAAGTATAGTACTTGATAAAAACGAAAGTGCAGTTGACCCTGCAAATGCAAATCCGAGGGGTGCACATGATGATAATGTGAAAGCACGTTTAGACCAAATTATCGATGATTTTAACAATAGATGGTTTGCTAACTGGGAGGCTACGCCAGAAGATAAGCGTCAGGTATTCTTTACATTTACTGAAAAAATAGCACAACATCCCGATTATCAAGATAAGTATCTTAATAACAATGACCCTCATACTAGAGACCTAGCTTACCAACGTATTATGGAGGATGTGGCCATGTCTATGCGAAAATTGCAAATTGAGTTTGCTAAGCAATGGATGAATGAAGATTTTAAGCAAGGTATTAAAGCAAGTACACAGAGGTATTTGGGAGGGTAGTTGTAAGTAGCAGGCAGTTGATTTTATCGGATATGAAGTTTGAAGTTTAAATTTTTATTACTTTTAACCTCCTTTAACAAAATGACAGAAGAAAAATTAGAATTTAAGATTACCAAAGATGCCAATGGCAAGGATATTGAATTGACTAATTTATCTGTCGAAGCTACTGAGTCATTAATTTTATTACTTCAATCAATGAAGGATATAATTGCCAATACTCCGGGTGCTGAAAATGTAAAAATACAAGTTGTTAAAGGTTCTGCTACTGTAATGACAATGGCTTCATCTGACGTCATCCAGATTTTTCAAGAAGATTTTCATAATGTACTCGATAAGAAAGAGACAAATCCAGATAAAGTTGCTCCTTGGCGTCAACTACAAAGCCTTTTTAAGGCTAATGGATTAACTTATGAAGCTAATTTTTATTCAAAGTCAGGGAAAATATCGGTTGAAAAGAAAATAAAAAAGGCCACTGAATTTCGAGCGAAACCAATAAAGAAGCAGTCGAATTATGTTATTCAATTTCTAAAAGGTAAATTGATGGAAGTGGGTGGTGCAAAACCAAATATACATCTTCAGGAACATAAGCCAATTAGATGCTCTGAACTTCAAGCTATATCTGTTAATAAATTCCTCTATCAAGATATTGAGTTGTTAGTTCGCAAAAGAACAAGTAGCAATGAAGAAGAGTACACATTTTGCGAATTTTTTATAAGTGACGAGCAGAAGTCTTATTTTAAAAATCTACTAGCTATACTAGAGAGTAAATCTCTTGATGATTTTCTTTTTGAGCTACATTTCGAAATTAAAAAATTGCTAGATACTCAGCAATTAGGAGTTGTAGCGAAACTAATCCGATTATTTGATCATGTAAGTACAGATGTAAATATCATCAAAACTATTTTGGTGATTACAAAATCTTTTGCAGAAGAAGAACAAATTAAAGAGGTAAGGGCAAAGCTTTACCATACATTAAAAAGTAACTTGGCGCAAACTCTATTTGATTTTTAATGTATACAGAAGAAAAAATCAAAAGTCAATTGTCAGGGCCATCTTTGGGTAAGATCGATAAAAATTTTATTGGTTTTATTGTCACTATTGATGAAAGAGGAGTTGCGAATCATTCTGGATTAATAATTTGTTTTCTTGGTAAAACTCATTTATTTCATTATTTGCCTAAGGGTGTTTTTTTGGAGGAAGTTGATTTAGAACAATCGAATACTAATTACTATTATAAAGAAATAACATTAATCGACAAAAAGCTAATTAGAGCATTTTTAATTCATTGTAAGATTGTCACTTCAACTTCGACCCCTACTTACGGGTTTTTTATAACTGGATCTTATTATGAAAATGGTGTATATCACACCGAAGATAAAACACCTCAAATAATGACGTGCGTAGGTTTTTGCATTAACGTGATAACTGGGTTCTTAGAAGAAAAATCATACATAGAGGTTACCGACTGGACTGAGGTTTCCAAGGGTTTGCAGGATTGGTTCGATAAATATTTGATTGAATTTAAGAATGAATTTCCAGAAGTGAATGAAGCCAGCCTTCGTAAAAATCTTCGTAGAATTAAGCCATCAGAATTAATATCATCAGCTTATTTCAATTCTCTTCCAGTTAGGAAAATACAAACAGATCAGGTAAAGCCTATTGTTGAAGCCGTATTCAAGTCAACGATTTAGTAAAATAATTTCCAGCTTTTGGTGTGGGGTTACGGCGAACAGCCTTTTGTAGTCTTTAAACATACCGATATTGACCGTAGCCATATACACATTGTATCGATTTGCGTGGACGAACAGGGTAAAAAGATTTCGGACAAATTCGAGAAAATGCGGTCTATGAATGTATGCCGTGAACTGGAAAGAAAACACGGATTGATATCCGCAACGGATAAGGAGCGCAATCAAAATGAAAAGGTTTTCCGCCCAGTAGATTATCGGGCTGGCGATGTAAAGAGCCAAATCGCTTCGGTAGTTCGCCATCTGCCGAACTACTACCAGTATCAAACTTTGGGCGAATACAATGCTTTGCTTTCCCTGTTCAATATTACCGCCGAGAAAATCGAGGGCGAATTGCAGGGAAAGATGAAGCAGGGCTTATTGTATATTCCGCTAAATGAAAAAGGCGAAAGAGCCGGGCATCCGTTCAAGGCTTCGCTGTTCGGAAAGAGCGCAGGGCTTCCGGCTTTGGAATTGCATTTTGCGAAATGCAAAACCGCTTTGAAAGACAGCCCAACCAAACAGACCCTAAAATCTGCCGTTACCATTGCCCTGAAAACCACGAGTGATGAACAGGCTTTTAAAAAGCAGTTATCTGAACAGGGCATTAACGTAGTTGTGCGCCGGAATGATACAGGACGCATTTATGGTATCACATTTATAGACCATAATTCCAAAGCGGTTTGGAACGGTTCACGCTTGGCAACAGAACTTTCTGCCAACACTTTTAATGATTATTGGAACAATAACATTAAACCGGATATTAAAGAACCTGTCGCTTTACACCCCAAACTATCCACATCAAATGATGCGGATCTTCCTGCGGAAGAACCATACCATTTGTTCGACTTCTTAACCACGGAAAAACACGAAGACGGTTTGATTGAAGCATTCGGAGGTTTATTGCCCGAAGCCCAGGGCGAAGATTACGAGGAACAAGACTTTGCTAATAAGATGAAGAAGAAACGGATACATAAACGAGGAAAATAGAATTATCTATTTGCCAATTTCAATATTCTGTATGCACCCCTTGCCACAACCACAAATACAATAGCTCCAATAATCAAATCGGGATAGCTTGAATTGAGCCAATGAACTAAAAGCCCTGCAATGATAACCCCCGAATTGATTATAACATCGTTTGACGTGAAAATCATAGAAGCCTGCATATGTACTTCTTTACTTTTGTTCTTTTGCAACAGGTAAAGACAAAGTACGTTTGCTATCAATGCCAAAACGGAAACAACAATCATTGTTTTGAAATCGGGCATCGCTTCTACTCCGATAAAACGTCTGATAACTTCAACAAAACCGATAACGGCTAACAGGATTTGAAAGTAACCTGCAAATTTGGCGATATTGTTTTTTCTTGCAATCGTACCCCCAACAGCAAACAAAGCTAATGCGTAAACGATGCTATCGGCAAGCATATCCAAGCTATCCGCTACCAATCCCATTGAGTTGTAAAAAATACCGAACAACATTTCTAATCCAAAGAAAACGAAATTGATAATCAATACCGTCCATAGTAGTTTCCGCTGGTTATCGGTTGTATCTGTTTCAATAACTGTATTGCTTGCTTCGGTGGAAAGTAATTTTGTATTCAGGTTCAGCGTTTCCAAAGCCGTTAAAATCGGGTCGGGATTTTCATTGTGATAAACGGTCAGCTTCCTGTTTGGAATATCAAACTCCAATGATTTTACAGTATCAAAGTTTTGCAGTTTCATACGGATTAACTGTTCCTCACTTGGGCAATCCATTTTAGTTATATTGAATATGGTTTTCTTCATCTTCTAAAGTCTAAATTTTATTCCACCGTTAATTACAAATCCGTCTAATGGTGCATAGATGTCTTTAAAAACAGGGTTGGTTATTGTACCTTTATAAATGTTGTCGAAACGTGTCTGCCTTGTATCAAGGAAATTTTCAAAGTTGATGTACAAAGAAAACCGTTCCCAAATTTTTTCAGCCATAAAGCCACATATAACATAGTCTTTTCCTGTTGTTCCGTCATTGAGCTTTTGCGGACTAAAATAATAGGCTTCCAAACCGATTTTCCATTTATCCTCTATTTCATACATCAGTACAGAGTTAATGCGGTGTTTTGGTGTTAATGGATTTTCGGTATTTATTCCGTTTTCAATCAATCGGGTATCGGTAAAGGTGTAGCCCAAAAACAATTTAAAATCATCATAACCGATTTTGATATTGGTTTCTGTTCCTTTGGTATGAATGTAGCCCGATGAATTGATGAACTGATATGTATTTGTAGCTATATTTTGAAGCAACAAAGGATTATCCAAATAGGTGTAAAAGAATAAATGATTGATGCTAAATGTCCAATCATCGCCAATATTAGTACGGTAATTGATGTCTGCATTTGCTCCGTAGCTCTTTTCCAATTTATTGGTATTATCATCAATAGGTATTACGTTTTGATATTGTATGCGTTCGCTTTCTTCGGTAAAAATGGTTGGTGTTTTGTAGCCAAATCCGCCCCCGATACGTGAAGTTAATCCGTTTGCAATCTGAAACAATGCCGATACTCTTGGCAAAAAAACAGCTCCGTAATCTATCACGTAATCCGTTCTTAAACCTGTTTCTAATTGAAGCCAATCCGTAGCCTTAAAAGAATTTTGAACGAATGCCCCGAATGTGGTTTGGTTGTAATCCCTCAACGGAAATGCGGTAATCTGCTTTTCTTTAAAATTGTCCGTCCAAACATTAACGCCTGTTACCCATTCTGATTTTTCTTTGCTGTGGGTATAGCTTGCTTCGGTAAAAGTGGCTGTTTGTGTTCCCTCAAACTCGTAATTGGGAATAGCTGTATTGCGGTTAAAATAACTTACGCTGTTCTTTACCTGTACAAAACTGTTTTCGTTTACTGTATGGTCAAAAACAAATTGGGTAGAATAACGCTGTGTTTTGTTTTCTTCAAAATATTGGTGTGTGTTATCGCCATTGCCTTTGATGTAAAGCATATCGCCACCCAAACGGTTTTCAATGATGGTGTTAATACCGAAGTTCATTTTTGTTTTATCATTGAAGTAAACAAATAATTTAGGGTTCAGTACATACCTTTCAAATTTAGGAACGGCAGAAAGCCCGATTTGTGCAGGGTCGTAAGCTCCGTTGCGATTATGCGAAGCAAATATTGTTGTTCCGATTTTCTTAAACTTCTGTCCGTAAAAACCGTTGATGTCTAAACCCCTGCCCGATGTTCCGTTTAAATGAAAACGCAAATCCCTTTCTTCCGTTGGTGTTTTTGAAATCAGGTTTACCAAACCTGCTATTGCTCCACCACCGTACAGCGTAGATGTTGAACCTTTAATAACTTCAACCTGCTTTAAATCAAGCGGTGGAATTTGCAACAAACCCAATCCGCTCGAAGCACCCGAATAAATAGGAAAACCGTCTTTTAGGATTTGCGTATATCGTCCGTCAAGCCCCTGAATACGAATACTTGCATTGGCACTTGTGGGCGATGTGGTTTGTACGTGGATGCCTGTGCTTTCAGCCAAAAGCATACGGATATCCCCTGCTTTCATATTTCCTTTTTCGTCTAATTCTTCACTTCCTATAAACTCAATACGTGTAGGGATATTTTGTATAGTTCTTGTACTTCTTGTTGATGAAATAACGATTTCTTCCAAATCTTCCGATTGTTCAGAAAGTAGGATTTCAATCGGGGCTGTATCTTCTAACGGAAAATTAAAACTGTCGGTACGTTGGGCAAAACCGATATAACTAAATTGAATTTCCTGCAAACCGTTTGGAATACCTGTTAATGTAATCTGTCCGTTTTCATCAGAAGTTGTTGCGATTGTAGTGCCTGTAACCTGTGCGGTTACGCCCATTAAAGGCTCTTTTTTCTCGCTGTCCTTTATTACAGCTTTGAACGTGTTTTGTGCATATACACAAAGGTTGAGTGCCATAAAAAATGACACAATGAGTATTCTTTTCATTGAAAAAATAATGCTTAGTATGAATAAATGAATGATAGCGGTGTGATACACCACTTACAATTAGTTTGTGCCGAAAGCACTACACATTAAGCAAGTTGAGGGGGATGCCAAACGGAAAAAGGAAAATCAGAAATAGGCGGTGTTGGCATTGTGCCTAATTTTCTTTGCGGTTCTTTTACTGAATGTGTGATAGAGAAATGAAAAGTAGCTAAAACAAATCCTGTACAGGTGTTACAGCTAAAAAATGGGGAACAACAATTTCTATCACAATCTTGGTCGTCCTGTCCATTTTGTCCTTGCTCGGTGGTATGCTTCTGCATACATTTATCCTCAATAAAAGTCGGTACTACTGATAACAGCAATACATAGACGGCTAATATTAAAGATATAAATTTCATTCTGCGAAGTTATTAAAAATAAAAATCAGTTCAACACAAATGCAGAAATTGGACTGTAATCCTTGACATTGTTATTCTCATCTACTCAAAGCCAAACACTGCCACAGAACGCCACTGGCTGCCACATTCTTATAGCCACAACATACAGCCTTTAAATTCACGCCCGAACATTAAAACTTAAAATAATGCAGGGAGAAGACGATTTAAGAGGGCTTGCCAAGATAATGGCTTTTATGCGGGCAGTCAGTATCCTTTTGGTGCTGATGCACCTTTATTGGTTCTGCTACGGTTTCTTTTTAGAACGTGGCTGGACGTTGGAAGTAATCAACAAGATATTAGGCAATTTCGACCGGACGGCGGGCTTGTTTTCACACACTCTTTATACTAAAACATTTGCTTTGGTTTTACTGGCTTTAAGCTGCTTAGGAACAAAAGGCGTAAAGAATGAGAAGATAACCTGGACTAAAATTTATGTGGCTTTGGGCGTTGGCTTTGTGCTGTTCTTCCTGAACACACCGTTGCTGAAGCTATCCCCGTCAACAGGCACATTCCTTTATATCCTTACTATCTCGTTAGGTTATATCGCTTTGCTGATGGCGGGCGTATGGATGAGCAGATTGCTCCGTACCAATTTAATGGACGATGTTTTCAATAATGAAAACGAGAGCTTCCAACAGGAAACCAAGCTGATGGAAAACGAGTATTCCGTCAATCTGCCCACCAAGTTTTATTACAAAGGCAAATGGAACAACGGTTGGATAAACATTGTCAATCCATTCAGGGCATCAATCGTATTGGGTACTCCGGGTTCGGGTAAATCTTATGCCATCGTAAACAACTACATCAAGCAGCAGATAGAAAAAGGCTTTAGTATGTACATCTACGATTTCAAGTTCGACGACCTATCCACCATTGCCTACAATCATTTGCTGAAGCACAGGGATAAGTACAAGGTACAGCCGAAATTTTATGTGATAAATTTCGATGACCCACGCAAAAGCCACCGTTGTAACCCACTCAATCCCGATTTTATGACCGACATATCTGATGCTTACGAAGCGGCATATACCATAATGCTAAACCTTAACAGGTCGTGGATACAGAAGCAAGGCGATTTCTTCGTGGAAAGCCCAATTATTCTTTTGGCTGCTATTATTTGGTATCTGAAAATCTATGATGATGGCAAGTATTGTACGTTCCCACACGCCATTGAATTGCTGAATAAAAAGTATTCGGACGTGTTCACGATTTTAACGTCATACCCCGATTTGGAAAATTATTTATCGCCCTTTATGGATGCGTGGCAAGGTGGCGCACAAGACCAGTTACAAGGTCAGATAGCATCAGCAAAAATTCCGTTATCAAGAATGATTAGCCCGCAACTGTACTGGGTAATGACGGGCGATGATTTTACACTTGACATCAACAACCCGAAAGAACCTAAAATTTTATGCGTAGGTAATAACCCCGACCGTCAAAATATCTATTCCGCAGCTTTGGGCTTATACAATTCAAGAATTGTAAAACTCATCAACAAAAAGGGACAATTAAAAAGTTCGGTTATCATAGATGAGTTGCCCACGATTTATTTTAGGGGACTGGATAACCTTATCGCAACAGCGAGAAGTAATAAGGTTGCTGTATGTTTGGGCTTTCAGGACTTTTCGCAATTAACGAGGGATTACGGCGACAAAGAAAGTAAGGTTATACAGAACACCGTCGGCAATATATTCAGTGGTCAGGTAGTTGGTGAAACGGCAAAAAGCCTATCAGAACGCTTTGGTAAAGTGTTGCAGAAACGCCAGAGTATGACCATTAACCGCAATGATAAATCTACCTCTATCTCTACACAGTTAGACAGTTTGATACCTGCATCCAAAATCTCAACGCTTACACAAGGTATGTTTGTGGGTTCTGTGTCGGATAATTTTGATGAACGTATCGAGCAAAAAATATTTCACGCTGAAATTGTGGTGGATAATGAAAAGGTAGCAGCAGAAACCAAAGCCTATCAGCAAATACCACAAATCTTGTCTTTTGTAAATAAGCAGGGCGAGGATAAAATGAAGCAGGAAATTGAAAGCAATTACAAACAGATAAAAGCAGACATCCTGAATATTGTTGTAAGTGAAATGGAGCGCATTAAGAATGACCCGAACTTGCAGCATTTGGTACAGCAGGAATAGAAACAAAACTCTAAAGAGTAATTGTGCTTAGATTTAAATCGTAAATTTGTCTATCGTGATTATTGTGAATAGGTAATAAATATGAATACAATCTTTATTAAAAATATGGTTTGCGACCGTTGCATTATGGTGGTACAAAACGAATTGGAAAAACTGGGATTAGATGCTAAAAATATAAAACTGGGCGAAGTTATTCTTTCCAAAGAAATAACATCTCTGGAAAAAGAGAATTTGTCCAAAACTTTAGAGCCATTAGGATTTGAAGTAATTGACGATAAAAAAGGCAGGATAATAGAAAAGATAAAGAACATTATCATTGACCTGGTACACCATCAGGATAGTGATGTAAAAACCAACCTTTCCGATGTATTGAGTGACAAATTGCATCACGATTACAATTACCTGTCCAATCTGTTTTCAGAGGTAGAGGGTACAACCATTGAAAAATACTTTATCGCCCAAAAGGTGGAGAAAGTCAAAGAATTGTTGGTGTATGATGAGTTGTTATTAAGTGAGATTGCGAACCGCCTAAATTATTCGAGCGTGGCATATTTGAGTAACCAGTTTAAAAAAGTTACCGGGCTAACACCAAGCCATTTCAAACAGATTAAAGAGGATAAAAGAAAACCGTTGGATAAAGTGTAAGTAAATCTTACAAATCAAATCCAAAATTTCACAACAGTACCCATAAATATAATAGCCAATTTTGTATTGTAAATTAAAGCAGGCAAATATGGCGACAAACAGAGAAAATATATACATACCGTTGGAGGATGTAGAAAGCGAACACTGTGCATTAATCGTTGAAAAGGGATTGGCACAGGTAAAAGGCGTAGAAACCCATAAAGTAGAGCTGAACAACCGCAGGGCAGCGATTACAGTAGATAGCAATGAAACCGTAGGCGAAGCTGTTAAGGCAATTAAAGATTTAGGTTACGGAGTTCCTACGGTTAAAAGTGCTTTTCCGGTATTGGGCATGACCTGTGCATCCTGTGCGGGCAGTGCCGAAAGCATTGTTAAATACCAACCGGGAGTAGTTAATGCTTCCGTGAACTTTGCAACGGGCAATCTTACCGTGGAATATCTGCCCAATATGACCGATGCCTCCACCCTGCAAAAAGCGGTTCAGGGAGTAGGTTACGACCTATTGATTGAAGACAAAACCAAGCAGCAGGAAACGCTCGAAGCCATCCACGAAAAGAAATTCCGAACCTTGAAAAACAAGACCATTTGGGCAATTATCCTTTCCCTGCCCGTGGTAATCATAGGAATGTTCTTTATGGATATGCCCTATGCAGACCCGATAATGTGGCTCTTTTCCACGCCCGTTGTAATATGGTTGGGCAGGGATTTTTTTGTAAACGCTTGGAAGCAGGCAAAGCACCGTTCCGCCAATATGGATACGCTGGTGGCATTGAGTACAGGTATTGCCTACCTGTTCAGTGTTTTCAATATGCTGTTTGCCGACTTTTGGCATCAACGGGGACTGCATGCTCACGTATATTTTGAAGCGGCTGCCGTTATTATCGCATTCATCCTCTTGGGAAAACTGCTGGAAGAAAGAGCCAAAGGCAACACCTCTTCAGCCATTAAGAAGCTGATGGGCTTGCAGCCAAAAACGGTCATCGTGGTACAGGCGGACGGAACGGAAAAGCAGACCGCTATCGAAGACGTAAGCGCAGGCGATGTGATACTCGTAAAGCCCGGTGAAAAGATTGCGGTAGACGGCATGGTCATATCGGGCAATTCGTATGTGGACGAAAGCATGTTAAGCGGTGAGCCTGTACCTGTATTGAAAAAAGAAAAAGAAAAAGTATTTGCAGGAACGATTAACCAAAAAGGCAGCTTCCGGTTCAGGGCGGTAAAAGTGGGCAAAGAAACCATGCTTGCCCACATCATCAAAATGGTGCAGGATGCACAGGGAAGCAAAGCACCCGTACAGAAACTGGTCGATAGGATTGCGGGCATCTTTGTTCCCACAGTGATAGGTATTGCCATCCTGACATTTACGCTATGGTTGATTTTGGGAGGCGAAAACGGGGTTGTTCAAGGTCTGTTGGCAGCCGTTACGGTATTGGTCATTGCCTGCCCCTGTGCTTTAGGCTTAGCGACACCCACCGCTATTATGGTAGGCGTTGGTAAAGGTGCTGAAAATGGCATTTTGATAAAGGATGCCGAAAGTTTGGAACTGGCCAAAAAAGTAAATGCCATCGTTTTGGACAAAACCGGAACCATCACCGAGGGAAGACCACAGGTAACGGGCATTAAATGGCTGAACAATGAGGACACTGCAAAAGAAATCCTTTTAAGCATCGAAAAGCAATCCGAGCATCCATTGGCAGAAGCCGTAGTGAAGCATCTTGACGATGTAGCGACCACCTCTTTATCCATGTTCGACAGCATTACGGGCAAAGGCGCAAAAGCAGACCATGACAACGAAACCTATTATGTAGGCAACAAAAAGCTATTGGCAGAAAACAACATTGCCATTGCCGGCGAATTACAAGACCAGGCCGAAGAATGGGGCAAACAGTCTAAAACCGTTATCTGGTTTGCAAACAGCAAAAAGGCTCTTGCTGTAATCGCTATCGCCGATAAGATTAAGGAAACATCGGTGCGGGCTATCCGGGAAATGCAGGAAATGGGCATTGACCTGTATATGCTGACCGGAGATAATGAAGCTACTGCAAAAGCCATTGCGGAGCAGACAGGCATCAAGCATTACAAAGCCGAAGTTTTGCCACAGCACAAAGCCGACTTTGTGAAAGAACTGCAAAGTAAAGGAAAGGTAGTGGCAATGGTGGGCGATGGTATCAACGACAGCACCGCATTGGCAACAGCCGATGTAAGTATCGCAATGGGCAAAGGCAGCGACATCGCAATGGACGTAGCCAAGATGACCATCATTTCGTCCGACCTGACCAAGATACCGCAGGCAATACGCTTGTCCAAACAGACCGTCGCCACCATCAAGCAAAACCTGTTCTGGGCGTTTATCTACAACGTAATCGGCATTCCGGTAGCGGCAGGCATCCTTTACCCTGTTAACGGCTTCCTGCTCAACCCGATGATTGCGGGTGCGGCAATGGCATTGAGCAGCGTGAGCGTGGTCAGTAACAGCCTGCGGTTGAAGTGGAAGAAATAAAACAGTAAATCTCACAAATCAAACAAGAAATTACACAACAATAACTAACTGAATAGTACGGAAATTTGCATTATCAGATAACTCTAAAATTTGTAAACAATGGAAAATAAACAATTTCAATTCAAGACGAACATCAATTGCGGCGGCTGTATCGCATCTGTAAAGCCGCACTTGGACAAGGCAGAGGGCATCTGCCATTGGGAAGTGGACACGGCCAACAAGGACAAAGTACTTACCGTGAAGTCCGAGGGCATTACCGAGCATGAAGTAATATCGACCGTGCAAAAGGCAGGCTTCAAAATAGAACCTTTGGATGCCTAAGCCAGCAACTTTTTGAAATGCCCTTTTTCCGACCGAATTTCCATGAGGTTGGGTTGATGAAAAAGGGCATTTTATCAATTCTGAAAAAAGGCGATAGGTTATTGCGTATATGGCATTATTTTTCCATATAGCAAAAAAAACGTAAAACGATATAAAAAACCAATCTGATTTGTAACTTTGTTGCGTTGAAAAATTATAGAATACATATAGGCATTTTGACATTGTTCTGTTTGGTTTTCTTTATGATGCCAAGTCAGAGCTATGCCTGTTCCAAAAATTCAACAAAGACCGAGCAGTCTTCCTGCTCAAAGGAGAAATCCAAAAAATCAGAACATACAAAAGGTTGCAAGAGCAAATCCTGTAAAAAATGCAAAAGTGACAAATGCGGGGGCGGTTGTTCCCACAGCTCTTGCAGGTGCGGTGCTTCAACCACTTCCCTAAATGTCCCAACCGTAATCGAATTAAAGGCAAAAGATCACTTAGCAGCAGCTAAAAAGCAAAAATTCGCTTTCAAAGAAGCCTATTATTCTTCGGGCTTTTTTTCCATTTGGCTACCGCCTAAAATAAGCTAAATTTATGGCCTGCCAGCCATAGGTATGTCCTGTCAGAAGCCGCTTCGGCTTTTTGCAAATCCCTTATTTGTATCATTTATTTAAAGTTTAAAACAGAAATGGGCTTTCAATACTTCATTTCTAAAAAGTAATTATTATGAAATCATTATCAAAAATAGTGATGGTAATCGCCGTATTACTATCCTCAATGAATGGTTTCGCACAAATCAAAAATGCGAAAACAGAAACCGTAAAGATTTACGGCAATTGTGGTATGTGTAAAACCACCATCGAAAAAGCAGGTAACGTAAAAAAGGTAGCCAGTGTGGACTGGAACAAAGATACCAAGATGGCTACGCTCACGTATGACGGCGACAAAACAAATCAGGATGAAATCCTGAAACGTATCGCTTTGGCTGGTTATGACAGCGAGAAGTTCCGTGCGCCGGATGACGTATATGCTAAACTGGCTGGTTGCTGCCAGTATGATAGACCCGTGAAGACGGTTGCCAAAAACAAAGAGGCTGGCATGGACATGAATGCCGGACATGGCAATCACGACCATAGCCAAATGGCAGCTAATAAAGATGCAGCTCAAAATCAATCACAGCTAAAAGCTGTGTTTGACAACTACTTTTCAGTGAAAGATGCTTTGATAAAAACCGATGCGGCAACTGCATCTGCCAAAGCCGCTGAATTGGCTGCATCCCTTAAAGCAGTCGATATGAACAAGCTTTCGGCAGAGGAACATACGGCTTGGATGAAAGTGATGCAGGATTTGACGGCCAATGCGGAAAGCATTTCAAAATCAAAAGACGTTGCAAAACAAAGAAGTGCTTTTGCGGCACTTTCGGAAAGCATCTACATACTGGCTAAAGTGTCTAAACAGGATACACCAGTTTATTACCAGCACTGTCCTATGTACAATGGAGGTAAGGGGGCCAATTGGCTAAGTAAAGAGAATGCCATTAAAAACCCATATTACGGCTCACAGATGCTTACCTGCGGCAGTACGGTCGAAACCATTAAATAACAGGTCGGAAAGCTATGGAACAGTATAGTGATATGGTGCAGGCTCTTAAAGACCTAAGACAACGTGGGTACAGTATTGATTTTAGTCTGTTGCCGGACTGCCTTTACTGTGCGTCAAAGAGCCTGAAACTAAAACCGGAGGATTTTACGGTTACGGAAACTCATAGGTTTGAAAGCCTCGACAGCAGTCCTGATAACAATGCCGTGATTTATGCCATATCGTCCAATGACGGTAAGAGCAAAGGGGTACTTGTTGATGCCTATGGTACTTATGCTGAAGAAATGACCCATGAGATGGTAAAAAAATTAAATGCAACATAACTTTTAAAATCCCTTGTTATGAAAAAATACACGTGTCCCATGCACCCGCAGGTGCTAAAAGACGAACCGGGCAAATGCCCTCTTTGTGGCATGGCATTGGTTCCCGTTGGCGGTACGTCAGCTTCTCATGAACACACGCCAGAACATGAGCATTCCGGGCATTCTCAACATGGCCATGATGACGAAAACTTTGATAAACATGAGGGGCATAATACAGGCGATTTCCTCACACGTTTTTGGATAAGCCTTGTCATTACAATCCCTATCCTGCTCCTGTCGCACATGATACAGCAATGGTTGGGTTTCTCCCTTGCTTTCAATGGCGATAAATATGTGCTGTTGGCATTGGGTACGGTGATTTATTGCTATGGAGGCTTACCATTCCTAAAGGGAATGATTGGCGAGGTGAAAGCCAAAGCCATAGGGATGATGACACTTGTTGCCATTGCCATATCCGTAGCTTATGTTTATTCCGTAGCCGTTGTATTTGGCTTGCAGGGTATGGACTTCTTTTGGGAACTGGCAACCCTTATTGACATCATGCTGTTAGGGCATTGGCTGGAAATGCGTTCCCAAATGGCTGCTTCACGGGCATTACAGTCATTGGTGGCTTTGCTGCCTAACGATGTTACCGTGGAACGTGGCGGAGAAGCCGTAAAGATAAAGCTCGAAGACCTGCAAAGCGGTGAAACGGCTATCATAAAACCGGGTGAAAAAATTCCAGCCGATGGATTGGTACTAGAGGGGCTTTCGTATATCAACGAGAGCATGCTTACCGGAGAAAGTGTTCCCGTAAAAAAGGAAAAGGACGGAAAGGTCATCGCAGGCTCTATCAATGGCGATGGTGCGCTGAAAGTTAAGGTAACAGCAGTTGGAAAAGACAGCTACCTGAACCGGGTTATAAATCTTGTGCAGGAAGCACAGGCTACTAAGTCCAATACACAGAACCTTGCGGACAAAGTGGCCAAATGGCTCACCTTTATTGCCATTGCCGTAGGCATAGGCACATTTGCCTATTGGTATGCAACCAGTGGAGATATTGCCTTTGCGCTTGAAAGAATGGTGACGGTAATGGTAACGGCCTGCCCGCACGCATTGGGCGTGGCTATCCCGTTGGTGGTCGCCATTTCCACAACGCTTTCGGCGACCAATGGCCTGCTCATCCGCAACCGTACGGCATTTGAAACCACCCGAAAACTTTCCACCGTCATTTTTGATAAGACCGGAACGCTCACCAAAGGTTCCCATGCCGTAGAAAAAGTTATACCGTTAACAGACGAATATAATGCCGATGAGGTTATCCAGTATGCTGCCGCAGTACAGCAAAATTCGGAACACCATATCGCCAAAGGCATTATGGCTACATTGAAAGAAAAGAGCCTTGCCTTATGGAAGTCTGAAAACTTCAGCTATATGCAGGGCATAGGTGTTAAAGGTGTTGTGAACGGCAAAAATGTCGTAGCTGGCGGCCCGAATTATTTCACCGAAAACCACCTTTCCCTTCCGGAAATACCAAGCGAAATCAATCAGGAAGCCGAAACGGTCAACTTTGTCCTCATTGATGACCGGGTAATCGGCCTCATTACTTTGGCAGACAGCATCCGTGAGGGGTCGGCACAGGCGATTGAGGAACTCAAAAAAATGGGCATCAAGTCCTTTCTGCTCACGGGGGATAACGACAGGATTGCTGCTGCCGTAGCCGGAAAATTGGGTATGGACGGGTATTTGGCCAATGTGCTTCCGCATAACAAGCAGGAGAAAGTAAAGGAGTTTCAGGCAAAAGGCGAAATCGTAGCAATGACTGGTGATGGTGTAAATGATGCACCTGCACTGGCACAGGCAGATGTTGGAATTGCCGTGGGTTCCGGTACGGACGTGGCTGCCGAAACAGCGGATATCATATTGGTAGACAGCGACCCGAGGGATGTGGTCAAACTGATTGACTTCGGCAAACTTACCTACAAAAAGATGGTACAGAACCTGATATGGGCGGTTGGCTACAACGTGGTGGCAATACCGCTTGCGGCAGGCGTACTCTATCCGAATTTTGTTTTAAGTCCCGCTATGGGTGCTGTGCTGATGAGTGTAAGCACCATTGTAGTGGCTATTAACGCAAGTTTTTTAAAAATCAAAAAATAAATAAAAATGAAAAATCTAACATTATCAATCATTGCTGTTATCATGGCATTTGTAACAGTATCATGCAATCAGGCATCCAACAAAAACGAGCAGTCTTCAAGTGATACTGCTGTGGTATCACAAGAACAGCCAGCTTCCCAACCAAAAGAGGATGATACGGTAGCTGCGCCCGCTGTGAGCGAAACACCGAGCGGTCAGGAAGCAATAGCAACAGGAAAAGAAGAAACAAAAAACTTTTCTATTGCGCCCATAGTTACCGATTATCTGTCCTTAAAGAACGCCCTTGTTTCGGACGATGACAAAGCTGCCGCCAGTTCAGGGAAAAAGCTGTTAGCTACCCTGAATAAAGTGGACATGAAAGCCGTTCCTGCTGATAAGCACAAAAAGTACATGGACATAGCGGACGATGCTAAAGAACACGCAGAACATATCGGGGAAAATGTCGGCAACATCCACCACCAGCGGGAACATTTGGCCTCGCTTGGCGAAGATTTGAAAGACCTGATTGATTTGTTCGGTACATCGCAAACATTGTATCAGGACCATTGCCCGATGTTCAATGACGGTAAGGGTGCTGTTTGGTTCAGCGAAAACAAGGAAATCAAAAACCCTTACTACGGTTCTAAAATGCTGACCTGCGGTAAGGTGGAAAAAACAATTAACAGCAAATAAATTTCGGGTTATGGAAAATATGCAAAACAATCACAATGCGGGTCATGCCTCGGAGCATGGCACGCACAATCCAAAACATGCTTCGGGCATGTACAAACGCTTTGCGGTGATGGCTGTCGCCATGTTCGCAGTGATGTATTTTATCATGTACGCCATGATTGACGAGTGGCAGAACCTGATACCCAATATCAATAACCTGTACATGACCCTGCTGATGACCTCGGCAATGCTGCTTATCGAATTAGCGATAATGAAAGTGATGTACCCCAACAGGAAGATGAATTGGGCGATAGCCATCATCTCGGTTGCCGTTGGCATCTTTTCATGGTTTGGTATCAGGGAACAAATCAATGTCGGGGACAAGCAGTTTGCAAAGGGTATGGTACCCCATCACGCAGCAGCCATATTGATGTCCGAAAAGGCACACCTGACCGACCCGGAACTGATAGAGCTGCAAAAAAACATACTTAAAACCCAAGCGGAAGAAATTGAACTGATGAAGCGCAAGCTAAAAGAGTTTGAAGAAAGTAAATAATAAAATTTAAAAAACAGTTTCGACATGAGCAAAATAATAATCGGCTTTATTTCCTTATCAGCCCTGCTATTCACCGCTTGCGGACAGGTAGGGTCAAATAAGGATGAAGCGACACAGCATTCGCAGGCAACTCCGGAAAGCCACGGGCATAGTAACCAAATAGGTGAATTGGTTCCATCGGATGAAGTCTGCATGGTCAACGATGCCTATATGGGCAAAAGGCAGTTTGACGTAAAATTTGATGGTAAAACCTATTACGGATGTTGCGAAATGTGTAAGGAACGTATTCCAAAAGATGCGACCGTGCGGATGGCGATAGACCCCTATTCCCATAAGCAGGTAGACAAAGCTAATGCGGTGATTGCTGTGACAGGAAATAACGGTGAAGTTTCTTATTTTGAAAACAAGGAGAATTATGCCAAGTATGTGAAAAAACAGTAGACACAAAAAGATGAAGCCACAATAAAATAATTATGACCATAAAGAAGAAAATCATATTGGGGCTGGCTGTCGTCCTGATTGCCATACAGTTCTTTCAGCCCTTATGGAACCAGGCGGTTGAAGTGCCAGCCACCCATATCGAAAGGGTGTACACCGTACCCCAAAATGTAAAGGCTATCCTTGTTCAGTCCTGTTTTGACTGCCATAGCAACAATACCCATTATCCGTGGTACAGCCGTATCCAGCCCGGCGCATGGTACATGGCAGAGCATATAAAAAAGGGGAAAGAGGAACTCAACTTTAGCGAATTTGGCGACTATTCTGTCCGCAGGCAGCGAAACAAGTTCAGGGCTATGGCCGGGCAGGTTAAGGACGGGGAAATGCCGTTGTCATCATACACACTAATTCATCGCAATGCAGTATTGTCACCGGAGGATAAGCAGGTTTTGATAGCGTGGTTTAGCACAATGGAAGACAGCATTAAATAAAATTTTTCAAATCATGAACAGATATAATAAAATACCTATAAGAATTTTGCAAACAGTGCTGATACTGCTTTGCACGCAAACGCTGTTTGCACAGAGAGTGGTGCATTACGAGCTGTATGTAAAAGATACGCTTGTCAACTATGCAGGTAAGCAAAAAAGGGCAATTGCCGTAAACGGGCAAATCCCCATGCCCACCCTTACCTTTACCGAGGGCGACACTGCCGAAATAGTGGTGCACAACCAATTGAAAGAAAGCACATCACTTCACTGGCATGGTGTGTTCCTGCCCAATAAAGAAGACGGTGTGCCCTGGCTTACACAAAAACCCATCGCACCGGGCACAACCTACACCTACCGTTTTCCGATTATCCAGCATGGTACGCACTGGTACCATTCCCACTCAGGATTGCAGGAGCAGATTGGCATGTACGGAAGTTTTATCATGAAGAAAAGAAGCGATGATAAGACATTCAGAAAAGGAATTGACGATTTGCCGACCGTTCCAATTATATTAAGTGAGTGGACAAATCTTAACCCCGATAATATCAACCGTATGCTACACAATGCAAATGATTGGGCGGCCATTAAGAAAGGCGCAACACAATCATATGTTGAAGCTATTAAGGAGGGAAAATTAGGGGTAAAGGTAAAAAACGAGTGGAAGCGGATGCTGGCGATGGATGTCAGTGACGTTTACTATGATAAAATCCTAATAAATGGTAGCCATAGCACCGATTTGAAAACAATTGATGGTAAAAAGCTAAAAGCAGGCGACAAAGTCAGATTGCGTGTTTCCAATGGAGGGGCGTCTTCATATTTCTGGCTACGGTATGCTGGAGGAAAAATTACAGTAGTAGCGAATGATGGGAATGATGTTGAGCCTGTAGAGGTGGACAGGTTAATCATTGCCGTTTCTGAAACTTACGATATTGTAGTGACTATCCCTCAAGATGGTTTGGCTTACGAGTTCTTAGCAACAACCGAAGACAGGACACAATCTGCGAGTTACTTTATAGGTGATGGGGTCAAACAGCTTATTTCTCCACTCCCACGATTGAAGTATTTCGAGGGGATGAAGATGATGAACGATATGATGAAAATGAATGGCGATTTGGACGATATGGGCATGAAGATGAGCCTTAACCAAATGGACATGAATGTAGTGATGTATCCCGAAATTACCGGAGATGCAACAAAAAAAGCAGACCACAGTAAGCATGAGGGTATGGATATGGATAACGACGCTAACCGTTACAACGCTAATGCCTTGGGAGACATCAAAACATTAAATTATGCTATGTTGCAATCACCTTATAACACCTCTCTTCCAAATGATGCGCCTGTAAAAGAGTTGAAATTCACACTTACTGGCAACATGAACCGCTATGTATGGAGCATGGATAATAAAATACTTTCGGAAACTGACAAAATACCTGTAAAAAAAGGAGAAATTCTACGGATTACCATTTATAATAATTCAATGATGCGGCATCCAATGCATCTTCACGGATTTGATTTCAGGGTGATAAACGGAAAAGGCGAAAAATCGCCGCTTAAAAATGTGTTGGATATCATGCCTATGGAAACAGATACCATTGAGTTTTTAGCAAATGAGGAAGGTGATTGGTTCTTTCATTGCCATATATTATATCACATGATGGCGGGAATGAACAGGGTCTTTGAAGTTGGAGACTACAATAACCCCTATCTACCCGACAAGGCAAAAGCCTATAAAGAATTGCAAAGAGAAAGTAATATGCCTCATTTTATGGCACAAAACGATTTTGCAACCAATGGTAATGATGGAGAAGCTATGCTAATGAATGCACGCTACCAATTAGGAACAGAATGGCGTTTAGGCTATAATAGTATGCACGGTTATGAAGTAGAAACCCATTTAGGTAGATACATTGGAAAGATGCAATGGTTCATGCCCTTTGTAGGTTTTGATTACCGCTACCGTAAAATGGGAGAAGATGAACACGAAAAGAACATATTTGGACAAACCAACAAGAAAGACACCCGCAGGGCGTTCAGTTTAGGGTTTATGTATACGTTACCTATGCTGGTCAATTTTCAGGCAGAAGTATATCATGATGGAATTGTGAGATTGCAGTTAATGCGTGAAGATATACCAATTTCAAAAAGACTAAGAGGTGGTTTTATGGTGAATACCGACTTAGAGTATATGGGAGAACTTAGGTATATCATTAATAAGAATATAGGTATACGTACCCACTATGATAGCGATATGGGCTTTGGTGTGGGGCTGGCATTGACTTATTAAAATTAAATAACTAAGGGTTGTAAACTGCATAACCGTAAAAAAATATCGGTAAAAAAAAGGAGGTGATGCAGGTGTAATTCGCAAAGACTAACCTGCATCATACTACACCCCTTTAAAGTATGCAACAAAAATCTATCTATCGTTCCATCATCAATACGGTAGAGGTTGAATTTTTTTAAGCAGTAATTGCATCATAAGCTAATACGAACAGTGTTAGCTTTTCTGTATTAACCAATAATATATTACATCAAAATGAAGCGAATGGATAAATTTTACAATGAAACATATCTTAAATTGGAAACTGCAATCCAGGAACTGGAGATTGAAACCGACTGCCCCATAAAAAGAATTGAAGCCGTTATACACCATATCATACAAAGCCTTGCCGACTTAAAGGACTTTGTACTGAAAAATGACTTTAAGAATATGGAAGAAGAAATCCATTTTTTCAAGTATCAGAAACCTGTTATTGTTTCAAAGCTCATCTACTACAATGCCATCTATAAAATCGAAACAAGAAGACCCTACGGGAACAAGCGTACCAAGAAATATTTTACCAAAGAACTGAAAAAGCTAAAAAGGTTCTTTGAAAACAACCTTGATTTTTACAAGTATTACCGCAGCAATAATTCTTTCGTTGACGAAAAATTCTTTGTGCGTGGCAAGCACGATATAAGGCTGTGGTTAGACACATTTTATTTTGAAGCAGACCATCGTTTTTCTACTTCACACGATTATAAGGTTGCCAAGATTATTGCCAATGACCTGATACAAGTTTATTTGGAAGACAGGCTCAATAACATCAATGTGAAAAGGGGTTCGGACAATTCATTGAAATGGACGGCAAGTAAAACGGCACTGACGGAACTCATATATGCACTGTACTCCCACGGTGTATTTAACAATGGGAATACAGACATAAAATTGATAGCTAAAACTTTTGAAGAAGCCTTTAATATTGAGTTAGGCGATTTTTACCACACGTTTATGGAACTGAAAGCCCGTAAGATAAACCGAACCAAATTCCTTGACAGCCTCTGTGAAGCCCTAATAAAAAAAATGGACGAAAAGGACGAAAAGTAACGACTATTATAATACGCCACGAGGTGAATGAACGCCTTTTGTCCGTATAATGCTTTCCTGCACCTTTGGGGCTTCATTCTGCTTTTCTGCCTGCTCCGAAGCATCTTGTTTGGTTTCCGGCGTAATAGATAGCTGTATCTTTCTTTCTACGGCAGCCAGTTCCGTTTTAAGCTCACTCAATCGACTTTCCTTAGCCCAAGTACCGTTAACCACTTCCTGAAGTATCGGCAGGTCTTTTTGTATTTCAGCGATTTTCTCCTGCTCCTGCTTCACAAAGCCCGGCAGTTTTTCCAAAGCCCTTAAAAAATTCATTGCGGCGGTTTCGGGGTCTTTTGCCATCAGACCGTTATTGTAGGTGTACTTGATATTGCCCTCGCCAGTTATAAAAAATCTATTGACCCTTTCGAGTGTTGAATTATCCTTTGGAAGTTCTGTTTTAACCAATAATTGAAACCCGTAGAGGTTGCCTATTTCACGATAGTCGCCTGCCGTGCGGGCTTTGTTCGCAATCTCGTTCAGTTTTGCGCCTATTTGTTTCGGATTTGCATTGGGCGGCAAGCCATCTAACAGCACAGGGTTTTCGATTGTACCGTCCGAACGCTTTTGCAGGCGTTGCTGTAAGTTTTCCCAGTCGGTACTCATCCGGCTCAAACGGGATTGAGTGCTTTGCAACATTTCCATATAATCCTGTACCTTAAATTTGGCACTGGATTTAGAGCGGTTGAACGCCTGCTTTTCGCTTTCCAGTCCGGCAATCTGTTTTTCCAGTTTGGCTTTATCCAACAGGTCTGTATTTCCTGACAGGATTGCCACATATTCCGAAAAGTTCATTCCCGATTTTTCGTCCATACTTCCCTCGTCAATCGTTCTTTTGGTCAGGTTGTTAGTCTTTAACTGGTCGATGAAAAGCTGCTTATTATACAGCAGGTTGAATTTGTAACTGTCCAACGATTTTTCAACTGCATAGATAATCACAGCAACTTTATTATCGGCAAAGAATTTGGCAATCTCATTGCCTTTTCTGATTGCCCGCCCGTCCCTTTGGGCAAGGTCAGACGGTCGCCACGGTGTATCTAAATGATGAACGGCAACAGCTCTTTTCTGTGCGTTTACGCCAGTTCCGAGCATACTTGTAGAACCGAACAGTACACGGATTTTGCCCTCGTTCATTCCGTTGATAAGTTCCTTACGTTGCTTATCATTTTTCGCTTCCTGAATAAACCTTACTTCGTGCGCAGGTATGCCGTGGTCCTCCACGAGTTTGCGTTTTATTTCGGAGTACACGTTCCATTCGCCGGGCTTGTAGGTTCCCAAATCGGAGAAAACGAACTGCGTTCCTTTCTGTGCGTTGAACTGGTTGTAATACTTGGCGATATTTACCGCACAATGCGAAGCCTTGTTGTCGGGATGGTCGTCGTATATACCACTTACCATACGCATATCGAGCGACATCTTACGGGCATAGTCCGTCGCAATGAGCATCTTTGCTTTTTGTTCCCTTTGCGATAATGGTTCTCTACCGAGCAAAGTAGCATCGCCCGTTTTGGCAAACTGCATCAGGCTTTGGATAAAGGCTTCTTGGTCGGGCGTTGGCGGTATGTTGTACAATACCTCGTTCTTAGTGGGGCGGTCAATACCAATATCCTTAGCCGTTCTGTAATCCGTGATTTCAGAATAGAACTGTGCCAGTTCCGGCACTTTGATAAAGTAGCGGAAACGCTCTTTTGCTACAATATTGTTAGCTACCGAAAATTCATAATCGGTCGTTTTCCGTGCATAGATAGCTGCCCACGCATCAAAGGAATGAATACCCTGTTTTTCCAATGCACGGGGGCGCAGGTATTTAAACAGCAGGTACAATTCCGTTAATGAATTGCTGATGGTTGTACCCGAAAGAAAGGTTGCACCCATATCCGCATTGGTACGCTCTTGAATGGTGCGGATTGCAAACAGCAGGTTCAGTGCCTTTTGGCTGCCGTCCACGTTCCCCAGTCCGGCAACCCGTGTATGACGGGTGTTGAACATCAGGTTTTTGAACTGGTGGCTTTCGTCCACAAACAAATGGTCTATGCCCATCATCTTAAAGTCCACAATATCATCCTTACGGTTTTCAATATCGTGTTGCAGCGTTTTCAGCTTTACTTCAAGATTTTCTTTCCGCTTGATTACCCCGGCGAGCATTCCCCTTGTCACTTCCTTGCCCTGCGATTTCAGGGCATCGAGATTGCGCTCTACGCTGTCCAGTTCTATTTCGAGGATTTCCTTTTGTATTTCGGGCGATTGCGGTATCATTCCGAACTGGTCGTGCGTAAGTATCACGCAATCCCAATCATTATTTTTAATATCCCCGAAAATCCGCAGGCGTTTTTTCGGCGTAAAATCATCAATACCCGGATAAAGGATTTTGGCGTGTGGATAGGCTTTACGGTAGTCTTCGGCAATGGCAGGTATATTTGCTTTCAGCCCGATAATCATCGGCTTATGGGCTAATCCCAAACGCTTCATTTCCTGCGCTGCGGTACACATTATCAGCGTTTTTCCTGCGCCTACTTCGTGGTCGCAGATAGCACCGTTGTTCAGCTTTATCATCCAAACGGTGTCCTTTTGACTTGAATACAGGTCTTCAATGCTTGCTCCCTTGCGGTCTAATCCCGGAAATTCCTGATGGCTTCCGTCATAGTTTGGGCGAACGAAACAATTAAAGGTATCGTTGTACTGGTCGGTCAGCCTGTTTTTAAACTCATCGTTCTGTGCGTGTAGCCAGTCGGTAAAGGCGGTACGGATTTCGTCAATCTTGGTGTTCGCCATTTGTATGGCTTCCATATCCCGTACTTTAACCTCTTGGTCGCCAACCATTACTTTTTTGGTAATATCAGGCGTGGTATTGACAAGGGCGTGTTTAAGCAGGGCAATACCGTCAAACGTGCGGCTTTCCGCTTTGACCGCATATTTTTCCCAAATGTGCATATTGCCCTGATGACACTTTACGGAAAAGTCGTCGGAGCTTTCGGAGTAATGAACCAGTACATCCGCATCGAACAAATGCGAAGCGAAACGGGCATAAATTCCGGTAGGTATCCACCGTTCGCCGAGGTTAAAATCCAGTTCCTCAAATTCGATACGTTTTGGTCGGGCTTCCTCTAAAGCGGTAAGGCTTTCTTTGGCTTCGGTATCATCGGGATAGTTTTCGAGATAGGCTCTTACTTCATCTGCTTTCTCCACCACGTTGCCTGCAATCCAACGTTCGGCTATTTCATATTCCTGTTGTAGCGGATTGTAGAACAACCGCCCGTGCAGGGCTTCTTTCAGGGTATCGGCAGGCAGGCTGCTGATTTCGGACATAAAGTCCAAATCCACATTTCCGTATTTGTTCAGGGAGGCAGCTAAAGCCTCTTCGGGATTGTCGGTTGCTAACGTGGTAGTAGAGAAACTGACCGGACGGCTGAAAATATCCGCTTTATGGATTATGCCGCCAATGACACGCTCCAGATAGGGGATTTCTTTACCTGCACTGTCTGTTTTTATCAGCTTGGCATTGTCGGCAGTATTGAGATTGCCGTATTTTTTGGTAAAGGCATCGTACAGCAGGTTCAGGGTTTCCCGTTCTTCCCTGTGTTCGGTCTGTTTTTCAGCTTCTTTTTGGTACAGGTTGATATAACTGTCCCTTACGGCTATGTAGGCTTCGGCTCTTGCTTTCTGTGCCGACGGCAATTGCAATGGATGAAAGATAGCTTTTTTGTCTTCCTTATCCACCTCTTGCAAATAGCCGACCCAACCGTTATCCACCACAAGGCAATCATTCCGGTGGAATAATTGCAGTTCGCCGCTATACGGAGCAGGTTCAGGAACGGTGTTAATATCGGTAACGGGAATGGCAGTCTTATCAGACTGGCCATTGCCGTTTATTTGTGAAAACAGGTCGCCGATGGCTTCCTGTTTTTTGCTGTTTACTTGGCTTTTTCCATTGGTAGCACCATTGGATTTTAGCGGTGTATAAGGTTGCTGCCTGGCACTGCTGAACAGGTCGGGTTGACGACCTATTGTGCCTCTTCTTTTATTACTACTTTGCCTTTTGTTTTGGGTAGTTCTTTTAGGTGGAGCAAGCACCATTACAGGCTCACCCGCACTTTCAAACAGGTCAAAAATGCTTAGTTGTTTTAGTTCCTGTGGGCTTTCCTGATGGACTACCGGAGTGGTTATAAGCTGCGGTTTTTGCTGAACGATTGCAGGGTCTATGACCGGAGGTGTAACCTTTGGTTCAATCGGAATTTGTATCATAGGCTCATCATTGCGTTCGCCTTTGTATAAATTCAAATTCAGATGGTTCCCAAAATCTTCGGAAAGCATTTGTTTCAAATCTTTGGCAATACCCTCAACACCGTCTTTATGCGTATAGATTAAGGCAGGTTGACCGTATGGGTCGGTATCTAATTTTTGGTCGGTATGGATAATTCTTGTACCGTCCTGAAAGAGCGCATTGCCCGGCGTATTGTATTCGGTTGGCTTGCTTTGGCAAAACAGATCTTCCCTGTCGGTCAGATTTTGTTTTGCCGTATTTTTTTGCAGGATAATCAGGTCGCTGCCCACTTCCGTACCTGCATATTCGGTAAACAGATTGTTGGGCAGTCTTACAACCGAAACCAAATTATTATCCTGCATCAACGCCCTGCGTATGGGTTCGTTCTTAGGGCTATTCAGAATGCCCTGCGAAGTGATGTAAGCCAACAAACCACCCTCACGGAGCATATCAGCACCTTTCAGAAAAAAGTAATTGTGTATGCTTCGGGCAGCCTGTTCCTTTGCGCTGTTTCTGCTGCGTGAATAAGAAAGGTCAAATACAGAAGTATCGCCGAACGGTATATTACTGGCGATTATATCATAGTTGTTTTGTTCCCTTTCGGGAATTTTCTCAAAACCGTTGATACGGATATTGCTTTCGGGGTAAAGCTGCTTTAAAATCTTGCCTGTAAGCAAGTCTTTTTCATAAGCGGTAACACTGGCTTTCTGATTTTCCGAAAAGGATTGGATGAATGAACCGATACCTGCGGAGGGTTCGAGGAATTTATCAATGTGCAGACCATTATCCCGCAAGGCAGATGAAATGGCATCTATAACCTTTGGCGGGGTATAAAAAGCCGTCAGCACGGAACTTTTCATACTGTCCACATACCTGCGGTATTGCTTATCGTCTTGGGAATTGTCTTTGAGGAGTTGGTGGAGTTCCTGCGTGAGTGGAAAAAGGTCGTGTTCTGTTTTTCTCCAATGATTGATGTCTATTTCGTTTTCTACGGCGTTCAGAACGAACTTAAGACCGCCAAATCCGCTGTATCGCATCATTAGCAGTCTTTCTCCTACGGTGGCTTGCCGTTTCTCCTTTTCCAGTTTAAAAACAATTCGCAGGGCATCAATATTCTGTTGGAGATGGAACCGCTTACTGAAGCCCATTTTCCTCAATCCATATTGAGATGGTTCCGGTCAGTTCGGTATAGAGTAAATCAAACTCATTTCCGTTGGCGAAATCATCAGTTAATTCATATCCTGCGAAAACAGGCTCACAAACGGGAAACATTTTAAGGGCGAGCGGTCGCAGTTCCTCGTCTGCCATTATGGTATCAAATTCATTGCATACCACTTTGAAAACCGTGTCGAACTTGGAGAAGTGCAAGCCCTCAAAAAGTATGTAGTTGGCTATTTCGTCGCATTGCTCAACGGCGTTTCCCGAACGGAAAGCACCCTCATAAGCATTGGCAGCCCACGAAGACCGTTGGTCAATAAATTTTTGGTCGTGTGCCTTTTCGGGAAAGCTGCTGTTTAATAATTCTTGCAGTCGTAATCTGAAATACGACAGGTCTTTTTGCTGTACATCCATACTTATTTTGATTAGAATTTTACTTAAATCCTAAAATTATAAGCAGGAGCAAATGCCTTTGATAATGTTGCAGCGTTTGGCTTTGAAAGGCAGGATTTGGCGATTTACAATAGAAAATTGAACTGATTATTTATACAGAATTGGTGCTTGGCTATATGTTTTTTCACAAACTACTTTTGTGGTTTAAATATTTATCGTAATATTGCGATATATTATTACAAATAAGATGGGCGTAACAAAAACAGAAATATTTACAGAACAGCAAAACAGCTTGGCAACCACTTTAAAGGCACTAGCTCATCCTGCCCGTATAGCTATCCTGCAATACATCATCAAGCAGAATGCTTGCATTTGTAATGACTTAGTGGAAGAATTAGGATTGGCGCAGGCTACGATTTCACAACATTTAAAAGAGCTTAAAAACATTGGTATCATCAAAGGCAATATAGAAGGGACAAGTGTGTGCTACTGTATTGATGAAAATGTTTGGCAGCAGATTAAAAAGGAACTCAATGCTTTCTTTATAGATAATGTAGAGGTTGATAAATGCTGTTAAGCATTTTTTTAAGCACATTAATCGCAATAAAGCAATATAACAATTAAATAAAAAAATAATGAAACTATCAAACATCAAAGAAATCTTACCAGCATTGGATAATGTTGAATTTCAATTAGAGAACGGAACATTTGTACCCGAACACTTTCACGTTACCGAGATAGGTGTTATTACAAAACACTTCATTGATTGTGGCGGAACAATTAGAAACGAAAAAGTTGTCAATTTCCAATTATGGAATGCCAACGATTTTGAACACCGATTAAAGCCAACAAAGCTATTAAACATCATTAAGCTATCCGAAGAAAAGTTGGGTATTGAAGATGCCGAAATAGAAGTAGAATACCAAAGCGAAACGGTTGGTAAATACGATTTGAATTTTAACGGAAACCATTTTGTACTGAAAAACAAGCAAACAGCTTGCCTGGCAAGTGATGCTTGCGGTATTCCTGCCGAAAAGCAAAAGGTAAAATTATCAGAGCTGAATAATGCTTGCTGTACACCAAATTCGGGATGTTGCTAAACACTAAAAACAAAATGCGATGTATCAAAAACTAATCGAAATCATTAACAACAAAATTGATGTACAAAGCATCAGCGAAGAACGTAAAGCCGTATTACAACCGCTGATTGATTTTATACAGCAAAAAGTAAACGACAGGCAGGATATAAATATCAATTTCATCTGTACCCACAATTCCCGAAGAAGCCATTTATCACAGGTTTGGGCACAGGTAGCGTCAGCACATTTTAATATACCAAATGTACATTGTTATTCGGGCGGTACGGAAGAAACGTCACTATTTCCGAAAGTTGCAGAAACATTGACTAATCAGGGGTTTAACATTTTCAAAATCGCAGATACTAATAACCCTGTATATGCCATAAAATACAGCGATAATGCTTTGCCTGTTATCGGCTTTTCAAAAAAGTACGATAGTCCTTTCAACCCAGTATCAGCATTTACAGCCATTATGACCTGTTCACAGGCAGACGGTGGATGTCCATTTATTGCAGGTGCAGAAAAAAGGATACCTATCACATTTGAAGACCCTAAAATTTCAGACAATACACCGGAGCAATCACAGGTATATGCAGAAAGAAGTTTACAGATAGCAACGGAAATGTTTTATGTTTTTTCAAAAGTCAGTCAATAACCAATGCAACCAAAACTAAAATTTCTTGACCGTTACCTTACCTTATGGATATTCCTTGCAATGGCAGCAGGTATAGGTTTAGGGTATTTCTTTCCGGGAATATCAAAAATTACAAATGCTTTATCCGTAGGCACTACAAACGTTCCTTTGGCAATAGGTCTGATACTGATGATGTACCCGCCATTGGCAAAAGTGGATTATTCATTATTGCCCCAAGCATTTAAGGATAAAAAAGTAATCGGCATATCCTTATTGCTCAATTGGGTTATCGGTACAATATTGATGTTCGGATTAGCCGTTTTGTTTTTACGTAATGAACCCGATTATATGACAGGCTTGATATTGATAGGTTTGGCAAGATGTATCGCAATGGTAATCGTATGGAGCGATTTAGCTAAAGCAAACAGAGAATACACAGCTATGTTAGTTGCATTAAACAGCATCTTTCAGATAATTTCTTATAGCTTCTTAGTTTGGTTATTCATTAATGTATTACCAAGCAAATTAGGAGTAGCCAATTTCAATGTAAGCGTATCAATGAAAGACCTAACCGAAAGCGTATTAATATACTTAGGCATTCCTTTCTTAGCAGGTTTTATAAGCCGTTACGCATTGGTAAAGTCAAAAGGAATAGAATGGTATAACAGGAAATTTGTACCTCGAATATCGCCCATTACATTATATGCTTTACTGTTTACAATCGTATTAATGTTCAGTCTGAAAGGCGATAAAATATTAGAACTGCCAATGGATGTAGTAAAAGTAGCCATACCGTTAATCATCTATTTTGTACTAATGTTTTTTGTCAGCTTCTTTATCAATAAATCTTTAAACGTTCCTTACGACAAAAACGCCTCAATCGCATTTACAGCCACAGGAAACAACTTTGAATTGGCAATAGCGGTAGCAATAGCCGTTTTCGGTATTCATTCCCCACAAGCGTTTGTAGGCGTTATAGGACCGTTGGTAGAAGTTCCGGTACTAATTCTATTAGTACGTGCAAGTTTATGGTTAAAGAAGAAGTATTACAGTTAGAAACAAGCAAAAGTTATGAAATGGCAATATGATTTCAACAGATGTACAAAAAATATAAGGTTCAATAATTAAAATAATATCGCGAAAATGATAAAACTAATAAAGACCATACCTGCATTTCCTGTTCGGGATATTGAAAAAGCAGTTGCCTTTTATAAAGCCCGATTGGGCTTTGATTGCAGACATATGGAAGAAACCTTTGCAATATTAATTAGGAATGGTATAGACTTACATTTATGGGCTTCCTGTAATTATAGCTGGAAATGGAAAAGTATTTTTTTATTTCTCAAACCGATTAGTAGCGGAGCGGAAAGTTTTTTGGCAGGTACACACAGTTGCCGGATTGAAATAAAAGGCATTGACGAACTGTATAAAGAACTAAAAGAAAAGGAAGTATTACACAATGAAAAAACCGAAATAGAAACCACTTACTACGACACAAGAGAATTTGCAACTTTGGACTTATACGGAAATTTACTAACCTTTTACGAAAATATACAGTAGGAACAAACAGTTCAACCAAGCCGGTTTTAACTTTTTGTATTTTAGCAATTGCTTAAATAAGCAAATTAACTATATTTGCAACATGGATAGTACTTCTTGTATAAGACAACAGGCGGACATTAAACAAATCAATCGCTGTAAAGAACGAGTTTCAGAACTTCACGGTTCGTTTGACTATTTGTCGAATGGACTTGAATTGGCGGGAAACAATGTAAGACTGAAAATCCTGTTTCTGATTTATGAAGAAAAACGACTATGTGTTTGTGATTTAAGCGATATTCTCGGTATGACAATTTCTGCAATTTCTCAACATTTACGAAAGCTCAAAGACCGTAGACTAATTGAAACGGAAAGAAAAGCACAAACTATTTTTTATTCATTGACAAAAGAGTATGAAAAAATGTTGACCCCATTTTTTGAAATACTTGATGATAATAAAATTTTATAAACTATATGAAAACGGACAACAAACTAATCGGCACTGGACTTTTTACAGCAATTGCTGCGTCATTATGTTGCATTACGCCTGTTTTAGCTCTAATAGCAGGGACAAGCGGGATTGCTTCAACCTTTTCTTGGCTCGAACCTTTCCGACCATATTTTATTGGCTTGACAATTTTAGTGCTTGGTTTTGCTTGGTTTCAAAAGTTGAAACCCAAAAAGCAAATTGACTGTGAATGTGAAATAAATGAAAAACCGAATTTTATGCAAACAAAATCATTTTTAGGAATTATTACTGTTATGGCGGCTTTACTTTTGTCATTTCCCCTTTATGCCCACATCTTTTTTCCAAAGACCGAAAGTAAAGCAATTATTACCCAAACTTCCAAAATCCAGAAAGTTGAGTTTACAATCAAAGGGATGACTTGTTCAGGTTGTGAACATCATATTAAAACAGAGATTAGCAAACTAAAAGGAATTATCGAAGTTGTCGTTTCCTATGAGAAAGGCAACGCTATTGTTAAGTTTGACAACAAGCAAACAAGTATTGCCGAAATCGAAAAAGCTATCAATTCGACAGGTTATAAATCACTAAAAAGTAAAGTTATATCATAATGGAAATTAAATTAAAATCAATAATAACTTGCCCAAACTGTGGACACAAAAAAGAGGAAACAATGCCAACAGATGCTTGCCAGTATTTTTATGAATGTGAAAATTGCAAAACAAGATTAAAACCATTACAGGGGGATTGTTGTGTGTATTGCAGTTATGGTACTGTAAAATGCCCGCCAATACAAGCAGGAAATAGCTGTTGTAAATAAGAGAAGCTTAATAATTTACTTTAGAAAGCTACTTGTCTAAATTTGTGAGTATAACCTATTTAGCGAAAAACCTCCGAATTATCAGAGGTTTTTTATTCATTATTTAAGATTTGGAGCATCCTGCCGACTTCAATATCCATTCTTGAAAACGCAAACCATTTTTTGCCCAGGTCTTTGAGTGATGCTCCTATATGGTAGAGTTCTGCATTATCAATAATCAAAAATCGGTCGTGGGCATCGGAGAAAACCTCAATAGTTACTGGAGGATATTGGCTATTGTAGCGTTGTAAGTCTAACCGTAACTGATTGCTGATGCTTTTGGTAAGGATTGTAGCGGTTACATTGTTTTTACGCTTACCCAGTAAAATAAGCACCGTATCATCCACGTAATTATCAAGCAGGATAATTGAGCTTACGGCACTTCGGATAATATCGGAAACAAAGGTGTAGGCATCAAATACCTGCCCGTTGTAGAAAATGCCTTTTTCGCTGTGCAGCTTGTCGCTTTCCAAAGCCTTAAAAATCTCTTCAAATTTTTGGTCGGCTTCCAGTTGCTTTAATTCGATATTATCCAAACGATGAAACAAAGAAGCGTTGCTGATAAGCATACGCCTCATTTCTACAAAGGCTTCCATTATTTCCACACTCATTTTAACGGCTATATCAGACCGGAGTATGGCAGATGCCATTGCAACGCCCTGTTCGGTAAAAACATAGGGCAAATAACGCCTGCCACCGTAATTTAAACTTGAGGTTCCAATTTGGAACCTCAAGTTTTCAACTTCCTCTTCGGTCAGTTGAAAGCAGAATGATACAGGAAAACGCTTAATATTTCTTTTAACAGCTTTGTTCAGGTTCTTTGTTTCTACCTGATATAAGGCAGCGAGGTTGCTATCCAACATTACCTGTTTGCCCCGGATAGTATAAATCAGGTTCCTGATTTCTTTGGGTACGATTGACGGTTTATTTTCCATTGCGTTTACTGCTTTTGTTTTTTTCAAACTCAAAGGAACTTTCAGCGTTTTCTTTCAGAATGATGTAAGCATCGAATTTCTTTCCGGCTTTGCTTGTCATTCCTTTGATAAGAGAGGTTTTGCCTTTATTGACAAGGTTTGTTACATTTTCGATACTGATTTGTACACCGCAGACGGTGCGGAACTGTACCCAGTTACAAGCCTCATCAGGGCATTTCACAATCTTGTCACGGATAATAAGCTGCTGACTTTTGCATTTCGGGCAGGTTAGTTTGGGTTGGTTGGTGCTTGCAATAGAGGTTTGTAGCAATTCATCGGTAATAGATTTGGCATAGGTTTCCATTTCCATTTGGAATGTTCCCGCATCCGCTTCGTTATTTTCGATTTTCTGCAATGCCAATTCCCATTCGGCGGTCATTGCCACGTCTGCAATCTTGCGTTCTTTGACCAACTCATAAACCTGCAATCCTTTTTCCGTAGGAATTAAGTAACGTTTATCCCGTTGGATATAATTACGGGTAAACAGGGTTTCGATAATGGCGGCTCTTGTTGCAGGCGTACCGATGCCGATATTTTTGAGGGCTTTGCGTTCTTCTTCGTTCTCAATTTCTTTCCCTGCGGTTTCCATAGCCGACAAAAGCCCGGCTTCGGTGTAAAGCACTGGTGGTTTGGTCTGCTTTTCCAAAACTGCGGCTTCCTTTATGGCAAGTTCGTCGCCTTTATGCAGTTCAGGTAATTCCTGCACTGGCTCTTCGCCGTCATCGGTAAAACTTCCTTTTATGGAACGCCAACCCGCTTCCTGAATTTTACAGCCTTTTGCCGTAAAGTCGTAATGCAATACCTGTAATGATACATCGGTTATTTCTTTGACACAGGCTTGCGATATGGCTTCAAGCAAGCGAAGCGCAATCATATTGTAAATCTTGTTTTCGTCTGCATTAAGTACGGACGGCACTTTGTCCGTAATCAACAAACCGTGATGGTCCGTTACACGGAGGTCATTCACGATACGTTTGTTGAACCGTCCCCATTTGATTTTGGTAAGGGCTTGCTTGCAATCCTCACGATTTTGCAATGCCCGCACGAGGTTTGGAATTTCTGCCCACATATCTTCAGGGATGTATTTGCTCCCGGTACGTGGGTACGTGATAAACTTCTTTTCGTACAGGCTTTGCGCAATATTGAGCGTTGCTTCAGCAGATAATTTCAGCCTTTTGTTGGCTTCCTTTTGTAAGCCTGTCAGGTCGAAAAGCAAGGGCGGTTGTTCTGTAACGCTTTTGGTTTCTACTGATGTAAAGGTTGCCGTTGCGCCACGCTGAATAGCTTTAAGGGTATCATCAGCAAGTTGCTTTTCGTCCCATTTGGTTGCGGAAATACTTTTGAAATCAACCTGGGCTTTGTTGTGCGTTAATTGTATCTGCCAGTATTTCTTTACCGTGAAATTCTTATTGTCGAGGTAACGTTTGCATATCAAAGCCAGTGTGGGCGTTTGCACTCTTCCAAGCGAATAGATACCATTGCCTGCGGCAATGCTCAATGCCTGTGTAGCATTGATGCCTACAAGCCAGTCGGCACGGCTTCTGCCTTGCGCTGCCTGATACAGTCCGTCAAATGCTGCCCCGTCTTTTAGGTTGTTGAAGCCTTGCTTTATTGCCTTTTCGGTAAGCGAACTTATCCAAAGGCGTTCAAAAGGTTTGTTGCATTTCAGGTATTCATAAATGTACCTGAAAATGAGTTCGCCCTCACGACCTGCATCGGTAGCAACGATGATGCTGTTGCTTTGCTTAAAAAGCTGCTCAATGACTTTCAGTTGCTTTAATGCGCCAGTATCGGCGGTGTACCCTTTGTCTTTTTTGACCTTGCGGACGGTCAATAAAAACGGGTTGGGCAATATCGGCAGGGATGCTTTATCAAATCCCGAAATGCCGTAATCTTCGGGCATTCCCAGTCCTATTAAATGACCGAATGCCCACGTAACAAAATAGCCGTTACCTGTCAGGTAGCCATCCTTTTTATCGGATGCTCCCACAAGTCCGGCTATTTCCCTTGCTACGCTTGGTTTTTCTGCAATGATTGTTTTCATACTGTATTACATTTTTCTGCCTTTGGATTTTTCAGGCTTGTTATCCTGTTGCTCCTGCTGCTTCTCGTTTTTCGGTCTTTGCTGCCCGGACTTCAAAGGCTCTTGGACGTTCTTGGTCGCTTCGTTGGTTTTACCCTCCGAATTGACGGCAGTTTGTGTTTTATGAGTTTCGGCAGGTTCTACCCGTGCTTTGTACTGACCGGGAAACTCAAAATTGGTCTTTCCGGTATCTTTGTCGAACGTGATATAACCCTTATACGGTTGGTCTTTTTTGTCTTTCAGTTCAACGTATATGGTTTGTCCGGCTTTGAACTTGTTGTACTGCTCATCATCCAGTTCTTTGCCCCTGAAAGTTCTTGGAGCTTCTTGCGGTTGGCTTTGCTGATTGCTTTGTTGGGTATTCTGTTGGTTCGTTTGCGCCTGCTGATTGTTGTTGCTTCTGTCAAACAGGAACTCAACATACCGTTTGTCCGCATTGAATTGTACAGTTGCCGAAAACTCCGTTCCTTTCGAGGAAATCATACCCTCTAAATAGAGCGGTTTGCCCTCCATCAGCGTTTGTTTTTGTTCGTCATTCAGCTTTACGCCCTTAATTTCATCGGGAATTTTGATAAACTCCGTGCGCAGTGCAATCACGTCATTGGTAAGCCTGTCGATGCTGATAATGGACGGCATCAGTTCACCTGTTTTGGAGTTTACCAAATTGACGACACGCCCCATATTACCCGTTTCGAGCAGGTTTTTCTTGTCTTCGTCCGTAAACTTGTGACCGAAAAATTCAAAGTGGAGGTTAGGTTCTCTTTTGATACCGTGTATTGCCACGATAACATTGCCGTCTTCCGCTTGCTGTAAAGACAGGCGGGCATCCGTGCGGAGGATAGAGCCCCCGAGGTTGATACCTATCGGTAAAAGCTCATTGGTTTTATAACCTCGTAACAAAGGGTCGAGCAGGTTCCTTTTTTCAAGATACTCTTTGCTCAATCCGAGGTTTTTCATTGTGTCCCAATCAATCTGCTCCGGCTTGTAGCGATATTCGCTTGTTTCCGTTGTTGTTTGTGCTGTTGCCATATTATTTTGATTTTCTTGTTTTTTATCGGGTTGGGGTTCTGCTTTCACTTCGTGTTCTTTCAGCACTTTTTCGCCCTGTGGAGTGGGCTTATCTACGTGCTTTTGTAATTCCTCTGCTTTTTCAGCAGCAACCGAGGCAGGCACTTTGAAGAAAGTAAAGTTTGTAGGGTTCTTTAACTGGCTGAAAAAATTGGAAAAGAAGTTGGAAAAGAAATCACCGCTTTTATCCACACGCATAAACTGGTTTTGATTTTTCTTCGTGGGGTCAACGGTTTCCATTTTCCCGTTTTCGTCTATACTCTTTACTGCCTGGATTTTCATTTTCTCTTTATCCAGTACGAGTAAGATGTCCGAAAGCTGTTCGGGCATTTCCTGTTTATTAGTTGTTTCTTCGCTCATAATCTGAAAATTTCAAAATTTCACGATCGAATGTAAAGGAAGCCTTCACTGATTTGCTTTATGTGGCACTCAAAGGCAGCGTTTGTCACTTATTGGCATCCAGTTTAGGTAACGGAGGGTTAAAACTTTCCCTGATGAACTGATGCACATCGGATAGCTTGTAATACAGTTTTCCGCTAATGGTATAATAAGGGAGCTTACCTATGGAGCGATACCGTTGCAGGGAACGGTTACTGATTTTCAGCATTTGCAATAAATCCTGATTATCCAGTAACTCTTCGCCGTCTATGCTGTTGCGCTTCTTTTGTAAATCGTCTATGTGGTTGCCAAGAATGTCCAGCCTGTCCATTATGCGTTCCATCCACGCCACAAATTCCATTTTGTCGATATTCATACGGGTACGCTTTTAATGATTACCTGATTTCAGCTTTCTGCCTTTCTCGATATAGCTTTTGCCTTTCGCCATAAGCTGCTCCACATATTCATCGGTCGTCTGCACGGCGTTAGCGTTGAGCATTTCCTTGATAGCACCAATCGTATAGTAATACTGCCCGTACATTTTTGAAAAAGCTATCTGCCCGTTGGTGCGCATACGCCACAACGTTTTTTCGCTGATGTGGAGATACTGGCAGACTTCGTGGTTGTTGAGCCATAAGCTATCGTAGCTTGTATCTTCCAGTTTGAGGATATATTCGCTAATGGCTTTCAACCGTTCGTTGAGGTGCTTCCACACTTCTTCGTCAACTGTTATAATGTTCATTGCACTATTGTTTAATATTCACAGTACAAAATTCAGAAGTGTGGCAGTGTTTGTCTGCCAATGCGTACCCATTGGTTTGGCACTTTTTTTCAAATTTTTTGCAATGAGAAAAACCCTTGTTTAATAAGGGTTTTAGCGTGTTTCGGTTATTTTGTAGTAGCCTTTTGCCCATATATGCCAATTGGCATATATGGGCAAAGAAAAAGCAGTACATTTTGTGTACTGCTTTCAAACACCCGTGCTGATGTTGCTAAAGGTCTTTATCCATATACTCTTCGAGGGAAATTTTGAGCTGGTCTAAAAACACCGTTCGGGAGCCTGCCCTTGTTTTCATTCGGTGGAAAGAATGATGTATATCGTTCAAGGGCGTTCGGAAGAGGATTTGGAAAATCAATGCTAATTTCCTGATGCCTATTTTCCCGTATGCAATAGATTTGGAAACATACAGGGCGTAAATCAATTCTATCAGTGCATTTTGCGAGTTCGTCCACGAAATGTCTTTGTTTCCATCACCGTTTATTGAAATGGTATCGGGATTTTTTTCAGGGTTTATTTTGGTAAGCAAGAAAGTATAAAGTAATTCATTGGCTATAATATGGGCAACTTTGTTATCGTAATAAGTAGAAAAGCTAAGGTCAATTTCAAATACACTACTTTTTAGACCATCGTGGTAATTGATTTTTCCGAGCCTGAAATAACTGTGGTCACGGTCAGTTCTGCCTGCACGATAGTACCTGTAAAAATCCTCATTGGATATGCTTTCCTTGTATTCGGATTTCAGAATTTTCAGTTGGTTTTCAAAATAACTTTGGTGTATTCTCCCTGCACTTACGGGGCAGGTAGTTTCAATGCGGAATACCTTATTGTAATAAATAAGTTTTCCTAAAATCTGCGGTTTGATTTTCTTGAAAAAATTGATTTCCTGCCGTTCGTCCTTAAATCCGGTCTGCAAGACTTTCATCTTTATAGTAAACAGCATTTCCTTTAAGAATAAGGTCATTTGGTAAGCCTCATCCGCAGTTTGCATCATTTGAGAAGATAGCATATCTTCCTGACGCTGAATTTCCGATAATATTTTGTTCAACACGATTTCCATAGCTTAGATTTTTAGAGATTAACACCATACGTTTCGGATTTACATTTTTGTTTATTTGTCAAAACTTGGAAATAATATCGGAACCAATATCACAGGTTGCCCCCATATTGGGGAAGATTTATTTTATAACGCCTTATGATGTATATTGGAAAAAGCAGAAAAAAGGGTTAAGTACGCTACGACTTAACCCTTTTTTTATTAAATTTGCGGTAATGATTTACAAGGTAATCAGATGAAAGCGAGTGCAGTAAGCACCATTACTAAATCGTTACCGATAGCACTTTCGGTTCTTGTAAACTACTCTTTATTAGCCACTTTGGGCTATATTAATCTTTTTTTTTAAAAAAGAATACCGTTTCTAACTGAAGCGGTACTCAAACTTCAAAAAAACAGTTATTTTCTAATTGTGTAAACATTTACTTTTTTTCCATTTTTTATGCGTGTGCCTTTAATTTCTACTAAGTCATCATTCCTGCTCATAGCAGTGGAAATGTAGGCGCTTGTATAGTTCCATCCTTTTGCAAGGAATAAATTTTCGATTTCACTGACAATTAATCCAGCATTTTTGAATTCGAGGTTTTGAACTAATATAAATCGAATAGCATGCCTAATGCTTGGGCGAATCTGAAGAAAGGAATTAAACTCATCATTGTTTTTATGCTTGGATGCAAGTTTTTCTCTAAATGAGCTTTCTATCTCGATGTCTCCATTATTGATTTTGTTAATTGATATTGCAAAAAGTTCACAAGCTTTATTAATATTTTCAATATTGAACTCTGCTTCATCAGAATAAATCAATCTCAATTGCTTTTCGGAGATACCTAATATGTTAACAAACATAATATCCGTTAGTCCAGAGTAATCCAATAATTTAAAGATATTTCTTGTTATATTTTTGAGATTTAGTTTCGCCATTGCGCTAATCTCAATTGATATTAGACAACAAAAACGGTAATTTATTTCTTTTAATGATGTTTTGTTTGTATATTTGATTTATAACAATTAGGTGTAAATAAGAGTTTTGCAGCTCCAATCTCAGGCCGTTGATGCAAAACAGTAGATTTATACCCACTTCTTATGTATGTTTATGTTATTTTAGCATTTCTAAATGAGAGTGGGTTTCTACTGTAATTCCATATCAACGTAAGGCCTGAGAAACTTTAAGGGGCTATGGTCGGTAGAAGCCCACTTTTATACTTCTACAACCCAAGCAAGACTCGTATAACCAATACGAGCCAATGAAAAATAATCGTTTCATCCATTTGTACACCAAGCTCATTAGCCTGGTGAAGCGTAATCCAGAATAATAGCCTTGCTATACCCGCCGCCTATTCCATAGAAAATTTAGGTTTCCCGATTTTCGGGGCAGGAAGAATAATTCAATGGTGGCGGGTTTTTTCGCACATTTTAACCTAAAATGATTTACTAAACCAAAGCCTTTAAAGTGTAGACAAATCAAAAATAATACACTTGCCAGTTCCCTCTCCTTTGGGGAGGGTTAGGGTGGGGCTTTAACCTACAAACCTTATGAAAAAAATTATACCATATATGGTAATGGCCATGCTATGCCTAAAAAAGCTAAAAGCTGAAAGACCAAAGCTGAAAGCTTATTTACTAATTGCCTTATGGCTATTCCTAAATTCTGGGGCAATGGCGCAGACCAGTTCTACCCTAAAGGGCAGGGTAGTGGATGCCCAAAGCCAGCCCTTACCCAACGTTACCATTAAAATAGCAGCCCAAAACCTGGGCATTACCGATAAGGATGGTCAATTTACGGTGCGTACCAACTTGCCCAAAGGTGTGTTAAGCTTTAGCGCCATGGGCTACCAAACACAAACCTTAACTTTTGAGGGCAGTAAAAGCAACATCCTTATTCAATTACAGGAAGAAAGCGCTGCGCTGCAAGAGGTGCAGGTGGTAAGCACTGGTTACCAAACCCTGCCCAAAGAGCGGGCAACAGGGAGTTTTGTGCTGATAGATAGTGCATTATTGAATAGGAGCGTGGGGAGTAGCATCATAGATCGGCTAGAAGGGGTTACCAGTGGGCTGGTATTTAACCGTAACCGAACGCAGGATAGCCAAAGTGAATTTAACATCAGGGGCAGGAGTACCATTTTTGGTGAAGACAGGCCATTAATTGTACTGGACAATTTCCCTTTCGAGGGGGAACTGAACAGCATCAACCCCAATGATATCAAGAGCATTGTGCTGTTAAAGGACGCTGCGGCCGCCTCCATTTGGGGAACAAGGGCAGGTAATGGCGTAGTGGTAATTACCACTTATAGCGGAGCGTATGCCACCAAAACCGCCGTCTCTGTCAATACCAACGTGACCATATCGGGCAAGCCAGACCTTTATCAGGCCCCATGGTTCGCCAATGAAGACTGGTTAGAGATTGAGCAGTTGCTGTTCAACAAAGGTGCCTTTAATACCACATTGAACAACCACTTTGGCTATATCTCAGAAGGGGTGGCTATCATGGACAAGCGTAAAAGAAACCTCATTTCTAGTGCAGATTCTCTGGAGATGATCAATCGGCTAAAAGGAAATGATATCCGCTCGCAAATGCTCGACCACCTTTATCGTACCAACCTGAGCCAGCAATACGCCCTTAACATTAGCGGCGGTGGCGAAAAACATAAATACTTGGTCTCGGGCGCTTACGATGGTAATGTAGGTTCAAGAATGACCGATTACTCCGATAGGATCACGCTTTCGATGGGGAATACTTTTAAAGCGCTAAGGGATAAAATGGAGATCAATACCCGGGTAAATTTTAGTACGGTAACCATAGGCAGCAACACTAATGCCTATACCAGTCCCAATGCCCCATACGAGCAGCTTGTCGACGCCAATGGCCAGGCACTACCGGTACAGAGGGATTTACGGTTCTCCTACATAGATACCGTGGGCCGGGGGAGCCTGCTAGATTGGCGCTTTTTCCCGCTCCACGAAAATAGGACCACCAGCAAAAGCGTTCAAAATAATTACCTTATCAATGCTGGGGTCAACTACAGCTTGGCTGCTGCGCTCAAGTTCAGCCTCCTTTACCAACACCAGCGGCAGCAAAGAGAAAGTACGGGGATAAACGAGGCAAGCTCGTATTATGTGAGAGACTTGATTAACCGCTATTCGGTAATCAACTATGCAGCGGGCATGGCAAGCAGCCCAATACCGGCGGGCGAAGTGAGGCTAATGAACAGCAACCAGTTCATATCTAACTATGGTAGGGCACAGCTTAATTTTAACGAGAAATTCTTTGCTAACCACGAGCTTGCGGCCATGGGCGGGGTAGAGCTTAGGAACTCGATTACTGAAACAGCGGCCAACCGGCTCTATGGCTTTAACCCAGAAACCTATGTAAGTGGAAACGCCAGCATAGATTTTACCCGTAACTATCCCATTCTGTATAGCGGCGGTACTGGGCGGGTTGAGCTAGGCAATGTAAACAGGTTCCAGATAGACCGTTACCTTTCCTATTATGCAAACCTTTCCTATACCATGGCCAACAGGTACGTACTTACCTTTAGTGCAAGAAAAGACGAGTCAAACCTATTTGGCGTTAAATCAAACCAAAAAGGGGTACCCCTTTGGTCGGCCGGGGCATTATGGGATATTGCCAAGGAAAATTTTTACGAGCTAACTTGGCTGCCCCAACTGTCGCTAAGGGCAAGCTATGGCTACTCGGGCAATGTGAGCAAGAGCCTCTCTGCCTACCTTACGGCCTCGCCACAATATGCAAATTCATATGGTGTGGTATTCAATAGTATCATCAATCCGCCAAATCCATCGCTAAGGTGGGAGCGGGTACGTACCATTAACATTGGGCTCACCTTTGCTACTAAGGGCAATAGGATAAAAGGCAGCATAGAACCCTACCTAAAGCATGGGCTAGACCTGTTTGGAGAAAGTCCGTTGGCACCGCAAACAGGTGTGGCCACCTATAGTGGCAATTCGGCCAACACCACCACCAAAGGGATAGATATCGCTTTAAACACCCTAAATCTCATATCGGCATTCAAATGGTCAACCAACCTGAACTTTAGCGCCAATAAAGACCGGGTAACGGAGTATTTGGTGTCTAACGGCTTAAATTCTAGTGTAATTACGCAAACCTATAACAATCCATTAGAAGGCTATCCCTATTTCGCTATCTATGGCTATCGTTGGGCGGGGCTAGATACACAGGGCGATCCCCAATTGTTCCTGAACAACCAGCCCACTAAAACCTATGCTTCGGTAGCCAACAGTAACGATCGTTCAAACATCAGGTACATGGGCTCAACCGTGCCAACTGTGTATGGCAATGCCATCAATTCATTTAGCTATCGGGCCTTCGAGCTGTCTTTTAACATTACTTACCGTTTGGGCTATTATTTTCGCCGAAATTCATTAAATAATGCGTTGCTGTACAGCAGTGGTGGCTTTGCGCAAAATATAGATTATGGGGCACGTTGGCAAAAAGCCGGCGACGAACTTCACACACAAGTGCCAGCTTTGCGCTATCCCAATGTGACCCAGCGCAACAATGCCTATACCTACGCAGATATACTTGTAGAAAAGGCCGATAACGTAAAGTTGCAGGATATCCGCGTGCTCTGGGATGCCAGTAACCTGCCGATGCTTAAAAACAGGGGCCTAAGGCTAAAACTGTACTGCAACATCGCCAATCTAGGGTACCTATGGCTTGCCAACAATTTTGGGCTCGATCCGGATGTGCCCAGGCCAAACCTAACCAACACTACCGCACCAAGAACATTTTCATTTGGTCTAAAAGCCGATCTATAAAATAAAACAGATGATGAACCTAAAAAAAATAAGACATCTAAAAGGATGGGCATTAGGCATAATGCTTGCCTCCTTATTGGCCTGTAAAAAAGATTTTCTGGAAAAGAAACCTTCTTCCAGTATCCTAACGCCTACCACGGTACAGGAACTCAATGGCCTACTAGAAAACTCGGTAGTGATGAACCTTACCGCCGGTCTGCCGCAGATTTCGGCCGATGAGTATAGGATCGTGGCAGAACAGAATTTTTTAGCGCTGAATTCTGCTACCCAGCGCAATGCCTATACTTGGGCTAAAGATATCTATGAGGGCGAGACTAATGCCGATTGGGAAAAAGCGTTCGCACAGGTCTTCTATGCCAACAGCGTATTAAAAGTAATCGCCGATAGGGATTTGTTAACCGAGAAGGGGGCTAAACAAACTAAGGGCTGGGCACACTTTGCCAGGGCCTACGCCTATTTCGATCTGATGAGGAATTTTGCTCCAGCGTTTAGTGCGGCAACGGCCGATGTGGACTTGGGACTACCTTTGCGGCTAAGCCCTGATGTAGACAGAGTGGAAAAACGAGCATCGTTAAGGCAAACGGCAGCATTTATTTTGCAGGATATGGAGGAGGCCGCCGGCTTATTGGATGGCCCCGTGCCCGCAAATAACCGGAACCGCCCTTCAAAAGCGGCTGCATTTGCACTAAAGGCCAGGTTTGCAGTTTATATTGGAGACTATGCCATGGCAGAAATGGCGGCAGATAGCAGCCTGAAATACCACAATGTGCTGGTAGATTATAACAACATCAGCAAAACCGCCACCACCCCGTTTTCCTACAATATGCCAGAGGTCATCTACCAGTCTACGCAGATGTACATTTATGCGGCGCTTGCGGGCTATAACAACCAACCTGCCATTGAAGTTAATCCTACCTTAATGCAGTTGTACCAGCCAAATGACCTCAGAAAGCCCATCTATTTTCTGTTGAACGCACAAGGTAGGTACAATGTAAAACGTGGCTATGTGGGTGGGGGTAGCTACGCATTTACGGGCTTAGCTTGTGATGAGGTCTTTCTTGTAAAAGCGGAATGTTTGGCCAGGCGTGGCCAAACCGAACAGGCAATGCAATGGCTAAACCGCTTGCTCATCAATCGTTTTGAAACTGGGCGGTTTATACCGCTGGTGGCAACTACGCCAGCCGGAGCATTGGCCATGGTTTTGGAAGAAAGAAGAAAGGAACTGGTTTGGCGTGGACTGAGGTGGTCTGATCTAAAAAGGCTAAATAGGGAAGGCTATCAAATTATGCTATCGCGTCAGTTGGGTGCAAATACTTATACGCTGCCTCCCAATGATCCTCGGTACGTTTTTCCCATTCCGGATAATGAGATAGTGATGAGTGGCTTGGTGCAGAACCAGCGGTAGATAGCATGTAATTTAACAAGAAACTAAAATGAAAATAGTAAAGATCATATTCCTGCTTGTGGCAGGTTGCCACCAGCTTTACGGAGCTAGTGTGCAGGTAAACCAAACGGCTTATGATTTCGAGATCACGTTCATAGGTAGAGATACAGTGCAAAGTGAAACCTCTGCTAAATTGAAACTGACCCTGTATGAAATACATTCCGAATTTGACATTCTTACCAATTCTCAGCGCAAGCAAATGCCTTTGGACTACGGAGAACGTCAACTGTGGAAGGTAGCGCTGCCTGCCCCAACGGCATTCCTAAATATTCAGTATCCAAGGTCTGTGGTCGCTAAGCAGTTTTTCAAGTATAACTATAGCTACTTGGTCATGCCGGGAGATAGTTTGAAATGCGAAATTTTTATCGACTCGATGCATTTTTCGGGCAGAGGTGCCGAAAGAATGAACTTACAGGTAAAGTTATTTCGGCTGATGCAGAAGAAAGTTTCCGTAACCCAACCATTTGGAACGTTTTTAAAGGATAGGGAGGCTGTGTTTCTAAAACAGATGGACTTGTTGGAACAAGAAAAGGCAACGGTTTCTGCAAGCGAGTTGGCCTTTTTAAAAGACCAGTGCTATGGGCTTCGCAACGGCATGGTAATGAAAGAGGTATTGTTTAGAAAAAAGTTTGCCAGTGCTGATAAATCCTCCGATATGCAGCAGGCCAGGGACTGGTTAAATGCGGAAGAAGTTAAAGGTGTACATGATCCTACCCTGTTAGCGCCCTACCTCATGGATTATTTATATCAAAAAGAAAAGTTTCTGGAAGGCTCCCACTTGAAGTCGGACGATTTGGTTAAGGATTTGATCTTAAGTATCCATACAAAATATAGCGGACGTGTGTCAGATCACCTACAGTTGGTCATGGTGTCCGATTTTTCGAGAAGGGGCAAGGGAGGGATGGCCGAAGTGTTGAAGCAAATCAAAGAAAGCGGTGACAGGCAGTATCGGCAACTGTTTAAGCAGTTTTTTAATGCTTTGGACGAGGGGGTTGAGGCGTACCCCTTTGCGTTACCAGATACTTCCGGAAAAATTTACAGCTTGGCAAACTTTAAAGGGAAGGTGGTGGTGCTAGATTTTTGGTTCACAGGTTGTGTGCCCTGCATGGCCTTGGCAAAGCAAATGCATGAAGTGATGAAAGAATTTAAGGAAAGTGAAGTTGCTTTTGTTACCATAAATGCCGATACCAGAGCAGAGGTTTGGAAAAAATCGGTAAAAGCTGGAACCTATACCAGCCAAAGCAATATTAATCTGTTCATGGGGGGTAAAAAATCGCCAATGTTATTGCATTACAACATCAATGCTTTTCCCCGGTTAATCATTATCGGTAGAGATGGGAGGATAGCCGATGCGGCGCCTATTAAGCCTTTGGATGATGCATCTAGGCAAGCCTTCATCTCACAATTGAAACAGTTGGTAGCAGATTAACAATTGGCTGGCCAGCCCAGCCAATTGTTAATTTTTTTGAAAACCTAGTTGCTAAAATCAAATTGGCTTTCATCTTCTGCTCCCGGAGGCGAGGGCAGGTTTTCCGCATCCTGTAAACTGATGGTTGCAGGTGGTGTATCCTCTGTATCCAGGGTTTTTACACATACCTGATCGCCAGCTACACAATTCTGTAGCTCTGGCATGGTACCGATAAGCCTGTACTCGATACCGTCCCATCCATAGTAATAGTTAACGAATTTTGCTTGTTGAATTTGCTTAGCGCTTGTAAAAGCGCTAAAACCTACGGCAAGTACTGCTACCAGCAGCCCTAATGCCATTTTCTTTAAATTTGTCATTTTTTTAATTTTTAGTGTTAAACGTGAATTTAGAATCAAAAGATTAAGACATCATTACGGGCAATAGCTCCCCAAGCCCAGCGGCGGCGAGCTAAAGATATTAATGTCAATTCTTAAGAATTTTAAGAAATCCTCAACCCTAAGTCACATTGTTTAAGTTTTTTCTTGAGGTAGATGCCCCATAGTGCCAAAAAAATGAAACCGATATTGAATACCAGGTGCTGGCCAAAGCTCAATTGGGTTAAAATGAGGTTGCAATGGCAGGGCAGTTGTGCTGCCCATAATAGCATACCGGTAATGTATAGCGTAAATACAACCATCAAGGTGGCAAAGGCCCGTAGCCCTAGGGTTTGTGTTGCCGGTAAAATGAGCAACAGCGAGATCAGCAGTTCTAAGCTGGGCACGGCCATGGCCACCAAGGCGGCATGTGGTCCAATCCACTTTACTTTGGCCAAGCCAGCGGTAAAGCGCTCCAGCTCGGTAAATTTTTCGTAAGCCGAAAGGGCAAAGAGGAACAGGCAGGCCAAGCAAATGGCAAAGGCAATTCCTTCTTGTGTTTTTTTACCCATTTGTAATAGACGGTTGCTTAGGTTTATCATTTTCATCTGCCCTTTGGTAAAAGGGGATTTGTTGGTTCAAGGTGGCCTACACCACCGCAGGCACGTAACCTGCTAGCCGTTATTTTTACTCTTTATCACAGCCTCCTTTCTTTATCCCAGAGCGCCATTGCCTTGGTAGATTAAAGTTAGGGGCTAAACAAATAGGGTAAACCTCTAAATAAATAGCAAAAAAGCTACAGAATAATAGCTTTTGATTAATTACGGATGTTACAAAAAGCAGCCGCATTACCAAGCACTAACGATCGGCCTTATTGGATTCTGAAGTATTAGACAGTGAAGCTAATGCATTATCGAACACTTGGCAACTCCAAGAAATTAGGCAGTCGTGTGGTCGGATGGTGAAATGGGAAGACCTCCTAATTTCGCTGTTGAAGGTACGCTAGCGTAATGTAAGGAAGGCAATGTAGCCTTGATTTTTTGTTAACTTTTGTATCAAGACAAAAGTCGAATAAAGACCCTTGATGTAGCCATTTTTTTCAACGGTAGGTATGCTTTCGCTAACGCTCAGGTTGCTTCTTCCAAGGACACAAAAAACAAGATCCCACCACTATAGAACACGTGCCTGTCCGATAGCGATCGGATGATCGGTAGCGCACTCATAAAAAAATTAATTCAACTGATATGATTAAAACATATTTAAACTATGCTGTACTGTATCTGATCGTTGCAGTCAGCACTTTTCATCCATTGAAAACCAAAAGATTTAGTAGTCAAACTACCAAATCTCCAGATCATCAAATTAACCAACTCCTAACCATTGCACAATCGCAAGTAGGTGTAAGGGAGGCTACAGGCAACAACGATGGCTTGCAGGTAGAAAAATACCTGGCCTACACTGGCAATAAAAAAGGCGAACCTTGGTGCGCTTCCTTTGTAAGTTGGGTATTTGCACGGGCTGGATATCCACAACCCAAAACAGCTTGGAGCCCAGCGCTATTCCCGAAACAACGTTTATTGAACAAAGCAACACCTGCTGCGGTATTTGGCATTTATTTTAAAGATAAGGGGCGCATTGCCCACGCAGGCTTGGTAGAAAAACAAAAACACCAATGGATCTACACCATAGAAGGCAATACCAATATCGCTGGTAGTAGAGATGGCGATGGCGTGTACCGAAAGTTGCGGCATAAACGAACCATTGCCGCTTATGCCAATTGGCTCGCCAAAAAGGAGGAACTACCATGAAAAAATTAGCATTATTTGTAACCGTTTTAATAATAACGGGTTGTGGTTCACTAAAGAAAAGTAAGTTGCTGTCTAACCAAGAAATACTTGCAGCAAAGAACCAGAAGTTTGTCCACACTTATATGCACCAATCGTCCAATAAGCTTAATGATAGTGCCAGCCAATATATAACGATTGAGTTACAACCTAAAGGTACTTTCAAACTCGATTGGTCAAAGGGCTTTGAAGGAGAAGCCGAAAAATTAAAGATAACGGGCAAACATGACAGAGTGTTACAGGCTAACGGCCAAGTAAGCACAAAACAAAAAACCATGTTAAGTAACACCCAGCTACAACAGCAAAAGATCAAATTAAAGCAAGTAAATACCAACCGAAAAGCTATAGTCAATAGTTGGCTGCTAACACTTTTTCCAATATTATTAATAGCCTATTGGTGGTATAAAAAGGTAACATTACGCTAATTTAGCAAGCTAATAATACCGACTTCGTTTGATACGATTGTCGGTATTTTTTTTTCTACTAATCCTATTACCTTTGTGTATGTCCATTACAACGCAAAAGAATAATCCATTACATGGAAAAACATTAGCCTACGTGGTTACCCAGTTAAGCGAGTATTATGGCTGGGCCGAATTAGGGTACCTTTTGCGGTTCAATTGTTTTATCAAAGATCCGAGTGTAAACTCAAGCTTGAAATTTTTGCGTAAAAACGAATGGGCCAGAAAACAAGTCGAACAGTTGTATTTAGATACTTTCTCAGCATAGCAGGCATGAAATTTTTACTCACTACTTTTACCGCATTGATGCTTTTTTTTAACATTGATGCATCGGCCATAGCCAATAAAAAAGATAAAATCTTAATATTTTCTTTAACCAAAAGCTATAGGCACAAATCCATAGCAGATGGCATTTTAGCCATTAAAAAGTTAGCATTGGCAAACAATTTCGATGTAGATACCTCAGAGAGTGTGGCTGCTTTTACCAAAGAGAACTTGCAACAATATCAAACCCTAGTTTTTTTAAATCCCACTGGTTCTAATGTGTTTAGCGATGAACAAAAACAAGCCTTAAAAACGTATATCAATAATGGAGGCGGCCTGCTGGGCATACATGCGGCAACAGATTTTTGCTTTGAGTGGGAGTGGTATGGGAAATTAATTGGTGCTTTTTTTACCAACCATCCTAAAGTACAGCAAGCAAAACTGATCTCGGTAAAGCCAAAAGATAAACTGATGAAAGGGATGCCCCAAAGTTGGTTGCATACCGATGAATGGTATAACTTTAAGTCATTTAATAAAGACGTAACGGTTTTGGTAAAGGTAGATGAAACATCGTACCAGGGTGGCAAAATGGATAACGAACATCCTATAGTATGGTACCACAAATTTGATGGCGGTAGGGTATTTTATACCGGCTTGGGCCATACTGCGGCAGCCTATTCAGATCCGCTTTTTCTTAAACAACTGCTGGCCGGCCTTAAATGGACAATGCGCAAATAATTTATATTTTTGGCGAGCTAATTCTTTTAAAAAAATGTTTAACCTTAACACAGCTACCATAAAGCTTAACTTATTTTTAGCCTTAATAACTGTTGCGTTTGCAGCTAATGCCCAACAAAATGCCCATACCTTAGAGTTTAACCTACAAAAGGCAATCAATAGTTTTAGTGCCAATCAGAACAAGCTGCAAGGCAATGCCTATGGCGCAGAATTGATTTTCCATTACAACGTAAATAGGGAAGCAAAAAAGTGGTCGAGCGATTTGGGAATTAAAAGCATTGATGTGATTTTTAATTACAAGCGCATGCACAATATTACCCGGGTAGCGGCGCCCATCAAAGGCGAATTTGGCGACAGCTATGGTCTACTTGGTGGCCTTACTTTTCCCTTAGCCAACATGAGCAAAGCCGAACTGGAATTTACTCCTGGCTTTGGTATCCTGTATGCAGGTGAATCATGGTTTAGCAACCAAAACCCTGTAGTGGGCAGCAAGCTTAATTTTGGCCTTAAAGCAGGGCTGAAATTAAATGTACCTATCAATGAAAAAACCGCCCTGTCTGCTAATCTAGATGTACTTCATTATTCTAACGGAGGTACCCGTGTGCCCAATAACGGCTTAAATGTGGTAAGTGTTGGCCTTAGTGTGGCTAGGGCCTTAAATGAAAATATAGCTGCTTCAAAACCTAATTTCGAAAAAGAAGTGTACAAAAAACATACCTTCGATTTGGGAATAAACACGGGTAGAAGAGGGGTTTACCAAAGCCGCGATGGATTGTGGCGAACGGGTTTATATGGTGGATATAATTATCGTTTAACCTCTTACCTTGCTTTGGGTGCTGGTGTAGATGCGGTGTATTACCATACCATTTACGATGCGAACCGAAATTTGGAAACCTATCAATCTAAGGCTTCATCTTTTGATAGATGGCGGGTAGGCGCAGCTATTGGACCAGATTTATGGATGGGTAACTTAGCATTTATGGCCAAATATGGCTATTATATTCACTATAACAGCTTGCTACCAATAAAAACCTACTGGACAGCCGGTGCCAAATATAAGCTAAATAACTGGCTGGCTTTGCAATCAAAAATATATATTCACGAAACCGAAGCTGATTATGTGGGTTTTGGCTTAATGCTTACCAAATAAATTATGATCAGATTAAATGAAGATACGCCTTTAGCAGTGCTCAATGAAATTAAGCAGGGAGATTTGGTAACCGATACCTTTAGCAAAACTGGTTTGGTAGAAAGCGTAGCGATGACAGACGATGGCCTTTACAGAGTATATGAGTTTACTTTGGTTACTGGCAGGGTAATTAAAGTGAAGAAATAATGCTTTGCTAGGTTTTAGTAAGTTTTAAACGCATCAACAGCATCTTCGGTAATGGTATTAAGTTCTAAAAGCTTACGTGGTTTAATTTTTTTCCAAATGGTTTTAGGTTTGCCGCTATCTTTAAAAGCATTAGTGCCCGTGCTGTGATTCATTTGCATGGTAGAAAAATTCATGGTTGTCCAGGTTTCTTCTCCTGTAGAACGGTGCATGCTAGATTTGTTGTAACCAATTAGCTCAAACTTTTGATTTTGGCAGCGAAAAATGTAGTCGAAATTGTAGCTTTCCCAAGCACCACAACTTCATAAATGCCGAAAATACATTTGCAGAAAATTACTCAAATGGAACAAATCCGTTTTAAGCTAAGATAAATTAGCATAGGTATAATAATTTGTAATTGATAAGAAAATATAGGTATATTGTGTAATACCTAAATGTCTATAGTTTAATTAAATGGTTTTTGCTAGTCATAAAAACAAATAAACAACCATCTATTTATGCATGTATCTACATACATCATCTGTGTAATTAAGTAGTTAAACCCTTTATTAAGGATAATCTTCAAAGATATGAACAGATTGAAGAATTCACGTTATACTCTTTTTATTGGCATTGATGTCTCTAAACTTACACTTGACGTGGCCATACTTAAATGCGATTCCTTCGTGCAGCATTATCAGATAGGCAACAACACAACAGCAATTATTACCTTACTTGAAGAGCTTAAAAGTAAGCATAAAATGGTACTTTCTAAGGCTGTTTTTGGGATGGAACATACAGGCATATATTGTATGCCAATTTTGGATGTACTATTAAAACGTACGGCAAACATTGTTCTTCAAGATGCTGGTCACCTCAAGAAGTCTATGGGGACAATACGTGGTAAGGATGACAAGTCAGACGCTTTAAGAATTGCAGCTTACTTAATAAAGAACAGAGATCATCTTGTATTGTTAAATGCCAAACGAAAGGTACTGGACGACTTAGGCAGATTGTCCACACTTCGTGATAGGATGGTTTCAGTACGACATGCCCTATCAGTACCTTTAAAAGAAGAAAAACGATTTAACCCTGGAGCCTTTTCTGAAACCTTAAACAGTATTTGCGCTGATAGCCTTACCGCTCTTGAAAACGACTTGAAAAAACTTGAAATCCATGTAGAATCAATATGGAAAAATGATGAGCGGCTCAATAAGTTGATGAACCTAATTACATCTGTTCCTGGTGTGGGGCCAATTACCGCTATTAGGATACTTGTATCCACAAATGAGTTCATAACAATTAATAATCCCAGAAAGTTTGCTTGCTATTGCGGTGTCGCACCTTTTAACTATAGCTCAGGTACTTCAATAAAGGGGCGCACTAAAACTTCTAAGATAGCAAATCGAAAACTAAAGTCTCTAATCCATATCTGTGCTGTTTCTGCTAAACGGTTTGTTCCAGAGATATCTACTTATTATGAACGAAAGACTGCGGAGGGTAAACATAAAATGAGCGTGATGAACGCCATACGCTTCAAGATAATAGGGAGGATATTTTCTTGCGTAAACCGTAGCGAACCGTATAGGGAAAATTATGTTCCAGCTAATTTGAAAACCATAAAGAATACGATTACTTAAAATCTAATACCTTCATTAGATAGATAAAGATTTACTGTTCCAATGATAGATGCTGATTATGATATCTCCAAGGCCAATGTAAACCACAAAATAAGATTTATGGTATGATTCAGGAAAAGGGGTGTCATGAACACATTATATGCTCCGCAGATTGGCAGAACCATTGTCAAAATCAGGTTAAAGACCCACACTATGATTAAGTGCCATCTGCGGCTGGAACAGTACGAAAAAGTTATTTTTAATTATACTTGTATTATTCGACAATAAGAGTCACCAGCCCATTTCGTTTCAAACTGTCCAACTCATGGTTCTGTGTCTAGGTTAGCACTATAACATAACAGGCAACTTAATAGAGAAAACACTTCCTTTGTTAAGAGTAGAAGCTACCACTATTTCGCCACCTAATTTATTAACCATTTCTTTTACCAAGTATAATCCAATGCCGCTGCCCGTGTTGTGGTGGGTGGTAACGTAAAACATTTCAAATATTTTGCCCAAGTGCTCTTCGGCTATGCCCAAACCGTTATCCTCAAAATTAATTTGTAAAAAACCGTCTGCTAAATCTGCTGATATATAAATGAAACGATCATTTTTGCTCGGGTCTGCATATTTGAGGGCATTGGAAATTAGGTTACGAGAAATAATATCTAACCTAAAGCTGTCTATTTTGGTAACAATTGGTTGGATGTTGTATTTGATCTCTACGTCGAAATCTAGTCCATGTTGCAAATCGTTCACTATGCTCTCAAAAAAAGTAGATAGGTTGATTTCTTGAATTGCGATGTCTAGGCGCTTGTTTTTAGATAATTGGATAATTTTTAATATAAATGTATCCTGCCTCGATAAAATTTGTGCCATTAGCCTGAAATATAGGCTACGTTCTTTTTCCGAGCTTTCGTTTTCAGCCAAAGTAATTAGCCCCTTTAAAGATGTAATGGGGCTTCTTAAATCGTGAGATACACTGTGGGTAAATAGGTCTAGCTCTTCATTTGTTTTTAGTAATGCATTGTTTTGTGCCATGGTGTTTTTTTGTAAAATAGATAGACGATTGATGTATTTGATAGACATGATGATAATGCACAAGAAGATAACAAGCGCAATTAAGGTGTTGATGGTGAGTACTGTTGTGTTTACAAGCCTACTGCTTACGGTTAAGGCGTGGTCAAATTCATTTCCTTTGGTGGTAATGCGTTTACAGGTTTTGTCAATCTTGTTGGCAAGCTTTTCTTTCTCTGTAAAAGAAAGCAACACATTATTTTTTTGTTTTTGGTGTATGTATTTCCCTTGTTTTTCCAGGTCGATAATAAGGAGGTCTGCTGCTTTTCACAATCCAACAGCTTTTTTAAATTGGGGTAACGATTTAAAATTTTGGTAAACCCAAATGATATTATCTAAGTCTTGGGGTATGTTTTTACCCAATAACAAATGCTTTTTTATTGTTTCGTGGTTTGCATTTCTATCTACGGCAAGCCTCGCTAAACTGTCATTAATAGGAACTTGTAATTGTTCTAGGAAATGCTGATAATGCTCTGGTTTACCCGTAAAAACATAAGTGGTAAGCTGTCTGGAAGCTTCTTGTTGAGCTTTCATATAAACAGATTCTCCAGAAGTAAAGGCTCTGATGCCATCGATAGCCTTTAAGCCGTAATGATTTAGCGTGATAATTAATGCGATAGCAACAAAAACATAGATTACATAGTTGTATATGATAGTTTTTGTTTGTTGAGTAGGCTTATTCATTGAGCGTACATGATAAACAGGTTGAATGCTAGTTTGTTAAAGATAGAAAAATTAGTGAACTTACATCAAAAAGTTGTGAAAGTATTGTGTTGTTGAATGAGGATAATTTGAAGTTTATCTTTGTTTATCGGGTTGTAGCCATTATTGATGTTTCATTGAGTGATAAAGCATGCTGAGGTATGATAATTTGGTAGGCTAGGAGTGGCTTTGTTTTACTGTTTTTTTTGTATAGGCTTGTATCTAGGGAATATGCTAACTGCCTGATCGTTGCTTAAACTTGACTTGCCACTCAAACCCGATAAAGCGGATAGCCCACAGCGAAGTAGAAGCGTAGCGATACGTAGCGAGAACTATGAGCGATAGCGGGACTACCAGAACCCAAGTATTGCTGCAATTGCTTTTCAAATAAAAACACTTCTTGTTTTAACGTAAAACCATTTTTAGGTTAAGCTACTTTTAACTCTGAAAATATTTAGCGTAACCTCTTGATAGTTAAAAGAAATTGTTCTACTTTTGCAGTCCCTTAATGTAGGCTACTTATAAACTGCTTACGGCAAGGAAATTAAATAAATATTTGAAACAAAAAGCAAGAAATGCCAACCATTCAACAATTAGTTAGAAAAGGTAGAGTAGCACTGGAGTTTAAGAGTAAATCTCCGGCGTTGGACAGTTGTCCACAGCGAAGAGGCGTATGTACACGTGTATATACTACTACCCCTAAGAAACCAAACTCTGCAATGCGTAAAGTTGCCCGTGTACGTTTAACCAATGGTAAAGAGGTGAATGCCTACATTCCAGGGGAAGGTCACAACTTACAAGAGCACTCCATCGTTTTGATCCGTGGTGGTCGTGTTAAAGATTTACCGGGTGTACGTTACCACATTATCCGTGGTGCATTAGATACATCAGGTGTAGCTGGTCGTAACCAACGTCGTAGTAAATATGGTACTAAGCGTCCTAAACCAGGACAAGCAGCTGCAGCACCAGCAAAAGGTAAAAAGAAATAATTAGGAGGAAACAGAAATGAGAAAGTCAAAACCAAAGAAAAGAATTATTCTTCCTGATCCTAAGTTCAACGATGTTCAGGTTACCAGATTTGTAAACAACATGATGTTTGATGGTAAAAAATCTATCGCTTACTCTATTTTTTATGATGCTGTAGAATTAGCAGAGAAAAAAGCAGGCGAAAACGGATTAGAAATTTTCAAACGTGCATTAGCAAATATCAGCCCTGCTGTAGAGGTTAAATCTCGCCGTGTGGGTGGTGCAAACTTCCAAGTACCTACAGAAGTACGTCCAGAGCGTAAAATTGCTTTAGGTATGAAATGGTTAATTAACTACTCGCGTAAGCGTGGTGAAAAAACCATGAAAGAGAAATTAGCTGGCGAAATGGTAGCAGCAGCTAAAGGTGAAGGTGCAGCCGTTAAGAAAAAAGAGGATACGCATAAAATGGCTGAGGCTAACAAAGCGTTCTCTCACTTCAGATTCTAAAAAGAAAATGATTGAATGATTAAATTTTGAATGATTAAATAGGCTTTGTGCTTATTTAGTCATTTTCTCATTTAGTCATTCGTTAATTCACAAATATGTCAAGAGATTTAAAATTTACTAGAAATATTGGTATCGCTGCTCACATCGATGCTGGTAAGACTACAACTACCGAGCGTATTCTTTATTACGCAGGTGTTAACCACAAAATTGGTGAGGTTCACGAAGGTGCATCTACCATGGACTGGATGGTGCAGGAAGCTGAACGTGGGATAACCATCACGTCTGCTGCTACAACTGTATTCTGGCCTTACCGTGGTAACAAATACCAAGTTAACGTTATTGATACTCCAGGACACGTGGATTTTACCGTAGAGGTAAACCGTTCATTACGTGTACTAGATGGATTAGTATTCTTATTTTCAGCAGTTGATGGTGTTGAGCCTCAATCTGAAACTAACTGGCGTTTAGCGAACAACTATGCGGTTCCTCGTATTGGTTTCGTTAACAAAATGGACCGTTCTGGTGCCGATTTCCTTAAAGTTGTAAAACAGGTTAAGGATATGTTAGGCTCTCATGCTGTGCCATTGCAATTGCCAATTGGTTCTGAGGATAGCTTTAAAGGTGTGGTTGATTTGATTAACAACCGTGGTATTGTTTGGAATGAGCATGATAAAGGGATGACCTTTACTGAAGTGCCAATTCCTGATGATATGGTTGACGAAGTTGCGCAATGGAGAGAGAATTTATTAGAAGCAGTAGCTGATTATGATGAAACTTTGATGGAGAAATTCTTCGAAGATCCTAACTCAATTACTGAGCGTGAAATTCTTGATGCTTTACGTGCGGCTACTTTAGATGCTAAAATTGTTCCTATGGTTTGTGGTTCATCTTTCAAAAACAAAGGTGTACAAACCATGTTAGATTTAGTGATGGAATTATTGCCATCGCCAATGGATGTTGAAGGTATTACTGGTACTAACCCAGAAACAGGCGAAGAGGTAACTCGTAAACCAGATATTAAAGAGCCATTCTCGGCTTTAGCATTTAAAATTGCTACTGACCCATTTGTAGGTCGTTTGTGTTTTATCCGTGTTTACTCAGGTAACTTAGAAGCTGGTTCTTACGTTTACAATGCTCGTTCAGAGAACAAAGAGCGTATTTCTCGTATCTTCCAAATGCACGCTAACAAGCAAAACCCAATTCCTAACGTAGGTGCTGGTGATATTGCTGCAGTAGTAGGCTTTAAAGATATCAAAACTGGAGATACCCTTTGCGAAGAGAAAAATCCAATTATTTTGGAATCGATGAACTTCCCTGATCCAGTTATTGGTTTAGCTATTGAGCCTAAAACTCAAGCTGACGTAGATAAATTAGGTATCGCATTAGGTAAATTAGCTGAAGAGGATCCAACCTTTAGAGTAGAGACTGATCAAGAAACTGGTCAAACTGTAATCTCTGGTATGGGTGAGCTTCACTTAGATATTTTAATTGACCGTTTAAAACGTGAATTTAAAGTAGAAGTTAACCAAGGTGCGCCACAAGTAGCTTACAAAGAGGCAATTTTTGGTACTGCAGAGCACCGTGAAGTTTACAAAAAACAATCAGGTGGTCGTGGTAAGTTTGCTGATATCAAAGTTGTGATTTCGCCAATTGATTCTGATTTCGAAAAAGGTGGTTTACAATTCGTAAACGAAATTACAGGTGGTGCTATTCCACGTGAGTTTATCCCTTCGGTAGAGAAAGGTTTTGCTTCGGCAATGTCTAACGGTGTGTTAGCTGGTTACCCACTTCCAGATATGAAAGTACGTTTGATTGATGGTTCATTCCACGCAGTCGATTCAGATGCTTTATCATTTGAGCTTGCTGCTCGTATGGCATATCGCGAAGCGTTACCTAAATGTAAACCTACTTTGATGGAGCCAATCATGAAAATCGAAATCTTAACCCCTGAAGAAAACATGGGTGATGTAATCGGTGACATGAACCGTCGTCGTGGTCAGTTACAAGGTATGGATACGCGTAATGGTGCTCAAGTAATCAAAGCATTAGTACCACTTTCTGAAATGTTTGGTTATGTAACTCAGTTACGTACCATCACTTCTGGCCGTGCTACTTCTACAATGGAGTTTGACCACTATGAGGCTGCGCCTAAAAACGTACAAGACGAAATCGTTGCTAAATCAAAAGGCAGAGTGAAGTCTGAAGACTAATAGTATCAAGATATAAGTATCGAGTATCAAGATCTGGGCGACCTAATCTTAATACTCGATACTCAATACTTGCTACTCAAAAATAAATCCGACACTTGTTATTAATAGCTCTAACAAGCCGTCATAATTAAAAATAAAATGAGCCAAAGAATTAGAATTAAATTAAAATCTTACGATTACAACTTGGTAGATAAATCTGCTGAGAAAATCGTAAAAACTGTAAAGCCTACAGGCGCAGTAGTTAGCGGACCAATTCCGTTGCCAACAGAGAAAAAAATCTTTACCGTATTGCGTTCACCGCACGTAAACAAAAAAGCTCGTGAGCAGTTTCAATTGTGTGCTTATAAACGTCTTTTAGACATTTATAGCTCAAACTCAAAAACAGTTGATGCTTTAATGAAGCTTGAGTTACCTTCAGGTGTTGAAGTAGAAATCAAAGTTTAATGATTTTAATGTCACATTAAAAAGCTCCGAGGATTTTATTCTCGGAGCTTTTTTGTTTGAGCGTATTTAACGAATCATGGGTCTTAATCCGTCATTACGAGGCACGAAGCAATCTTACAACTATTGCCGGCAACAAAACTACCGCTTTAAGATTTTTCATTACTTTATTTTTTTTCTTCATCTGCATTCAATCTTGCTATGCAGGTGCTTCGTGCCTCGCAATGACGATCATACTTAATTAACGTGAGTTTTGGGTCTTGATTCGTCATTTCGACCGCAGCGAAGCGAGTGGAGAAATCTTTAGACGGATAATTTCTGATAAATGACCCAAAGATTTCTCGACTACGCTCGAAATGACGACCATTCCTAATACAACTAAAATCATAAGTCGCTGATAAACAAATACGAACATCCATAACTCACGTTAATTACTATTGAAATAACAATTTGATAATCAAATAAAGAACCCATAACTGTTATTTAGTCTAACTTCTTAAAATGATGTTTTGAGGTAGGTTTTAAAATATCTGGCCATTACATCTACAAATGCTTTTGCAAAAGCAGGCCTGCCAGCAGCATCACGTACACCTTTGTAATTGCTTTCTATTTGCCAGCCAAACACATTTGGATATTTGCTAGACGTATATCTAACTGTGTTATATCCGCCGTTAAAGTATTTATCTTCTTCTAAAGGCGCTACATCTTGTTTAGAGGGAACAGCATCAAAACCTTCTTTGCTAATCAAGGTTCCGAAAGCATTAGGCCCGATTAATAATTGCTCAAGGTCTAGATTTTTATCGCCGGTAATCAAATTCGCTACAGAGGATTTTGTGGCCTGCTTGCTATTTTTGGCATCAAGATTTCTCAACTCCTCCGCTTTTAATAGATAGCCAAGTTCTAAACGTTGTTTGGTATGTCCGTGTCCATGAAGATCGATATAGATAGCTTTGCCAAACTTTTTAGTAGCCAGCACAATTGCGGTGTCAATATAGTCGTGAAACTGGTTCCAGGGCTTTTCCATCGCCTTATTTCCGCATGTTCCTTCTTCTAGGTCTCTATTTTGGTCCACATTTTTTCTAGAGATATTAGAAATGATGATATATGGTCTTGCATTGTACTTTGCAAGAAAAGCTTTCTCAATTTCCTTTGCAAGCTCAATCGTTCTTGAGTCGGTTACGGTAACAGCGCCCTTGCAGTTACGTAATGGTACGTCTGGTAAATTTATTGATCCGCCATGTGGCACGCTAATAATTAAGGGTAAATCGCCCACAATAAATTCGGTCCATTTTTCATCATCGGTGTAGGTTTTTCCAGGCTCCCATTTTTGGGCATAAGCAAAGCTGCTAACTATAAGCAGTAATAAACTTAGTTTAAGACATTTCATTTTACGTTGTATTATCTTTTTATTAGATAGACTGACGAGCATAGCTAAAGTACCGTTTGATGACCTAAAAATTTTAATGTTGAAAGGTATTTTAAAAAAACCGAAAAAAAGTTAAACTAAAATAGGTCCTATTTATTTCGATATCAGTCTATCATATAGTTTTGAGGATAAGATCCCTTTTCTCAAACCAACCTAACAACTAACAAACTAATACATAATATGAGAAAAGTTTACGTATTGCTTTTACTTTCTCTGTTGCTCGGCTTTGGTGCAACAGCGCAAACAATTAGATATGTAAAGGAGGGTGCTAACGGCGACGGTTCGTCGTGGAACACCGCATCCGGTGATTTGCAGGCGATGATTAATGCATCTGCAAGTAATGATGAAGTGTGGGTAGCTGCAGGTACGTACAAGCCAAACCGAAGGGCTAACGCTTTAGAAACCATTACGCCAACAGATAGGTTCAACGCTTTTGTGATGAAAAAAGATGTGGGTATTTTTGGAGGTTTCGTAGGGACAGAAACTTCGAAGGCCAATAGAGATTTTGTAACGAACACCTCTGTTTTAAGTGGAAATATAGGTAACGAAGCTATTGATACAGATAACGCATACCACGTAGTTATTGCAGCGGATGATTTGGGTACCGCTAAATTAGATGGTTTTACGGTAACTAAGGGATACAGCAGCGGTACAGGTACCACGTCTTCTGTTACGGTAAATGGCAGGGCTATTCCGGCTAGCCGTTCGCCGGGGATCATTAGCTACTACAGCAGTGCGGAGTTTGCAAACCTCATCATCACAGAAAATGTTAACGCATCTACTGATCAAAGTGCCGGTGCAATTTATATTTTTTATGGGTCGCCAAGTTTTACCAAAGTTCAATTCGTAAACAACAGAACAGTTTCTACTGCAGGCGGAGCTATATTTGTATTTGGTTCGACAACACTTCGTAGCAAACCAGAATTTACCGAAGTTGATTTTATTGGGAACCAAGGTATTTCAGGCGGCGCCGTTGTGATATCTGCGTACGGCGAATTAACTTTTAACAAATGTAAGTTCATCAATAATAAAGCCCTTACTACCAATGGTGGCGCTATACACATGTTTTCTTCTACAGCCAATGCTGAAATAAAAGATTGTACATTTTCTGGCAATCAAGCAACGGTTAGTGGCGGTGCCATTTATAACGGTTACAATTTGCCAATTACCATTTCTGGTTCTACTTTTACCAATAACATAGCTACTACTGGTTTTGCAGGCGCTATTTATGCGGTAGGTAAGTTAACTATTGAAGCAGGAGAATTTACTGGAAACAAATCATCTGCTGGCTCGGCTGGGGCAATTTACTTAGGTACTAACACTAACGAAGTAAATATTGAAGGAAATACTTTTAAGGACAATGAGGCTGCTAAAGAAGCAGGTGCTATTTATGTAACTTCGGCTAGCCCTATAATTAAGAACAATAGATTTTACAATAACAAGGCGGTAGATTTTGGAGGAGCAATTTATACCTTGGGCGGTTTGCCTAGTTCTTTAAGTACACCTACCATTGTTGGAAATATTTTTTATGCCAATACAGCAACAAGTGCTACAGGGCTGGGAGGCGCAGTTTATATTGGCGATAATAGCGCTCCTCTAATTGTAAATTCAACGATGTATGCAAATGCAGCAGATAAAGGCGGTGCCATTGGACTATCAAATGTGAGTGTTTCAGCCAAAGTTTACAACAGCATTATATACGGTAATACGGCAACAGATGCCAATACGGTAGATGTTTACGGTGCTAGTACCGATAACTTAGATATTCAGTACACACTTACACAAAACTACGGTACCAACGGCGCTGGCGGCAATATTGTTGGTAGCAATCCAGAGTTTGCCAGTGTAGATGTTGCAAACAATAATTTTTTAAAATTAACGGAAGATAGTTGGGCGGTAAACGCTGGTAATAACAATATGGTTCCGGCCACTGCCACGGTAGATATTGCGGGTGTAAATAGAATTATGCACTCTGTAGTTGATTTGGGAGCTTTAGAATATGATGGGGATTTGCCTCCACCATACACGGTTGATATAGACGAAAATTCGCCTGTTGGTACTTACGTAGGCAAGCCAACATCTAGGCTGGGCGGCACATTAACGTGGGAGTTTTTCTCTGGAAATATTAATGATGCCTTTGCTATTAATGCAACCACCGGCGAAATCACGGTTAATAAAAGTACCGAGCTAGATTACGAAACGAAAAGTATTTTTAATTTATTTCTAAAGGTTAGTAACAACTTTGGTTTGGTTCAAAACCTGCCGGTGTTGGTTAATATCAATAACTTAATGGAGAAGCCTCAGGCTCCAGAAGTAACTAACCCACGAGTTAATGATGTGATCATAAGCTATCGACCAAAATTAAGAGGGGTTGCGGAGCCACTAAGTACAATTACAGTTTATGTTGATGGTGTAGCTTACGGTACAACCGCTTCTTCGGATCCTTTGGGTAATTGGAGATTAGATTTTTTGGATGAGGTTACTCCTGGCACACACTCTTTTCATGTGGTAGCAAGTAATGCCTCTGGAACCAGTGAACCAAGTGACGCCGTTGCCGCGACTTTTAAATTATACACAGGGCAAGTAGTGGTAAGTAACATCCTTACGCCAAACGGAGATGGCAAGAACGACTTATGGATAGCACAAGATTTATCGGTAATGTACCCTAAAAATGAAGTGACTGTTTATGATAAATCAGGCAAAGTGGTATTTCAAAAATCAAACTATCAGAATGATTGGGATGGCAATTTTAATGGAAGCCCATTACATACAGGCACGTATTACTATCATATCAAAATTGGTAATGACCTAAAACCAATTAAAGGCACACTTACCATCTTGAGAGGAAGATAGGCCGCGTCAAAATGTCGAAAAAAATGATTGTTAACCAAACTACAATGAGAAGAAATAACATTGCTTTTATATCGCTTTTAGCTTTAATTTTTTTAAATACCAATAAAACAACGGCACAAGTAAGCCCCCCCGTGTCTATGTATTACCTAAACGAATATTTGTATAACCCGGCGGTAGCAGGTAAAATTCATGGCTTAAATTTAGGGCTTTCCTATAAGAATAATCTAACTGGAAGTAACGGGCAAACCGTAGGCAACACCATAACGGCAGATTACGGATGGGGAAAGAATGGCTTTGGTGTTTTTGTAAATACGGATAAGGATGGCTTATTGAACGTAAATAGATTTGCGGCTTCATACGCTTATAACATACAACTATCCGAAACTGGAAATTTAAGGTTTGGAATATCGGCAGGTGTTACCACGCTAAAAGTTAACGCGGGAGATATTATTGGCGATGCCACCGACGTGTTGCCAGCACAGTATGATGATTATGTTTTTGATGGCGATTTGGGAGCACATTATAGTACCGACAAGTTAAGCCTTAGCGCCGTAGCGCCAAATTTACGTAACCTCATCTATTCAGACAATGTAAGTGACGGTTATAATTATAGTACCTTTTATTTTTCAGCCGCTTATCAAGTATTGGATGGGCCCGTAAAACTAACGCCAAAGGTTTTATACAGAGGGGTTGATGGATACGATAGCATTATTGACGCTGGTATTAACGCACAATTTGCCCAAAACCAGTTTAATTTATTGGCTTTTTATCATAGTAGTAATAACGTTTCCTTTGGTGTTGGTTTCAATCTGCTCAAAAGATATCAAATGCAGGCTTCCTATTCGCTTCCCATAAATAATAACCTTAAAAAATATACGTATGGCGCAGTAGAGTTAGGCTTAAAAGTTAATTTATCTAAATAAGTGCTTGTAAAAGGTCCCGGTGTGTGGGCCTTTTGCTTTTTAAATGTATTGACGGTATTAAAGGCGGTAAAAACTGTCCTTTTTTTTGTTTTTATAGGTTTTCGGTATTGAAAAAACAAAAAAGTTTTGAATAATAAATAAGGATTGTTAATTTTAAATAACCTAAACCACAAACTAGCTAAATAGACTGCTATAGTCTATGCAGCTCATACTTATTTTAATGGCAGTTTACGATTTAACAGCAGAAAAGCTATTGCTTAAAGAGATCTCTGACGGGAATTCTGTGGCATTTAACAAGATGTTTTGCCTATATAGGGGTAAGATATTGGCTTTTGTAGATTCGTTTGTGCACAGTAAGGCAGATGCTGAAGAAATTGTCCAAGAAACTTTCTTGGTAATTTGGCAAAATCGGGAGAAATTGTTAACGATAGAGCATCCGCGTAACTATATTTATACTATTGCCCGTAATAAAACCTACGATTATTTAGCTAAAGTTAGTAGAACAGAAAAAACAATCAGTAATGCCTGGGTTAACACGTCCGTATCGCTCAATAACATAGACGATCAAATTAACCTTAAAGAAAGTGTGTTGTTGATCAATAAGGTGCTACAATCTCTTTCGCAACAAAAGCAAGAAATTTTCAACATGAGCCGTAACCAGCACATGAGCCACGAAGAAATTGCTCAAGCGGTAGGTTTATCAAAAAGCCGTGTTAAAAATGTAATTGTGGAGGTGCTTAAACATCTAAAATATCATATTGCTAAGCATCATATCGTAGTGTCTTTGTTGGTGCTACTAAAATCCTTTTTTTAGTTTTCTTTATTGTACAAGCTTCTAATATCTAGCATGATAGTGCTTTTCTGATGCTTTTTTATTTTCTATAATTTTTTTTTAAAAAAAATGTCGCTTAGGCGGTCCGTTGCTCAGGCTTATCAGTCTATATAAAACAACGAAAAACCTAAACCAACATTTTATGAAAAAACTCTACTTTTTAATTCTTGTTTTGTTAGGCTCTCATTCACTTTTTGCACAAACTATTCGGTACGTTACGCCGACAGGTTCTGGTACAGGTACTGGAAGCTGGGCAAATGCATCTTCTGATTTACAAGGTATGATAGATGAACTTGCAAGTTTGGATGCCACTACTTTTCCCGATAGACAAATATGGGTTAGTGCCGGAACTTACTATCCAACACAGAATGTGGCGGCTACTGTAGACAATAGAGATAAAGCTTTCGTGTTAAAAAATGGTGTAAATTTATTTGGTGGCTATAATTCTACTACTGGTGTTAGAGATCATGTTAATAATATTTCGATTTTAAGTGGAGACTTGGGTACAATAGGAGATAAAAACGATAATTCTTATCATGTAGTTACTGCTCGAGTTGATGATCTTAGTTCTGCTAAAGTAATTGTTGATGGCTTTACCATTAGTAACGGTAATGCCAACGGTACTGGGAGTGTAACTGCTGGGTTTGTACTCAATAGATATCAGGGAGGAGCTATTAATTTACGTGGAACCGGGGCTTCAAAGCGGATAGAATTTCGTAATCTTATAATTACCAATAATGAATCAACGGGCTTTGGCGGTGCGGTATATGCACATATTTCTTTAAACGCCAACGACACCGAAACCTTGTTATTCGATAATGTAAAGTTCGAGGCAAATAGCGCCGGTGATGATGGGGGAGCAATCTATTTTTTACGAGGAACTAACTCGCCTAGTGCTACAATCATTAACTCTTCATTTGTAGGAAACTTAGCGAATGGTAACGAGGGAGGAGCAATTTTTTCAAATAGCTCTTCAACAAAGTTGACTATAACGGGTTGTACATTTGAAGGCAATAAGGCGGCAACCGGAGGAGCGATTAATGCTGCGGGGGTTACTAATATCACTAGTTCTGTTTTTAAAGATAATGAGTCTAGTGGCAGCGGTAGTGCTGTTTATTTGGTTCATTCTGCACTTTCATCGACAATTGAGAAGACATCTTTTGAAGATAATATTTCAAGTGGAAATTATGGAGCTGTATATTTTTCAAGTGGCACCACTACATTGACAGGTAAATTGATAATTTCCGCCTCTAAGTTTATGCGTAATGTAACTTCGGCTGGTAGCGGGGGTGCATTGTTTGTATATTCTGGCGAGGTAAATGTCGCCAATTCACTTTTTGCTCAAAATGAGTCGAACGGATCTGGTGGAGGCGCAATATACATCGGTTCAGGAACTGCTACTCCCTCTGTTGCGAAGTTGATAAATAATACTTTTTATGGAAATTTGGCTAATGGAACTGGAGTAGGTGGTGCGGTTGCCTATTTCAATAATAGCACTGCTGTAAATATAGAATTTAATAACAATATTTTTAATGCAAATAGTGCAGGAGGAAGTGGCGACGATACTAGATCTCCTTTATTGGCTGCAGGTTCGTACAAGAATAATTTGTTTCAAATAACTCGTGCAAACAATGGTTCGAACTTGATTGGCAACGTTTCTGATGCATCTCCGGCCGTACTTTTTGAAAGCACAGACGCGTTGAGCTCAAATTTCTTAAAGCTTGTGGCAGGAAGTATCGCCCTTAACGCAGGTGATAATTTATTGATATCTGGTGGTTTAGATCTCGATGGCAACAGTCGTATTCGTGATGTTAACGTAGATATGGGAGCTTACGAGCTACAAATTGGAGATGATCCACTTCCTGTGGCGTTAACGTCATTTAGTGTTGCTAAAAAAGGATCAACCTCCGTACTCACTTGGAAAACCGAAAGCGAGCAAAACAACCAAAAATTTGTGATAGAGAGAGGCTCTTCAGCTACCAATTTCACATTCTTTAAAGAAGTTGCTGGCGCTGGCAATAGTAGCGCACCTTTAAGTTACACCGTAACCGATTTTACGCCGCTAGCTGGCAACAACTATTATCGCTTAACACAGTATGATAACGACGGAACATCGAAAATTTTGGGCGTAGAAGCTGTGAAATTTGAATTAACGGCACAAAAAACTTCTATCTATCCAAACCCGGCAAGTTCTTACGTAAAAGTAAACTCAAATGCGGCAGAAGGTATTGTATCCTTAAATCTAATATCTTTGACGGGAAAAACCATATTGACCAATAATTACGCTCAGTTGGCTAATGAAAGTGTAAAGCTTGAGTTAGCCAATATACCTACTGGAACTTACATTTTGTGGATCAACAAAGGTAAGCCCAATGCGGAAAAGCAAACATTATTGGTCGTGAAGTAGATTAACGACAATAAATGTATAAATGAACAAACAAGAGCATCAGATGACACTAGGAACAAACAACAGATTAGCGGAACTTTTCCAAAAGTATGTAGATAAGAGCATTACCGAAGAGGAATATGCGGAGTTGTTTGTTTACATCCGAAATCCGGAAACCAAAGAGCAGGTATTGGCTTTTATGGATGAGCATAATAAAAAAGTACAATCTGATGCGCTTGTACACGAAATAGATTGGGATGGGATGTATCAAAACATTACCAATCCAAAAAAGTCGGACGGTGGTAAACGCAATTCTTTTTGGAGATATGCCGCTGCAGCCGCTGTGTTTGTTATTGGAAGTTTTTCGGTTTACTATGCCTATCAACCCAAAGAAAAGAAAGAACCTTTGGCTTATAGAAATGATGTTTTACCTGGAGGCGATAAAGCAACCCTAACACTAGCCGATGGATCACAGATTGCTTTAAGCCAAAACTCGACCGGACAGGTAGCCACTCAGGGCGATATCGCTATTCATCGAGATGCAAAAGGGCAAATTGTTTATATGGTAAAGGGAAACGAACAAGACGATTCGGAGCAGATCAATATTTTGTCTACACCCGCTGGCGGTAAATTTAGTGTGGTTTTATCTGATGGGAGCAAAGTTTGGTTAAATGCCTCATCTTCTATCAGGTTTCCTGCGGCTTTTTCAAAGCAATCTAGAAGAGTAGAAGTTAAAGGCGAAGCTTACTTCGAAATCGAAAAAGATGCTGCTAGACCTTTTTACGTAAATAACGGGAGCTCCGAAATTAAAGTACTAGGCACACATTTCAATGTAATGGCTTATCCAGATGAGTATCGTTCTGAACTTACTTTGCTCGAAGGTTCGGTGCAGTTTACCAAAAATGGCCATTCAGAATTGTTGAAACCCGGGAAGCAAATTTTGTTTACCGAAAACGATAGTGAAACTAAACAAGTTAATGCCAATATAGAAGAAGTGATGGCATGGAAGAACGATCTTTTTGTATTCAACAATACCAATATAGATGAAGTGATGAAAGAGTTGGTAAGATGGTATGATGTTAAAGTGAAATTTGAGGGAGAAAAGCCGGACATCTCATTTACTGGGGTAATTCCTCGTAATGCAAACGTTTCTAAAGTATTAAAGGCACTAGAACTTACAGGAGACGTGGTGTTTGGTATAGAAAACAAAGTAATAACCTGCGAGAGAAAGAAGATGACGAAATAAAATAAAGAAGTAAAAAGCCTTTCTCGGCGGCAACCAAGAAAGGCAAATGAGGCTTCAAAAAATAATAAACAACAAGACTATTTATTCAAAACCCTTATATACAAATGTATGAAAGAAAAAATACATTGTAGATTGTCGTGTGCTATTTTTAGTAACGATTTTTCGACTAAACCAAAACAACTATTTAAAAAAGCCTTACTGGTTATGAAGATCATTGCCGTAATTGTGTTTGTCTTTAGCTTGCATGTAAGTGCCAAAACTCTTGGCCAAAATGTGAGTATCAAAAAGGAAAACATTACACTAAAAGATGTATTTAAAGAACTGAGATCCCAAACAGGTTATTTTTTTATTTACAACAGTAAAGAAGTGGCTGATAGTAAATTAGTTTCGGCTAATTTTTCTAATGCGCCTATTGATGTAGTGTTAACCTCAGTATTAAAAGGTTTTTCTCTAACTTATACTATCGAGGATAAAATCATCTCACTTAAACCGGCGGCTACCGCAACTGTTTTATCGCCAATTGCACAACAAAATAGAACCATTACAGGTAAAGTAACCGATGAGGAAGACGGTACCCCTCTAATTGGTGTTTCTATAAGAGTTAAGGGCTTGCCGGTTGGTGCCATCTCCAATACCGATGGTAATTTTTCAATAAGTGTTAGCCCCAATGATAAATTTTTAGTTTTCTCTTACGTAGGTTACGTTACGAAAGAATTAACATTAACAACTTCTACAAAATATGAAATTGCTTTAGCTAAAGATAGTAAGCAGTTAGATGAAGTGGTGGTGGCTTTTGGTACCACTACTCGTAACGAACTGACCAATTCTGTAACCAAGATTTCTGCAAAAGACATAGAACAAAGACCAATTAGTAACTTAAACTCGGCTATTGTTGGGGCTTCTCCTGGTGTGCAAACTACGGCGGGTAGTGGCCAACCCGGCGAAGGGCCAGAAATTAGAATTAGAGGTTTTGGTTCGGTTACTGGAGATAACGCCCCGCTGTATGTGCTAGATGGTGCTCCTTATGAAGGGGTAATCAGTAACATCAATCCCGAAGATATTGATAACATTTCGATTCTCAAGGATGCGTCTGCAACGGCATTGTACGGTGCTCGTGCGGCTAATGGGGTGGTATTGATCACTACAAAAAAGGGAAACACCAATGGTAAAACGACTATTAGCGCCAAATTTACCCAGGCTTTCTCCGAGCGTGGCTTACCTAATTACGAAACCTTAGATGCTTATCAGTATTTTCCTATTGTTTGGGAAGCCTTAAAAAATGGTACTTCTGGCTCGGCTGCTGCAGCTAGCCAAGATTTAAAAGGTTACGTTGGCTGGAACCCATTCAACGTAGCAGATGATGAGATTGTGCTACAAAACGGACAGATGAACCCTAATGCAAGGTTGCTTTATCCAGACGATGTACGTTTTAGGGAAGAACTGCAAAGGCTGGGAATGAGGAGCGATATGTCGGTTACGCTTAGCGGAGGTTCTGCCAAAACAGACCACTATGTGTCGTTAAATTATCTAGATGAAAATGGTTATGTAATCGGCTCTGACTTTAAGCGTTTTTCGGGTAGGCTTAGGGTAAATTCTAATCCGAGAGATTGGCTTAAATTCGGCTTAAACTTATTTGGTACTTATACCAAATCTGAACAAGCCAATGAAAGTAGCGGTATCAACGAAAATCCCTTCTATATAGATTTAATCTTAGCCCCAATCTATCCGGTTTACAAGCACGATCCCGTAACAGGAGCCTATCTTTTGGATAACAGAGGAAATAAGATCTACGATCCGGGAGATTATCGCCCCTTGTTTACAGGACGGAACGTAGTGTATGAGACAATTTACAATAGTAATCAAGTAAAAAGAAATTCACTAAACGGGGTTGCCAATGTGGAAGCCAAATTTTGGAAGGACTTTAAATTTAGTTCTAACTTTAGTTTCACGCTTGGCAACTATAGAAGCAATGTATATGATAACAGTGTGATGGGCGATGCCGTTGGTGCAGGAAGAACCACTCGTACCAACAGCATAACCAATTACCTTAACTTTAATCAGTTATTAACCTGGAGCAAAACCATCAATAGGCACAAAATAAGTGTATTGGTTGGGCATGAAAATTACCTCAACTACTATGACTACCTTTCGGGATCTAGAAGAAGTGAAGGTATTGCCGGTTTGTCGGTTTTAGATAATATGACCACCACTACAGCGCTAGGTTCTTATGATAGAGACTATAAAACCGAAGGCTATTTATCAAAATTAGATTATAGTTACAGGAGCAGATATTTGTTTTCTGCATCATTTAGAAGAGATGGTAGCTCTAGATTTGCCCCCCAAAGTAGATGGGGTAATTTTTGGTCTATAAGTGGCGCCTATAACATTGATAAAGAACCATTTTTTAAAGTGAAATGGATAGACATGCTAAAATTAAGGGCTTCTTACGGGGAAGTGGGAAATGACAGAACTGGCAGCTACTTTACATATCAACGTTTATATACCTTAGGTTACAATAATGGTACCGAAGGTGGTGCAATCTTAACACAGGCCGGTAATCCAAATTTGGTTTGGGAAGCCAACCAAAATGCCGATGTTGCCATTGAATTTTCTGCTTTGAAAAACAGAATTGGTGGTACTCTAGAAGCATTTAACCGTCAGTCTAGTAACCTGCTTTTTGCTGTAACAGTACCTTTAACCTCGGGCTTGCTTACTTATAACGACAATTTTGGAAGCATGCGCAATCGCGGTATAGAGGTGCAACTCAACGGTGTGCCTATCAAAACCAAAGGATTTAGGTGGAACGTAGATGTGAATTGGAGTACCTTCGAAAATAAAATATTAACCTTACCTAGCTCTTATCAAGAAAGGGTAAGTGGTACTAAAAAGTATCAGACAGGCAAATCTCTATATGAGTTTTGGTTAAGAGATTGGGTAGGAGTTAATCCAGATAATGGCGATATCCAATACAGAGCTGCTGATGGTTCATCGACGAGTACGCTTTCCAATGCGGTTTATTACTACGCTGGTAGTGCAATTCCCGATTTCTTTGGTAGCGTAAACAACACCTTTACCTACAAAAGCTGGTCGTTACAAGCTTTGTTCATTTATCAGGTAGGCGGTTACACTTTTGATAATGATTACCGTTCGTTAATGTTTAGAGGTGGCACAACCACCAATGGTAGGGCTTTACACGTAGATATGTTAAAGCGCTGGCAAAACGCAGGAGATATTACCAATATCCAAAGGTTAAGTACCTCGGGTAGTATTTCTGATACCGACCAATGGTTAACGAAGTCTGATTATTTAAACCTCCGTACCGTAGCCTTAACCTACAATTTTCCTAAAAAGTTTTTATCTAGATTAAAACTAACCAACGCTAAGGCTTATGTAAATGGAGAAAATTTGTTTATAACCTCGGCTAGAAAAGGAATGGATCCGACACAGACTTACACTGGTGATGCCGAATATACCTACGCCCCTTCACGTATCGTAAGTTTTGGTTTAAACATCACACTATAGAATTATCAGTCATGAAAAAATATTTATCAATTTTACCAGTGTTTTTGTTTTTGCTAACACTAGGTTCTTGTAAAAAAGATTATTTAGATACTACACCATCTGATCAGATTGATGCAGATAAGATATTTGATAATATCACTAATGTAAAAGTGGCTTTAAACGGCGTGTACCGTGCCATGTATATGCAATATTCAGATCAGGAGCAAGATGGTCATCCAGCTATTATGATCACTATGGATTACATGGGCGAAGATATTGTACATACCGCCACGGGTACGAGTTACTTTAGAGGAGCTTACCGTTGGGTAGACCACCGCTCTGAGCTAAATGATTTACCTTATTTTGCTTATCGTTTGTATTATCGCATCATCGCAAATGCTAATATTATTTTAGAAGGTATAGACAGGGTGCCAGATGCTACCGAAGCACAAAAAAATGTAATTAAAGGCGAGTGTTTGGCCATTAGAGGCTGGGCGCATTTCATGTCCGTACAGTTGTTTGGCAAGAGATATGATGCCGAGGCTTTGCTTAATGACCCTACGGGAGAGAATTCTCCTTTGGTAACATTGGGAGTGCCAGTGGTTACCAAGTACTCCTTAGATCCACAACCAAGAAATACCGTTGCAGAAGTATATGATCAGATTAATAAAGACTTGGATGATGCGATTGTATTGTTAAATGGAGCTCCAGCCAGAGGTATATATAGAACGCACATCGATCAAAGCGTAGCAAAGGGAATTAAAGCAAGGGTAGCACTTACACAACAAAATTGGGTAGATGCAGCTAAGTTTGCTTTAGAGGCGGTGCAAGGCTACCAACTAATGTCTAATGCTTCCTACTTAGACGGTTTTTCTGATATGAAAAATTCCGAATGGATGTGGGGAGCCCATCAATTACCAGACCAGCTGCCGGCTTATGGTTCATTTTATGCCTATATGTCGAGCAACTTTAATTCATCGCACACCCGCTCAAACCCAAAAAAGATCAATATCGATTTATATAATTCTTTGAGCAATACTGATATCCGTAAAAAATTGTTTTGCGATAACGTGGATGATTTTGTGAATTTCCCAGGTGTGATAGATGCTTCTACTGGTCAGCCGGTACCATCGCAGGTAAGAGCAAAATATATGCATAAGAAATTTGTAGTGGCAGATCCAGCGGTAAGTGCAGGCGATATTCCTTACATGAGAGCTGCCGAAATGTATTTAATTGCTGCCGAAGCAAAAGCAAGACAGGGTTTAAATGCCGAGGCCCTGGATATTTTGGAACCACTGGCGAAAAACAGAGATCCAAATTTTGTAAGACCAACCAATTTAGCCGAGATTTTAACCGACCAAAATAGTTTGATCATGCGCCAAAGACGAGCTGAGCTTTGGGGCGAAGGGTTTAGGTTTTTAGATTTGAAACGACAAAATGTTGCGCTAAGTAGGCCGAGTTCTTCAGGACATACAGCAACGTTAGCAAACTGGACTGGTAGGGCAGCGGGTGGCGCCTTTTGGCAGTTCCTTATTCCTCGTAGAGAGTTACAGGCTAACCCATACATGGTACAAAATCCGCCTAACTAAAAATCAACTAAAATTATCGTAATAGGCCATCAATTGGACCTAAGTGGATGGTTTTTGACAAATTTTTCTGCCCATAGTAAGTTTTCAACTTAATCAAATAACGCTAAGACGATGAAAAAAATAGGCTTGCTATTACTTATTTTACTCGCTTTGTTGGCCGTCAATATTTTTGCACTTTCGCTTCCATACGGTACCACAACAAAAAAAATAGAAAAAAGAGCATTTAAGCTTAATGTTTCTTTAACAGTTAGCGAAGGTGCACAGGTACCAAAGCATTTTGCAGATACGCTTATTAAAGCGCAACAATTGCTTAGCAAAGTGTTTTCGTCGGCAGAGTTTAAAGAAATTATGTGCCAAAAGAGTTTCAGTGATTCGTCTTACAGCAGATCTAAAAAGAAATGTTTCGATGTAATTTACGATCCAGAAACTGGGCGCATAAGTGGCAAGGCGGTTTACGATAACCTGTTGAAAGAAAATAACGTTTCGCTTTCTATGGTAATTAAAAATAATGGACATAAACAAACCACTATGGGTTTTGCCGCTACTTGCTCATATAAAATTACCACTTACGATTTTTGGTTGGTAGAAGGAGGGGCTTTGTCACAAAGGTTGGCCAGACATATCGCTCACGAATTTACTCATATTCGAGGTTACAGACATGATAATTTAGTGCCCAAAGCGCATAAATGGGGTTTAAATACAAAAGAAGATCCTGCGCTAGGTGTGGGAAGTGTAGTTGGAGAAATTTTAACCCGTTGGGCTAAGTTTGGTATCATCTAAATACAGCTGAGGTTTCTCTACTGATTGAAGAGTAGACGATGTTAAATTTTACTTAATAAATTTTAAGAATGAAAAAGGTGAATTTATGGATGCTGGCCTGCATATTATTAGCGGCCACAGCATGTAAAAAAAGTGAAAATGGCGGGGGTGATGATGAGAAAGAAGAACCGCTACCCGTAACAGAATATCAACCTAATACCACCTATGCTACAAAAGGCAACCAAGTAAAATTGATAATGGGCGATATCAATTCTCCTATTGTTTTGGCATCGCCTCATGATGGAACAATGACGCCTAGTAATATGCCAGTAAGAACACATGCAAATGCAGTTACGGTTAGGGATCTCTACTTAACGGATGTCACAGAAAAAGTGGCCAATGCCATTTATCAAAGAACAGGCGTTCGTCCGCATGTACTGATCAATTATGTAGAAAGAGCAAGGATGGAACCGAATCGTGCATTGGCGGAAGCTTATCATCAAAGTGAAGAAGCTAACCAACTTTGGAGAGAATATCATGCTTTTTTAAAAGGTGCTACAGACATGGTGGCCAAAAATGTAGGCAAGGGTTTGTTTTTAGATATGCATGGTCATGGCCACACTAAACATAGGGTAGAAGTGGGTTATCTTACTTCGATATCAGATTTGAATGGAACCGATGCTGCATTAAACAATAGAGCAACAGTATCAAGTATCTACCATTTATCTACCACCTCGCCATATTCTTTCTCGCAACTAATTAGGGGAGATTATGCTTTTGGAACGCTTTTAGCAAATGAGGGCGTTGCTGCAGTGCCAAGTAAACAAGATCCCAAACCAAACAACGATGATTATTTTAACGGAGGTTATTGTACCTTAACTTATGGATCCAGAAACGGCGGCGCAATTTCTGCTATACAGTTAGAAACGCCAGGCCCAACATTTAGAGATACGCCTTCGTTAAGAACGGCCTCGGCACCGAAAGTAGCAGATGCCATTATTAAATATATGCAAACCCACTATGGTTTGTTTATTGGTAAATAACGAGAGTTTGGGATAAGAAAATTATGCTATTTGCTAGCGATAGCGCTTCAAATCTTCGTTCAGC